>OGMJ01000012.1_pt1 | contig 135178 bp, 134 predicted proteins | sample 1573181 | NCBI WGS metagenome assembly OGMJ01 (sample SAMEA2582004, study PRJEB24529) | metagenome | biome: Human gut stool | place: China | collected 2011
GATCATAGGACGGAATGCGGATTTTATCTTAAAAGACAAAGATAATGTGCTGAATGTTTTTATACATGGGGATATGCCGGAAAAGGTAGCGCGTATCTGTAAACTGTACAATGTTACCGAGGAGGAAGCAGAAAAAATGATGGCGGATATTGATAAAAGGCGTATGACAAATTATCGATTTTATACGGATCAGAAGTGGGGTATGGCAAAGAATTACATATAAATATGATTACATTGCTTTTGCAACGATTTTCTCATCGTTGTTTTGAATCTCGTTGCTGCTTTTTTCTTTCTTACAATTGTTACAACAAAAGAGAAATTTGAACAAAGAAATGGTGCCGAGAAAAATGCTGTTTATTGTATTGGACAGACATCTGTAAGTCAGTATGCTAATCTTTGTAGTGTACCATTAAATTCTATTTTAAGGAGAAACTATGTATGGGATTAACAGATACAAGTAAATTTTTAAGTCTGGTACTCAGATATAAACCGGATACAATAGGAATTTCGCTGGATGAACACGGCTGGGCGAATGTATCAGAGTTAATAGAAAGCATTTCAAAGACAAGGCCGTTTGACATGGAAATGCTCGAAAAAATTGTACAAACAGATAATAAACAAAGATATTCATTTAATGAAGATAAGACGTTCATAAGGGCAAACCAGGGACATTCCATACCCGTAGATGTTGAATTAAAAAAAGCCATACCGCCGGAGTTTCTTTATCATGGAACCGGGGAGAAGTATGTTGCATCGATTGATAAGACCGGTCTGATTCCAAAGAGTCGGTTATATGTCCATTTATCAGGGGATGAAGATACGGCAGTCAAGGTTGGAAGCAGGCATGGAAAGCCGGTGATTTACAAAGTGGCTGCTGGAAAGATGGAAAGGGCAGGTTATGCGTTTTTCTTATCGGTAAACGGAGTCTGGCTTACAAAAGAGGTGCCGAAAGAGTATTTGATTAAAATGGAATAAGAGTAATTCCGATTGACCATTTTGAGTGTCTCCTTGCTTAGGCTTTATTGTTGCGTGCAAATTGTATTTCTGTGTTAATGTCATTTAAGGATAAATCCTGCAGATTGTTTTGTTCTGCGGAATGACGCAGGGCATTAAAAGCAGAGCGTCCGTCCTCTAAAGAAACGCTGGTGGATGCACAAATTTCAAATGGAATTTTACGTTCTCTGACAACTGCCCGCGCAAAAATATTAAATGCGGTGGAAGCGTTCATACCAAATTCTTTACATAAATTATCAAATTGATTTTTTAAAGACCATATGGAGCGCTGGTCGATTTTTGTAAAAAGTGCAGGTAGAAACAGTTAAGCAAAGATGTTATCATTTAAAATATCAAAGTGAAATATGTGGAGGAACTATATTGGTTAGAGAAATTTATGAAAATGAATTAAAGGATCTGCTTGAATTATATTTGCATTTGCATGAAAGTACAATCTCGGAAATGTCAGAGTATTTAAGTAAAACATGGAATTGTGTATTTTCGACAGCAGGACACGCAATAGACAGCGAACAGAGAGGGCAGGGGCTGGAAATTGCTTTGCCAATCACAGTAGGAGACAATGTCTGGATTGGAACGAATGTATTCGTGCTGCCGGGCGTGACAATCGGAAACAATACCATCATTGGTGCCGGAAGTGTTGTGAATAAAAATATTCCGGATGGTGTGATCGCGGCCGGTAATCCCTGTAAGGTAATCCGTAAAATAACCGAATCCGATAAGAAAAAATATCCAATTTTTGAGGAAAATCATGAACATTTTAATCATAGAAGATGATGCAGCCATCCGTCAGGAATTAAAGCTGCTGTTAGAAAATGCACTGTATCAGGTCACGGTACTGACAGAATTTCATCACGTGGTAGAGGACATTCTGCAAATGGAGCCGGATCTGATTCTGCTTGATGTAAATCTGCCGCAGCAATCCGGATTTGAGATCTGTAAAAGTGTCAGGAAAACGTCGGATGTTCCGATTATTTTCCTGACCAGCAGGACGGATTCAATGGATGAATTAAGCGGAATGCTGCAAGGCGGTGATGATTATATCACAAAGCCGTTTCAGCCGCCGTTACTTCTGGCGCATATCGCGGCCGTATTAAAACGGGCGAAAAAAGCAGACGTAACAGAGAAGATGATCTGTAAAGGTGTGGAACTTGATGTTGTCCGTGGCTGTGTGAAGTGTCAGGAGCAGCAGGTGGATCTGTCGAAAAATGAATTGAAAATCCTGCATTACCTGTTTTTGCATCAGGGAGAGATCGTGCCAAGAATCGAACTGGTGGAATACCTGTGGGATCAGCAGGTCTTTATTGATGATAATGCCCTCAGTGTAAATATCACACGCCTGCGCGCAAAACTTGCAGAAATTGGTGTATGCGACTTTATTGAGACAAAAAGAGGGATGGGCTATCGCATATGAAACTGACAGAATATCTGAAAGACAAAGTGTTGTTGCTGCTTTTACATATGGTATGTATGGCAGGGCTTGTTATCTTTTTGCGGCTGACCGGCTATTCCATGGATAAATGTGTGATTATACTGGTGTGTTACGGTGTAATACTGGCAGGATGGCTTTTCCTTCAGTTTTTTTCACGCAGAAGCTATTTCAGAAAATTAGAGCAGCTTACGGATCAGCTGGACAGGCGTTATCTTCTTGGAGAACTGATGCCGGAATCGTTTGGGCTGGAAGATCGCAAGTACCGGGAACTGATCCGCAAATCCAACAAATCGGTAATCGAGCGGATACACCAGATGGAACAAAACCAAAAGGATTACCGGGAGTACATTGAAAGCTGGGTGCATGAGATCAAGGCACCGATCACGGCGATCGCGTTAAAATGTGAAAATAACCGGGATGAGAGGAGCCGCTATCTCCTTGTGGAAAACCGCAAGGTTGAGAATTATGTGGATATGGCACTGTACTATGCGCGTATGGATGCGGTATACAAAGACTACATGATCGCGGAATCCAATCTGCAGGAAGTGGCACAACAGGTGCTTTTGCAGAACAAATATTATCTGATCCAGAGCCATGTAAAGGCGGAAGTTGCCTGCCCCGATACGGTATACAGCGATAAGAAATGGATCGCTTTTATTTTAAACCAGCTTATTCAAAACAGCGTAAAATACGGAAGAAGTGAGGGTACTCACATTCAGATTGTTACTAAAAAAACAAAAAGAGGTGTTCTTTTGAGGGTAAAAGATGACGGTATCGGGATTCCAAAGGAAGAAATTCCACGGATTTTTGAAAAAGGGTTTACGGGAACGAACGGAAGAAACCGGGAGCGTTCGACCGGAATGGGACTGTATCTGTGCCGTAAACTCTGTGACAAGTTAAATATAGAAATCCGGGCAGAATCTGCGGAAGGAAAGGGAACAGAGATCATACTTATGTTTCCGGTGAGTGATTATCTTACCGGTTACAGGGAGACATAACACGTTTATCTTTCAAAACTGTAAGATTCAGGAAAGGTAACTCCATACAAAGCGGACAGATCACGTGTTAAAGTAGGCATAGTGAAGAAAAAATGATATTCTTTACTATGCCTTTTATTTACAAGCGAGGGAAAGGAGCGTCAGAAGATGCAGGAAATCATACGCGTAAGCGATGTGGAGAAATATTATGGAAACGGGGATCAGGTGACCAAAGCGGTGGATCGTGTCAGTTTTGCCGTGCAGCAGGGGGAGTTTATCGGTGTGATGGGAGCTTCCGGTTCCGGAAAAACAACGCTTTTAAATCTGTTGTCAACCATTGACCGGGTGACAGCGGGACATATTTATTACGGAGATACCGATATCACAGAACTGGGGGAAGAACAGCTTTCGGAATTCCGTAAAAAACAGCTTGGGTTTATCTTTCAGGAATACAATCTGCTGGATACGCTCACGCTGGAAGAAAATATCATGCTCGTTATGACGCTGCACCGGCGTGGCAAAAAGGAGATTCAGAAACGGTGCAGGGAGCTGCTTCGCATTCTGGGAATCGAGGAGGTTAAGGATAAGTATCCGTATCAGGTGTCCGGCGGACAAAAGCAGCGGTGTGCATGTGCCCGTGCACTTGCAAATTATCCCACACTTCTTCTGGCAGATGAGCCGACGGGGGCACTGGATTCACTGGCAGCGCAGACACTGTTAGAGACATTTACGGAGATGAACAAAAACATGGGGGCAACCATTCTGATGGTGACACACGATGCTTTTTCCGCAAGTTATTGCAGCCGTATTCTGTTTCTGAAAGACGGACGGATTTTTCATGAACTGGTGCGTGGGGAAAAAGAACGCCGGGCGTTTTTAAATGAAATACTCGATGTGATGACACTGACGGGAGGTGAACGTTCCCATGATGTGTAAACTTGCTTTTCGAAATGTAAAGCGCATGGCAAAAGACTATATAGTGTATTTTATGACGATGGCGGTCGTGACCGCACTCATGTTTTCGTTTCATACGCTTTTGTTTTCCAAAGATGTGCAGAATCTGTTTCAGATGGATGCCATGATGAGTGTGATGACGGGACTTGCGACTGCTTTTATCGTGCCGATCATTGCGTGGCTGATCAATTATATGGTGCGGTTTGTACTGGAAAAGCGAAGCCGTGAGTTTGGGATTTATCTTCTGGTCGGGGTAAAGAAAAAAGAGATTGCGAGACTTTATTTTGCAGAGAATCTGCTGCTTGGAGCGGGCGCATTTCTTGTAGGGATGGGACTGGGCCTGCTTTTTCAGCAGATCCTTCTGTCCATTTTTTACAGCATGGTGCAGCTGGATTACAAACTGCATCTGGAATGGAACCGAAACTGTATTTTGATGACGGCTGCATGTTATCTGTGCTGTTATCTGCTGGCGCTGTTTCGTAGCCAAAAAAAATTCCGCAAAATGAATATCCATGATCTGATGGACAGCCAGAGACAGAATGAGGAAATCAAAGAAACACATGAAAAGGCAAAGAGATGGTTCCTTCCGTTATCTGTGCTGTTTCTTGTCGTATTCGGTGTGTTTCTGTTTTGTTTTAAAGCATGGGATACCGGAGTTGTAATCGCTTTTCTCATTGGACTGGTGCTGACGATTTATCTTTTTTACACAGGCATTGCGGCGTGGATCGCCTGTTATGTCAGAAAAAAGGGAGCTGCTATTTACCGTGGGGATGCGCTGTTTCTGCTCCGGCAGTTTTCTTCTAAGATCCGGACACTGCGGTTTACCATGGGAACACTGACGGCACTGTTTACTCTGGCGATACTCGGAAGTTCGGTGGCATTTATGTTTAATCATTTCCAGAATGAGGTGCTTGTGAGCAAATTTCCGTTTGATGTGCAGGTATACAGCAGCAATGTGAAGGATGAGTTTCAGCAGGAAATTGCTCTGCTGAAACAGGAGACAGCCATAAAGGAAATTTTTACTTATAAGGTTTATGAGAACGAAACGAATCAGGTCAATGCATATCTGTATACACATCTGAAAGAATTTGGATCAGAGTATCGGAACGCAGATGGCACACCGGACTGGAAAAAGATCAGTAAAAATGAAGAACTGGCATATTGCAATTACGATACCTATATGGGACTCTCGGATTACAACCGGCTCCGTACCATGATCGGACTTTCGGAAGTGCAGTTAAAAGAAGATCAGTATGCCATCCATATCAAAGACCGCGTGCTGAATCAGACCGGGGATTTTTCCGGTCGGATCAAAATTCAGGGAACAGATGGGACATTATCTTTTGCGGGCTATCACACGGAGGGATTTTCGCAGAACGGCCACAACGGAGGGGATTATATTATTATTGTTCCGGATGCCGTTCTTGCACAGATGCATCCCTATTATGCAGAATTGGTGGCGGATATCAAAGGCGAGGCACCTGCGGATTTGGAGAAACGGCTGGATGATCTGGAGAAGGATCCGGATAAAATTAGTGTGCAGGGGCACGCCATGACGGAAGCAGCTTCGGATGACTGGGATGGGGAAGCACTTGGAAATTCCTGTTCGGGTTCGGATACAATTGTTACCTATACGGCAAAAAATCTTGTGCGTGACAATCTGATTCCGGAAGTGAAATATATGTTATCTTCGCTGATGTTTCCGCTTTTTTATATCGGACTGGTATTTTTGTGTGTGGCACTGACCGTGCTTTCCGTGCAGCAGCTCAGCGATTCCGTAAAATACAAATTCCGCTACAGGGTTCTCTTTCAGATTGGTTACAGCAGAAGAGAAATCCGCAGGATGATTTTAAAGCAGCTTGCCGGTTATTATCTTTGTCCGGCATGTGTGTCACTTGCAATCAGCGGACTGGTCTGTGTATATGTTGGTGGTAAGTTTGACTTTTATACGGGGGTTCGGGCGGCACCGGCAACTTATTTTTTGATTTCTTCGGTATTGTTTTTCGGAATTTATCTGGTGTATTTTATCATTACCTATATTGGATTCTGCCGGAATGTGGAAGAGTGGGGGTAAGAAAGGGATGGGGAGAAAATGAAGAAAAAGAATCGTGCGTTTTATCATTATTTCATTCCGGTCATATATGCTGTCTTTGTATATATCCTGTGGGAACTGACCGGAACATTGGTGGCTTATGTGGTTGGAAAGGTAATGGACAACTGGGAGGAAACTTTATACAGTTCTTATATTTCCATGTTATTCAATGAAGTGTTGACGTTTGTTATTATGTTTGTATTGTTTCGCAAAAAAGCAGATTTCGTAAGAAAAGAAAAAAGAAATGGGTCATGGTTACCGGTATTGGGAATGTTTATTTTTCCGTTAATACAGATTGGGAATGATCTTATGACTCTCGTTCATGGAAAAAAAGTTTTTTCACTGCTTTCCGGTAAAGGGATTTGTTTTTTCCTGATCTGCGGTGTGGCAAGTCTTAGTATTGGACTGCTGGAAGAATATGTGTGGCGGGGAATTCTGTTAAATATGTTTCTTGCTGCATGGGGAAAAAAGAAAAATGGAATTTATTGTGCGGTAGTTGTGTCTTCCCTTGGATTTGGTCTGTGCCATTACCGGAATCTGCTGGTGGGACAGAACTTTGCAGATACGACAAAACAGGTATTGTATGCGATTTGTTTTGGCATGTTTCTGGCAGCACTTTTTATACAGACGAATCATTTATTCATTCCGGTTCTTGTACATGGACTTTGTAATTTTTCTAATTTTTTTATGAATGAAATTCTTGGATGGAATTATACCGTTTGGAAATATGATGATATTTTGCAGGGAGTATTAGCCGTTTTTTATTTGAGCGCAGGCCTCTATGTGGTTTACAGGAGCGTGCAGAAAAAGCAGAACATAAGGAGGAAAACAGAAAAATGAGTACCAAAAAAGTAATTGGCGGTTCGGTTGCTGCCATAGTTATTCTCATCATTGCACAACTTGCAGCACAGCTTGCCGCAAGTGCATTGAACCTGATAAAGATTCCGGATGGAATATGTAATATCATTGCAGGAATTTTTTATGTCGGACTGACTTATGTTATTTTAAAGATATATATTGAGAAAGTGATCAGGTTACCTATTTCTGATTTTGGAATGCCCGTATTTCATATTAAAAGAAAATGGATTCTAATTGCTATTCTGTTGCCACTGCTGGTAAAAGGAAGTTATCTTTTGTTCTTTCAGGGTGCGTATGTTTCCTCGCATATGAATGGAAAGCAGATATTTCGTACATTAAGTGCCGGAATTATGTTTACCGGAATCGCGGCTGGATTTGTCGAAAAAATGGTATTTCGGGGCGTTATTTTAAATCTTTTAAGGAAAAAATGGAATCGTAAGGTGGCGGTTATCGTTCCATCGGTGCTGTTTGGCATGGTTCATATTCTGGGAATGGATTTTTCCATCGGAAGCTGTTTGCAGGTTCTTGTTGCAGGAACGATGGCGGGAATTATGTTTTCAATGATTGCAATCGAGAGTGGTTCTGTCTGGAACAGTGGAATCGTGCATGCCATCTGGAATATTGTAATGATCGGTGGGGGACTGGCAATTGGACAAAAAGCGGATCAATTCTCTGTCATGACTTATGTTCTTGATGCAAAATCATTTGCGGTGACGGGCGGTGAATTTGGCATGGAAGCGTCTGTTATTTCGCTGGTGGGGTACATCATAGTTACTGGTGTGGCTTTTTTCGGGAATAAAGAATTATGTGATATCATTTACAAAAAAGAATAGTTGAGGTATATATGTATAAGACAGTAAAAAGATGGATGCAGGGAATGGCCGGTTCCGGGTGCTTCAACATTCTTCTGGAAGGGAAAGCCCCTTGCTTATATGCCGTTTGTGTATGAACATGGAACGCATTTTGTACTGCCGGAATCTTTGCTTCGTATGGCTTTGCCGGTAGGACTTAAATTTGTGCTGCACTTTATATTCAGAGCGGCAAAAGAATACCCTGATGCGTGTGAAGCAACCAGAATAGATATTGACAGAAAGCTTTCTGCTGCACTAAAAGAATGGCGGGAAGAGTAGAATATAAATAAAGAATCGCGTGAATAGTCCGATATATGAAATGTAAGGAAACAATGGATGGATGCATTTCACGGAGGAAATATTATGAAAACAGGAGAGGCAAGGGGAATTTACAGTTCTGTTCTGAAATCATATAACGAGCAGAAATTCAAACTGTCGAAGCAGCGGGAAGAGTTAAAGGAGCGGATGGAAAGTACGCCGGATGGAAAAACACGGTATGCGGATGAAGCTGCTACACTGGAACTGAAATATAATGCGGTTGCGGAGAAACAGGACGAGTATCAGAATTATGTAAATCAGCTTATGGCGCAATGGGAAGGTAAGTTTAACAGTGTTGTGGCAAAGCAGCAGGGCGAGGCCGCAAAAGATTATGGGGAGGAAATGGGAAAGATCATGACCGTGGCAAGACGCCTGATGCATGGAGATCAGGTGCCGATGCAGGATGAGAAGAAACTGATGGAATATGATAAGGATCTCTATATTATGGCGAAAAACGCCGGAATGATGGCGCAGTTGGAAAAACGCAAAAAGTATGATTCGCTCTGGGAAGATGAGGAAAAGAAAGAGCATGAGGACCCGATGGAAGCAGCCGATGCAGAGGAAGCATTTACAGCCGGACCGGAAGTGGTGTCGGTGGAATCTGTCATGGAGGCAGCGGCTGGGGAAACGGAGTCAGAGTCATAGGATGGTTTAAAAACTATAGATAAACAAAAAGGATTCATCCGTCTGGATGAATCCTTTTTCGATGCAGGAGATGGGACTTGAACCCACACGATATTGCTACCACAGGCACCTGAAGCCTGCGCGTCTGCCAATTCCGCCACTCCTGCGAACAAATGCTATTCTATAGGAATCTGAGCAATATGTCAATAGATAATTTTAATTTTTTTTATTTTGTTGCAATAAAAGAAAAAATTTAAAAAAATTAAAAATTACCATTGACATATGAGGGAGAGTTTGCTATTATAAACGAGTCGCTAAGACATGCGGAAGTGTCGGAACTGGCAGACGAGCAAGACTAAGGATCTTGTGATCATTGCGATCGTGTGGGTTCAAGTCCCATCTTCCGCACTAAGATGTGAGAAAGCCTTGAGAGATCAAGGCTTTTTTGTTATATAAAATATGGTATAATGAAGCATGCTGATGCATGCGCAGGTCATCAGGCTCCGCCTGGTGACAATGTATAACGAAGCATGCTGATGCACACAACAAAAAGGATAACTATATAAATATGAATATTCAAAAACAGTTTATAAAATATGTTTCTCAGAATATCTGTGGAATGTTGGGGATTTCCTGCTATATTATCGTGGATACATTCTTTATCTCGCAGGCAGCGGGAACGGACGGGATTACCGTATTGAATCTGGTGCTGCCGGTATATAACCTGATTTTTGCCATAGGATCGATGATTGGGGTAGGATCGGCAACCCGGTATACGATATTAAAAGCACAGGAAGATGACAGTGCAAAGAAATATTTTGCAAATGCGATTTTGTGTATCCTCATAATCAGCATTCCATTTGTCCTGTCTGGCATTTTTTCTCCGGATACGGTGATGCATATGATGGGGGCGGATGCCGGGATCACGCAGCTGGGCCGCACATATACGAGGATTTTCTTATTATTTACACCGTTTTTTATGATGAATTATGTGTTTTCTGCGTTTGTCCGCAACGACAATGCTCCGACCCTCGCCATGATTGGAACGATGATGGGAAGTTTTTCCAATGTTGTCCTTGACTATGTGTTTATGTTTCCAATGGGGATGGGACTGGCAGGAGCAGCACTTGCCACAGCAGCCTCTCCGATCGTCAGCATATTAATCTGCAGTATTCATTTTTTTCAGAAGAAAAATACAATACAGTTTGCAAAGACCAGACCATCGGTACGGATGCTTACAGCATCCTGCCAGCTGGGGGTGCCGGCATTTGTGGGAGAATTTTCTTCCGGAGTGACAACAACGCTTTTTAATTACCTGATTTTAGGGCTTGCCGGAAATGTAGGAGTGGCTGCCTATGGCGTGATTGCCAACTTTGCACTCATATTTACCTGTATTTTTAACGGGATTTCCCAGGGAGCCCAGCCACTGGTCAGCCGTTATTACGGAGAAGGGAATGAACGTGCGGTTAAAAAGATTCTGCATCTGGGACTGGCTACGGGCGTTGTTTTCAGTCTTTTGATTATTTCGCTTGTCTGGGGATTTACAGACCCGATGGTAGCCTTGTTTAACAGTGAACATTCGGTAAAGATGGCAGAATATGCATTTACAGGAATGCGGCTTTATGTGATCGGATTTTTGTTTGCCGGCTTCAATATTATCGGAACCGGATATCTGAGTGCATCGGAGCATGCAAAAGAGGCATTTACGGCCTCGGTTTGCAGAGGATTTGTAGCTATCGCGGTGTGTTCCGTGATATTATCACGTATGTTTGGAATCCGTGGTGTCTGGCTGTCATTTATGGCTGCGGAAGCATTGACGGCAGGAATTACGGCATGGGCGCTTCTTAAAGATCGCAAAAAGGAGGCTATGGCATGAAGTATGATAAGAAAGAACCTGAAACGATGGATGCAGATCCGATGCGTCTTTTGGTTTCCGCCATACTGGCATTTACGGTGATGCTTTTTATCAATGGGTTTGTCGGAAGTATGGGTGGATTTCCTGCGTTTGTTGCATTTACGCTGGTATTTTTCCGGATACGAACCCGTGCGGGAATGGAAAACGGAGGGATGCAGCAGGAATTGGCAGATCGTCAGATCACAGGACGGCTGTTGTGGAAATATGCTGCTGGTTATCTGGTTTTATGGGGGATTTTAAGAATTGCGTTTCTGATCTCCCGGGTCACCGGCTGGGGAAATATCAATGGAGCTTCCGCAGTGGAATATGTACGGCAGATGTGGAACACATCGCTTTTGGAAAAATGGGCATATTTTTTTGCGGGGATGATCATGTTTGCGTTTGTGCTTTCACTGTTTCCGCTTGCTGTAATCAGGGAAAAGGTGCGGTGGATTCGCTATGCATTAGTTGATGGTGCGGTGTTTGCACTGGTATGTCTTGGAATGAACGGCGTCTGTCGTTTGAAATTTGAACAGAAATCATCAGGCAGAGCAACATGTCTGATCGATCATCTGCTGCTTTGCGGCCGGATGCGGACCTGGCAGGAAATCACCTGTCTGTTGGCAATGGTTGTTTTTATTCTTGTCATCGGTGCATTTGTATTTAGCTATGCATCCAGACAGTATGCGGTTAAAAATATAGATGGAATACCGGCATCTGCCGGGGAAGAAGAATCGCGCAGACACCGGATGATCAGAAAGATTGTGACGGTTGGCTGCAGTATTGCGGCTGCTGCAATTGTTGTCGTGATAGTACTTCTGATGCCAAAAGATACCGCAGGGGATTATACGAAGGTTGCGGAATTTCTGACTGAGGATACGCGGATGGGACCGATGGAATATGGAGATGCGGTTTATGTACCGGTAAATGAGGAAGCGGATCTGGAGAAAAACGGAATTGCCCAGGGCTATCTGGCAGAGCGTGGAGAGCGCTGCGACAGTCGGTTTTATCAGCTTGCGATTGCAAATCTTCTGTATACCGATCCGACCGGAAAAACAAATCTCGTACAGACAGCCGGAACCGATGGAGGAACATATGCACCGGTGGCATTGGTGGAAACAGACAAGGCATGGGAAACGGATGATGTGTTTCTTCTCTGGGATGAAGACTGGGCTTTGGAATCGGCATATTCGCATGAGCCGACAGGTTATGTGGCATGTCCGGCGGATCTGATACAGGGGCTTAGGATGCAGTTTCCGGATGTGACCTACCGCACAGCGGATTTTTCGGAGTATGATGCCTATTTTACACTTCGGGGATATCAGGAGATGGAGCAGGCACTGGAGGAAGATCCTGTGGATGGAGACTGGGTCGGATGTATTCTGGTGAAAGATAACAAATTTTATTTTGGAAGCTACGAAAATCAGATTACGGGTATCTGTCTGCAACAGCTGCGGAAAGTACTCGGAGGAAATGCAAAATAAAAAAGGAAATCAGGAATTCACGCAGAATATATAATATGTAGAGTTGTTTGAAATATTGTAAGGATTTTGGCGGTTTGTGCCGCAGAAATGAGCAGAATATGACAATTCGGGAAAGAATAGAACAGATAGAAGCAGATACTTTAAGTCCGTACGCCTGTCTGTCCATAAATTCAAAGGGCAGAGACAGGGAGGAACCGCAGTGTGATATTCGTCCGGTCTTTCAGAGGGACCGTGACCGTATCCTGCACAGTAAGTCTTTCCGGAGACTGAAAAGTAAGACGCAGGTTTTTCTCACACCGATGGGAGATCATTACCGGACGCGGCTGACACATACGCTTGAAGTATCGCAGAATGCGAGAACCATTGCGAAGGCGCTCCGGCTGAATGAAGATCTGGTTGAGGCGATAGCACTGGGGCATGATTTGGGGCATACACCGTTTGGACATGCAGGAGAATTTCTGCTGAATCAGGTGTATGAAGGCGGGTTCCGCCACAACGAACAGAGCGTACGTATTGTAGAAAAACTGGAAAAAGACGGAGAAGGACTGAATCTGACCTGGGAGGTCCGGGATGGAATTTTAAACCATCAGACACGGACAATTCCGCACACGCTGGAAGGAAAGATTGTGCGCCTGTCCGATAAGATTGCATATGTCAATTCCGATATTGACGATGCGATCCGTGCAATGATTCTGGATGAGGAAGATATTCCCGTGGAACTGCGTCGTACGCTGGGATTTACCACGAGAGAGCGCCTGGATCACCTGATCCACGATATCATCAGCAACAGCATGGGAAGAAACGATATCATTATGTCGGATGAGACCGCGGAGGCGCTGCGGGATCTGCGCTTGTTCATGTTTGAACATGTATACCGGAATCCGGTCGCAAAAGGCGAGGAAGTAAAAGCTAAGACCATGCTGGAACAGATGTATTATTTTTATATGGACCATATCGAGCAGCTGCCGGCAAAGTTATTAAAAATGCTGGATGAGGGCGAAGACAAAGGGCGCATCGTCTGTGACTATATTTCCGGTATGACAGATAAGTATGCGATTACCAAATTTAAAGAAAATTTTATGCCGCAGGCATGGAAAGTGGATGGATATTGATGACTAGAGAAAGGAGGGGATTTCCACGCCGTATTTTTCAGATGATCTGATTGAGGAGGTACGTTCCCGCAATGACATTGTGGATGTGATCGGCGGGTATGTGCGTCTGCAGAAAAAAGGAAGTACATATTTTGGGTTATGCCCCTTTCATAATGAGAAGACGGGATCATTTTCCGTTTCTCCGAATAAACAGATGTATTACTGCTTTGGATGTGGAGCGGGAGGCAATGTTTTTACATTTCTGATGCAGTATGAGAATTATACTTTTACCGAAGCGATGCAGGTACTTGCCGATCGTGCGGGAATTGAACTTCCCAAGCAGGAGATGACAGGTGCACAGAAACGTGAGGCGGACAAGCGCACGAAGCTGCTGGAGATTAACAAAGAAGCCGCAAAGTATTTTTATAAACTTCTGCGCAGCCCGAGAGGGGAAAAAGCATATGCGTATTTCCGTAAGCGGGAGCTGTCAGATGAAACGATGCGCAAATTTGGCCTGGGCTATTCGGATCAGTACAGCGATGATCTCTATCGCTATTTAAGACATATGGGATATGACGATGCGCTGCTGAAAGAGTCGGGGCTTGTCTCCATCGATGAGGTGCGCGGAGGCCATGACAAATTCTGGAATCGTGCCATGTTTCCGATCATGGATGTACATAACCGGGTGATCGGATTTGGAGGGCGTGTCATGGGCGAAGGGGAACCGAAGTATCTGAATTCGCCGGAGACGAAGATTTTTGACAAGAGCCGGAATCTGTATGGATTAAATATTGCAAGGACAACCAGAAAACCGCAGCTGCTTTTATGTGAGGGATATATGGATGTCATTGCACTGCACCAGGCAGGCTTTGACAATGCGGTGGCCTCTCTTGGCACATCGCTTACCAGTGGACATGCCAGTCTGCTGAAACGCTACACCAAAGAAGTGTATCTGACATATGACAGTGATGGGGCTGGGGTAAAGGCGGCACTCCGTGCAATTCCGATTTTAAAAGAAGTTGGAATTATCACGAAAGTCATAAACATGCAGCCGTACAAAGATCCGGATGAATTTATCAAAGCACTTGGGACCGAAGAATATCAGAAGAGGATTGATCAGGCGGAAAACAGTTTTCTGTTTGAAATCCGTATGCTGGAGCAGAATTATGATATGAATGATCCGGAGTCCAAGACGGCATTTTATAATGAGACGGCGCGGCGGCTTTTAGCCTTTCCGGAGGAGCTTGAGCGCAACAATTATATCCAGGCGGTCGCTGATAAGTACAGGATTGGCTTTGAGGATCTGCGGAAGCTTGTGAATAATCTGGCAATGGCAGGGAGCGGGATTACAAAGGCGGCTCCGTTAAAGAGCGGTATCCATGAAAAAAAGAAAGAAGATGGCATGAAACAGTCACAGAAGCTGCTTCTGACCTGGCTGATCGAGGATACGCGGCTTTTTGACAGCATCAAAGGATGGATCACGGAGGAAGATTTCACGGAACCGCTGTATCGCAAAGCGGCACAGGAGCTGTTCACCCAGTATGGGGAGAGCGGACAGGTGAATCCGGCAAAGATTATCAGCCGGTTTCAGGAGGAGGAAGAACAAAAAGAAATTGCGGGGCTTTTTAATGCAAAAATTCATGAAGTAGAGACAAAACAGGACAAAGAAAAAGCATTAAAGGAAACAATTGAGAGAATCAAGGAAAACAGTATTGATGTTCGAAGCCGGCAGTCAGATCCGAATGATCTGACGGTCGTTATGCAGCTGATCAATGAACAGAAGGAATTGGAGAAGCTGAAGAAAACGCATATTTCTATTGATTAGGGACAAAATAGAAAGTAACCTGAGAGGACGAAACGACATGGCAAAGAAAAAAGAAGAGAATGCAGCAGTGGAAACGGAAGAAACAAAGGCAAAGTTCAGAGAAAAACTGAAAAGTCTGCTGGAACTGGGAAAAAAGAAACGGAACATTCTGGAGTATCAGGAGATCAGCGATTTTTTCAGGGATATGAATCTTGACGAAGAAAAGATGGAGAAGGTTCTGGATTTCCTGGAAGCAAATAAAGTAGATGTCCTCAGGATCAGTGACGGGGATGATGAGGATGATGATATCATTCTGGATGACGAAGACGAGGTAGAAGTAGAAAAGATTGATCTTTCGGTTCCGGAGGGCGTAAGTGTCGAGGATCCGGTACGCATGTACTTAAAGGAAATCGGCAAAGTGCCGCTGCTGTCTGCAGACGAAGAAATTGAGCTGGCACAGAAGATGGAGGCCGGAAGTGTGGCAGTTGAAAAAATTCCACTGCTCAAAGAGCGTCTGGCAGAAACCGGTGATGAACAGGAAAAAGAAGAAATACAAGCGGAGATCAAAGCATTGCAACTGGATGTCGACCGTGGATCAGATGCCAAAAAACGTCTGGCGGAGGCAAATCTTCGTCTGGTAGTCAGCATTGCCAAGCGCTATGTGGGCAGGGGCATGCTGTTTTTAGACCTGATTCAGGAAGGAAATTTGGGACTGATCAAGGCGGTAGAAAAATTTGATTACCGCAAAGGATATAAGTTCTCCACTTATGCAACATGGTGGATCCGGCAGGCAATTACCCGTGCAATTGCGGATCAGGCAAGAACCATCCGTATTCCGGTGCACATGGTGGAAACGATCAACAAGCTCATTCGTGTCAGCAGACAGCTGCTGCAGGAACTCGGGCGGGAACCTACGCCGGAAGAAATCGCGGAAGAGATGAAGATGCCGGTGGAACGTGTGCGGGAAATCTTAAAGATTTCACAGGAACCGGTATCTTTGGAAACACCAATCGGAGAAGAGGAAGATTCCCATCTGGGCGATTTTATTAAAGATGATAATGTACCGGTACCGGCAGATGCTGCAACTTTTACGCTGCTTAAGGAACAGCTGGAAGAGGTACTCGGAACACTGACCGAGCGGGAGCAGAAAGTGCTGACGCTTCGCTTTGGTCTGGAGGATGGAAGGGCGAGAACCCTTGAGGAAGTCGGAAAAGAGTTCAATGTAACCAGAGAACGAATCCGTCAGATTGAGGCAAAAGCGCTCCGTAAGCTTCGCCATCCCAGCAGAAGTCGTAAGTTAAAGGATTATTTAGAGTAACATGATGAAATTATCGAGGAGAATGAAAGCAGTGGCTTCCATGGTTACAACCGGCGGTATCCTTGCGGATATCGGAACAGACCATGCGTATGTGCCGATTGCACTGGTACAGAGGCAGAAAATAAAGGGAGCCATTGCAATGGATATTAATGAGGGACCGCTTGCCCGGGCACAGGAACATATCCGGGCAGCCAGGCTGGAGGAATATATACAGACCAGGCTTTCGGACGGGGCAGAGGCACTGCTTCCAAATGAAGCGGATTCCATTCTGATTGCAGGAATGGGTGGAGAACTGATTCTGCATATTCTGACGGAAGGGGAATCCGTCTGCAGTACAGCGAAAGAACTGATTTTGCAGCCACAGTCTGAAATACATAAGGTCCGGGAATATCTGCGCCAGCATCAGTATAAAATTGAAGATGAAGATATGGTCTGTGAAGAAGGAAAATATTATCCGATGATGCGTGCCGTAAAAACGGAGCAGGATGAAACGTGGAACCGGTTGAACGATCAGACAATAGCAGTCTGTGATATTTACGGACCGCTTCTTCTGAGAAACGGAAATCCGGTACTGCGCCGGTTTCTGGTGCGTCAGCATGGACAGCTGACACAGATTCTGCAGACGCTTGAAGCACAGAAAGAATCGGAACAGATCATACGACGTATTGCAGAAGTGCAGGAAAAATTACAGCAGAATGAATCTGCGTATACGATTTTGGGGGCGATAAAAAGTGCAGGAATTTGAGATCACATTGGAGACTGCGCCGGGGAAAACCGAACTGGTTCTGATTCCGGAGCAGACAAAACTGGAACAGATTGCAAAACAATATCAGAAAAATTACAGTGACAGGATTGTACTGGCATGTGTAGATGGAAAACTGCGGGAACTTTCAAAAGTGGTGAAGGCACCCGGTAAAATTTCGTTTCTGACGATGACGGACAGGGACGGCAAACGCACCTATCGCAGAAGTATGACGCTTTTATTGCAGAAGGCGGTAGAAAATCTGTGGAAGGATCAGGTAAAAATCAGAGTATATTATTCTCTGGGAGAAAGTTATTACTGTGAACTGCATGGAACTGCAAATGATGCAGCAGCCGTGCAGGCACTGCGTGCAGAGATGCAGCGTCTGGTAGAGGCCGATTTACCGATCAAGAAATGCAGTGTAAAAACAGAAGATGCGGAACAGCTGTTTCATGATAAGGGAATGAAGGACAAAGAGCGGCTTTTACATTATCGCAGAAGTTCGCGTGTCAATATTTATGAGCTGGACGGACATCAGGACTATTATTACGGTTATATGGTTCCATCCACGGGATACCTCGGAGTGTTTGATCTGGAGTTATATGAAGACGGCTTTGTTCTTTTGTTCCCAAATAAAAAGGGAGATGAAGTGGAACCGCTTCATACCTCCAATAAACTGTACCACACATTAAAAGAATCACGCAGCTGGAGCCGTATGCTGGACGTTGGAACGATCGGTGCGCTCAATGATGCAATCGCATCCGGCAGGGGCGAACAGATTATTCTGCTTCAGGAAGCATTGATGGAGGAACGGATCGGTTCCCTGGCAGCACAGATTGCAGCAAAAAAAGGAATTAAATTTGTCATGATTGCAGGTCCGTCTTCTTCCGGAAAGACGACATTTTCCAACCGCCTGTCGATTCAGCTTCTGGCAAAGGGAAGAAAACCGCATCCGATCAGTCTGGATGATTATTATGATGACAGGGAGCGGTGTCCGAGGGATGCAGACGGAAATCTTGATTTTGAATGTCTGGAGGCACTGGATGTCAGACAGTTTAATGAAGATATGACCCGGCTTCTGGCAGGGGAGAAAGTAGATATGCCTTCTTTCAATTTCAAGACGGGAAAGAGGGAATACCGTGGCAGGACCCTGCAGCTTAAAGAAAATGATATTCTTGTCATAGAGGGAATTCATGGTCTGAACGATAAGCTGTCGTATACACTTCCCGCAGAAAGTAAATTTAAGATTTATATTTCTGCGCTGACACAGTTGAATATTGATGAACACAATCCGCTGTCCACGACGGACTGCCGTCTGTTACGCCGGATCGTGAGAGATGCCAGAACCCGTGGAACGACGGCACAGGAGACGATTGCGATGTGGAAATCTGTGCGAAGGGGAGAAGAAAAAAATATTTTCCCGTTTCAGGACAGTGCGGATGTCATGTTTAATTCCGCTTTACTGTATGAGGTTGCGGTGCTTAAAGTATATGCGGAACCGCTTCTGTTTCAGATTCCGCGTGACAGTGCAGAATATCTGGAAGCGAAGCGTCTGCTTAAGTTTTTGGACTATTTTCTGCCGCTTCCGACGGAAGGAATTGCACAGAGTTCTCTGGTGCGGGAATTTGTCGGAGGAAGTTGTTTTAATGTATAAAAACACGGTAAACTTTACGGCTTGAACCTTACTGGAAACTGTGTTATAGTGGAAAAGCATCTTAAGATGGAGGACAGGTGATCGCGGCTGCAGGTGTCGAAAGACCGCAGGTGAGGAAAGTCCGGGCTTCACAGGGCAGGATGCCGGTTAACGGCCGGTGGAGGAAACTCTAAGGAAAGTGCAACAGAAATATACCGCTATAAGAGATGCATCACAGATGCACCTCTATAGTAAGGGTGGAATGGCAGTGTAAGAGACTACCGCCTCGCTGGTAACAGAGAGGGCACATGTAAACCCCATTCGAAGCAAGACCGAAACAAAGCGCTGACGTGGCCCGCCAGCTTTAGGTAGGTCGCTTGAGACGGTTGGCAACAATCGTACTAGATAGATGATCACCCAACGACATAACCCGGCTTATCGTCCTTCTTCTTAAGATGTTTTCCGTAAATATCAGCAGTATTCTTTGGAAATTTTCATTTTTCACGTCTATACCATTATAAATTTCCCGGATTTCTAAACACTTTATGAAAAGTGTATGAAAAGAAAATACGTTGCTTGACGATATGATTTCCCATGATATATAACTAATATAAGACACGAAAAATATCGACGAAACACAGAAAAGAGGAATTGTATGAGAGACAAATTGTATCGTTTTATGCAGGGAAGAAATGGCATGGATGAACTGGCACGGATGCAGTCCTGGCTTGTTCTGATTCTTTTGCTTGTCGGTATGTTTACACGCATCGGCCTGTTTTCCTTTGTAGCGCTGATTTTAATGATTTATATGTATTTCCGGGTATTTTCAAGAAATACATCCAAACGTTATGAAGAAAACCAGAAGTATTTGAATTTCCGTTATAACCGCACCGTATCGTGGAACCGGTTTAAAAAACGCATGGGACAGGCAAGGGATTACCGCTTTTTCAAGTGCCCGATGTGTAAACAGGAAGTCCGTGTGCCGAGGGGACATGGAAAGATAGAGATTACCTGCCCGAAATGCAGGGAAAAATTTATTCGCAGAACCTAAATCGGAGGCAGTATGTTCGGATATATTAATGTAAACGGCGCACAGCTGTCGGAAGAAAATAAAAAAATATATCAGTCGTATTATTGTGGACTTTGCCGGAAATTAAAAGAGTTCTGTGGAAAAAAAGGACAGGCACTTTTGAATTATGATATGACATTTCTGGTCGTTCTGCTGACCGGTCTGTATGAGCCGGACACGCAGACTGGTGAATTTACCTGTATGATGCATCCGATGAAAAAACGGCAGCTGCGGGAAAACGATATTCAGAGTTATGCGGCACAGATGAACGTTCTTCTGGCATATTACAATCTGGTGGATGACTGGAAAGATGACCATAATTACACGAAGAAAACCATTGCCTCAATGTTTGAGAAAGATTATCAGCGGATCAAAATAAATTATCCGCGGCAGACTAATGCCATTGAGCAGTATATGGAGAAACTGGCAACTTATGAGGCGGAAAAACAGACGAATATTGATCTTGTGGCAGGGCTGACAGGCGAGATGCTCGGAGAAATATTTGCATGGAAGCAGGACGAGTGGTATGATGAATTGAAAACACTTGGATTTTATCTGGGCAAATTTATCTACCTGATGGATGCCTACGAGGACCGGGATAAAGATGAAAAAAAAGACAGTTACAACCCGCTCCGGTATCTGGATACAGAAGATGAGCAGGAGTATGAGACGTTGTGCCGTCTGATGATGACCAGCATGATTTCGGAATGCGCGAAGTCTTTTGAACGCCTGCCGATTCTGCTTCACGCGGATATTCTGCGGAATATTCTGTATTCCGGTGTATGGTCCAAGTATGAATACATTCAGTTGAAGAAAAAGAGGAAGAAATCATGACAGATCCATATCAGGTGCTCGGCGTCAGCCGTAGCGCTTCGGATGAAGAGATAAAGAAAGCATACCGTACATTGAGCCGGAAGTATCATCCGGATGCAAATGTCAACAATCCGAACAAAGATCAGGCGGAAGAACGTTTCAAACAGGTGCAGCAGGCCTATGATCTGATTATGAAGGAAAAACAGCAGGGAACTTCCGGAAGCTACAGTTATGGTGCAGGTTCTGCAGATGGCAGATCGGCAGGCACAGGAAGCTATGGACAGGGGCCGTTTGGAGGGTTCAGCGGACAGTATTATTATGGAAATGGAACCTACCGTTCCCAGAGCCGTGCGACTTCTCCAAAATTACAGGCGGCACTTAATTATATTCAGAATCAGTGTTATCCGGAAGCACTCAATGTGTTAAGTTCGATTCCATTTTCCGAGCGTGCCGGACAGTGGTACTATTACAGTGCGGTGGCAAATGAAGGCGTGGGAAACAGTGCAACGGCGATTGAGCATATCCGCCGTGCGGTGGAACTTGAGCCGAGCAATATGGAGTACCGGCAGTTCCAGCAGCATCTTGAATATGGCGGAACCTGGTATACCAATATGGGGAGTGAGTATGAGCGTCCTTATGGAAATTACAGCAATTTCTGCATGAGTCTGCTGTGTGCGCAGGCATTGTGTTTCTGCTGTCGCCCATGTTAATTTTATATAGCTGCTATATTAGCCTTGAAAATAGCCGCAGTTTATTATATGATAGTAAAAATGCGTTAAGCTGAAGGAGGATAAAAATGCGGCATTTAATGAGTCCTTTAGACTTCTCCGTAGAGGAACTGGATCAGCTGTTGGATCTGGCGAGCGACATTGAGAAGCATCCAAAGAAATATGCACATGCCTGTGATGGCAAAAAATTGGCAACCTGTTTTTATGAACCGAGCACAAGAACACGATTAAGTTTCGAAGCTGCCATGTTAAACCTCGGTGGTTCTGTTTTAGGTTTCGCGAGTGCTGATTCTTCATCGGCATCCAAAGGCGAGAGCATTTCTGATACGATTCGAGTTATTTCCTGTTATGCAGATATCTGTGCAATGCGGCATCCGAAAGAAGGCGCGGCACTCGTTGCATCCCAGAAGTCCCGTATCCCTGTAATCAATGCAGGCGACGGTGGACATCAGCATCCAACCCAGACATTAACTGATCTTATGACGATTCGTTCCCTGAAAGGAAGACTGGGGAATATTACGATTGGTCTGTGCGGGGATCTGAAATTCGGACGAACCGTTCATTCCCTGATCAATGCACTGATCCGTTATGAAAACGTGAAATTTATCCTGATTTCCCCGGAAGAGTTAAAGATTCCGGATTACATCCGGGAGGATGTACTTCAGGCAAATCATGTGGAGTTTGAGGAAGTGGAGCGTTTAGAAGATGCCATGAGCCAGCTGGATGTTCTTTATATGACAAGAGTACAGAGAGAACGTTTCTTCAACGAAGAAGATTATATCCGTCTGAAAGATTTCTACATTCTGACCAAAGAAAAGATGGAACTTGCGAAGGATGACATGATCGTGCTGCATCCACTGCCTCGTGTCAATGAAATTTCCGTTGAAGTGGATGATGATCCGCGTGCGGCTTATTTTACACAGGTACAGAATGGTGTATACGTCCGTATGGCACTGATCCTGACATTACTGGGAATCGAGGTGGAGTAAAGATGCTGAATATTAGTGGAATTCACGAGGGCTTTGTACTGGATCATATCCAGGCGGGAATGAGTCTTCAGATTTATCATGATCTGAAGCTGGACAAGCTGGATTGTTCCGTTGCCATTATCAAGAATGCAAAAAGTAATAAAATGGGCAAGAAAGATATTATCAAAGTGGAATGTCCGATTGAAGCGCTGGATCTGGATATTCTCGGTTTTATCGATCATAATATTACGGTAAACGTGATTAAGGGTGACCGGATCGTAGAGAAAAAGGAACTGAAGCTTCCGAAGCAGGTCAAAAATGTCATCAAGTGTAAAAATCCGCGTTGCGTGACATCGATCGAGCAGGAACTGGATCAGATCTTTATTCTGGCAGATGAGGAAAAAGAAGTGTACCGCTGCAAGTATTGCGAGGAAAAATATACCAATCCGAACCGGCGTCAGATAAAAGTAATGTAAGACAAAGGGGCACATCACGAGAGGATGTGCTTCTTTTTTTGGGAAAGAATATATTCAAAGATCAGCCCGGCGGTGAACCATACAGGAAAATAATCGAGGCGGACAAGACCAGAAATATTGTAGGGAGTTTTGCTGTAATCCCAGGGACAAAGGGAGAAAAGCCGCAGAATACTGCCGCTGATAAATTCAACGAGCATGATGCCGGCACCGTAAAAACAGCCGCGCAGAAGCACAGGCCAGTGGCGCAGGCGCACGGAAAGAGGTCCGATGACTGCTGCAAGTCCGTAGATCGGAAACATCCAGATGGATGTGTGTCCGTTTAAAAGCAGATCTCCCCGCAGCAGTCCGCCCAGCGAGGTGAACAGGATTTCCATGCACCATCCGGTCAGACCACAGATAAAAAATGTTTTCCAGTTCATGAAAAGACCTCCCACAAAAAATACTATGCAGGTAGGATATGCGATTATCCGGCAGATATACTTGAAAAAATCACAAAACAATTATAAGATAAGGGTATTATGGCTTATTTTCCAATGTTTATTGATATCGAAAAAAAGAAATGTTTAGTGGCAGGCGGAGGAACTGTGGCATTGCGGAAAGTCCGGGTGCTTCTGGATTTTGGGGCACAGGTCATGGTGGTGGCTCCACAGATTGACTCACAGATCCTGCGGCTTACAGGAAATGTATGTGTAAAGGAACGTACTTTTGAGCCGGAGGATCTGAAAGAATGTGTTCTGGTTGTGGCAGCTACCGATGATGCAGCGGAGAACCACAGGATTGCACAGCTTGCACGGGAAAATAATATTCCGGTCAATGCTGTGGATCAGCAGGAGGACTGCAGTTTTATTTTTCCGTCCTATCTGAAACACCGGGATCTGGTGGGGGCTTTTTCCAGTGCGGGAAACAGTCCGGTGCTCACACAGTATTTAAAAGAATCTCTGAAAGAAATTCTGACGGAAGAACTGGGACAGATTAACGATTATATGGGAAGTATCCGTCCGGTGGTAAAAACGCGGATAGAAACAGAAAAACTGCGCAGACAGGTATATCAGACCATTCTTGCCAGGCTGCTTGCAGAGAAAAAAACTTCACTGTTACCGGAAGAACTGGAACAGATTCTTATACAGGAAAATCGTATGAAAGAGTAAAAGAAAAGAGGAACAAGGGAATGGATCGAACAAGAAGATTAAGACAGACTGCTGTTATGCGAAGTATGGTCAGGGAAAATCACGTGAGGACAGAGGAACTGATCTACCCGCTTTTTGTTATGGAAGGGGAAAATATCGTACAGCCGGTGGAATCCATGCCGGGCATCTGCCAGTATTCCGTTGACCGCATGAACGAAGAGTTAGACCGTGTGAAAGCATTGCAGATTCCGGCAATTCTGATTTTTGGAATTCCGGAACATAAGGATGAAGTGGGGAGCGGGGCTTATGATGAGCACGGCATTGTACAGACCGCGATCCGCCGGATCAAAAAGGATTACCCGGATCTGCTTGTGATAGCAGATGTATGTCTCTGTGAGTATACTTCGCATGGACATTGTGGCCTGATCAGAGATGGAATTATTTTAAATGATGAGACACTGCCGCTTCTGGCACAGACGGCGGTCAGCTATGCGCGTGCGGGGGCAGATATCATTGCGCCGAGCGATATGATGGACAAGCGTGTAGGGGCGATCCGTCAGGCACTTGATGCGGCCGGATTTACCTATACACCGATTATGGCATATTCCGCAAAATTTGCATCCGGATATTACGGACCGTTTCGTGATGCGGCACATTCTGCGCCGGGATTCGGGGACCGGAAAACTTATCAGATGGATCCTGCAAACGGGCGTGAAGCCATGCGGGAAGTGGAAGAGGATATTGCAGAGGGAGCAGATCTGATTATCGCCAAACCGGCAATGGCATATATGGATATCATTACGGAGATCCGCAGAAATTATAATATTCCGATCGTTGCCTATAACGTGAGCGGGGAATATTCCATGGTAAAAGCAGCGGCGGCAAACGGATGGATCGATGAGAAAAAGATCGTGATGGAAAATCTGATCGGGATGAAACGTGCAGGAGCAGACATGATCATTACCTATCATGCACTGGACGTGGCAGAATGGATACAGAAAGGGGAAGTATAACATGACAGACCAGACATCAGAATTACTTTATATGAGAGCAAAACTCCGGCTTCCGGGAGGCGTGAACAGCCCGGTACGTGCGTACCAGGCTGTAGGGCGTACGCCGCGTTTTATTCAGAGTGCAAAAGGTTCCCATATTACCGATGTGGATGGAAATGAAATGATCGACTATGTATGTTCCTGGGGACCCGGGATTCTGGGGCATGCCGATCCACGTGTCATCGAAAAGGTAAAGGCTGCATGTGAGGAAGGTCTTACGTTTGGCGCCCCGACAGAGCGGGAAGTGGAGATGGCAGAACTTCTGGCACAGCTGGTGCCATCCATGGAAGTCAGCCGTCTGGTAAGCTCCGGAACAGAGGCAACGATGAGTGCCATCCGTGTTGCGCGGGGATATACGAAGCGTGACAAGATCATCAAATTCCGTGGATGTTATCACGGTCATTCGGACGGACTTCTGGTAAAAGCAGGATCTGCGGCATTGACAACATCTGTTCCGGACAGTGCGGGTGTTCCGGCAGATTTTACCAGACATACACTGGTTGCAGAATACAATTCCCCGGACAGCGTCAAGGCACTGTTTGAGGCTTATCCGGATGAGATCGCAGCAATCATCGTGGAACCGGTGGCTGCAAATATGGGCGTTGTTCCGCCGGCAGACGGATTCCTGGAGTTTTTGCGTGAGATCACAAAACATTACGGGGCACTTTTCATCTTTGACGAGGTCATCACCGGCTTTCGTCTGGCACTGGGCGGAGCACAGGAGTATTTTCATATTACGCCGGATTTGTCCACGTTTGGAAAGATTATCGGTGGAGGTATGCCGGTCGGCGCGTATGGTGGAAGAGAGGATATCATGCGTATGGTTTCCCCGGACGGTCCGGTTTATCAGGCAGGAACACTTTCCGGCAATCCGATTGCTACGGCTGCAGGGCTTGCCACACTTCGTATTCTGGAGGCCGATACGGATATTTATATGCGGCTGCAGGAAAATACAGCGATGCTGGCGGATGCGGTGCGCCATGCCGCAGGAAACCGTGTGCATGTCAATCAGATCGGCTCTCTGATGAGTATTTTCTTCACCGGCGAAGATGTGACAGATTACGATTCTGCGACAACCGCGGATACCAAAGCATATGCCGATTATTTTGGGTTTATGCTTGATCATGGAATTTATGTGGCACCGTCACAGTTTGAATCCATGTTTGTGTCCGATGCGCATACCGATGCAGATATACAAAAGACCATCCATGTGATGCAGGAGTACTTTGCAGAATGAAATTTGGATATATAGGAATTGATTATAAACATGCAGATCAGGACATCCGTGACAGGGTGTCCTTTACCGATAATCAGAAAATTGATTTTCTGCAGAAAGCCGGGAAAGCAGGAATTGAACAATGTTTTGTGCTTTCGACCTGCAATCGCAGCGAAGTCTATTTTTTTGCACCGGAAGAGATTGCACAGCCGTCCGGAGTGATTCGCACCTTGTATGAAGAGATGTTTCCGGGAGTAGATTTTTCGGAATATCTCAAACAACGGGAGGAAATGGATGCCATTTCCTATCTGTTCCGGGTGACTGCGGGACTGGAGTCCATGGTGCTGGGAGAGGACCAGATTTTAGGACAGGTCAGGGATGCATTTGAATTATCACGGACGGTTGGAAGTACCGGGAAAGAGTTAAACCGTGTGGTACAGGATGCGGTCACCTGTGCAAAAAAGATAAAGACAAAGTTAAGAATCAGTGAACGGCCGCTTTCGGTCAGCTATGTGGGAATCCGCCAGCTGCAGGAAACGTTTGGGATTGCAGGGAAAAAAGCACTGGTTGTGGGAAGCGGACATACGGCAACGCTGGCTCTGCGTTATCTGTATGAATACGGGGCCTCTCATGTAACAGTCTGCAGCCGGACATTTTCACATGCCGGAAATCTCCTGCATGAGTTTCCCACACTTACCATCATTCCGTTTGAAAAGCGGTATGAAGCAATGAAGGAGTGTGAGCTGGTAGTTTCCGCTACAGCCTCCCCGCATCATATTATCCGGGAAAAAGACATACAGTTGTTACATCCGACTGCAATTTTGGACCTGGCATCTCCGCGGGATGTGGAGACGGCGATTGGACGAAATCCCCAGGCACTTCTGATTAATCTTGACAGTTTAAATGAAATTGTAGAGACGAACCGGAAGCAGCGGGAAGAACTGGTGCAAAAAGGTCAGCGTATGATAGAGGAAGCCATTGGGGAAACCAGGGAATGGCTGGCAACGACCGGTGTCGATGAGACGATCGCTTCGTTGCAGCAGCGCTGTACGGAAATTGTAGAGGACAGTTATGCATATCTAAACCGCAAACTGGATCTGAGTACGAGGGATCAGAAAATTGTAAAAAAGATTTTAAAGGCATCATTAAAGCGTCTGATCCGGGAGCCGATCCTGGAGCTTAAACAGACGGAATCCAAAGAGCAGCAGGAACAGTATAAAAAGGTATTGCAGGATTTATTTCAGTTTGATACCGAAATCCGGGAGTAGGGAGAAAAAGAATGAATGTGATCATTGGAACGAGAGGATCAAAACTGGCATTGGCGCAGGCAGAGTATGTAAAAAACCGCCTGCAGAAACATTATCCACAAAACAGTTACGAACTGAAAATTATATCCACAAAAGGCGACCGGGAACAGAAAAAAGCGTTAGACCAGATTGGGGATAAAGGACTTTTTGTGCGGGAAATTGAACAGGAACTGCTGGATGGAACGATCAGCCTTGCAGTACACAGTATGAAAGATATGCCGGCCGAACAGCCGTCCGGACTTGTGTTTGCACATGCATGGAAACGGGAAGATCCGAGGGATGTATTGATTTTGCGGGAAGCCGTTTCACTGGAGGAACTTCCACAGCATGCTGTGATCGGCACCGGAAGCCGAAGAAGGGCATTTCAGCTTCTGCAGCTTCGAAAGGATCTGCGCATTACGGGAATACGCGGAAATGTCGATACCAGAATAAAAAAGATGCAGGAAGAACAACTGGACGGAATTGTACTCGCGGCGGCGGGACTGCACCGGCTGGGGAGAACTTCTTTGATCACGCAGTATTTTGAGCCGGAACAGATGATACCGGCAGCGGCACAGGGGACGCTGGCACTGGAATTGCGGGAAGACCACGAAGAATTGTTCGAGCAGGTGAATGCACTTTCAGATATCGTGACGGAGGAGATTACATGTGCCGAGCGGCTGTTTTTGAAGGGAACCGGGGGGGACTGCCATATGCCGATCGGAGCATATGCATGTAAACTGCCCGATGGAAGGATACAATTGCTTGGAATGGTCGGAAATGCGGACGGAAGCAGTATAAAGAAATGTAAGGTTTTCGGAGAGACACCGCAGGAAGCGGCACAGCGTGCATTGCGGGAAACCGGGTGTACCCGATAGGGGTTCGGTTGCGGGCAATACCGCAGAAGTGGTATAATAAGATAGATTTTTATTTGCAAAACCAATGCCGGAAAATGAATTTTTAGCATTTATTAAAAAGCAGCAGTGCTGACAGGGAAAGGAAAAAAGAATGGCATCTATGGTATATCTGGTCGGTGCAGGTCCGGGAGATCCGGGACTTGTCACAGTCAAGGGACTGGAATTGATAAAAAAAGCAGACTGTATTATTTATGACAGACTTTCGTCTCCGGAATTATTGGGGTATGCAGGAATGGACTGTGAGCGTATTTATGTAGGAAAAGCGGACCGGCATCATACGCTTCCGCAGGAACAGATCAATGAACTGCTGGTCGAGAAGGCAAAAGAATATCATTGCGTTGTTCGTTTAAAAGGGGGAGATGTCTTTGTTTTCGGGCGTGGAGGAGAAGAAGGCCTTTATCTGCGGGAACATGGAATCTCCTATACCGTTGTTCCGGGGGTGACTTCTGCCATTGCAGGACCTGCTTATGCAGGAATTCCGGTCACACATCGTGGTGTTGCCACAAGCTTTCGGGTGATCACCGGACACCAAAAAAACGGAGAGGATCTGTCAGAACCTGATTTTACAACGATGTCAGATTCAAAAGAAACTCTGATTTTTCTCATGGGACTTTCGAGAGTAAGACAGATTGTGGATGGACTGATGCAGGCAGGAAGAAGCCGGCAGACACCGGCAGCTGTGATTTCCCATGCTACGACAGAAGCGCAGGAGATTTGTGAGGGTACGCTGGAGAATCTGGCAGATCGTGTGGAAGAGGCGCAACTGACCTCTCCGGCACTGATCATTGTTGGGGATGTGGTTGCACTTCGCCGCCAGCTGCATTTTTTTGAAGAGAAGCCGCTGTGGGGGAAACATTATCTGGTTGCAAAAATTGGTCCAAAACCTTCACGTCTGGCCGCCATGCTCCGGGCAAAGGGGGCATATACCAGTGAGTGTATGACAGGTGAGATTGTCGGTGTGCCGGCAGTGTATACCGCACAGGAACTGGCGCATGTGGACGTATTATTGTTTACAAGTGCCAATGGTGTGGATTATTTTATGAAAAATGTATTTGCATCGGGGCTGGATGCACGGGCACTTTTCCATACCAGATGTGCAGTGATTGGACAAAAGACGGCAGAAAAACTGCGGGAGTATGGAATTTGTGCAGACTTTATGCCGGAACATTCCAACAGTACGAATCTGGCACAGGAATTAAAGGAATATCTGGATCAGGAATTTCGCGGAGATCCGTTTAAGCGGGCAGTAATCTGGTATCCTACCGCAAAAAATGCAAAGGATAACCTTGTGGATACACTGCTTTCTTTCTGTGATTGCGGACGGCTCAATGTATACGAAAATGTACCTTGTCCGATGGAGGTGCCAGTGGACAAGGATGTATACGATGCGATCTTTTTTACCTGTGCGTCTTCGGCGGAGCGGATGCTTGGCAGTTTAAAGCCACAGGAGAGAGAAACACTGGCATCCGTTACGGATATTTATTCGATCGGGCCGAAATGCAGTGCAGCACTGGGAGAACTTGGCGTTTCTCCGGTGATTGAGGCTGCTGTAAATACCTATGAGGGCCTGGTCAACTGTGTTTTGAGAAAAGAATAAGTATGAAGTATGCAAATATTATTGTAGATATATCGGTAGAAAAACTGGATAAAACTTTTCAATACAGCATCCCGGAAAATCTGCAGGAGGAAATACAGGTTGGTGTACAGGTGGATATTCCATTTGGAAATCGTAAACTGACAGGGTATGTCATTGAACTGACGGAGGATGCCGAATTTGATCCCAGACGGATTCGCCCCATTATTTCGGTACATGAGGGAAGCGTGGCAATGGAATCCCAGCTCATTGCACTGGCCGGATGGATGCGGAAGAATTACGGTTCCACCATGAATCAGGCACTAAAGACCGTACTCCCGATCCGCAGGCAGACGAAAGAAGTACAGAAGCGGGAGATTGTATTACTGATTCCGAAGACAGAGGCGCAGCAGAAACTGGCACTCTTTGAACAGAAACACTATACGGCGAAAGCAAGGCTGCTGCGGGAACTGATACAGGAATCCGTACTGGATTATTCGCTTGTCACCGGAAAACTGAATATATCAGCAGCAGTGATCCGGGGTATGGCACAGCAGCAGATTCTTAAGGTGGAGAGCAGCAGACAGTTTCGCAATCCTGTGTCACATCTGGATCAGAAGGGATATCATCTGACACTGAATGAAAATCAGCAGCGTGTTGTGGACACAGTATGTTCGGATCTGGATGCTGGAATTCATAAAACGTATCTGCTCCGGGGGGTAACCGGAAGCGGAAAAACAGAAGTTTATATGGAACTGATTGCGCATACGGTGGCACAGGGACGGCAGGCAATTGTCCTGATCCCGGAGATTGCACTCACCTATCAGACCGTGATGCGGTTTTATAACCGGTTTGGGGACCGGGTATCAATTATGAATTCCAAACTTTCCCAGGGAGAGCGCTTTGATCAGTTTGAACGTGCCAAGGCGGGGGATATTGATATTATGATCGGACCCAGGTCTGCGTTGTTCACACCATTTCCGCATTTAGGGCTTATTATTATAGATGAGGAACATGAAACGTCTTATAAAAGTGAGACGGCACCGCGGTATCATGCCAGGGATGTTGCAATCGAGAGGGCGCGCATGAATGATGCATCGGTACTTCTTGGTTCTGCCACTCCTTCAGTGGACAGTTATTATCAGGCAATGCAGGGAAAATATCAGCTTCTGACGTTGTCTGAGCGTGTGGAGAAGAAACCGCTGCCGGATTGCGAGGTCGTAGATCTGCGCAGTGAATTGCGGGCAGGAAACCGTTCCATCTTTTCGGAGAGATTGCAGGAACTGATGGAAGACCGGTTAAAAAAACGTCAGCAGATCATGCTGTTTTTAAATCGGAGAGGAATTTCCGGATTTATTTCATGCAGAGCCTGCGGATATGTGATACAATGTCCTCATTGTGATGTTTCGCTGAGCCAGCATGCGGGAGGCCGGATGGTCTGTCATTATTGCGGATATGAGCAGCCATTGCCAAAGATCTGTCCATCCTGCGGCAGTAAATATTTAGGCGGATTCAAGGCGGGCACGCAGAAGATTGAGATGCTGGTGCGGCAGAGATTTCCACAGGCACGTGTGATGCGTATGGATTTTGATACCACACGGACCAAGGATGCTTATGAGAAGATTCTGCATGCATTTGCCAATCAGGAGGCAGATATCCTGATCGGCACACAGATGATTGTCAAAGGGCATGATTTTCCGAATGTGACGCTGGTAGGAGTACTTGCCGCAGATATGTCTCTGCATGTTCCGGATTTTCATGCATCGGAGCGGACGTTTCAGCTGCTGACCCAGGCGGTGGGACGTGCCGGGCGGGGAAAGGAACCGGGACAGGCGGTAATCCAGACGTATGATCCGGATCATTTTGCAATCCAGACCGCAAAGGAACAGGATTACGATGCATTTTATAAGCAGGAGATTGCCTATCGGAGAATGCTTGCCTATCCGCCGGTGTGGCAGCTGCTTCTGATTCATTGTACGGGAACCGATCCGCAGGTGACGACAGCTGCAGCCAGGGATCTGGCAGAATTTCTGCATCGCGTGATATCACAGAAAGGCAAAAATATTATGCTGGTAGGACCGGCAGATGCATCCATTGCAAAAATCAGTGATGTTTACCGAAAGGTCATTTACATGAAGGCACCGGAATATGCGACGCTGGTGGCATGTAAGGATCTGGTGGAACGAAAAATAAAAAATAACAGCGCATTTTCCAATGTGTCTGTACAGTTTGATTTTAACCCAACAAGTGGTTTTTAGGAGGTAATTATGGCACTTAGAACAATTCGAATTCAGGGAGATCCCGTACTGACAAAAGTATGCAGACCGATTCCGGAGGTGACGGATCGCATCCGTACTCTGGCGGAAGATATGCTGGAGACCATGTATGAGGCAAACGGTGTAGGTCTTGCGGCACCGCAGGTTGGAATTTTAAAACGTATGGTAGTCATTGATATCGGGGACGGACAGGGACCGTTTATTATGATCAACCCGGAAATTATCGAGTCTGACGGAGAGCAGACCGGAGATGAAGGATGCTTAAGTCTTCCGGGAAAAGCAGGTCAGGTTACACGTCCGAACCATGTAAAAGCAAAATTTTATGATCTGGACATGAATGCGTGGGAAGTAGAAGGCGAAGGTCTGATGGCACGCTGCATTTGCCATGAACTGGATCATCTGGATGGACATATGTATACAGAAAAAGTAGAAGGCGGACTTCATGATGTGAATTATGAGGAGCCGGAAGAGGAATAATATGAAAGTAATTTTTATGGGAACACCGGATTTTGCGGTGAATACATTGGAAAAGATCATAGAAGCCGGACACGAGGTTATGCTTGTGGTTACACAGCCGGACAAACCAAAGGGACGCGGGAATACCATGCAGTTTCCACCGGTAAAGGAATGTGCGGTTTCCCATGGACTGGAAGTATTCCAGCCGGTAAAAATCCGGGAAGATGCAAGTGTGGAATATTTGAAAAAGTTTGCGCCGGATATCATCATAGTGGCGGCTTTCGGGCAGATTCTTCCAAAGAGTATTCTCGATCTTCCGAAATACGGATGCATTAATGTACATGCATCCCTGCTTCCGAAATATCGTGGTGCCGCACCGATCCAGTGGGCGGTCATCAATGGAGATGAGATCACGGGAGTTACGACTATGCGCATGGATGTCGGACTGGATACCGGAGATATCATTGCCAAAAAACAGGTGCGCATTGCAGAAGATGAGACAGGTGGAAGTCTGTTTGACAAGCTGGCGGCAGTCGGCGCCGAGCTGTGTGTGGAAACCATGCAGATGCTGGAAAACAAAACGGCGACCTTTACACCGCAGGACAATGAGGCGAGTACCCACACAAAGATGATTTCCAAGGAGCTGGGAGATATTGACTGGAAAAAGCCGGCGGTGGAGATTGAGCGCCTGATCCGTGGATTAAATCCATGGCCGAGTGCCTATACCCATCTGGATAATAAAGCGTTTAAGATCTGGAAAGCCCGGGTGGTGGAGACAGATGGCGCTTATGCACCGGGGTGTATCTGTAAAGTTGGAAAAAATATGATGGTGGTACAGACCGGAGAGGGTGGACTGGAACTTTTGGAAGTACAGCTTGCCGGTAAGAAACGGATGGATGCAGGATCATTTCTGCGTGGCTATCCGGTTGCAGAGGGATCTTTTTTACAGCAGTAAGACGGAGGTAGATTTATGCCATACATTTATTGGGACAGTACCTATATACTGGTTGTTATCGGTGCAGTGATCTGTATGATTGCATCTGCACGGGTAAAGACAACGTTCAACAAATATTCCGCATACCGCAGTATGTCAGGAATGACGGGAGCACAGGCGGCAGAGCGGATTTTGCACGCAGCAGGAATCTATGATGTGCGGGTGCAGCATGTATCGGGAAATCTGACCGATCATTACAATCCTGCCAATAAGACACTCAATCTTTCCGACAGTGTCTGCAATCAGACTTCGGTTGCAGCTGTGGGTGTGGCAGCACATGAATGCGGACATGCGATCCAGCATGCCAGAGGATATGTGCCGCTTCGGCTGCGTACCGCATTTGTGCCGATTGCAAACTTTGGTTCCATGCTTGCATGGCCGGTGATCATTCTTGGTGTGATCATAAACAGCCGTTCCTCCATGATGCTTATCAATATCGGAATTCTGCTGTTTTCGTTTGCTGTGTTATTCCAGCTGATTACGCTTCCGGTTGAGTTTGATGCTTCGCGTCGTGCGATGGTTCAGCTGAGGGAACAGGGAATCCTGGGAGATCAGGAACTCCATTACACAAGAAAAGTTCTTACAGCAGCAGCACTCACGTATGTGGCAAGTGCAGCAGCTGCGATTCTGCAGCTGCTTCGAATCGTTTTACTGTTTGGAGGAAGAAGTCGTGACGACTAAGGTCAATGAGAGAGCACTGGTGCTGGAAATGCTTCTGGCGGTCAATGAGGAGGGACAGTACAGTCATCTGGTCCTCCGCGATGTGCTCGATAAATATCAGTATCTGGGAAAACAGGAACGCGCTTTTCTGACGCGCCTGATGGAAGGAACGCTGGAAAGACAGCTGACACTGGACTATGTGATCGATCAGTTTTCCAAAACCAGAGTAAAGAAAATGAAACCGCTCATCCGCAATCTTATGCGCATGAGCGTTTATCAGATTATGTATATGGACAGTGTGCCGGATTCCGCAGTGTGCAATGAGGCGGTAAAGCTGGCAAGAAAGCGTGGGTTTTCCGGTCTGAGCGGATTTGTCAACGGTGTGCTGCGTAGTGTGGCAAGAGGATGGAGAGAAGTTCGCTTCCCGAATCTGAGCGTTACATATTCGATGCCGGAATGGATCGTGGACATATGGACCGAAAATTATGGAGAGGAAAAGACCCGTCAGATTCTGGAGGGACTTACCGCAGAAAATCGGCTGACGATCCGTACCAATCTTTCCGCTGTGACACCGGAAGAACTCGTAAACAAACTTAAATCAGAAGGGGTGACAGTACATGCGGTTCCGGAAATGCCATATGCTTTTGAAATATCCGGGCTGGATTATCTGGCGGGACTGAAAAGTTTTAAAGAAGGGCTGTTTTATGTACAGGATGTCAGCTCCATGCTGGTTGCGGAAACTGCGGCACCGAAAAAGAATGATTATGTGATTGATGTGTGTGCGGCACCGGGAGGAAAGAGTACCCATATGGCAGAACTGCTTCAGGGAAGTGGTATGGTAGAGGCAAGGGATCTGACAGAATATAAGGTGGATCTGATCCGGGAGAACATAGCCAGACATGGATTGTCAAATATGAAAGCGGTACAGATGGATGCAACGGTGGATGATCCGGATTCCCATCAGAAAGCGGACGTCTTAGTCTGTGATCTGCCGTGTTCCGGACTTGGCGTTATGGGAAAGAAGACGGATATCCGTTATAAGATGACCAAAGAAAAGGCGGCAGAGCTTGCAAAACTGCAAAGACAGATTCTTTCTGTTGTATGGGATTATGTCAGACCGGGCGGGACACTTGTGTACAGTACCTGTACGATCCACCGGTCAGAAAATGAGGATAACACCGCATGGTTTTTAAAAGAACATCCGGAATTTTCCCTGGAATTCCAGAGACAGATTTTCCCGGGAGAAGCCGGAAGTGACGGATTTTTTCTTGCAAAGCTGGTAAGGAGTAAATAAGAGGATGAGTGAAAAGACAGATATTAAGTCCATGGATCTGGAAGAATTAAAAACCTTTTTTTCCGATATGGGGGAGAAAGCGTTTCGTGCAAAGCAGGTATATGAGTGGTTACATGTGCGGCAGGTGGAAAGCTTTGAGGAGATGACGAATCTTTCCAAAACCTTGCGGGAGAGACTGGATGAGACCTGCAGGATCATCACACTCAGAAAAGAACAGGTACAGATTTCAAAACTGGATGGAACCCGCAAATATCTGTTTTTACTGGAAGACGGAAATGTCATTGAGAGTGTGCTGATGAAATATAAGCACGGAAATTCCGTATGTATTTCTTCACAGGTCGGCTGTCGGATGGGATGCCGGTTCTGTGCATCAACACTGGACGGACTGGTGAGAGGACTTGCACCGGCGGAAATGCTGGATCAGATCTATCAGATTGGTAAGGATATCGGAGAGCGGATTTCGAATGTTGTTGTCATGGGCACCGGGGAACCGATGGATAATTTTGATAATCTGGTAAAATTTATCACTTTGCTGACGGATGAGAACGGACTTCACATCAGCCAGAGAAACCTGACTGTTTCCACTTGCGGAATTGTTCCGCGGATGCGGGAACTGGCGGATAAAAAACTTGCGATTACGCTGGCATTATCTTTACATGCTTCCAACCAGAAAAAACGTCTGGAGCTGATGCCGGTGGCGAACAAATATGACATTCATGAAGTAATTGATGCCTGCAGGTATTATTTTGAACGGACCGGCAGACGTGTGACGTTTGAGTACAGTCTGGTAGGTGGTGTCAATGATACAAAAGAAGATGCAAAAGAACTGACGGAACTGATTCACGGGATGAACTGTCATGTAAATCTGATTCCGGTGAATCCGATCAGGGAGCGGGATTATGTGCAGTCAAATGCACATGTCATCGAAGCTTTTAAGGAGAAACTGGAACGGAGTGGTTTAACGGTGACAGTACGCCGTGAGATGGGGCGTGATATTGATGGTGCCTGCGGACAATTAAGGCGCAAGTACAAAGAGAATCAGAGACTTGCATAACGAAAAGTCATGTGCTAAGATAGACAGATGATGGAAGAGTATGTATATTACATGTAATTGAGAAAGGATAAAGCGGATGAAGACGTATTCCATAACGGATACAGGCATTCTTCGTGAAATGAATCAGGATTATTTTTTCGCGTCGGATGAACCCGTTGGGAATCTCCCGAATCTGTACATTGTTGCAGATGGCATGGGGGGACACAAGGCAGGAGATTACGCATCGCGTTACACAACGCAGCGCATCGTTGCATCCGTGTCCCGGAGTTCGGGAGAAGAACCAGTTATAATTTTAAAAGAGGCAATAACAACTGCAAACAGACTTCTGATCACAGAAGCTGCAGAAGATGAAGCGAAAAAAGGTATGGGGACGACACTTGTTGCAGCCACCATTATTGACGGACGGCTTTATGTTGCAAATGTCGGAGACAGCAGACTGTATATCATCGGTACGGATGGCATCCGGCAGATCACGAGGGATCATTCTCTTGTGGCAGAGATGGTCAGGATCGGTGAAGTAGGTGCAAAGGAAGCACGTGAGCACCCGGACAAAAATATTATCACCCGCGCAGTCGGTGCAGGGGAAGAAGTAGAGGCAGATTTTTTTGAAGTGGAATTAAAGAAAGATGACCACATCTTAATCTGTACGGACGGACTCACGAATATGGTGGAAGACGAAGAAATCTGCAGTATTATTCTGCGGGATGCTTCCATTGAGGAACGCGCCGGACTTCTTGTAAAAACTGCAAATGACAACGGTGGAAAAGACAATATTACAGTAATGATTATAGAACCATTTTCTTGATGAGGTGAAAGAATGTTAACAGTTGGGACGTATTTAGCAGATCGCTATGAAATCGTAAGTAAGATTGGTGCAGGCGGAATGTCCGATGTTTATAAAGCAAAGGATCATGTGCTTGGCCGTTTTGTGGCAATAAAAGTATTAAAACCGGAATTTTCGGAAGATCGTGGATTTGTAGCAAAATTTCGCACGGAGGCACAGTCAGCAGCAGGGCTGGAGCATCCAAATATTGTAAATATCTATGATGTAGGAAGCGAAGAGGGGCTTCATTATATCGTCATGGAATATGTTGAGGGAATCACACTTAAGACATACATTGAAAAGAAAGGACAGTTATCCTTTAAGGAAGCCGTCAGTATTGCCATTCAGGTAGCAAGAGGTATTGAAGCTGCCCACAACAAACAGATCATCCATCGGGATATCAAACCGCAGAATATCATGATCTCCACAGAGGGAAAAGTCAAGGTCATGGACTTTGGTATTGCCAGAGCCGCATCTTCCAATACCGTCAGCTCGGATGTGATGGGATCGGTTCATTATTCTTCTCCGGAGCAGGCGAGAAACGGGTTTGTAGACGGAAGAAGCGATATTTATTCTCTGGGTATTGTTATGTATGAAATGGTAACCGGACGTGTACCTTTTGACGGAGATACAACGGTTGCAGTCGCTATTCAGCATCTGCAGGAAGAGATGACACCTCCAAGTGTTTATGCAAAGAATCTGCCGATCAGCATGGAGAAGATTATCTTAAAATGTACACAGAAGAATGCGGACCGCCGTTACCAGACCATTGGAGATCTGCTGGCGGACCTGCGCAGATCGCTGGTACATCCGGATGAGGATTTTGTTGTGATTGCTCCGCTTGTGGACAATGGAAAGACCAAGGTCATCAGTGGGGAAGAATTAAAGCAGATCAAAGAACACGGGGTGGAGCCAAAAGAAGACAGGCACGCTTCCAAGCTGGAATCTTCCTATGATCCGGATGAGGATGAGGACGATGAGGATGAGGACGAAAACGAAGGACTCAGTCCGAAGATGGATAAGGCAATGACCATCATGGGAATTGTGGTGTTTGTTGTAATCCTTGCAGTGATTATTTACCTTGTGGGAAGTTTCTTTGGCTTATTCCGTTTTGGCAGTAATTCATCAAAGAATACAGAAACGCAGACGCAGACACAGACGCAGACACAGACACAGACAGAAAGTGAACAGCCTGTCATGGTACAGAATGTATGCGGAAAGTTACAGGAGGAGGCACAGTCTGAACTGGAAGCACAGGGGCTGTATATGTTTGTTATTCAGGAGCAGAAGTCGGATCAGCCGGAAGGAACCGTTCTGAATCAGGACCCGGTTGGTGGTTCTGAAGTATCTGCCGGAACGACAATCAATGTAATTGTTGCCGGAACAGAAAATGTGGATTTCACAGATTCGGAGAGTCAGAGTGAGCAGAACGATGTTCCGGTTCCAAATGTAGTTGGAAAACTGGAAAAAGATGCTTCTTCTACCCTTTCGGCTGCCGGATTTAAAGTGTCCAAAACATACAAATATGATGATTCCGTAGATGCAGGAAAGGTTGTTTCCCAGAGCCCGAGAGGCGGAAATGCACAGGAGGGAAGTACGGTTACGATTGTGATCAGTCAGGGAAAGAAGTCTAGTACGGTGCCATCTGTTCAGGGTCACTCCAAGAAAGATGCACAGGCGGCTTTGCAGAAGGCTGGCTTAAAAGTTGCAGTGAAAGAAGAATACAGTGATTCTGTCAAAGCAGGTCAGGTAATTTCACAGAGTGTAGCATCCGGCAAGATTGTACCGGCAGATACAACGGTAACGATTACGGTAAGCAAGGGACCGGAAGAGATAAATTACAGCTATAAATTCTCAAAGTCATATGCAGCACCGGAAGGAGCAGTCAGTGCAACTTATACACTGACGGGAAGTGATGGCACGACCTATGCAAGCGGAACCAGTGATGTCGATGGTTCTCTTACGATCGGGGCATCCGATATGGCATGTGAGTCCGGTAAAGTGACGATTACCTGGAGCATTGAAGAAATAGATGATGAAGGTCTTTCCGATACGTCTACAAAGACAGAAACACATTCTGTCAGCTTTTCAAAACAGTAGGTAATATATGAAGGGAAAGATTGTAAAAGGAATTTCCGGTTTCTACTACGTTCACGTGGCAGAAACCGGAATTTATGAATGTAAGGCAAAAGGAATTTTCCGTAATCAGAAGATCAAACCTCTCGTGGGTGATGATGTGGAAATCGTTGTACTGGATGAAGAAAAAAAGATTGGAAATGTAGAAAAAATTCTTCCACGTACCAGGGAACTGATCCGCCCCGCAGTGGCAAATATCGATATGGCACTCGTAATTTTCGCGGCTGCAAAACCGGACCCGAATTTTAATCTGCTGGATCGCTTTTTGTGTATGATGGAATATCAGAAAGTTCCGGTTACGATCTGCTTTAACAAATGCGATCTGGTGACGGAAGAACAAAGAGAAGTATTACGAAAAATTTATAAACTGGCGGGGTATGAGCTGCTCTTTACAAGTGCAAAGACACAGGAAAATGTGGAAAAACTCAAATCTGTGTTGCAGGGAAAGATGACGGCAGTGGCAGGACCGTCCGGAGTAGGAAAATCTTCGCTGATCAATGATCTGCAGGATGCGGTGCAGATGCAGACCGGAGGAATCAGTGACAAGATTGAGCGGGGAAAACATACGACACGCCATTCGCAGATTATACCAATTGCGGAAAACACCTATATTATGGATACTCCGGGGTTTAGTTCCATGGATCTGCCCGGATTTTCCAAAGAGGATCTGTGGACATGTTATCCGGAGTTCGTGCGTTTTGAGCCTGGATGCAGATTTATAGGATGCAGTCACATCGGAGAGCCGGATTGTGGCGTTAAGACGGCACTTGCAGAAGGAAAAATATCGCAGGTGAGGTATGACAATTACGTGCAGCTTTATCAGGAAATGAAGAACATGCGCAAGTATTAGGAGGAATCAATGAACTGTTTATCACCGTCAATTTTATCGGCAGATTTTGCTAATCTGGGAGAACAGATTCGGTTGCTGGATCAGGCAGGTGCGGAATATGTACACATCGATGTTATGGATGGAATGTTTGTTCCGAGTATTTCGTTTGCATTTCCGATCATTCGTTCCATTCGTAAATGTACCGATCGGATTTTTGATGTCCATCTGATGATTGAGGAACCGATTCGCTATATAGATGATTTTGTTGACGCGGGAGCGGATATTATTACGGTCCATGCAGAAGCATGCAGGCATCTTGACCGCACAGTGGAGGCAATCAGGGAAAAGGGAGTTCTGGCTGGTGTGGCATTAAATCCGGCCACTCCGCTGGAAACTGTCCGATATATTCTTCCGAAGGTGGACATGCTTCTTATCATGACCGTTAATCCGGGATTCGGAGGACAGAAACTGATTCCGTATACGTTAGATAAAGTGCGTGAAGCGAAAAATCTTGTGAAGCAGTCCGGATGTAAGACCGATATTGAAGTAGATGGGGGAATTAATCTGGAAAATGTGGAAGAAGCCATGGATGCAGGAGCCAACATAATTGTGGCAGGTTCTGCGGTTTTCAAGGGAGAGATCGAAAAGAATGTGGAAGCATTTCTGGAAAAGTTGCAAAGGCAGGGGTAGAAGATGAAGTATTTAATTGTTTCCGGGGGAGAAGTGAAGGAAGGTTTTTTAACCTGGATTGTAAAAAATGGAGGATTTGATGTCATATTAGCGGCAGATGCGGGAATGGAAGCATTGTATCGGGATCATATTCTGCCGGATATCATAGTGGGGGATTTTGATTCGGTAAATCCGGATACCCTTGAATATTTTCATGACAAAGAGCAGATCGAGGTGTGCATGCTGAATCCGGAAAAGGATGATACCGACACGGAATATGCGATCCGGGAGGCCATTCGCAGAGGTGCAATGGAGATTGTGGTCATTGGTGCAACCGGTACCAGAATTGATCATGTACTGGGCAATATCAGTCTGCTTGGTATTGGTCTGGAGGAACAGATAAAGATCAGCCTGGTCGATGAACATAATCGTATCCGCATGATTAATCAGCCGTTGACGATCCGGAAAGCGGAGCAGTATGGAAAGTATGTTTCTTTGATTCCATTTTCTGAAAAAGTAAGTGGTGTTACCCTGCGTGGATTAAAGTATCCGCTTACGGATTATACGATGGGAGGATTTAATTCTCTCGGAATCAGCAATGAAATTGTTTCAGATGAAGCGTCAATTTCTTTATCTTCCGGACAACTTATTGTAATTGAATCAAAAGATTGAAGATTTTATGAAATGACGGAAAAATGGTACGAAAGAAGTAATTTGTACCATAAAAAATAGCAAATATTATGGAAAAATGCTTGCATTGGAGTAATAAGTCTGCTATGATTATTACGACGAAGGTGTCAAAAGAGAATTCTTTTGACGCCTTTTTGCGTTTAAAAGTATAAAAGAATGGAGGAAGATTAGATGAACGCAGGGGATACGGGATTTATGCTGATATGTTCAGCTCTGGTGTTTTTTATGACACCTGGATTAGCCTTTTTCTATGGAGGACTGGTGCGAAGAAAGAATGTCGTCAGCACCATGATGGCATGCGCAGCGATTATGGGATTGTCGGTTGTCATGTGGGTATTGTTTGGATATTCACTGTCTTTTGGTGGAAATCATGCAGGAATTATTGGAGATTTCCGGTGGTTTGGATTGCATGGAATTAAAATGAATGAAGCAGGTCCATATGCGTCGACGATACCGCATCTGGTTTATATTGCATTTCAGATGATGTTTGCAATGATTACGCCGGCTTTGATCACGGGTTCTCTTGTGGGTCGTGTAAAATTTAAGGCATTGTTTTTATTTATTATGTTCTGGTCCGTCATTGTATACTACCCAATGGCGCACATGGTATGGGGACAGGGAGGATTTCTTGCAGAGATCGGATCGGTTGATTTTGCCGGAGGAAATGTGGTACATATCAGTTCCGGTGTCAGTGCACTGGTATTTTCCATTATCCTTGGCAGGCGAAGAGGATATGAACAGACGGCATACCGGGTACATAACATTCCGTTTGTAGCACTCGGAGCATTTATTTTATGGTTTGGATGGTTTGGATTTAACGCAGGAAGTGCATTGGCAGCAAACGGACTGGCAGCACATGCATTTATGACAACTGCACTTGCCAGTGCAAGCGCCATGATGTCCTGGATGTTTATTGATGTGATCAAGGATGGAAAGCCTACCTTAGTAGGTGCCTCTACCGGTCTGGTTGTTGGACTGGTTGCAATTACACCGGGAGCTGGATTTGTTCCGATCTGGTCGGCAATTATCATCGGAGCACTGGTCAGCCCGATCTGCTGTGGTACCATTTCCCTGTTGAAAGGAAAATTAAAGATTGATGATGCACTCGATGCATTTGGCTGCCATGGCATCGGAGGGGTCTGGGGAGGAATTGCAACCGGATTGTTTGCAAAACATTCTATCAATCCGGTCGCCCGCTGGGATGGACTGTTTTTTGGAAATTACCGTTTATTTGTTGCACAGATTATTGGAATTGTTGTGACAGTTGCCGTGGCGATTGTCGGTACACTGGTCTGCCTTGGCATTGTAAGATTGTTTACGGAGCTTCGTGTAGATGAAAAAGCAGAAAAAGTTGGTCTGGATATTTCGCAGCATGGAGAGAGTGCGTATCCGACATTTAATGGTCTGGATTCATAAGTCCCAGAAACAGACCTCGTATGTTATAATGGATCCGTCAGTTATTTCGAGACAGAGATAAATCTGGTAGTATAAAATAATCATGTATAAGGAGAAAAAAGAAGCTTATGATGATAAAAGTGGAAGCAATCGTCCGGGAAGAAGTTTTTGAGGATGTAAAGGAAGCATTAAACGCGATTGATGTGAATGGTATCACCGTATCACAAGTGATGGGATGCGGTGCACAGAGGGGATATAAAAAGAGAGTGCGTGGTACAGAAGTAGATGTTATGATGCAGCCGAAGATTAAGTTTGAGATTGTGGTATCGTCCGAGGAATGGGAGAAAGCGACCATTGATGCCATTCAGAAGGCTGCATTTACCGGAGAAGTCGGGGATGGAAAGATTTTCAGCTATGAGATCCGTACTGCTACAAAGATCCGTACCAGAGAGAGCGGGGCTGACGCCTTAAATTAGATTTTTAACAGAATCTACAGCATTGAGTTTTGGTTTTGGTAAACAATAAAAAGAGCATCCACATGGGATGCTCTTTTTGCATATCGAATTTACCTGATACAGGGAAATTATAACTGAGGACCAGCAGAAACCAATGCCTTACCAGCTGCATTTCCTTCATACTTGGAGAAGTTCTTGATGAATCTTGCTGCAAGATCCTTAGCCTTTGTCTCCCACTCAGAAGCATCAGCATAAGTATCACGAGGATCAAGAATTCCTGTATCTACACCGTTTAATTCGGTTGGTACTTCGAAATCGAAGTAAGGAATCTTCTTAGTAGGAACGTTGTTGATATCTCCGTTTAAGATTGCATCGATGATTCCACGGGTATCTTTGATAGAGATACGCTTTCCGGATCCGTTCCATCCAGTATTTACGAGGTAAGCCTTAGCGCCGCTCTTTTGCATCTTCTTAACGAGTTCCTCAGCATACTTTGTAGGATGTAACTCAAGGAATGCCTGTCCGAAGCAAGCAGAGAATGTAGGTGTAGGCTCAGTAATTCCACGCTCTGTACCAGCAAGCTTTGCAGTAAATCCGGAAAGGAAGTAGTACTGTGTCTGCTCTGGAGTCAGAATAGATACTGGAGGAAGTACTCCGAAAGCATCTGCTGACAGGAAGATTACGTTCTTTGCTGCTGGAGCAGAAGAGATTGGACGTACGATATTCTTGATATGATCGATTGGGTAAGAAACACGAGTGTTCTCGGTAACGCTCTTGTCTGCGAAATCGATCTTGCCGTTTGCATCTACAGTTACGTTCTCAAGAAGAGCATCTCTTCTGATTGCGTTGTAGATATCTGGCTCAGAATCCTTATCCAGGTTGATAACCTTAGCATAGCATCCACCTTCGAAGTTGAAAACGCCGTTGTCATCCCAGCCGTGCTCATCATCACCGATCAGGAGACGCTTAGGATCTGTAGAAAGTGTAGTCTTTCCTGTTCCAGACAGACCGAAGAAGATTGCTGTATTCTTGCCATCTAAATCTGTGTTTGCGGAGCAGTGCATAGAAGCCATACCCTTGAGTGGAAGGAAGTAGTTCATCATAGAGAACATACCTTTCTTCATTTCTCCGCCGTACCATGTATTGATGATAACCTGCTCTTTGCTTGTGATGTTGAAAGCTACACATGTCTCAGAGTTTAATCCTAACTCTTTGTAGTTTGCAACTTTAGCCTTAGAAGCATTGTATACTACGAAATCAGGCTCGAAATTCTCAAGTTCTTCAGCGGAAGGCTTGATGAACATGTTTGTTACGAAATGTGCCTGCCAAGCTACCTCTACGATGAAACGGATAGCCATACGGGTGTCTTTGTTTGCACCACAGAATGCATCTACAACGAAAAGTCTCTTGTTGCAGAGCTCTTTCTTTGCAATATCCTTAACAACTGCCCATGTGTCTTCTGTCATTGGGTGGTTGTCGTTCTTGTACTCATCAGATGTCCACCATACAGTGTCCTTTGAGTTCTTGTCCATAACGATATATTTGTCTTTTGGAGAACGTCCGGTGTAGATACCAGTCATTACGTTAACTGCACCAAGCTCTGTCTCCTGACCAACTTCATATCCTTCAAGGCCAGCTTTTGTCTCTTCTTCGAATAATTTCTCATAAGAAGGGTTGTGAACGATTTCTGTGGTACCGGTGATACCATACTTGCTTAAATTGATTTCTGCCATCTTGATTTAAACCTCTTTCTTTATAGTATAGTAAGAAAAAATTCCTTTTTCCCTAATTTAGTATTATACATAATTACCCAATAAAATCAATAAAATTTGTATGAATTTTTCCCGATTTTGTAATTTTGTGGGGGCAATGGAAAGGCGGTTCCGTGGCGTTGGATGATTGCATGCAAATTACTGGTAAAATAGAGAAAACACGTAAAAACACAAACAATTTAAATATAAACAGAAAATAAAGAGAAAAATTTAAAAATATAGAACAAAATAGTTGACAATATAAAGCAACTATGATAATATACAGTCAACAAAACAAACAAGACCTAATTACACAAGACTTCCAATCGGACCAAGCGGTTGGAAAGCCAATTGGAAATAGAAAGAAGCTTGGAGTAAGCAGGAATTGAATGAGAAAAGGAGGTACAGTCCAATGGGACGATGATCAAAACAAAAACTTCATGGTAAGCGTGGTAGTGTCTGAAAATTTCAGCGGGAAAAGCCTTTTGGAATAGAAAATAATAATTGAGGGTATTTAGGATAAGATACCAAGAGTGAGAAAGGCAATGGATATGTACAGACATTTTACTGATGAAGATGCTGCGGAAAGATACCACAGAAGGTAATTTGAGGGTAAGATGTGCGGAAGAAGTTCATTTTATAAAAAGCGAGAGAGCAGACTTCAGATTATTATTCAATATAGAGATTACATATCACTAATTTTCTAAACAGATGGAAGTATCTGTGAGCTGAAGAAAATAAATTACAAAAGAAAGGAACAAAAAATTGAATAACGAAACCGAGTAGAACGGTCACTGTATTTTTAGATTTGAAAGTATGGTGGCCGTTTCTTATTGTTGTGATATATAATGAAAGTAAAATGTATGGGAGAAATGATATGGAATATATAGCACATAAAGATGGGGATAGAATTCAGACGGTTTTGGAACATTTAACCGGAACGGCTCAATTGGCTGGAGCATTTGCAGATGCATTTGGAAAACAGGAATGGGGGTATTGCTGTGGAATGCTCCATGACATAGGAAAATATTCCGAAGAATTCCAAAAGAAAATAAAATATGATACGAATGAACAGGTAGATCATTCTACAGCAGGAACGAAATTGTGTATGGAAAAAGGTGGGTATTATTCTTTACTGGCATATTGTATTGCCGGACATCATGCCGGACTTCCGGATTATGGAAATACAGAAATTCCATCCAGTTTATGCGGCAGATTAAAGAAAAAAATATGTGATTATCAGGCATATCAATATGAAGTAAAGATTCCGAAGATAGAGACGGACCCATTTGTAAGAAAACCAAATAAAAATTTTGATTTTTCACTCAGTGTTTTTATGCGGATGATTTATTCCTGCCTTGTGGATGCGGATTTTTTAGATACAGAAAAATTCATGAAAAATGGTCAGACAGGGAGAAATTCCGGACAGAATATGGAAATATTGTTGGAAAAACTGGAAAATCATGTGCAGCCCTGGCTTGAAAATCAGGACCTAAATTCGATCAATGGAAGAAGAACAGAAATTTTAAAAGCATGTATGGAAGCTGGAAAAGAAGAAAGAGGTCTGTTTCATCTGACGGTTCCTACCGGTGGTGGAAAGACGATTGCATCGTTAGCATTTGCGTTAAGACATGCAGTTTTTCATCATATGGATCACATTATTTATGTCATTCCATACACCAGTATTATTGAACAGAATGCTGAGGTGTTTCGGAACATCCTGGGGGAAGAAAATGTGTTGGAACATCACTGTAATGTTGATTATGACAGCTCGGAAGATCTAAAACCCATGCAGCTTGCCAGTGAGAATTGGGATAAACCGGTGATCGTGACAACCAGCGTTCAGTTTTTTGAATCGCTTTTTGCTAATACATCGTCCAAGTGCAGAAAGCTTCATAATATTGCAAATTCGGTTGTGATTTTTGATGAGGCACAAATGCTCCCTGTAGATTATTTAAAACCGTGTATTGCAATGATGGAAACACTTATGGAGGATTATCGGTCAAGTATGGTATTGTGTACGGCTACACAACCGGCGCTGGATAAAATATTTATCGGAGAGCGTACATTTGTAGAATTGTGTCCGAATGTGAAGGAACAGTTTGAATTTTTCAGAAGGGTAACGTATCAAAATCTCGGATATGTTCCTATTGATCAGTTAGCGGGCCAACTGCAGAAAGAAAAACAGGCATTGTGTATCGTAAATACAAAAAAATGTGCACAGGAACTTTATCGCAAATTAAAGGGAGAGGGAGTTTATCATCTGTCAACAAGTATGTATCAAAAACACCGAAAGCGGATTCTGGCACAGATCAGGGAAAGATTAAAGCAGAAGAAAAAGTGTATCTTAATTTCTACTAGCTTGGTGGAAGCCGGGGTAGATCTGGATTTTTGCCATGTGTATCGACAGATTGCAGGTGTGGATTCTATCATACAGGCGGCAGGACGCTGCAACCGGGAGGGGCAGGAAAAAGCAGAGGACAGTATCGTTTTTGTGTTTGATGTAACAGACAGCAAAATAGCTCCAAGTCAAAGGCTGCCGGTGGATATTGCAAAAGCAATTTTGCAGGAAACAGATGATATTTCTGATCTGGACAGCATAACAGAGTATTTTAAACGGTTATACCGTTTTCGGGAGCAAAGTCTGGATAAAAAGAATATTATGGGAAAATTTCAAGAACATAAATATAATTTTGAAACTGCAGCAAAAAAATTTCGTCTGATTGAAGAAGATACAAGAACCATTTTGGTGCCGGTGGAGCAGGAGGCAGAAGAACTGCTGGCGGAATTGAAACATCAGGGATTTTCAAAGGAACGGATGCGAAAGGCATCACAATATTGTATTCAGGTATATGATAACCTTTTTAAAATTTTGTGGGATGCCGGGATGATACAGGAGATTTCTTCGGATGCTACAGAGTTTTATGAGCTTGTGAAGCTGGATCAGTATACGGAGGATATGGGATTAGATTTGTCTGTGGATTCGGGAATGGATTTGTATTTGTAAAGAGGAGTGGCGATGTAAAGAAGATTACATCGCCACTCGTTTGCGTTACTAAAAAGACTATTATTTCAATCCACAGGTGGAACCTGACAATAGTAAGTATAAACAATTTTATTTTTATATTCAAGAATAAATTTAAAGTTCAATAGTAATTTAAGTAAAAGTCAAAAAGAATTGATTAATGATAGATAAAGTAGTATGATAAATAAAAGATAGAATGTTGTAAAATGATGACAATAGAAAGAGGAAAGAATGATCTTATATCACGGCAGTAAAGAAGTTGTAAAATATCCGGAAATTCGAAAGGCACGTTTTCATAAAGATTTTTATTTCGGATTTTATTGCACACAGTTTCCGGAACAGGCGAGGCGATGGGCAGGCAGGTATGGAACGAAAGGGTATCTGAATCAATACGAGTATACACCAAATGAAAAGTTAAAATATTTGCGTTTTGATGAGATGACGGAAGAATGGCTGGATTTTATCGTGCAGTGCAGAAAGGGCATTGCACATACTTATGATATTGTGGAAGGTCCGATGGCAGATGATACGATTTATAATTATATCCAGAATTTCATTGACGGAAAAATATCCAGAGCCGCATTCTGGGAATTGGCGAAATTTAACCATCCTACCCATCAGATCAGCTTTCATACGATTTCGGCGCTGGATACGTTAGAATATATAGGAAGTGAGGCTGTGTATGGGAACAAAAAATAATAATGATTTATTTTATACATGTAGTCTGATTGAATATATTGGAAGACAGATGAAACGAACAAGAAAAGAAGTCGTGGATTGTCTTACAAAAGAACGCATTCAGCGGATTTACGAATTCGCGGATGTTTTTCACTGTGAGCCGATCGAAAAAGTGGCGGATGAGTTTATACAGGAATGTCACATGAACTCTGGAACTTTTGATAATGTGCAGGCATGCCGGTATAAAATACCGGATTATTGGGATATCGGGGAAGTTTATGAACGGTTGATAGAAGACTGTTATGATGATCATAAAATTGTAGATGGAATCTGGAAAGTATATCATTCGTGGATAGATGCACAGATCTCCAATTATAATTCTGATTTTTACTATCAGCCGAGAGACTATATTGCAGCGTGCTATGAGGAAGGAGTGGTACTTTAAATGGGAGTAGGAGTAAAGGTACAGGTATGGGGGGAATATGCATTATTTTCCAGACCGGAGATGAAAGTGGAACGGTGTTCCTATGATGTCATGACACCATCAGCGGCAAGGGGGATTTTGGAAGCAATCTATTGGCATCCGGGGCTGCGTTGGGTGATTGACAAAATATATGTAAAAAATCCAATCCGCTTTACAAGCGTCCGGAGAAATGAAGTAAAAAGCAAAGTTTCCGCCAGCAATGTGTTACAGGCATATAATGGAGCAGACAAGCCTCTTTATATCAGCACAAAAGAGGACATTGTCCAGCGGGCTTCATTGATTTTAAGGGATGTATCATATGTGATAGAAGCACATTTTGAAATGACGGATCAGGCAAATGAGACAGATAATCCGGGAAAGTTTAAAGATATCATGATGCGGAGACTAAAACGTGGGGAATGTTATCATATGCCATATTTTGGCTGCCGGGAATTTCCAGCACATTTTTGTCTCTGTGAGGAGGAAGTGATCCATACCATTTATGATGAGATTCCGGAAAAAGACCTGGGGTTTATGTTGTATGATATGGATTATAGTAACAAGGAAGATATTCAGCCGATGTTTTTTCGGGCGGTTATGAAACGTGGTGTCATCGATTTGCGGGATTGTGAGGTGATACGATGATTTTGCAGGCATTGGTAAAGGAATATGAAAATCTTGCACAAAAGGGTCTGGTTTCCAAGCCGGGATGGAGTCAGGCAAAAGTTTCTTATGCCATTGATCTGAATGCAGATGGAAGTATAAAAGTCATTTATTCTTTGCAGACAGAAGACCAGCGAGGGAAAAAAATAGTTATGGTTCCAGCGCTGTTATATGTGCCGGAAATGGTTACACGATCTTCCGGGGTTGCAGCAAATTTTCTGTGTGATAATGCCAAATATATGCTTGGAATTGATACAGATGGAACAAATGATCGTGTGAAAGACTGTTTTCAGGCGGCAAAGGAAAAACATATCGCACTATTAAAAGATGTAGATAATCCTATGGCAAAAGCAATCTGTTCTTTTTTTGAAACGTGGAATCCGGAAAATGCAAAAGACAATGGCTGCGTTCAGGACAAATGGGAGGAACTAAATGAGGGTGGAAATCTTATCTTTTGCATGGGAATGGATTATGCACAGGATGATTCAGATATAAAAGCAGCTTGGGAAAATTCGATTGAAGCAAACGGGGAAGAACAAACGGGAATATGCCTTGTAACAGGGGAAAGAACGGAGATTGCAAGAATCCACCGGGGAATCAAAGGGGTTCCTGGGGCGCAGTCCAGCGGGGCGGCGCTTGTTTCGTTTAATGCCCCGGCGTTTGAATCCTATGGAAAGGAGCAAAGCTACAATGCACCGGTGGGAAAATATGCAGAGTTTGCGTATACGACAGCATTGAATTATCTTTTAAGCAAAAGGGAAAACACATTTTCATTGGGAGATTCCATGATTGTATTCTGGGCAGAAACCGGAGAAAAAAAGTGTGAGGATCTTTTTTGTATTTCGATCAACCCGCAAGAAGATAATCAGGAACAGTTACAGAAAGTTTTTGATAATTTAAAAGCAATGCGTCCGATCGATCTGGACGATATAACGATTGATCTGACACAGCAGTTTTATATATTATGTCTGGCGCCAAATGCAGCGAGACTATCGGTTCGGTTTTTCTATCAGAATTCATTTGGAACCATTTTAAAAAATATAGAAGCACATTATAAACGCATGGATGTTGTAAGGCCTTCCTGGGCAAACGATAGAAAATTTCTTGGAATCTATCGTATGCTGCAGGAAACCGTGAATATGAAACCCAAAGAGAAAAAACCGGTTGCGAATATGGCGGCTTCTGTATTACAGGCGGTTTTGTCGGGGAATCGGTATCCAGCAAGTTTATATACAGATACCCTGATTCGCATTCGTTCGGAACAGGGAAATGTTACTTATGGAAGGGCAGCAATTATCAAAGCTTTTTTGATAAAAAATTATCAATGGAAAGAAGGAGAAGAATGTATGGGATTAAATGAATCAAGTAATGAGACTCCATATATATTGGGAAGATTATTTTCAGTATTGGAGTCTATTCAAAAGGATGCAAATCCGGGAGTTAATACAACGATAAGAGATCGCTATTTTAATTCCGCATGTGCAACACCTGCGTCAGTATTTCCAGTTTTAATCAAATTAAAAAACAGCCACATTAAAAAATTGGAACGTGAAATTGGGGGTGGATCAAAAATTTATTACGAAAAACTGTTGACAGAACTCATGGAAAAAATTAACGCTTTTCCACAACGATTGAGTTTGGAAGAACAGGGAAAATTTATGTTGGGATATTATCATCAGACACAGAAAAAGTATGAAAAAAGGGAGGACAAGTAAATGGGAGAAGCAATTAAAAACAGATATGAATTTGTTGTATTATTTGATGTGGAAAACGGAAATCCAAATGGAGATCCGGATGCGGGAAATATGCCACGCATTGATCCGGAGAGCGGATTAGGTCTGGTAACAGATGTATGTTTAAAACGTAAGATTCGTAATTATATCGAGATGGTGAAAGAAGACGAAGCTGGATACAAGATTTATATTAAGGAAAATGTGCCATTAAACAGAAGTGACCGGGAGGCCTGTGAGAGTATTGGCATAACAGGGGATAAAGATGTAACAAACGAGTTGAAAAAATTAAAAAAGACAGATCCTAATGCAGTAGTTAAATTAAAGGATTATATGTGTGAAAATTTTTATGATATTCGAACGTTTGGCGCAGTAATGACGACTTTTGGAAAAGCAACTTTAAATTGTGGACAGGTGCGGGGACCGGTGCAGCTTGGGTTTGCCAGAAGTATTGATCCAATTATTAGTCAGGAAGTAACCATTACAAGAGTTGCAATTACAACCGAAAAAGATGCAGAAAATAAAAGCACAGAAATGGGAAGAAAGAGTATTGTTCCATATGGACTGTACCGCGTGGAAGGATACGTTTCGGCGAATTTGGCAAGAAAGGTAACCGGATTTTCAGAGGAGGATCTGGATTTATTATGGGATGCAATTATCAATATGTTTGAAAATGATCATTCTGCGGCAAGGGGAAAAATGGCAGTCCGGGAATTGATTGTGTTTAAGCACAGTAAGGAATTGGGAGATTGTCCGGCATATAAATTATTTGACGCAGTGGAAGTTAAGAAAAATGAAACTGTGGAATATCCGAGAAAGTATCAGGATTATAAAGTTACCATTCATGAAGAAGAAATACCAGATTCGGTAGAAGTGAAAAGGATGATTTAATGGAATACGCGCAGGATGATTATTTGATGATCTCCGGAATCCAGCATTTTAAATTTTGCAGAAGACAGTGGGCATTGATCCATATTGAGCAGCAGTGGGAAGAAAATGTCCATACGGTTGTTGGAGAACTGATGCATAAAAAAGCACATGATCCATATCTTACAGAAAAAAGAAAGGACATCCTTATTGTCCGGGCACTTCCGGTATCTTCAAAAAGTATGGGAGTAAGCGGAGAATGCGATATCGTTGAATTTCATAAATGCGAAGATGGAATAACATTATTTGGTCATAGGGGATTGTATTCAGTATATCCAATTGAATATAAAAAAGGAAAACCAAAGGAATCAGATGAAGACAAGCTGCAGCTTGCTGCACAGGCAATGTGCCTGGAAGAAATGTTTTCGACAGAGATTACGGAGGGAGCAATCTTTTATGGGGAAACGAGAAGGCGGGAGCCGGTGGAATTTACGGAAGAACTTCGCTGTGAAGTAAGAAAAATATTCGAGGAAATGCATGAATATTATAAGAAAAATTATACGCCGAAAGTAAAGCCGACAAAAGCATGTTCGTCTTGTTCGCTAAAAGAAATCTGTATGCCAAAGCTGGAAAAGGCAGGTTCTGTTAAATCGTATGTTCAAAAGGTTCTGGAGGATGCAGAATGAGAAAATTATTAAACACATTATATGTAACTTCCGAGAATAGCTATCTGGGATTGGATGGAGAAAACGTTGTTGTTTACGATGACAAAAAAGAAATCGGACGTGTCCCGCTTCACAATCTGGAAGGAATTGTTTCGTTTGGATATCGTGGAACAAGTTCGGCACTTATGGGAGCTTGTGCAGACAAAAATATTTCCCTTTGTTATTTGACACCTCAGGGAAAGTTTCTGGCAAGGATTACCGGAAAAATAAAAGGAAATGTCATATTAAGGGAACAACAGTTTTTAAGTTGTAAGGATGAAACCATCCGTTTGAGAATCGCAAAAATTGTATTTTAGGAAAAGTATATAATGCAAGATGGGTGTTGGAACGTGCAGTTCGGGATCATTCCATGCAGATTGATGCAGAAGCTGTAAAAACGGCATCCTTGCAATTAAAATCTTTTCTGGATTATATCCAGAATGCAAAATCGATCGATCAGCTCCGGGGATATGAAGGAGAAGCTGCAAGCATTTATTTTGGAGTATTTGATGAGTTAATTTTGCAACAGAAAAAAGATTTTATATTTCAGGGAAGAAATAAAAGACCACCGTTAGATAATGTCAACGCAATGTTATCCTTTGTCTATACATTACTGACCAATCAGATTACATCAGCATTGGAGACGGTTGGCCTTGATCCGTATGTTGGATATATGCACACGGATCGACCGGGAAGGGCTTCTCTTTCTTTGGATTTGATAGAAGAATTGCGTGCAGTTATGGCAGACCGGTTTGTCTTATCTTTGATCAATAAGAAAATTGTGAATGGAAAAGACTTTACAAGAAAAGAAAATGGTGCGGTTTTGATGGATACAGAGTCACGGAAAAAGTTGTTGTCGGAATGGCAGAACAAGAAAAAAGAAATGATTACCCATCCTTACCTCAAAGAAAAAATGGAATGGGGAATGGTTCCCTATGTTCAGGCTATGTTACTTGCGCGGTTCCTAAGAGGTGATCTAGATGGATATCCGGTATTTTTATGGAAATGAGGAATCCAAATGCTTGTTTTAATTACTTATGATGTAAATACGGAGACGGCTGCAGGAAAAGGCCGCTTGCGAAAAGTGGCAAAACAGTGTGTAAATTATGGAAGACGCGTTCAGAATTCGGTGTTTGAATGTATTCTGGATAATGCACAATGTGTGCTGTTAAAGTCGATATTAACGGATATTATTGATGAAAGTGTGGATAGTTTGCGATTTTACTATCTGGGAAATAATTATCACACAAAAATTGAACACATAGGTGTTGATCGGGGAATTGCTGCGGATCAGACGCTTATATTGTAAGGACTATGGTGCGAACGGAAAGTACACATAAAATACTGGAGGGATTCGCACTTGAAATATTAAATAAAAGGCATTGAAATGACATTTCTATGAATAGATAGAGATGGTTATTTTATGTTATTGCTGACAAAATATACAGTATTATACAAAGAAAATGAAATTTGTTGTATAATATTGCTGTCGCTCCCTTCGCGGGAGCGTGGATTGAAATCGAAACTTGCCACAGCAATGCGACAGCTTATGTCGTCGCTCCCTTCGCGGGAGCGTGGATTGAAATAATAAACTGCCGTTTAAATCACTTAACTGTTTCGCGTCGCTCCCTTCGCGGGAGCGTGGATTGAAATAACAAGTTGCCCTTTAACCCATCTGTCGGAGTCAGTCGCTCCCTTCGCGGGAGCGTGGATTGAAATCAAAAAACGTGTAACAAACGTGCAATTATCTGCGGTCGCTCCCTTCGCGGGAGCGTGGATTGAAATTGTATCATGGCAGTGTTAAGCGCAATAAACTCTTGTCGCTCCCTTCGCGGGAGCGTGGATTGAAATAAACTACTATTTATCATATACACCACCTACAAAGTCGCTCCCTTCGCGGGAGCGTGGATTGAAATGAATTTAATGATGTTTCTTTTGTTTGGTTTTCCGTCGCTCCCTTCGCGGGAGCGTGGATTGAAATTGCTATGAAAGAACTGAAGGACCTTGTAAATACTGTCGCTCCCTTCGCGGGAGCGTGGATTGAAATATATCCTTTCGAGGAGGTGGCATGCATGAGTGATTGTCGCTCCCTTCGCGGGAGCGTGGATTGAAATGTTAGCGAGATAATTGCTTACAAGAATTACTGCTAGTCGCTCCCTTCGCGGGAGCGTGGATTGAAATAAAATACAGATTTGGAAAAAATGTTGATCAACCCTGTCGCTCCCTTCGCGGGAGCGTGGATTGAAATAGAAGTAATGTCCCTACATACATTGCCGTATTCATGTCGCTCCCTTCGCGGGAGCGTGGATTGAAATTCCGTTTACAACGTATGAGCCTTTACAGATGTAATGTCGCTCCCTTCGCGGGAGCGTGGATTGAAATATAGCAACCATTGCATTGGCACCCAGTGCAATTCAGTCGCTCCCTTCGCGGGAGCGTGGATTGAAATTTATAAAAAATACATTTGGTATAAAATTTGACAGGTCGCTCCCTTCGCGGGAGCGTGGATTGAAATGGTTTGTTTATGCTGCTAAAATCACAGGAGAAGTTGTCGCTCCCTTCGCGGGAGCGTGGATTGAAATCCAGTTTATCAGCTATGCCACCTCCACCACCGCCTCGTCGCTCCCTTCGCGGGAGCGTGGATTGAAATAAAAGATATCCAACCTTTAACACTTACTAAAAACCGTCGCTCCCTTCGCGGGAGCGTGGATTGAAATGTCTGTAAATCCTACAGCCTCGAATCCCGGTGCTTGTCGCTCCCTTCGTGGGAGCGTGGATTGAAATTCCGGACTGCTGCGCCTGGTTTCCTGTGCTCTTTGTCGCTCCCTTCGCGGGAGCGTGGATTGAAATTTCTGTCACGATCCACATCATCACAGACGTAGTACGTCGCTCCCTTCGCGGGAGCGTGGATTGAAATTGTGAATCTTTTTGCGAATCCTTTTGTGAATCCTGTCGCTCCCTTCGTGGGAGCGTGGATTGAAATTTGTCTTTATTGTCGTCACCGTCGTCGGGATCAGTCGCTCCCTTCGTGGGAGCATGGTTGCAAATGCCGTCCAAAATCAGACTGGCATTATGCCGAAAGCCAGATAGTTCCTTTTTTTCTCAAAATCAGGCAGTTTCCGGGATTTTCCGTAAAGTTATGCACATCATGATGATGTCATGCTCAACTATCCCCGGACAACGCACCCCATGATTTCACATCTGTGGATATCTTCCGTCAACAGCCTGCTGCGGCTGTAGAAAAATTTTTCAAAATCTACATATTGCACAAATCAGTAATCCCTGTCTTTCGCAGGCTGTATCGCTTTCGGCTGGTCAATGGAAAGTCCTTCCATCAGCCAGCGGAATTCCTGCCTTGTCAGGGGTCTGACTTCTGAAGCATTGCGTGGCCATTGGAATTTTCCATTGTCCAGGCGCTTCTGCAGGAGTACAAATCCATCCCGGTCAAAATAGAGGGCTTTCATCGTATTCTTTTTGCGTCCACAGAACAGAAAGACCGCATTGGAGAACGGATACATCTGGAAATTGTCACGGATGACTGCCATGAGTCCGTCAAAGGATTTTCTCATATCAGTCCTTCCTGTAACCAGATAGATTTTCTGTACTCTGGACAGATCACCGATCAAAGTTTCCGCAGGGCAGATATCGTATGATAGATCACATCCCTGCCTGCATGATTATTGATTGCAACTTTACAGCCGTTTATGATAACTGTCAGTGCTTCGCCTTCTGATGTTGCATCTGTTGACAGCAGTCTGGCTGGATTCGATATCGGTATATGCGATTCTTCTGTAATGGAAAGTGGTACGATTTCATGTGTGGCATCCACGATTAGCCTGTCTGTCTCCGGAATCATACATGATTTCTTTCTCAGCTTTGTGACAGTATTATAAAACGTATTGATAGAGATATCATTCTGCTCACACCAGACACGGTCAGAAAATCCACTGCTGCGACATTGCTGAATCAATGACAGCCATTCTTCGTCTGTTCTTCTCTTATTACGCATAAGCTGCTCCTCCTGTTAGCTAAAGTAGTTAAACACCGTAAACGGCTACCTTTGCTTAAGAAAAGAAGAGTGATACGTCTGCATCCAGATCTGAAAATAGATAAAGTAGTCGTTTACTGTTTATTGACTGTATTATCCCAAATCTTCAATTAAATTTGGAACGGTATGTTATTCATCGCTTACGATACAAGCAAGTTTTGTGCTTAACTGCTACATCATAATATGATAAAATATTAAATTTTATTTTAAATGGTGGTGCTTTTGCCGGACATGTTATGAGAAAAAAGGGACAGCCCACTGCAAAGTTGATATGAAAAAACATATTTTTACAAGATATGTGGATGGAAAAGAAGTGCCAGCCCTGTTGATTTTTTATACAAACAATAAAATACAAAAGTTATGGATGCTATTCTTATTTTTAATTACCAACAATTTAATAAAATTTCCGTAGATTTAAAGTTCCGAAAAAATCACCAGAGTATATTTTTTAAGAAAATATGGATTTTGGAAAGACAGAGAATGCATATCGGGATATTCCTATGAGCGAGGATGTGTACCGCCTGTTTCAAATGCAGCGAGAATATCAGAAGAATATGAGAATCAGAAACGACATCAAGATTGAACAATATGACAACGCAGGAAATGTTGTGGCAAAGTATAGTAAATTTATTTTTACAACAAAATTAGGAAAGTCTTTTACCCATGAAGGTCTGGTGTGTTCCCTAACACGCATTATAAAAAAATATAACGCAAGGGAAATGGAAGAAGCAAGCAGGGAAGGAAGAGAACCCAGCCTTTTGCCGGAGAAGATCACACCACATATGTTCCGGCATACATTTTGCACAAGGCTGGTTGAAAATAAAGTTTCGTATGAGAGCATGAAAGCGTTGATGGGACACAGCAGCATCAAAACCAGTATTGATATTTATTGCAGTATTGCAAAATCACTGACCTTGCAGAAACAGACGAAACAAGACGTAGAGGGATTGACCAATATATTTTAGAAAGAGGGCTGGCGGTTTATGCCAGCCGGTTTCTTTACTTTTAAGAGATGCTGATGTATAGTTAGAGTAGCTTTTGGGAGAATTTTTGACACAAAGCTATGGGAAAATGGATTTCTTTTTTAGAATTTTGACACAACATTTGACACCGATTTTATGAAAACAGGGTACATTTATAAGGGGATATGCCTAACATGTTTTATGGGAAAGTCGTTGAAAAATAAGGAATGGTACGTGGATGGCAAGGCTCCCTTGAACCTTGGCTATGATGCCATACGTTTGCGAGTAGACCTAGTAATACCAAGGGTTTCAGCGTTTGGAGACATAGCGTTGACACAAGTTTGACACAACATTTGACCAACGATTCAGAAGATGGATCGTTGGTCTTTTTTTATTTGTATAGGTAGTGAAGAATCCGGCACTTTGCCTATTGAACCCCAGACCCCGAGCGTTATAATCTCCCTGCTAATTAAGATATGGAGGTTAGGACGCTATGAGATATGAGGAATACTTGGAAAAGTTGAAAAATGCAGTGGAAAAGAAATTAGGTTGCCCGATAGAGATAAAAGAGATTAAAAAGAATAATGGATATACTTATCGGGGTCTGGTGGTACATGATGGGGCTTCAATAAAACCAGTGATTGCGGTACAGGGAAGGCGTGGATGACATGTTGATATTGACAAATATCTTTAGAATAAATGGTGCAGGTGTGATCTGTTATGATGGACTTCTCAAAATTATTGCAGACATGGCAGGTGGAAATCATATCATTATACCGTGTAGTATACATGAAACAATTGTCATGTCAGAAAAGACATGGCTGGATGAACAGGTGCTACAGGAAATGGTTTATAGTGTCAATCGGGAAGAAGTTCCAGCAGATGAAATTCTGTCGGATCATCCGTTTCGGTATGAGAGAGAAATGAACAGGCTTTGTATGATTTGAAACTGCATGGAAGGGTGTACAGACTGCACCCTTCCTTATTTTTCGTACATGATCTTGTAAGCGCATACACAAAAACGGACAGTATGAAATTGGCTGTGCACATGCAACAGTATCACTAAAATAAAGAGTATATCTCTGTTTATTAACACCACAGTAATTCTAAAGAATCAGCGTTATGATTGGTTCAGTAAAGAACAGGAGGACGGAGTGATGTTAAAGAATATGCAGGAAGAGAATGAAGGAACTGATGAAGGCGCAGTGGGAGGCAGCACGAAAAAAGGCACAGATGCAGGAAAGTGTTGCAAATGTGTATGATACGAATATCCGTACATTCAGTAAGAGTATAACAGGAGGGAAAACATGGCAGTAAAAGTTGGAAACAGTTGGGTGTCGGAAGCAGCACTGAGTTATGCAAAAGTGAAAGCGGACAGTGGAGAATCCGCGACATTAAATGGACTCTTGGATCGCTACCCGGGCGTGAACTTCTCGACAAACACGCAGGCTTTTTCGCAGAAAGGTACGAATAACATTCAGATCACACCGATTATTTTGGCACAGATGCAGAATAATCCGGACAAGCGGATCGAGTATGAGGCTTTGATCTATGATTGCGCAAAATTGATCTCAAGCGGCGCCATGGACTGGGCGCCTGCCGGTTCCCATGTGAAAGCGGCAGGAACGATCATCAATGCGGATGGCAGTGTGAGCGGCTGGGCGATCACGGAAGACGATAACGGGGATGAGTCGCGCGAAAAAACGAAGCTGGACAAGGACAAGAGAGATACGTGGGAGAAAAAGATCTTAGAGATGCATAAGCAAAAACGCATCAAAGAGAAGAAAGAAGCCCAGAAGCGTCTCGAAAAGAAAAGTATTGACTTGGACCCTACTTTAAGTTGTAATATAAACGTAACAGCTTAAAGCAGGGAGGCAATATGAAACAGACCGTAATTTTAAAGAATAAGTTATTTTTGTATCTGACGGAGTTTTTTTCGGGAATGTCCGTTATGGCGGTAGAGTTGGGAGCGAGCCGTCTGTTGGCACCGTATTTCAGTTCGTCGCAGATCGTCTGGACGATCATTATCGGAACCATCATGATCGCGATGGCGCTCGGCAATATTTACGGAGGAAGAAGTGCGGACAAGTCGCCGAATCCGGACCGCCTGTACACGAGAATCCTGATCGCTGCGATCTGGATCGCTCTGATCCCGGTGGCGGGCAAATATATCGTGCTCGGAATCTCGGCACTTTTGATTTTTACGGTGAGTAATAATTTTTTGATCATTGCAGCGTTTGCAGCATGTATGGTCATCTTTGTATTTCCTCTTTTCTTACTGGGAACCGTGACACCGTCGCTTGTAAAATATGCGGTGGACAGTCTGGATGATAACGGTAAGACAGTCGGTACACTCGGGGCATTCAACACGATCGGAAGTATCATCGGTACGTTTGTGCCAACCTTCGTGACGATTCCGGCGGTCGGAACGTCTATCACGTTTCTGATCTTCTCGGGAATTCTACTGGTTCTGGCAATCGTGTATTTTGTCAATGTCTGCGCAGGCAAAAAGAAAGTGATCGTATCGGTGGTAATCTTTGCACTGTGCTGCGGTCTTGGTTACTCGGATTCGTTTGCATTCTGGGAGAAGGATCTCACCTATGAGGGTGAATCGGTCTACAATTATCTGCAGGTATCGGAAGATGACACGTCGGTAAGACTGTCGACCAACGTGCTTTTTGGTGTGCAGTCGGTCTATATGAAGCAGGACAGGCTGACAGGCATGTATTATGATTACGCGATGGCGGCACCGCTCATGCTGGCGGATAAGAAGCCATCGGATATGGATGTGTTGATCCTTGGAATGGGAACGGGAACGTATGCGACACAGTGCCGGAAGTATCTCGGGGATATGAACGTGGAAGGTGTGGAGATCGATGAGAAGATCACGCAGCTTTCGCGCAAGTATTTCTCACTCTCCGAGGATGTGCCGGTCACGACCTATGACGGCAGAGCTTATCTGAATGCGATGGATAAGAAATACGATGTGATCATGGTGGATGCCTATCAGGATATCACGATTCCTTTCCAGATGTCATCCGTTGAATTTTTTACACTGGTTAAGGATCATCTGAACGAGGACGGCGTGATGGTCGTAAATATGAACATGCGCGGCAGCGGAGATGGCAACATCAATCAGTATCTCTCCGATACGATCGGTCAGGTGTTTGACGCGGAGTATACGGTTGATGTGGCGAATACGACGAACCGCGAGCTTTTTGCATCGAACAATCCGTCGATCATGGAGAATCTGCAGGCAAATACAAAGCAGATCACAAATGCTGATTTAAGAAACATGATGGAGACGGTATACGCGGATAGCACTCCATATGGAAAAGGCGATTATATTTTGACGGATGATAAAGCTCCGGTGGAACTTCTCGGCATGCAGGTGATCGATCAGCTGATCGAGGAGGAAGTTGCCTATTATAAGGGAATCTACGAGCGTGACGGAATCCAGGGAGTGTTAAATTCATTGTAGGAGGAAACGGACATGATGTATAATCCGCAGTTGGATACGTTTTTGTGCGTTGTTGAGGCGGGAAGTTTCAGCAAGGCAGCGGAACAGTTGTATATATCGGCTCCGGCGGTCATCAAACAGATCAATTCGCTTGAGGCAAGTCTTGGTATGAAGCTTTTTGACAGGACGCACAGAGGGCTTGTGGTAACGGAAGCCGGACAGTCGATCTACAATGACGCAAAATATATCATCGGGTATTGCAAGGAGTCGGTGCAGCGGGCGAAAGAGGCAATGCAGGTATCGGACGATGTGATACGCGTCGGAATCTCGCCGATGACGCCGCCACAGGTATTTGTGGATCTGTGGCCACAGATCCAGAATCTATATCCAGATATAAAGTTTAAGCTGATCACATTTGAAAATACCTTGGAGAATGCAAGAGAGATATTGGCAAATCTGGGGCAGAATATCGATGTTGTAGCCGGAATATTTGATGAAACAATGTTAAAACTCAGAGGATGCGACGGCACTGAGATCTCAAGAGAACCGTTTTGTGTAGCGGTATCGATTCATCATAGGCTGGCGGAAAAGAAAAAGATTACATTGGATGATCTGGCGGGAGAAAATTTCATGCTCATGCAAAGAGGCTGGAGTTATTACGGAGATCGGTTAAGAGATGATATGATCAGGAATCATCCGGAAATCAACATCGTAGATTTTGATCTGTATAATGTGGAAGCGTTTAACTGGTGTGAGAATGAGAATGAGGTTCTTCTTGCGTTCAAAAGCTGGGAAAGTGTTCATCCGTTGATCGAAATTATTCCGGTGGAATGGGATTACACCATGCCGTTTGGAATACTTCACTCGAAAACCCCGTCGGATAAGGTCAAGCGATTGATAAAGGCTATCCGGCAGATCAAATAAGGATGTGTGTATAAGCGCAAACCTAAAGGTTTATACTGCATAACAAAACGAGACTTCTTATCAGGTCTCGTTTTCTTTATAATAAGGACAGATAAAATGAAATGGGCTGATGTTTCAAGAAGGAGGAATTGCAAATGGAATACGTTACATTGAACAATGGAGTTAAGATGCCGATCCTCGGATACGGCGTATATCAGGTTACAAAGGAAGAATGTGAAAGATGCGTACTCGATGCGCTTAAAGTTGGATACCGTGCAATTGATACGGCGCAGAGTTATTTTAATGAGCGCGATGTCGGGGAAGGGATCCGCACCTGTGGAATTCCGAGAGAAGACTTATTTGTTGTGTATAAAGTTGCAGCAGAGCACAAGACATATGAGTAGGCAATGGCGGGAATCGATGAAACCTTAAAGAAGATGGGACTGTATTATCAGGATTTTTGCCGTGTTTTTTGCATTTTAAACTTTCAGTTAAAAATACATATTTGAATATAAAATACACACAATTTGAATACAGATAAATAATAAAAAGAAAAAATAAAAATATTTCGCAAAATAGTTGACAATATAAAACACATATGGTAATATACAGTCAACAAAACAAACAAGACCTAATTACACAAGACTTCCAATCGAACCAAGCGGTTGGGAAGCCAATTGGAAATAAAGAGAAGCTTGGAGTAAGCAGGAATTGAATGAGAAGAGGAGGTACAGTCCAATGGGACGATAAGTAAAATCCAAAACTTCATGGTAAGTGTGGTAGTGTCTGATAGTTTTCAGCGGGAAAAGCCTTTTCAAATGGATGAGAATAATTCTTAAAGTTATTAGTAGAGGATAACAGAGACGATGGAAGGCAATGGATATGTACAGACATTTTACAGATGAAGATACTGCGGAAAGATATCACAGAAGGTAATTTGAGGGTAGGATGTGCGGAAGAAGTTCATGCTATAAAAAGCGAGAGAGCATACTTCAGATTATTATTCAATATAGAGCATACATATCACTAATTTTCTAAACAGGTGGAAACATTTGTGAGCTGGAAGAATTAAATTACAAAAGAAAGGAATAAAAAATTGAATAACGAAACCGAGTAGAACGGTCACTGTATTTTTAAAGTTGAAAGTATGGTGACCGTTTCTTTTTAATTTTAAAGTAAAATAAATTGCACATTCTACGAATTAAGAGTAAAATTTTATAAATAGTGAAAAACGGGATGAAACAGGGAGAAAAAATGTTAAAAAAATTAACGCAACAGGCTACAGATCTGATATTACATTCCATCGCCTCCGGCGAAGTCATGGGTGCTAATCTTCTCATAACAAAAGGAAATGAAGAACTGGTCTATGCACAGGCTGGAATGGCGGACCGGGAAGCGGAAAAACCAATCGAACGGAATACTATTTTCCGGTTATATTCCATGACAAAACCGATTACAGCAGTGGCGGCAATGATTCTGATGGAAAGAGGAATGCTTGATCTGTACGAGCCGGTAGCGGATATCCTTCCGGCATTTGCACACCAGAAAGTGGAGCGAGACGGAAAATTGTATACACCGGAGAGGCCGATACTGATGCATGATCTTTTGGCGATGACTTCCGGGCTGGTATATCCGGAGGAACAGACCATGGGTGGACGTGCAGTCACAAAAGTGTTTGAGGAAGCGTGTGCGCGTCTGGAAAGTGATCACCCGGTGAGCACACAGGAAATGGCAGAAAAAATTGCGGCATGTCCACTGGTATTTGCACCTGGGACAAGCTGGCAGTATGTCGGCAAACCAGCAGCAGGCAATGCAGCAGTGGATCGGACTGGAAGGGTATACCTATGCAAATTTTATGCGGAGATGTGTGGCACCTGAATTGCAGCAGGGAATCTGTGTAAAGGGAGAATATGGCTGGGATGGCTGGCTGGGCGCATATTTTGCAAATCTACCGGAACAGGATATCACGATCCTTATGGGAGCACAGAAAAAAGATGCAGGCACGTTTTCCCTGACACGCCGGTTGCGAAACCTGTGTCTTTCAAACATTCTGTAAATTACAGGAGGGTAATACATTTGGAACAGAAAAACATGCTTCCGGGACTGACGCGGGAGGCCGAAGAACAAAAACTGCAGGAGATTATCGGGATTGCACAGCAAAATCTTGAACGCGCCAGAGCAGATATCCGGAAAGTGAACGAGGATCTGGAAGACTTGCTGGACGTGTATGAGGCACAGGATAAGGAAGGCCTGGCGTTGTGGAATAATGCAACCGCGCGTCTGAAGGAAAATGAGTATGATCTGGTGCGTTATGAGAAAGCGCGCAGGAAACCTTATTTTGGACGAATTGATTTCAAAGATCCGAATGTAAAAGGGGACGAGTCTTACTATATCGGAAGAGTGGGAATTGCAAAAAATAACTCGGAACCGGTCGTATTGGACTGGAGAGCACCGATTGCATCGGTATATTATGAGAGTGGTCTGGGACCATGTCAGTATACCGTCAGTTCGGAGGGAACCTTTACGATTGACCTGAAACGGAAACGCACGTATGAGATTGAAAATGATCATCTGAAAGATTTTTTTGATTCCGATGTGGTGGCAAATGATGAACTTCTGACAAAGTATCTGGCGAAAAACAAGAAGGCGGTGCTCGGTGAGATCATTGCAACGATTCAGAAAGAACAGAATCTGATTATCCGGCGTTCTCCAAAGACCAATATCATTGTACAGGGTGTAGCCGGTTCGGGAAAGACAACCGTCGCCATGCACCGTATTTCCTATATTTTATACAATTACAGCGATGATTTCCGGCCGGAAGATTTCTATATTATAGGGAGCAACCGGATACTCTTGAATTACATTACGGGGGTATTGCCGGAACTGGATGTGTATGGCATCCGGCAGATGACGATGGAACAGCTGTTCATCCGTCTGTTGTATGAGGATTGGGATGAACGGAAATATCGTTTTCACCTCCTGGAAAAAGATGATGAAAAGAATGCGCAGAAAGGAAACCGTGAGTGGTTTCATGATCTGGAATTATATTGTGCAGCTTATGAACAGAGGGAAATTTCACACGAGGAAGTTTATCTGGAAAACACAAAGACACTTCTGGTCGGGCATGTGCTGATCAATACTTATCTGCGGGAACATCCGGATCTTTCCATGCAGAGCAAAATTCTTATGCTCAACGAGGTTTTATATTCCAAATACGAAAACGAAGTTCTGGGAAAACAAATATCCTATCCGGAAAAAGTAAAAAAGGCACTGGATAAGAAATATGCTTCTTTTTTTGGAGATGGAAAATGGAAGACATCTATTTACGATTTTTACCGGGAATTCTTACAGGTGCAGGCAGTTGCCGGGAAAGAAGTAGATATACCAGAAACTTCTTTTGATGTATACGACCTTGCAGCGCTTGCCTATATTTACAAGCGGATCAAGGAAACTGATCCGGTGCGGGAGGCCAGTCATGTGGTCATCGATGAGGCACAGGATTTTGGAATGATGGCATATTGCTGTCTGCACTATTGTCTGCGGGGATGCACATACACGATCATGGGGGATACCTCCCAGAACATACATTTCCGGTATGGGCTAAATGACTGGGAGGAATTGCGGAAACTGGTGCTGACCGGCACGTATGATGCGTTTGGGCTGTTGCGGAAAAGTTACCGGAATACGGTGGAAATTTCCGAATTTGCAAATGATATTTTGCGGCATGGAGATTTTGCTGTGTATCCGGTGGAGTCGATTATCCGGCATGGAGCAGCCGTGCGGGTGGAGAAACAGCCGGATGCAACAGCGCTTTTAGAAGAGACGGTACACACGATCCGGAAGTGGCAGCAAGATGGATATGAAACGATTGCGGTGATCTGTCGTGAGGAAAAAGAGACAGCAGAGCTGGTGGAACAGTTGAAATCTTATATGGAGATTGTGGACTGTAACCCGGGGACTACGGAATTTGGAGACGGTGTTATGGTGCTTTCGGTTGCCTACACGAAAGGACTGGAGTTTGATGCGGTTCTTTTGTATGATCCGACGCAGAAAAAATATCCGGCAGATAACGGACATGTGAAACTTTTGTATGTTGCAGCAACCCGCGCGCTGCATGAGCTTGTGGTGTTGTATCACGGAAATCTGAGCAGAATTCTGACAGATCCGGTTTCAAAAGAGAAAAAGCAGAAAGTGTTTGCAGCAGAAACACTGACCAAGGCAAAGGAATATGAAAAGAAAACCTTTACGCAAAAAGAAATAGAGCAGCAGCGACGGACGGAGGCAGATAAGGAACGCAATGCGCGAAGTTATATCGGTCCGGAACGGATCGAGGTGTCTGCACCGAAGGAAGAGGAACCTGACATCCATCCGGCTTCAGAGAAGTCAGTACCCAAGAAAGAGAAACCTGTCATCCATCCGGTTTCAGAGAAGTCTGTACCCGAGAAAGAGAAATCTGACATCCATCCGGTTTCAAAGGTGTCGAAGGCCCCGGAGATTGCGCAGATCAATCCGTCTCCTTATGCATTTGGGGATCTGCCGGATAACCGGTTGCTACCGGTACGTGGACATTCCCGCATGAATTATACGGTGAAATGGGTCAAAAAAACGAAAAAGCATATAGACATTGCAAGTATGGCAGGAATTCTTCGGCTGACACCGATGACACCCGAGGTGATAAGGGTAAGTTTCGTCAAAGGTGTGACGACAGAAATCAAGGATACCTACTGGAAACCGGAGGCAACGGATGTTTTTTCGTGGAGTGTCAGAGAGTCAAAGACGGCCTTAAAAGTTTCCACGGAAAAAGTCAGTGCTGTGATTGATAAAAAAACAGGTGCCATACAATTTGAAACAGCAGATGGGACGGTACTGTTAAAGGAACGCTCCGTGGAACCGCGCCTGATTATGGATCAGCAGACCTGGGAATTTTTTGAATGGGATTCTTCGGAAAAGATTAATGCAAAGGGAATTCTTTCTACGGATCTGCTCGTGCTGCGTGCAAAGGCAAAGTATATTTCCTTTGGAGGAAAGCCTATGCGGATGCCTCTTGTTTTATCCAGGAAGGGGTATGGGCTTGGGATAGCGTCTAAAGAAACCGTTTTGCTCTGTAATATCAAAACCTATGGGCCTTACATCAGTACACTGGGCGAGGATCAGATCGACTATTATTTTATTTACGGGGAGACGAATGAAGAAACAATTTCCATGTACAAAAAACTAACTTTATAGACTTGTTCTTTTCCATATTTTCTTATTGAAAAACTTTCTCTTTTAGTAATTTACGTGTATAATTAAGAAAAATTATCAATAACACAAAAGAAAGAATGCAAAGGATAAGACAATATGACATTAAAAGAATTGGAAATCGGGAAAAGTGCAGTCATTAAAACCGTAGGCGGCGAGGGTGCGCTTCGGCAGCATTTCCTGGATATGGGAGTGATTCCGGGAGCGGAAGTGACGGTGATTAAGTTTGCTCCAATGGGCGACCCGATGGAACTGCAGATCCATGGGTATGAGCTGACTCTTCGGCTGGCAGATGCAGATCAGATTACAATTGAGCAGATTTCTTCCCGTACCAGAAAGCATGAAGGAGCCAGAAACATTAATCAGTCGGTTCATCCGGGACTGGGCGAAGAAGGAAAGTATCATGTAAAAGGGGATGGAAACCCTTTGCCGGAAAAGACGAGGCTTACATATGCGCTGGTGGGAAATCAGAATTGTGGAAAGACGACGCTGTTTAACCAGCTGACCGGTTCAAACCAGCATATCGGAAACTTTCCGGGGGTTACGGTTGACCGCAAGGATGGACCGATCAAAGGACACCCAGACACTTTGGTGACAGATCTGCCGGGAATCTATTCGATGTCCCCTTACAGCAGTGAGGAGATTGTTTCAAGAAATTTTGTGCTGGAGGATAAACCAAAGGCGATCATCAATATTATTGATGCAACCAATATCGAGCGGAATCTGTATCTGACGATGCAGCTGCTGGAAATGGATATCCCGATGGTTGTGGCACTCAATATGATGGATGAGATGACCGGAAATTCAGGATCGGTGGATGTAAACGGGATGGAAGCAATGCTGGGTGTGCCGGTGGTCCCGATTTCTGCTGCAAAAAATGAGGGAGTGGATGAACTGGTAAGGCATGCACTGCATATCGCAAAATATCAGGAGCGGCCGGGACGACAGGATTTCTGTAGTGAAAATGAGTTTGGTGGAGCCGTGCACCGCTGTATTCATGCAGTCAGCCATCTGATCGAGGATCACGCAGAGCATGCGGGAATTCCTCTGCGTTTTGCAGCTTCTAAGATCATTGAAGGGGATCATCTGATTCTGCAGAAACTGGAACTGGACGAGAATGAGCAGGAAGCAATTGAACATCTGATTGTACAGATGGAAAAAGAGCGTGGGCTCGATCGCAGTGCGGCGATTGCGGATATGCGTTTTAATTTCATCGAAAAGGTGTGCGAGAAAACGGTAGTAAAGCCGAAGGCAAGCCGGGAGCGCATCCGCAGTGAGAAAATCGATCGGATTCTGACCGGAAAATATACAGCAATTCCATGTTTTATCGGTATTATGCTGTTGGTGTTCTTCCTTACGTTCCATGTGATCGGCGCTTTTTTACAGAACCTGCTTGCCATGGGGATTGACGCACTGTCTAATGTGACAGACCGTGCGCTGACGGCAGCGGGAGTCAATGAAGTGCTTCACGGACTGATCATTGACGGTATTTTTGCCGGAGTCGGAAGTGTACTGAGTTTCCTGCCAATTATCGTAACATTATTTTTCTTTCTGTCATTGATGGAAGACAGTGGTTACATTGCGCGAGTTGCATTTTTTATGGATAAACTTCTGCGAAAAATCGGACTTTCCGGACGAAGCATTGTACCGATGCTCATCGGATTTGGATGTACAGTTCCGGCGGTGATGTCGACCCGCACGCTGCCGAGTGAGAGAGACCGGAAGATGACGATTTTGCTGACTCCGTTTATGAGCTGTTCGGCAAAACTTCCGATTTATGCATTTTTTACCAGCGCATTTTTCCCGGAGTATGGAGCACTCGTGATGTGTGCTTTGTATCTGACCGGAATTGTGATTGGAATCCTGGTTGCGTTGTTGTATCGGAAAACACTGTTCCGTGGAGATGCGGTTCCGTTTGTCATGGAGCTGCCAAATTATCGTCTGCCGGGGCTGAAAAATGTTATGCAGCTTTTGTGGGAGAAAGCAAAAGATTTCCTGCAGAAAGCATTTACCGTTATTTTTGTAGCAACGATCTGTATCTGGTTCTTACAGAAATTTGATTTGCATTTTAATCTGGTGGCAGATTCTAAAGACAGTATTCTTGCGATGATTTCAAACTGCCTGGTTCCAATTTTTGCACCGCTTGGACTGGGAGACTGGAGGATCTGTACTTCATTGATCAGCGGCGTTATGGCAAAGGAGAGCGTGATCTCAACTCTGGAAATTTTATTTGGAGGAGCAGTAAAGGATGCATTGACACCGGTAGCGGCAGCTTCACTTCTGGTATTTAGTCTGTTGTACACGCCGTGTATTGCAGCAATTGCTTCCATTCGCCGGGAACTTGGACGAAAATGGGCAGTTGGCATGGTGATCTGGCAGTGTATGATCGCCTGGGTGGCAGCATTTGCGGTAAGGTGGCTGATGGTTTTATTTATGAGATAATGAAAATAGAGCAGAAAGTACTTGAAGGAATCGGAAAGATAGAATAAAATAATAACAAAAAAGGATTATTTATTTATGCTCAGACAAATGTGGAAAAAGAGGGTTTGTTTTGTTCTGGCTGTGATTCTGGCAGTAATTGCTGTGACACCAATGGAAATGGAGCACACAGATGCAGCAATGGTACATTCGGTAACAGCATTGATGACGGGAAATCTGGTAAACAAGTCCAATGCGGACAAGCTGACTTACAGACAGCTGGAGACAAGCGCCTATGAGAGAAAACTGATTTCAAAAAGTGTGTATAATTACACGATGCAGCAGGTCCCGGCATTGTATGAGGGCAGGAACGTCATTAATGTGTCCGGTATGACCGGAAAAGCAAATACCAGTTATGTGGATGATGATGGTGTTGGTGAAAATGTCTCGTTTGTAAAATTTCAATGTAGAAAGAGCGGTAAATACCAGTTTACGGAAAGTGATTTTAAGGGAAAATCCAAGAATGAAGTGATCTATAATGATAACAATTATCTCATGTTTCTGCCAAAAGAGTTAAAAAGCGGGTATGAGATTTATGACCCATGGAACAGTACCTACTATCAGTTTCTTTCCAGAACTTTTGCAAGTGGTTATGGCAAAGTATGGTATGATGTCAACGCATCGAAAAAACTTACGAGAAGTGCGAAGCGTGCAATAAAAAATTCGGCAGGGTATACAAGCGCTATCCAGAGGGAACTGCAGAAGAAAAAAGACAGTATTTCCAGATACAGTATGGAATCTGAAAAAAATACGTATCGCTTAAAGAAAGGAAATACATATCTGCTTGTAATTTTTACGCCGGATTCCTTCCGCTTCCGGAAAAAAATAACAAACGGAAACAATTATTATAAGGAACAGTATCTTTCCGATATTCCATGGTCGTTCGATCTGAAAATTACTTATATGGATGAAAAAGCAGATTAGCAAAATTACCCTATTGTATTAGAAATCAGAACGTGGTACAATGCATAAGAATAGAAAAAAGCATTGACGGAACAAGTAGTGAAATTGAAACATACAGAGAGAACGGTAGATGGTGTGAGCCGTTTATGGAAAGATTTCATGAAGACCACTCCTGAGCTGTGCGCGAAAGAAGCGTCACCGTGTAGCTGCGTTATAAGCCAAAGAGTAAAAGAATTAAGGTGGAACCGTGTATAAAGCACCCTTAGATATGTCATGCATATCCGGGGTGCTTTTTTATTTCCATACCAAAAGAAGGAGAGTTAACGTAAAATGGTAAACTTTAAGGAAAATGAAGAATTAAAAACACTGAATCATTCCTGTGCACATCTGATGGCACAGGCAATCAAGCATCTGTACCCACAGGCAAAATTCTGGGTTGGACCGGTTGTTGCAGAGGGATTTTACTATGATGTAGATCTTGGGGAAGATGTAATCCGTGATGAGGATATCGAAAAGATCGAAAAAGAGATGAAAAAGATTGCAAAATCCGGAAAGAAAATCATGCGACGTGAAGTTTCTAAGGCAGAGGCTATGGAAATGTTCCAGAATGATGAGTATAAACTGGATCTGATCTCCGATCTGGAAGATGGAAATATTACCGTATATGATCAGGGCGATTTTACGGATCTGTGCCGTGGACCGCACGTAGACAATGTAAAACTTTGCAGAAACTTCAAGCTGATCCGTCACTCTGGTGCATACTGGAAAGGTGACAGCAAAAACAAAGTGCTGCAGAGAATTTATGGTGTATGTTTCCCGACCGCAGAGGAGCTGGAGGCACACCTTAAGCTTTTAGAGGAAGCAAAGGAAAGAGATCACAGAAAAATCGGAAAGGACATGAACCTGTTTATGGTTGATGATCTGGTTGGCCGTGGACTTCCGATGTTCCTTCCGAAGGGATATGTGATCTGGCAGGAGCTGGAGAACTATATCAAGAATAAGGAAAGAAAGCTTGGCTATCTGCATGTTATGACTCCTTGTGTCGGTACCGTAAATCTGTACAAGACATCCGGTCACTGGGATCACTACAAAGAAAACATGTTCCCACCAATGGAGATGGAGGGAGAGTCTTTCGTTCTTCGTCCGATGAACTGCCCGCATCATATGATGATCTATGCAAACAGAAGACATTCCTATAAGGATCTGCCGATCCGTATCGGTGAGATCGCACATGATTTCCGTTACGAATCCAGCGGAACGTTAAAGGGTATCGAGCGAGGCAGACATTTCTGTCAGAACGATGCGCATCTGTTTGTAACACCAGAGCAGATTGAGGATGAGTTTACCAAGGTTGTAGACTTGATTTTCAGCACCTACAAGGATTTCGGAATTACCAATTACCGTTGTGTACTGTCTCTGCGTGATCCGGCAAACAAAGAAAAGTATCATGATGATGATGCTATGTGGAACAAGGCAGAGGATGCACTCCGCACGGTATTGAATGATCTGAAAATTGATTATACAGAGGAAATTGGAGAGGCTGCTTTCTATGGACCAAAGCTGGATGTAAACGTACAGCCTGCAGTCGGCAATGAGATCACACTTTCTACCTGCCAGCTTGATTTCTGCCTCCCGGCAAAATTCAATCTGTCTTATGTAGACCGCGATGGCGAGAAGAAGACACCGGTTGTTCTGCATCGTGCAATTCTTGGTTCCCTCGATCGTTTCATGGCATATATCCTTGAGGAGACCAAGGGAAATCTGCCGACATGGCTGGCTCCGGTTCAGGTTCGCGTGATGCCGGTTAAGACAGACAACGAGGAACTGACTGCTTATGCAAAGGAAATCTGCGATGCCTTAGAGGCAAAGGATGTCCGTGTAGAACTCGATGACAGATCCGAGAAGCTTGGCTATCGTATGCGTGAAGGACAGGTGCAGAAGGTGCCGTATCTTCTGGTTGTCGGCTTCAATGAGAAAGAAGACAGAACCGTATCCTTCCGTCTGCATGGAGAAAAAGATACCACAGTTCTTCCACTGGATGAGTTTGTGGAGAAGCTTGAGAATGAGATCAAAAATAAGCTGAGAACTCATATCGGGGCTGAAAAATAAATAAAAGCCGATTTGAAACAGTAAAAAATGCGCGCAGCAAAAAGTGGTGCCCCCCTTTTGCTGCGCGCTTTTTTGCAGGAAAATATATTTTTACTTTCATGTTAGAAAGTCGTTGTATTCTGTTCAGAAACTTCCAACTTCCGGATCAACTGGAATTCATGTATAACCATTGCCAGTCCAACTGCAAAAGATAACACATCCGCAACCGGACTTGCATAAAGAATTCCCTTAATTCCCCAGAAACGCGGGAAAAGCAAAAGCAGAGGAAGCAGGAATAAAATCTGTCTTGTCAGAGAAAGAAACGTTCCCTTATATGCTTTTCCGATCGAACTGAAAAACGTCGAGGAAATCGGCTGCATAAAATTAAGCCATGTAAACAGCAGGAAAATCCGGAAATAGTTTACACCGAAATCAAAATATTCTTTGCTTCCGCTGCCAAACAGACCGAGGATCTGTCGCGGAAAAATCTGAAACAGCAGAAAGGATACAATGGATACAATGGCACCGACCGTAATCGCCAGACGATACGATTCCTTTACCCGGTTGTACTGTTTCGCACCATAGTTAAAACTCTGGATCGGCTGGCTGCCCTGTGACAGGCCGATAATCACGGAAAAGTAAAGCTGGTTGACTTTCATGACAATTCCGGAACAGGCAATCGGAATTGACTCTCCGTAAACGGACTGTGCACCGTAATGCTTTAGCAGGTTGTTCATCGTAATCTGCACGATCATCATGGCAACCTGGTTGATGGCAGAAGCCATGCCAAGTGAGCAGATCTGTGCCAGATGGGAAGCATTCGGCCGGAAATGCTCGGAGTGCAGGGTTACTGTGCGGTAGTGTGACAGATAGCAGACCGCAATAATCGCAGAGATGACCTGACCGATCACGGTTGCCGCTGCAGCACCGTACATGCCCCAGTGGAATTCCAGAACAAACACGGCATCCAATACAATGTTGATGACGGCGCCGGAAATGTTTACAAACATCGCCATCTTTGGGCTGCCGTCTGCACGGATTAAGTGTCCGCTTCCGATCGTAAGAATTAAAAAAGGAAAACCGATCGCCGTCACACGGACGTATTGCCGGGCAAGCGGGAGAACATCTGCAGGGGAACCAAATCCGACCAGCAGAGGATTCAAAAATAATTCGGTTATGGCAAAAAGAAGGATGCCAACGGTAAGAAGCATTGTGATGGCGTTTCCGACAAAATAGGGAGCTCTTTCTTTTTTGCCGGCTCCCATGTGAAGGTTGAAGCTTGCCGCACCGCCGATTCCAAACAGAAGTCCAAGTCCTGTGCACATCATGGCAAGTGGGAATGCAATGTTGGTAGCGGCATTGCCGAGTGTGCCGACCGCATTTCCGATAAAAAGCTGGTCTGCAATGTTGTATACCGCACTGACAAGCATGGCGATAATGCTCGGTACGGAAAAGCGCAGAATCAGCGAAGAAATTTTGTCCACGGCAAGTGGATTTTGTTGTTCTGAAGTCATATGTTTCGCCCTTTCTTATGTTAATATCTGTATTTGCTTTTATATGGCAAACTTATATTATTATAGCTTTTTTCCTGTTTTTTTTCAATGAAGCCGGGCAGCAGAAAAATAAAATGGAAATTTTTGTAATTTTGAAACTTTTATGCGTGATGAATGGTCTAATAGATAGAAACAAAAAACAAGGAGGAACATAAAATGAGTAAACTTAGTAGTGTATTAAAAAAGACAGGTATTGCAGTAGCTGCTGCGGCAATGCTGGTGACAATGGGAGCAGGAACGGTGGTTACACAGGCAAAAACAAGTCTGCCGGTTTATAAAGTATCGCTGGCAAAGAAGTATACCGATCACCAGAAAGACAAACGGATGGAAGCCAGCGTAAAGATTCCGAAAGTGAAAATTACAGGTACAGACGGAAAAGTCATGAAAAGCGAAAGTGAAAAACTGAATGCTGCAATATCCAGTTATCAGAATAAATTTATCAAAGATTATAAAAAAGATGTGGCAGACGTAAAGAAGGGGGAGAAGGGAAACGAGAGCCTTACTTCCGGATATAAGGTTGTAACCGACAACGACAAGATGTTTTGCCTGCGGATTGATACGGTAATTGCTATGGGCGGCTCCCAGAGTTATGCAAAGATTTTCAGTGTGGATAAAAAATCCGGAAAACAAATCACTCTGAAAAATCTGTTCAAAAAAGGAAGCGGCTATATTGACCGGATTTCCGACAATATCAAAGAACAGATGCGGGCACAGATGAAAGAGAATGCAGATGTTACCTATTTTGTGGACGATGAAAACAATAAGTTCAATTTCAAGTCCATCAGCAATAAGACAAATTTCTATGTCAATGAGAAGGGAAAACTTACCCTTGTATTTGACAAGTATGAAGTAGCACCGGGATATATGGGAATGGTCGAATTTTCCATTCCGACAGGTGAGATTGTAGATATGGTTACAAACGGATATCTGAAATAAAAGGCATATAGAAAAAATGGCTCCGTGGGCAAATCCCACAGAGTCATTTTTTCTATTTGGTGCAAATGAAGAGGATGCAATTTCTGATTTTTATGGTATACTGTCTGTAGAAAATAAAATGACGTGAGAGTATACCTATGAAAAACACGACAGGCCATAGGCTTAAATATGTTGGAATATGCAGGTGTAGGGGATTGAAGCATGCAGTTCGTGTTGACTAATTTGTATAACAGCTGATAAAATGATTGGGAAAATTACGGTATCTGATTCATTCATCTGCAGAGCATTTGGTGAAAAAGATACGACGGTAATTGTGTTGAACAATTTTAATATAAATGAATAAAAACTCTGACGGCAAGGATGATCCGAGCAGGAATAGTTAAGAAATAAGGATTTACAGAACCATCTTTCTGACAGATTGCCCGAAAGATGGTTTTTTGCGTTGAAAATAACAGGAGGATAGCATGTTAAAGGTAGCAGTATACGGAAAGGGCGGTATTGGAAAATCCACAGTGACTTCCAATCTTGCAGCAGCTTTTGCAAATATGGGAAAACGTGTCATTCAGATCGGATGCGATCCGAAAGCGGATTCCACCATTAATTTACTTGGTGGTGAGCCACTTCGTCCGGTAATGAATTATATGAGGGAAGAGGACGAGGAGCCGGATGAGCTGGCGCAGATTTCAAAGGAAGGCTATGGAGGAATCCTCTGCATTGAGACGGGCGGACCGACACCGGGACTTGGCTGTGCGGGGCGTGGAATTATTGCGACTTTTCAGCTTCTTGAAGATATGGAACTATTCGAACATTATAAACCCGATGTGGTTTTGTATGATGTATTAGGTGATGTTGTGTGCGGTGGATTTGCAGCACCGATTCGTGAGGGATATGCGGATAAGGTTCTGATCGTTACATCCGGTGAAAAAATGGCACTGTATGCTGCCAACAATATTTCCAGTGCAGTCAGAAATTTTGAGGATCGCAGTTATGCCCGGGTATTTGGCATCGTGTTAAATCACAGAAATGTGGAAAATGAGAAAGAAAAAGTACAGGCATTTTCAGAAAAGATCGGGGTGCCGATTGTGGGAGAAGTGCCGCGAAGTAATGAAATTATTCACTGGGAAGAGCAGGGAAAGACTGTGATCGAAGGAGATCCGGCCTCTGAAATCAGCAGATGTTTCTTTGATCTTGCCACATTGTTATGGAAAGAAGAGGAAAACGCATGAGACAGGAAGCATATTTTTGTACGGTAAAAGAGCTGGATGAGCTTGGAAAAAATAACATTCCCAGACAGCTTATTTCCCATACACATCTGATCTACAGTTCCCCTGCAACGCTGGCATTCAATTCTCCGGGAGCAGAAGGATTTGGTGTCAAACGTGCAGGTCTGGCGGTTCCGGATTCTGTTATGTTGATCGTGTCTCCGGGATGCTGTGGCCGCAATACCTCGGTGCTTAGTTCGATGCGGGCCTATCAGGACCGTTTTTATTATCTGTTGATGGATGAGACGGATATTGTGACCGGAAGGCACCTGAAAAAGATCCCTAAGGCAGTAGCGGAAATATGCGAAGGACTTAAGAAAAAGCCGTCTGTTGTGATGATATGTATTACCTGTGTGGATGCGCTGCTTGGCACGGATATGGAGCGTGTCTGTCACAAGGCAGAGGAATATGCAGGGGTTCCGGTAAGGCCATGTTATATGTATGCACTGACCAGAGAGGGCAGAAAACCACCGATGGTGCATGTGCGGCAGTCCGTTTATTCGTTGCTGGAACCGAAAAAGAAAAAAGGAAATGTGGTGAATTTACTGGGATATTTTTCACCGCTTACGGATGACTGTGAGCTGTATGATCTGCTTCATGGGGCAGGAGTAAAAACAATCCATGAGATTTCCAGGTGCAAGGATTATGCACAGTATCAGACCATGTCGGAAGCAAATTTTAATCTGGTACTGCATCCGGAAGCGCGCTTTGCAGCAGAGGATTTTCATGACCGGCTGAAAATTCCATATATCGAGCTGCGCAGATTATATCAGATCGATAAAATTGCCAGTCAGTATCGTGCTCTTGCCGCTGCACTGGGTGTGGAATTTGAGGATGAAATACCGCGTAAGGCAGCAGAGGAGGCGGTAGAAAAATTCCGGGAAATACATCCGGATGCAGTATTTGCCGTCGGAGAATGGATGAACGGAGATCCGTTCGAACTGGCACTTGCATTGGTACACTATGGATTTCGTGTGTCGGAGATTTATGGAACATTATCCGGTGAAAACTTTGTCTATGTAAAACAACTGGCAAAAATCAGCCCGGATACGAAAGTTTTTTCCAATCTGGAACCGACCATGCTGTATTATGACAAAAGTCAGTCCGGCGTCAATATGACCATAGGAAAAGATGCCGGCTATTATCATAAAGAATGTTCCAATGTGCTCTGGAATGAAGAACGGCAGCCATACGGTTATGCCGGTGTGCGCAGACTGTTTGAGGCATTGGCGGAGGTATAACACAATGAGAGGACTGAGAAAATATCTGACACCATTTGCACCGGATCAGTCAGGTGCGGTGTCTGTATTATATGAATTTGGCGGTATTATCGTCATTTGCGATGCCGGTGGTTGTACCGGAAATATCTGTGGATTTGATGAGCCGCGGTGGTTTGAGAGCAAAAGCGCACTGTTTAGTGCAGGGCTTCGCGATATGGATGCAATTCTCGGCCGTGATGACAGGCTGGTGGCAAAGCTTGCAGATGCCGTGACAAAACTGGATGCAAAGTTTGCAGCGATTATCGGGACGCCGGTTCCGGCCGTTATCGGAACGGATTACCATGCCTTAAAGCGTATGACGGAGAAAAAAGTGGATCTGCCGATTCTGACTGTGGATACGGATGGAATGGAATTGTATGACAAGGGGGAAGAAAAAGCCTGGAAGGAACTGTTTTTGGTATTTGCAGGTGAAAAAGAAGACGTGATTTTGGGCAGAATCGGGATACTTGGCATGACACCACAGGATATCAGTGATCTGCGTGCAGCAGACCGTATCCGGGAGCGTTTTGCGGCAGAAGGAAAAACTGCTGTCTGCTTTGGAATGGGAAATGGACTTGATGATGTAAAATCGGTTTCCAATGTGGAAAAAAATATCGTGGTATCGCCGGCCGCTTTAGAGGCAGCGAAATATCTGGAACGAACATATGGAACACCGTACGAGACAGGCTATCCGCTGGTGGATGAACTGGTTTACGATATGGATTATCATGGGAAAAAGGTACTTATTGTACAGCAGCAGGTGATCGGATCTGCAATCCGGGAAGAGATACAAAAAAAAGCAAAGGATGCACAGGTGACAGTTGCAAGCTGGTTTATGATAAAGCCAGAGCTTTGCAGTGACACAGATCTGCATCTGCGGGATGAAGAAGATTATATAAGGCTGGTGGAAAACATGGAATATGATGTGATTTACGCGGATCCATGTATGAAGCGTATGACACCGGAATTTGACGGAATCTTTGTGGATACGATACATTTTGCGGTGTCGGGGCATCTTGCAGAGATGAGATAACAGTTGCCGGTTGTCTTGTAAGATGTGACCCGCAATAAGGGAGTGTACGATTGGAGAAAAGTGTGTATAAGAATGAGATGACCTGGCGCATCCGGGTATACGGTATCGTTCAGGGTGTTGGTTTCCGGCCAACGGTAAGCCGCCATGCGACAAACCATGGAATTTACGGAACTGTTTGCAATAAAGGACCCTATGTGGAAATTTATGCACAGGGGACAAAAGAACAGATCGAAGGATTTTTAAACAGTCTGAAAGAACATCCACCGAAGCGTGCGGCTGTTTTGAAGATAAATACAGAGGATATCACCGCAGATACAACAGAACAGTTTGAACATTTTGACATTATCGAAAGTGAAAAAACAAAAGGGGAAATCTTTATTTCCCCGGATATTGCAATCTGCGATGAGTGCAAGGAAGAAATGTTTGACCCGAAAGACAGACGGTATCTGCATCCGTTTATCAACTGCACCTGCTGTGGACCAAGGCTTACGATTCTGGATGCTCTGCCGTATGACAGGGAACGCACAAGTATGAAAGAGTTTCCGATGTGCCCGGACTGTGCAAAAGAATACACGGATGAGAAAACCAGGCGGTATGACGCGCAGCCGGTGTGCTGCAACCAATGTGGACCACAGGTGTACCTGATCGGCAGACCCGAGCGGGGACGTGCCGCAATTACATATACACGCCGGCTTATTCGTGAAGGCAAAATTGTAGCAATCAAGGGAATCGGAGGGTTTCATCTGTGCTGTGATGCTACAAATGAAGAAGTGGTCTGCCGTCTTAGAACATTAAAAAACCGCCCGGCCAAGCCCTTTGCAGTTATGGCAAAAGATGAATCGGTTGTAAAACGGGAATGTGTGGTGACGCCGGAGCAGGAGGCGATTCTTACCGGACATCAGAAACCGATTCTGTTACTGGACAGACGAAGCGATGGCGGGCTGGCATCTTCGGTGGCACCGAACAATCCAAAAGTTGGTGTGATGCTTCCATATGCACCGGTGCAGTTATTGATTTTTCAGTATGATGATGGTATCGGGATGCCGGATCTTCTGGTGATGACCAGTGGAAATACTTCCGGTGCACCGATCTGTCGTGAGGATGAGGAAGCTGTTGCCGAATTATCCCATTTGTGTGATGCGATGCTGTCACATAACCGCAAAATCAGGATACGGGCAGATGATACGGTGATGGATTTTTACAGAAATGAACCGTACATGATCCGGCGTTCCAGAGGCTATGCACCGCTGCCGTTTATGACAAAAGCAGACTGGAAAGGACAGGTGCTCGCGGTTGGCGGGGAATTGAAAAATACCTTTTGCATAGGTGTGGACAACAGGTTTTATCCGTCACCATATGTGGGAGATCTGGAGGACTTAAGAACGGTAAAGGCATTGCAGGAGACAATACACCGGTTTCAGACATTGCTGGAAGTAAAGCCACAGGCTGTGGTCTGTGATCTGCACCCAAAATACAATTCTACGGTTGTAGCGGAAGAACTTGGATATCCGGTGATAAGAGTGCAGCATCATTATGCACACATATTATCGTGTATGACAGAAAATGGCTGTCATGATCCGGTCATCGGAGTCGCTTTTGACGGAACCGGATATGGAACGGATGGCACGATCTGGGGCGGAGAGATCCTGCTGGCGGATTATGGGAATTTTACAAGATTCGGAAGTATTACCCCGTTTTTACAGATGGGGGGCGATGCTTCTGCAAAAGAGGGCTGGCGTATTGCGGTCTCTATGATTTACGGATATACGAAAGATCGCAAAAGGGCATGGGAGATCATGGAAACACTGGGTCTTTGCAGCGAACAGGAAAGCAGGGTACAGTTCACCATGGCAGACCGGAAGATCAATGCGGTGGCTTCAACCAGTGCAGGACGGCTTTTTGATGCCGTCAGTGCGATACTCGGGATCAGGCGCAGGTCAGGATTTGAAGGGGAAGCATCGACGGCATTGCAGTTTGCAGCAGAGGCATACGAGCAGCAGAATCTCTCAAATATCTCACAGGAGCAAAAGGAAAATAAGGATATACTGCTGCATGAAACAAAAGAGCGTTTCGTTTTAAATACACAGATGTTGGTGCAGCAGATTACAGAAGCAAAAATGCGGGGCGAAGACACCGGGATGCTGGCATATCGGTTTCATCAGGTACTGGCAGAAATGATTACAGCTGCCTGTATCAAAGCAAAAGAAAGCAGTGGCAGGGATAAAGTTGCCTTAAGCGGTGGCGTATTCCAAAACCGGTTACTGCTGCGTCTGACAGAAGAACGACTGTTACAGGAAGGATTCGAAGTGCTGCGGCACCGCATGATTCCGCCGAATGACGGAGGAATTGCAATCGGACAGGCAGCATATGGGATGTATCAATTACAGAAATAGGAGGATAAAAAGATGTGTGTAGGTTTATCAGCTAAGGTAGTAAAAATCAGTAATGGCACGGCGGTCATTGATGCAGGCGGTGCCAAAAGAGAGGTTTCTTCCCAGCTTCTGGAAGATCTGGAGCCGGGAGATTATGTTATGGTGCATGCAGGTGTAGCAATTGCAAAAATCACCGATGAGGACGACAGTGAAACTGAGCAGCTCATGGAGGAATTTTTATAATGAAAACAGCCAGAGAGATCATTGAAAATTATGATGGCCCGGATGTGCGGATCATGGAAGTGTGCGGTACGCACACACATGAGATTTTCCGGCTGGGAATCCGTAAACTGCTGCCAAAACAGGTAGAATTGATTTCCGGACCGGGATGTCCGGTATGTGTAACACCGGTTAGTTTTATAGATGAAGCTATTTATCTGGCATTGGAAAAAGGAGTTACAATCTGTACATTTGGTGATCTGGTGCGAGTGCCGGGAACCAATATGAGCCTTGCGGGAGCCAGAGAACAGGGAGCGAAAATCCATGTTGTGTATTCTCCGGCAGATGCCGAAAAATATGCTGGAGAACATCCGGATGAGCAGGTGACATTTCTGTCGGTCGGATTTGAGACAACGACACCGGCAGGATGTCTTTCCGTAAAGGCGGCAAGAGAAGATGGACTGGATAATTACTCTATATTGGTGGCAAACAAAACCATGCCTCAGGCGTATGAGGCATTAAAGGACAGTGCAGATGTATTTTTATATCCGGGACATGTCAATGCCATTACGGGAACACGTCTTTGCGAAGCTCTGACCGAAGAAGGGGTCAGCGGTGTTGTGGCAGGATTTACGGCAAAAGAACTGATGACAGCACTGGCGGTTGCGCTGGTAAAATTCCAGGAAGGAAAGCCATTTTTTGTAAACTGCTATCCGCGAGTGGTGACACAGGATGGAAGCAGGGAGGCACAGCTGCTTGTAGATGAGATGATGGAAGCCTGTGACTGCGAATGGAGAGGGCTGGGTGTTATTCCGAAATCCGGCATGAAATTAAGACAGGAGTGGCAGGAGTTCGATGCACGTCTCAAATATCAGATGCCGAAAATTGAAGGAAAACCAAATCCGGCCTGCCGCTGTGGCGATGTACTTCAGGGGAAATGCAAACCATCCGATTGTAAAGTATTTGGAAAAGGCTGTACACCGCAGCATCCGATCGGCGCCTGCATGGTGTCCGGTGAGGGAGCCTGCTCTGCATATTATCAGTATTCATAAGAAAGAAGGAAAAAACATCATGGAAAATAAAACAGTAACGATGGCACATGGTGCCGGTGGAAAGCAGACATCCGAATTGATTGATCAGGTGTTTAAGGCACATTTTGTAAACAATGATCTGACGGCAGATGATGCAGCGGTATTAGTTCCGCCGGCAGGAAGAATGGCAGTATCTACAGATGGGTTTATTGTATCTCCGGCATTTTTTCCGGGGGGAAATATCGGCAAACTGTCTATCTGCGGAACGGTAAATGATCTTGCCTGTATGGGTGCAAAACCGCTTTATCTTACCTGCGCTTTTGTAATTGAAGAGGGATTTCCAATGGAAAAACTCGAAGAAATCGCAGCTGCCATGGAAAAAACAGCAAAAGAGGCCGGAGTACATATTGTATCGGGAGATACAAAGGTTGCCGGAAAAGGACAGGTGGATGGAATTTTTATCACCACGACCGGAATGGGGGAGATCGAAGAAGGAGTGACCGTCGGTGGAGAACTGGCAAAGCCCGGAGATGCAATCATCGTAACCGGTGATATCGGACGGCACGGATGTACGATCCTGTTAGAGCGGGAAGATTTTGGCATCGATGCGGATGTGACCAGTGACTGTGCACCTTTGTGGAAGACCGTAAAGGCAGTCATGGATACCACACACAACCTGCATGTGATACGTGATGCGACCAGAGGCGGCGTCGGAACAGTCCTGTATGAGATCGCAGGTCAGAGCAGCGTAGGCATCCGTTTAAATGCAGAGGCTGTTCCGGTACGGCCGGAAGTAAAAGGAGTCTGCGGGATGCTTGGACTTGAGCCTTTATATCTGGCATGCGAAGGAAGACTTGTCATCATGGCACCAAAGGAAGAGGCAGAGGGCATTGTAGAAACATTGATAAAATGTCCATATTCCGCAGATGCAGCTATTATTGGTGAAGTGATCGCAGAGGAACCGGGAAGAGTTATAATGGAGACGGAAATCGGCACACAGGCACTGCTTTCACAGCCGGGGGGAGAGCTTTTACCAAGAATCTGTTAACAGGAGGAGTCAGGGCATGGAAACCAGAGTGGCAGTTATTTCAATTATTGTAGAACAGGAGGACGCCATTGAAGAATTAAATATCCTTCTTCATGAAGCACGTCAGTACATTGTAGGCAGAATGGGCATACCATACCGCGCAAAAGGAATCAGCATCATAAGCATTGTCATTGATGCACCACAGGACACGATCAGTGCACTTTCCGGAAAAATCGGACATTTAAAAGGCGTATTCGCAAAGACTGCATATTCGAATGTCATTACTCCGGCAGAAGGGGGAACACAGGATTGATCAGGATAGCAGTATATGGAAAAGGCGGAATCGGAAAATCCACTACCGTTTCAAATGTAGCGGCTGCATTGGCAGAAATGGGGCTTAAGGTGATGCAGATCGGATGCGATCCGAAAGCAGATTCTACCATATTGCTCCGTCATGGAGAGACTGTGCCGGCCGTGCTCGACTTATATAATGAGAAAAAGCAGGCGTTGCAGCTGGAGGATATGATACGCATTGGGTATAACGGTGTTATCTGTGTGGAGGCCGGTGGACCGACACCGGGACTTGGCTGTGCCGGCCGTGGTATCATCACGGCACTGGAAAAGTTAAAAGAGCTTGGCGCATATGATGTATACAAACCGGATGTGGTTTTATATGATGTACTCGGAGATGTGGTATGCGGTGGATTTTCCATGCCGATGCGGGGCGGTTATGCGGACAAAATATTTATTATTACCTCCGGGGAAAACATGGCAATTCATGCAGCTGCAAATATTGCCATGGCAGTGGAAAATTTTAAAAACCGTGGATATGCCGGGCTTGGCGGACTCATTTTAAATCGCAGGGATGTCCCGCGGGAAGAGGAAAAAGTGGCAGAACTGGCAGACGATTTTCACACAGCTGTTATTGGTACACTATCACACAGCGGGCAGGTGGCACTGGCAGAGGAGCAGAAAAAAACATTGATGGAGTGTTATCCAACAGGTGAAATGGCAGACGAATACCGTGCGCTTGCCATGCAGATGTATCGCATATGCGGTGGCATTCTGGAAGCGAAAAGCGATAAGGTAAGGTCTGGATATATACAGGAGGAAGCGTAATGTTACGTCGTGTGGGGGAAACTGTTGATTCGAAAGATGCTGTGGTAAAAATAAAAGATGCCTCATTTCCAACACCATTTGTTTCGGCACTGGAGTATAATTCGCCGGTGCATGGCAACTGGAATATTGTGCATACGGGAATGCAGGTTCCGGAATCTATCCAGATCTATGTCTGTGCGGATAACTGTATGCGTGGTGTTGTACTGACTGCGGCAGAAATGAATGCAGCAGACCGTTTTTCTTTTGTTCTTGTGGAGGAGCAGAATCTGCTGAACGGCAATCTGGAGGATATTACCATCGAGGGTGTGACGGATGTATTGAATAAACGGAAGGACCATCCTGAGGCGGTTCTGCTTTTTACCGTTTGTCTGCATCATTTTGTGGGAAGTAATCTGAACTATATTTACAGGGAACTGGAGCATCGTTTTCCTGACATCTGCTTTATCCGCTGTTATATGGACCCGATTATGCAAAAACATGGACTGACACCGGACCAGAAGCTGCGGAAAGCAATGTATGATCCTCTTTTGGGCTGTGAGCCGGACGCTAAAACAGTATCTGTCTTTGGCAGTGATTTTGTTCTGGATGAGAACAGTGATATGAAGCGTCTGTTAAAACGATATGATTATAAGGTGCTGGAACTGCCCGGATGTAAAACCTGGCAGGAACTGTTGGATATGAGCAGGGGATGCCTGTTTATCGACTGCTATCCGGCTGGAAAATACGGGATGGAGGCACAGGCAGGCCGCCTGGGACGAAAATCTCTGTATCTGCCCGGCAGTTTTGACTATGATGAGATCAGAAAGCAGTTAAAGCAGCTGACCGATGCACTCGGACTGCCGGAACTGACAGAAGATGAGCTGGCCCGCGAGCAGGAGTCCTGTGAGGAGGCTCTGGCAAAAGCAAAAAATCTGATCGGGGATATGCCGGTCACTCTGGATTATCTGTATCATCCAAGACCACTTGGACTGGCAAAACTGCTTCTGACACATGGCTTTTATGTGAAAGCTGTTTATCTGGACAGTATCAGTCCGGAAGAAAAAGCAGATTTTTTCTGGCTGCAGGAGCATGCACCGGAACTTGAGCTGATCGCAACGATTCAGGTGAAGATGCGTGTACTGCCAAGAGGTGCAAGCGGGGAAGTGCTGGCAATCGGACAGAAAGCGGCCTATTTTGGCCGAAGTCGTCACTTTGTCAATCTGGTACAGGGAGAAGGTCTGTATGGATTTGACGGTATTCGAAGAACCGCAGAGCTGATGATGGATGCATATCTCAATGAAAAGGATACAGAAAAACTTGTTGTACAAAAAGGATGGGGGTGTGAGTGCTGTCTATGAGACAATCTTATCGAATGATACCGGTTTATACGGCCGATGTGTCAGGAGTCTGTTCTGCACTGTATGAACTTGGCGGAATGACAGTTATGCATGATCCTTCCGGATGCAACTCTACTTACAATACGCATGATGAAATCCGCTGGTACGATCAGGACAGTCTTATTTTTATCTCGGGACTTACAGAAATTGACGCGATCATGGGAAATGACAGAAAATTTATTGATGATATCGAGTATGCAGCCCGTGAGCTGCATCCCAAATTTATCGCGCTGGCAGGTTCGCCTATTCCATTTATGAATGGTACGGATTTTCCTGCAATTGCGCGTGTGATTGAGACAGAAACCGGAATTCCGGCATTTTCCGTGCCGACGAACGGGATGAATGATTATGTGTATGGAGCGGGCATTGCACTCGAAGAAATCGCAAAGCGGTTTGTCAGAGAACCGGACAGGCAGGAGAATAGAGATCCCTCTTCGCGCACGGTAAATCTGTTAGGTGTGACACCACTTGATTTCGGACCACAGAAAAATGCAGAAACCTTAAAAGAAAATCTGCAGAAATACGGATGGCAGGTTATGTCTGTGTGGGCGATGGGCGATGATTTGAAAACGTTGCAAAGATCAGCGGAGGCAGACGTTAATCTGGTTGTTTCGGCAGTAGGACTCCGTGTGGCAAAGATACTCTGGGAGAAGTACAAAATACCATATGTGATCGGAACACCAAACGAGTGGCTGGCAGAAGATATTTCAAATGCACTGGAGCGTGCAGCCACACGGCAGGCAGAGCCGGCGGTTGTATATTTGCAGAACCGCATGCAGCAGGAGGCAGATATCACGCTGGTCGGAGAACCTGTCACTATGGGATCATTAGCAGCAGGGATTGAAAAAAGATATGGTCGTGCCGCCCGCGTACTGTGTCCGTTAAAGGAATGTGCGGATTTGCTCGGTGAAAAAGATAAAATGGTGCTTGGAGAGGAAGCAATGGAAGAGGCACTTAAAAGTGCAGGGATCATTGTGGCAGATCCTCTGTATCGTCCGATCTGTCCGGGGGACAGTATTTTTTATGAATTACCGCATGTGGCATTTTCGGGGAGAATATATTTTTGAGAATACTATTGTCAGGATGCAAATTGCAATCTGCGATGATGAAAAATCTATAGGCTTGATATTAGAAGAAAAAATAAAGAAATTATTACCGGATGCAGTGATAGAAACATATTTATCGGGTGATGAACTGATTGCAAGTGGTTGTAAGCCGGATATGCTCTTTTTGGATATCCAGATGCCGGGAAAGAATGGGATGGAAACGGCAAGGATTCTGCGTCAGAAGGATGACGAAGTGGATGTTGCTGCATAAACCAGTTGACAGATTCCTTTCGGAAGTATAATATAAAGACAAATTTCATAGGATATAAAAAACAAAGGGCGATGTTGTTCAGACACTGCCCTTTTTTATTTGAAAACAGGAGGGATGAGGTTATGGAAAAGTTAAATGATGTGATTACAGCAATTGACGATTTTGTCTGGGAACCGGTCATGCTGATTCTGCTTGTGGGGACCGGAATTTTCCTTACGATCCGCACGCGGTTTCTGACATGGAGAAATCTCGGTTATGCACTCAAAAGTACGTTAAGCAAAGAGGCGCGGACGAAAAGCCATGGCGAGGGCGATGTGTCTCCGTTTTCGGCACTGACCACAGCACTTGCCGCCACAATCGGAACGGGCAACATTGTGGGGGTTGCGACGGCGATGGTTTCCGGTGGCCCGGGAGCTTTGGTCTGGATGTGGATCTCTGCTGCATTTGGTCTGACGTCGAAGTTCAGTGAATGTATGCTGGCGATCAAATACCGTGAGATCAATGCCAAAGGGGAGATGAGCGGCGGCCCGATGTACACGATGAAAAAGGCACTGAAGAATAAAAAATTTGGAGCGGTTCTTGCGTGGTTATTTGCACTCTTTGCTGTGATTGCTTCGTTTGGAATCGGCAATATGACACAGGGAAATTCGATTTCCGGTGCATTACATACGACATTTCATGTGCCGACCCATCTGACCGGAATTGTGATTACGGTGCTTGCCCTGCTGATCATTGTCGGCGGTATCAAATCCATTTCAAAGGTTTCTTCGGTGGTCGTTCCGTTGATGGCGATTTTTTATGTGATCTGTGGAGTTATTGTCATTATCGGAAATATTTCGAATCTGCCGGCAGGCATTTTGATGATTTTTCAGATGGCATTTTCGGTAAAAGCGGTAGGCGGCGGTCTGTGCGGAACGATTGTCGCTTCCATGATGAATGCAATGCGTTATGGTGTGGCCAGAGGTGTATTTTCCAACGAAGCCGGTATGGGATCTGCGGCAATTACGGCAGCGGCTGCAACGACGGATAACCCGGTGCGTCAGGGATATATCAATATGACGGGAACCTTCTGGGATACGATTGTTGTCTGTACGATTACGGGACTTGCGATTGCCTCTTCCGGTGTCCTTGGCATGACCAATGCTGCCGGGAATATGCTGACCGGTTCGGATGTTACAATTGCGGCATTTGAGACGGTTCTGGGATCAGCCGGGGGCTGGCTTGTGACAATCGGGATTACATTGTTTGCGTTTTCTACAATACTCGGCTGGGAGTATCACGGGGAAAAAGCATTTGAATATCTGCTGGGAACGCACCGGTTTAATATGGTATACCGCCTTGTTTTTTCCTTTGTTGTGTATTTCGGATGTACACAGACACTGAATCTGGTATGGAGTTTTTCGGATATTGCCAATGCGCTGATGGCAATCCCGAATCTGATCTGTATGCTCCTGCTCAGTGGTGAAATTGCAAAGGATATTCGGGAGTTTCAGAAAGAAATTCATAAATATAATTAAAAAATGTAAGGTTATTCTTTGCTATCAGCCCGAAGCGTAGTATAATGTAGTTATCTGAATTTTATAGACATGGAGGTTAGGAAATTATGCAGATGGAACAGCTACGCAAAGATATGATGGCAGCGATGAAAGCGCGCGACAAGGAACGGAAGGATGCAATTTCGTCTCTGGTTTCGGCAGTGAAGAAAAATGCCATTGATGCCGGATGCAGAGATGACATTCCGGAGGATATGGTCAATGCCACAATCATGAAGGAATTAAAGACCGTTCAGGAACAGATCGATTCCTGCCCGGCAGACCGTACCGATTTGCTGGAGGAGTACAGAAAACGTTATGACATTATGAAAGAATATGCACCGAAGATGCTTTCGAAAGAGGAAGTGACTGCGATTGTTAAGGAAAAGTTTGCAGATGTGATTGCAACGAAGAACAAGGGACAGATCATGAAGACGATTATGCCGGAGCTGAAAGGAAAGGCAGACGGAAAGGTGATCAATGAAGTTGTTACAGAGATGTGCAATGCATAAAGGAGAAGAAACATGAGATTGTATATGCCAACGAAGGTATTTTTTGGCAGCGGTTGTGTTTCGGAAAACGGTGCAGAGTTAAAAGCATTAGGAAGCAGAGCCATGATTGTGACGGGAAAACATTCCAGCCGCATCAATGGTTCGCTTGCAGCAGTTGAACAGGCATTGCAGGCAAACGGGCAGACCTATGTGATTTTTGATGAGATCGAAGAGAATCCTTCTGTGGAGACCGTGGCTGTGGCAGCGGGCATTGCAGTAAAAGAACAGGTGGATTTCTTTGTGGCTGTGGGAGGCGGTTCTCCGATGGATGCGTCCAAGGCGATTTCGCTTCTGGCAGCGAATCCATCGGCAATCGATCATGCAGAGGAACGTCTTTATCATCCGGAGCCGATGCAGGGCTATCCGGTTGCAGCAGTCCCGACCACATCCGGTACGGGATCGGAAGTGACGCCTTATGCGATTCTGACACGGCACGACTTACATACCAAGCAGTCAATCGCACACAAATGGTTTGCAGATCTGGCATTTGTGGATGCCGGATATTTAAAGACTTCTTCTTATGAGAATATGGTCAGCACCTGTGTGGATGCGCTGGCACATCTGATTGAGTCATATCTGAATACAAATGCAAATGCATATAACCGGATATATTCAGCGGAAGGTCTTCGGATCTGGGGCAGTGCAAAGGAATACCTGCTTTCTTCCGAGATTAAGATTCCGGATGAAGGATACGAAACATTCATGCATGCATCGGTTGTGGCAGGTATGGCGATTGCACATACCGGTACCAGTATTCCGCACGGATTAAGTTATCCGGTCACATATGAGCTTGGCATTCCGCATGGAAAGGCAGTCGGATTTTTCCTGCCGGGATTTTTGCGTTTTTACAATAATCAGAAGCGGGTGGCAGAGGTGCTTGAGCTGCTTGGGTTTGAGAACCGGGCTGAATTTATCGCCTATCTGGACAAGCTGCTGGGCAAACCACAGATCCCGGAGGAACTGTGGGAGGAGGATGTGCAGAAACTGTTGCAGAATCCTGCCAAGTTAAAGAACTATCCGTTTGAGATGACGGAAGAAATTCTGAAAAAATATCTAAACAAATGAGAACCAGTTTGAGGAGAAAACTTATATGATACAAAAGTTGATTGAAAAGTTAAATAAGAAGAGATTAAAAGAACGAATTTCTTCTGCAATTGTGATGGTGGCCCTGATTGTCAGCATTTCCGGTGTTGTGGGAGCCGTTTCCGGAATTGTGGTCAGCAACCGCTATAATTATGCATTGAAAAATTACGGTTTTTCACAGGGGGATATCGGCAAGATGATGATTACGTTTTCCGATACGAGAAGTTATCTGCGTGCTACGATCGGATATCAGGATGAAAACCTTGTGAACAGCTGCGCAGAAAATTATGAGAAGAAGAAGGAATCCTGTCAGCAGTATACCAAAGAGGTAAAAAATACGGTTTCATCTGCGGATGAGGAGAAAATTTATAATAGTATCACAGAAAAACTGAACGATTATTTTGACACCTGTGATGCAGTACTGGAAAAAGGAAAGAACACACAGGACATTGATGCGCGTCATGAGGCTCAGCAGATGGCATATGACCAGGTGGCACCGATCTATGAGGAGATTTATCAGAATATGGTGAAACTGATGGATGCAAATACCGAGCATGGAGATAAGTTAGAGAAAATTCTTACAATGGTAGAATTGATCACACTTATTGCAATTATTGCGGTTATTGCACTTGCAATTTTTGCAGCCCGCCGGATCGGCAGAGTGCTTGCACAGAATATTGTTGATCCTCTGGATCAGCTGGGTGCTCGTTTTGATACATTTGCAAAGGGGGATCTCTCCAGTGAATTCCCGGAGATGACATCAGAGGATGAAATTTCCGAGATGGTAATTGTTGCGCGCGAGATGGCAAAGAATCTGGCCGCTGTTATTCAGGATGTCAACCACCGTATGGATCTGATGGCTCACAATGATTATACCGGTGTTTCCAAAATTCCGGAGAAATATATGGGTGAGTTTGCGGCAATGAATGATGCAATCCATGTCATGAACACCGATATGAATGAGACGATGCACCGGATTGAGGAGGCTGCTTCCCAGGTATCTGCAGGTTCTACCAATCTGGCAGAGGGATCACAGACACTGGCAGAGGGATCTACAGATCAGGCAGGTGCAGTGGAAGAACTTCTGGCATCCTTTGCCAATATCACAGAAGGGGTTGAGCACACACATGAGAGTGCACAGGCTTCTTACGAATTATCTGTAAAATATGCACAGGAAGCAGATAAGACACAGAAGGAAATGAATGCAGTTACCGAAGCAATGAAGAGAATCAGCCATATGTCCAAGCAGATTGAGACAATCATCGGACAGATCGAGGAGATCGCGGAGCAGACGAACCTGCTTGCCCTGAACGCATCCATTGAGGCTGCACGTGCAGGAGAAGCCGGCAAGGGCTTTGCCGTAGTTGCATCCCAGATCGGAAAACTTGCGGATGAGAGTGCACAGTCTGCAGTCAATACCCGTGAGCTGATTATGAACTCTATTCAGGAAATCGAAAACGGCAATCAGGCAGTTGATGTGACTTCCCAGACGATTATTTCTCTTGTAGAGGGAATCAATGAAGTGGCAAAGAAATCCCAGGAACTAGCACAGCTTTCCGAGACACAGGCAGAGCAGATCAAGCAGGCAGAGTCCGGTGTAAACCAGATTTCCGAGGTTGTACAGAGCAACGCGGCAATCGCAGAGGAATCTTCCGCAACCAGTCAGGAGCTTTCTGCAGAGTCTGATTCTCTGAATGATCTGGTGCAGCAGTTCAAGTTAAAATAGTGATACAAAATAAAGGCATAAGAGAGGAACAATCTGGAAAATGGATACATCTATTTTTATCGGAACATGGTGGTCACTGGTGCCGCCTCTTCTGGCAATCATACTGGCACTTGTCACCAAGGAAGTATACAGTTCCCTGTTTATTGGAGTGGCGGTCGGAGCACTGTTATATACCGGATTTCATCCGTGGAATGCATTCAATGCCCTGTTTTCGATTATGAAAGACAGCATGAATCTGAATATTCTGATTTTTGATGTGCTGCTTGGAATGATTATTGTATTGATGTCAAAATCAGGAGGCTCAGCTGCTTATGGAAGATGGGCCGGCAGCAAGATCAGGTCAAAAAAGAGCGCAATGCTGGCAACCACAGGACTTGGAATGCTGATTTTTGTGGATGATTATTTCAATTGTCTGACCGTCGGATCTGTGATGCGTCCGGTAACTGACCGCTACAAAGTATCCCGCGCAAAACTGGCATATATCATTGATGCGACCGCTGCGCCGGTCTGCATCATTGCGCCGATTTCCAGCTGGGCGGCAGCCGTCAATTCGTATGTTCCGAAAGATGCCGGGATTACGGGATTTCAGTTGTTTCTGCGAACAATTCCGTACAATCTCTATGCGATTCTGACGATTGTCATGGTATTTTTTGTGATTATTGCAGGTTTTGATTTCGGACTCATGAAAAAACATGAGGAGAATGCTGCAAAAGGAGATCTGTTTACCAGCGGCGGGGAAGAGTTTGAAAAGGTTAAGGAAGAAGATATTTCTTCCAACGGAAAAGTGATTGATCTGCTTCTTCCGGTGATTGTTCTGATTGGTTCTGCAATTGGTGCCATGATCTATACCGGATTTCTGGGTGGTGCGACCGATGTGGTCAGTGCATTTGCAGGATGTGATGCGGAGACCAGCCTGATTTTTGCAACCATGGTCACGGTCTTTGTCATGCTGTTTTTGTATCTTCCGCGAAAGGTGGTTACGTTTAAAGGATTCATGGAGAGTTTTGTGGAAGGCTTTAAGCTGATGATTCCGGCGATCGGAATACTGATATTTGCCTGGACCTTAAAGGGAATGGGAGATGCTCTGCAGATTGGTACATTTGTGGAATCCATCGTTGGAACGAGTGCTTCTGCAAGCCTGTTCCTTCCGGCTGTTTTGTTTGTTGTTGCAGTGTTCCTTGCGTTTTCTACCGGAACAAGCTGGGGAACATTTGCGATTCTTGTTCCGATTGCAATCGCCATGTTTCCGGGGGCAGATCATCTGGAAATGATGATCATTGCGGTTTCCGCAGTGCTGGCAGGTGCCGTTTGCGGGGATCATATTTCACCGATTTCGGATACAACGGTTATGTCTTCGGCCGGCGCGCAGAGTAACCATATCAACCATGTGACAACACAGATGCAGTACGCAGCGGTTGTTGCTGTGGTATGTATCATTGGCTATATCATTGCAGGACTGGTACAGATCTGGTGGGTAGCACTGGGCATCAGCCTTGTGCTTCTGCTTGCCGTTCTTACTTTCATAAAAAAGAGGTCTGAGAGTAACAGCAAAAAGACGGCAGACATATAAAGATCAAATGCAACCTGTTCAAATGTGAAAGTTGAAAGAGGAGAAGTTATGTGGGAAATAGTGATTTGCGATTCGGATAAGAGCTTTGCGTCAAAGCTTGAGGACCATGTGCGCAATTTCTATCAGGACCGGAAGCTTGAGACGAATGTACGGATTTATACGGAGGGTGCATCGTTTTGCAGGGACCTGGATGACAGAAAAATGGATCTGATTTTTCTGAACACGAGATTGGCTGATGTACATGGGTATGAGCTTGCCAGAGAAATTCGGAATCGGGAGGAGAAAAAGGAAACTTCTCTGATTTTTCTGAGTGACCATGATGAGGATGTATTTGAGGCATTTTCTTATCAACCGGTTGCGTATATGCGGAAAATGCGTTCGGAACAGGAACTGGAAAAGCTTTTATGCCGTTTGTGGGCCATAAAGCATGCAGGGCGGAGTATTACGGTCCGGCATCAGCGTTCTCATAAGCTGATCCGGATACAGGATATTATGTATCTGGAGAGCCAGGGGCATTACCTTTCCATTCATTGTGCAGATGGAGAAAACTATCGTTTTCGTGGCAGAATGGCAGTGTACGAAGAGATGCTTCAGGGCTGTTTTTTTGTACATTCGGCAAAAAGTTATCTGATCAATTGTGCTTATATCGAGCAAATTGGAGAAGAAGTAAAGCTTAAGGAAGAGATTTCAGTGCCATGCAGCAAGGCAAGGCGGTCGGATGTGAGAAAGATGCGTGATCTTTATCTGCAGGATGTTGCCTGCATGCTGTAATATCATGAAAATACAAACAGAAGTCCGAAAAACAAAGAAAGGAGCAGGCGAGGAAACCTGCTCCTTCTTAGTTACTTAAAGGAAATTGAGTAACTGAGTAGTTAATTAGATAATTGTTTAATAAAATTGAACTACATACTCATTTGCGTACGTGCATGCTATATTTAAATAACACCATTCAATACTTACATTATACCGTGTTATTCGGATTTTGCAATACCTATTTTGAAATTTTTGGAATTAATCCTTTATTTTCGCTATTCCGGAAGCGGAAGGAAGTCCGGCTTTCTGCCGGTAAAGACCGTAAAGTACCGGAAGCCTGCATGCCGCAGAATCTGAGGGAGACGGTCAAACGCATATGCAACGTGCTCCGGCGCATGGGCATCGGCTCCGAGTGTCAGAATCTCTCCCCCGAGTTCGTGATAGCGTAAAAGAACAGCTTCGGTCGGGTTTGGATGTCCCAGCCCGTATTTGAATCCTGCCGTGTTGACTTCGATCCCTTTTCCCATGGAAATGAGTTTACGCAGAATCTCATCAATGATATCGGCATAGGCCTCATATGTATAGAAACGGTTGCGGTCCGGACCGTAGCGGACAACATAATCGAGATGACCGTATACATCGAAGTCGGAATAGGTGTTCAGGTTTTCCAGAATGGATTCGAAGTACTCGCGGTAAGCAGTTTTTTCGGAGCGTCCTTCATAGTATTTCGGGTAATAGGGATCGATTCCGTGAACAACGTGGGAGGAACCGATGACAAAATCAAACGGATGTCCGGTCACCGCTTTGCGGTTGATTTCCGTGATGTGGGGCTGCAGACCGACTTCGATTCCGAGACGAATGGAAAGACGGTCACGGCAGGTGTCCTGAAAACTGCGGACTTCTTTTATATAGGAATCAAAATCCAGAAGAAACAGATTGGGATCATCCGGGTAATCATAATCAAAATGATCGGTAAAACAGATGCCATCCAGGTTCTGCCGTACAGCGGCCTGGATCATGTCAGGCATCAATGCGTCACTGTCTCCGCTGTGATGCGTGTGCATATGTGTATCCCAGAGCATAAGAGCCTCCTTTTTTCTGTGTGGTTGATTTTGGAAAGAGTCTTTTCGTAAGATTATACTATATTTCAGGGGAAATAGATACCTTTAGTGAAAAAATTAACAAAGACGGAGAAAAGACTTGAACTTTCGGAAATAATTGGGTAAAATAAAGGAAGCTTGGGACGCAAGTCCCATGAGACTATTTATTTACAATTCTAGGAGGAATTAAGAATGGCAGTAAGAGTAGCAATCAACGGATTCGGCCGTATCGGTCGTCTTGCTTTCAGACAGATGTTCGGAGCAGAAGGATACGAAGTAGTAGCAATCAACGACTTAACAAGCCCAAAGATGTTAGCACACTTATTAAAGTATGATAGCTCACAGGGTAAGTACGAGCATGCAGATGAAGTTTCTGCAAGCGATGATTCTATCACAGTATGTGGTAAGGAAATCAAGATCTACGCTTTCCCAGATGCAAACAATTGCCCATGGGGTGAGTTAAAGGTTGACGTTGTATTAGAGTGCTCTGGATTCTATACAAGCAAGGAGAAGGCTCAGGCTCATATCAATGCCGGAGCTCGTAAGGTAGTTATCTCTGCACCAGCAGGAAACGACCTTCCTACAATCGTTTACAATACAAACCACGAGACATTAAAGGCTTCTGACACAATCATTTCTGCAGCTTCTTGTACAACAAACTGCTTAGCTCCAATGGCAGATGCTCTTAACAAGTTTGCTCCAATCCAGTCTGGTATCATGGTAACAATCCATGCTTACACTGGTGATCAGATGACTCTTGATGGACCACAGCGTAAGGGTGATTTAAGAAGATCCCGTGCAGCTGCAGTTAATATCGTTCCAAACAGCACAGGTGCTGCAAAGGCTATCGGTCTTGTAATCCCAGAGCTGAACGGAAAGTTAATCGGATCTGCACAGCGTGTACCAACCCCTACAGGATCTACTACAATTCTTACAGCAGTTGTTAAGAAGGCTGGCGTTACTAAGGAAGACATCAACGCAGCTATGAAGGCAGCAGCTAATGAGTCCTTCGGATACAATGAGGACGAGATCGTATCTTCTGATATCGTTGGTATGAGATTCGGTTCTTTATTCGATGCTACTCAGACAATGGTTAACCCAATCGGTGATGATCTGTATGAGGTTCAGGTTGTTTCTTGGTATGATAACGAGAACAGCTACACATCTCAGATGGTTCGTACAATCAAGTACTTCTCTGAGTTAGCATAATCTATCTTAGTTTATGTGAAAGGGTCCGGCCTGTAGGGCCGGACCTTTTTTCATTATGACAAATAAGAAGAAAAGGAAAGGGTTCCGCTGTTTCATGCAGCTGCGGAGTATGAAACAATCGGTTGGAAAGTCATTTCCTTTTCTTCGGGTTTAAAATTGCCGAAAAGGCAGAACGGAGAATAAAAACATGGCATTAAATAAGAAAACAGTTGATGATATCAACGCAAAGGGCAAGAGAGTCCTTGTAAGATGTGACTTCAATGTACCACTGAAAGCTGGCGAGATCACAGATGATACCCGTATCAAAGCTGCTCTTCCTACAATTAAGAAGTTATTAAACGATGGTGGAAAGGTAATCCTTTGCTCCCATCTTGGAAAAGTAAAGAACGGACCAAACGAAGGAGAGTCCCTTGCACCGGTTGCCAAGAGACTTGAGGAGCTTCTCGGACAGAAAGTAAACTTCGTATCTGATTACAACGTAACAGGCGAGGCAGCTACAAAGGCTGTTGAGGAAATGAAAGAGGGAGAAGTTGTATTACTTCAGAATACCCGTTTTCGTGGCGCTGAGGAGACAAAGAACGGTGAGCAGTTCTCTAAGGAACTTGCTGATCTTGCAGACATCTATGTATGTGATGCATTCGGTTCCTCCCACAGAGCACACGCTTCTGTAGCCGGTGTTACAAAGTTCATCACTGCAAAGGGTGGACAGAATGTTGTTGGTTACCTGATGGAGAAGGAGATCGCCTTCTTAGGAAATGCTGTTGAGAATCCGGTACGTCCATTCGTAGCAATCCTCGGTGGTGCTAAGGTAGCAGACAAACTCAACGTTATCAACAACCTGCTTGAGAAGTGTGATACCCTTATCATCGGTGGTGGTATGGCTTACACATTCATCAAGGCTCAGGGATATGAGATCGGACTTTCTCTCTGCGATGATGAGAAGCTTGATTACTGTAAGGAAATGATGGCTAAGGCTGAGAAGATGGGCAAGAAGATCCTTCTTCCTGTAGATGCTGTTACCATCAAGGATTTCCCGGATCCAATCGACGGACCTGTAGAGACAGAAGTATGTGATATCACAGCTATGCCGGCAGACCGTGAGGGATGCGATATCGGACCTAAGTCCGCAGAGATGTTTGCAGATGCTGTTAAGACAGCTAAGACTGTTGTATGGAACGGACCGATGGGTGTATTCGAGAACCCGACACTTGCAGCTGGTACACTTGCAGTAGCTAAGGCTCTTGCAGAGACCGATGCAACAACAATCATCGGTGGTGGAGATTCCGCTGCAGCTGTTAACCAGATGGGTTATGCTGATAAGATGAGCCATATTTCTACCGGTGGTGGAGCTTCCCTTGAATTCTTAGAGGGTAAGGAACTGCCAGGCGTAGTAGCAGCAGACGATAAATAAAAGACAGTTAAATTATTTACAGATTAGGAGAAATAAAAATCATGGCAAGAAAGAAAATCGTAGCCGGCAACTGGAAAATGAACATGACTCCAAGCCAGGCTGTAAAGTTAGTAGAAGAGTTAAAGCCATTAGTAGTATCTGACAGCGTAGATGTTGTTTACTGTGTACCTGCAATCGATATCGTACCGGTTGTAGAGGCTGTGAAAGGAACCAACGTACAGGTTGGTGCCGAGAACATGTACTTCGAAGAGAAGGGTGCATACACAGGTGAGATCTCCGCAGAGATGCTGGTAGACGCTGGTGTTAAGTACGTTGTAATCGGACATTCCGAGAGACGTGACTACTTCAAAGAGGATGATGTTCTCTTAAATAAGAAGGTTAAGAAGGCAATCGAGGCAGGACTTACTCCAATCCTTTGCTGTGGAGAGACTTTAGAGCAGAGAGAGATGGGTGTAACACTTGACTGGATCAGACTTCAGATCAAATCTGATCTTGCAGGCGTTGCAGCAGCAGACGTTGCAAACATGGTAATCGCTTATGAGCCAATCTGGGCAATCGGAACAGGCAAGACTGCTACATCCGATCAGGCACAGGAAGTCTGTGGCGCAATCCGTGCATGTGTAGCTGAAATCTATGATCAGGCTACTGCTGATTCTGTTCGTATCCAGTACGGCGGATCTGTAAATGCAGGAAATGCAGCAGAGCTGTTCGCAAAGCCGGACATCGATGGTGGTCTGGTTGGCGGAGCATCCCTGAAAGCTGATTTCGGTAAGATTGTAAACTACTAGAATCTGATATTGTATGGTTATAGGGCTATTCATCTGAATTTCAGGTGAATAGCCTTTGAAATTTTACACATGAAGAAAAAATGTCTGGAATGTGTCGTTCTCTTGTTGTTTATTTTTGCTTTGACACATGGCATCATCCAAAATACACAGCCGCTGAAAGAGACTAAGGAAGTACAAACTGAATATGAGGAAAAAACCTCCCAGGTCACGGAGAAATCACAGGAAACCGAGCCGGAAGTACAGGATCTGGAAAACCAGATTTTAAGGACTGCCTCCGGAAAGTTTTTTCAGAAATATCCGGTGGATGAAGCCTTTATGGGATGGATTGAAACGAAGTATGGGAGCGGTGTGCTGCAGAGTCTGTATACACAGCTGGAAAACGGAAATCAGGACCCGGATCTGTGGTATCGGTTTACCGGAAACAGTATGCATGTTCTGTGGCTTATGTATTGCAGGCAGCAACAGTATATGTCGTATTCGTATGAGGATGTGATCTGGAAAGAAGCATCCGATCCGGCATGCATCCGTCTGGATTTTGTCGGGGATATCTGTCTGGATGAGAATTGGTGTACGGGGAAGACGGCAAAGAATCACATGGCGGATTATTTTTCCGATGAAGTAAAAAAGGAACTGATTTCGGCAGATTTTACGATGGCAAACAATGAGTTTGCTTATACAACACGGGGACAGCGGCAGGTTGGCAAAGCATACTGTTTTCGGGCAGATCCCAAAGATGCCGGATTCCTGCGCACACTGGGAATAGATATGGTCTCTGTGGCAAATAATCATGTGTTTGATTATGGTGAGCAGGGATTTTTAGATACGCTGGATGCATTGCATGCTGCGGGAATTCCGTACAGTGGTGGTGGCAGAAATCTGACAGAGGCAAGCGCTGTGCGTTATGTGGTCACAGGTGGACGAAAGATTGCGATTGTATCTGCAACGGAAATCGAAAGGTTTTATCATTTTACACAGAAAGCCCAGAAGGAGAAACCGGGAGTATTAAAGACCCAGCAGGAAGAGGTATGGAAGAAAGAACTGAAGCGTGCGAAGAAGAACAGTGATTATGTGATCGCGTATGTTCACTGGGGAACAGAAGGAAAGATCCATTATGGGCAGGATCAGACAGAGATTGCAGACCTTTGTGTAAAAGCTGGTGCAGACGCCGTGATTGGTGGACATCCGCACCGTCTGCAGGGCGTTGAGTTTATAAAAAATGTGCCGGTGGCATACAGCGTGGGAAATTTCTGGTTTTCTACCGGAAAACTTTACACAACGATTGCACAGATTCAGATTGATGGTTCCGGCAGTCTGAAATTGCGGATGATTCCGTGCATACAGGATTCGCTTACGACTTCGATTCTGACAGAAAAAAAACAGATCAAAGCATTTTATCATTATCTGGCAGATATCTCCAATCATGTGGGAATTGATGAGGACGGATTCTTTTATCCGTATAAAAATGTCGAAAAACCGGGAGTTTCTCCTTATGCCTATACGTCCGGAAGGCGTTATGGACAGTATTTTGATGATGTGGATCTGGATTTAAAATCGATAGATATCGTGGGAAATTTGCAGTGAACACTTGCAATCCCGTTCAAATTATGTAATATAATAAGTGTTTGTGTAACAATAATGAAGTACAATAGTATAGGATTGTTACAATGGAAAGAGAGGATGAATTATGAGCAAAAAACCTGTTGTTTTAATGGTTCTTGACGGTTATGGTCTGAATGACCGTACAGAGGGAAATGCCATTGCGCTGGCAAATACCCCGGTGATGGATAGATTAATGAAGGAATGTCCTTTTGTAAAAGGACAGGCTTCCGGCCTGGCAGTAGGACTTCCGGACGGACAGATGGGTAACTCTGAGGTTGGACATATGAATATCGGTGCCGGCCGCATTATTTACCAGGATCTGACCAGAATTACCAAGGCAATCGAAGACGGTGACTTTTTCGAGAATAAGGCACTGCTTGCAGCCATGGATAATTGTAAGAAAAATGATTCGGACCTGCATCTGTGGGGACTTCTTTCCGATGGTGGTGTGCACAGTCATATTACACATCTTTACGGACTGCTTGAGATGGCAAAGAAGCAGGGACTGAGCAAGGTATATGTTCATGCATTCTTAGACGGACGTGATACACCTCCTGCATCCGGAAAAGAATTTATCGAAGAACTGGAAAAGAAGATGAAAGAGATCGGTGTTGGAAAGATCGCTTCTTTATCCGGACGTTATTATGCAATGGATCGTGATAATAACTGGGATCGTGTACAGAAAGCCTATGATTCCCTGACAAAGGGTGAGGGCGTACAGGCAGAAGATGCGGTTAAGGCAATGGAAGATTCCTATGCAAAGGATGTAACAGACGAGTTCGTACTTCCTACCGTAATTACAGAGAATGGAAAACCGGTCTCTGTTGTAAAAGAGAATGATTCCGTGATCTTCTTTAACTTCCGTCCGGACCGTGCCCGTGAAATGACACGTGCATTCTGTGATGACAAGTTTACCGGATTTGACCGTCCGTTCATTAAGACAACATTTGTCTGCTTTAAGGACTATGATGAGACGATCCCGAACAAGCTGATCGCATTTGAAAAAGAGCATATTGTAAATACATTCGGTGAGTACCTGGCAAAGTGCGGAAAGACACAGCTTCGTCTGGCCGAGACAGAGAAGTATGCACATGTTACATTCTTCTTTAATGGCGGAGTGGAAGAGCCAAACGTTGATGAGGCACGTCTGCTGGTAAATTCCCCGAAGGATGTTGCAACATATGATCTGAAGCCGGAAATGAGTGCTCCGGAGGTTGGTATGGATCTTGTTGAGGCTATTAAGTCAGACAAGTATGATGTGATCGTTATCAACTTTGCAAACCCGGATATGGTCGGACATACAGGTGTGATTCCGGCAGCCATCAAGGCAGTCGAGCGTGTGGACGGACTGGTAGGAGATGCAGTCCAGGCGGTGAAGGATATGGATGGTGTTCTGTTTATTTGTGCAGATCATGGAAATGCAGAGAAAATGATTGACTACGAAACAGGTGAGCCACATACTGCCCATACAACCAATCCGGTACCGTTTATTCTCGTAAATGCGGATCCGAAGTATACACTGCGTGAGGGCGGATGCCTGGCAGATATTGCCCCGACCCTGCTTCAGATTATGGGATTAGAGCAGCCGAAAGAGATGACCGGAAAGAGTTTGTTAATCGAAAAATAAAAGAATAAGGAGAGCGAAAATGAAGGAATTTAAACCATTCAAAGAAGGAAAAGTAAGAGAAGTCTATGATAACGGAGACAGCCTGATCATTGTAGCTACTGACCGTATTTCCGCATTTGACAACATTTTAAAGAACAGGATTACGGACAAGGGCGCAATTCTGACCCAGATGTCAAAGTTCTGGTTTGATTTTACAAAGGATGTTGTTCCGAATCATATGATTTCTGTAGATGTCAGGGATATGCCGGAATTTTTCCAACAGGAGCGTTTTGACGGAAACAGCATGATGTGCAAGAAGCTTGAGATGCTTCCAATCGAGTGTATCGTTCGTGGCTATATCACAGGAAGCGGCTGGGCAAGCTACAAAGAAAACGGCACGGTGTGCGGCATTAAGCTTCCAGAAGGACTGGTAGAGTCTGATAAGCTTCCGGAGCCGATTTATACACCGAGTACCAAGGCAGATCTGGGCGATCATGATGAGAATATTTCCTTCGAGCAGTCGGTAGATGTGTTGGAGAAAATTTATCCTGGAAAAGGACTTGATTACGCAACACAGATCAAGGATTGCACCATCGCTCTCTACAAGAAATGTGCAGAGTATGCACTTTCTAAAGGAATTATCATTGCAGATACCAAATTTGAGTTCGGTCTGGACGAGAACGGTAAAGTCGTTCTCGGTGATGAGATGCTTACACCGGACAGCTCCAGATTCTGGCCACTGGAAGGGTACAAGCCGGGACAGGGACAGCCTTCTTTCGACAAGCAGTATGTCAGAGACTGGCTCAAGGCAAATCCGGACAATGATTTCCTTCTTCCGGAAGAAGTTGTTACAAAGACCGTTGATAAGTACAAAGAAGCATATGAGCTTCTGACAGGTAAGCCTTTTACAAGATAGATATAGGAGATCACAATGATTCAGAATAACAGTTATGATGCGGATACACTTCATGAGGAGTGTGGCGTCTTCGGAATGTATGATTTTGACGGTGCAGATGTAGCATCGACAATATATTATGGACTGTTTGCCCTGCAGCACCGTGGCCAGGAGAGCTGCGGTATTGCAGTCAGCGATACCAGCGGTCCTAAGGGCAAGGTTCTTTCCTACAAGGGAATGGGACTTGTAAATGAAGTGTTCGCACCGGAAAATCTTGAGCAGATGAAGGGGGACATCGGAGTCGGACATGTACGTTACTCAACGGCCGGTTCTTCTACCCGCGAAAATGCCCAGCCACTCGTGTTAAATTATGTCAAAGGTACATTGGCACTTGCCCACAACGGCAATCTGATCAATGCACCACAGCTTCGCAAGGAGCTGGAATATACGGGAGCAATTTTCCAGACCACCATTGATTCTGAGGTGATTGCCTACTATATCGCAAGGGAGCGGTTGAATTCCCAGTCAGCAGAAGAAGCTGTGCGCCGTGCGTGCCAGCGTCTTAAGGGAGCTTACGCACTGGTTGTGGCAAGTCCGCGTAAATTGATCGGGGCGCGTGACCCATACGGCTTTAAGCCGCTTTGTATCGGAAAGCGTGACAATTCTTATATTATCACATCGGAAACCTGTGCACTTGACACCATTGGTGCAACATTTGTGCGTGATGTGCTGCCGGGAGAAGTTGTGACCATTTCTCCGGAAAAAGGTATTGAGTCCGATATGACCATGGCACTTCCGAAAGAAAAGGAAGCACGCTGTATTTTTGAGTACATCTATTTTGCAAGACCGGACAGTCATATTGACGGGGTGAGTGTATATGCAAGCCGGATCAAGGCCGGAAAGTTTCTGGCACAGGATTCGCCGGTAGAGGCAGATCTGGTGACAGGTGTGCCGGAGTCCGGAAATGCTGCAGCACTTGGCTATTCTCTGGCATCCGGGATTCCGTATGGTACAGCCTTTGTCAAGAACGGCTATGTGGGACGTACGTTTATCAAGCCAAAGCAGAGCAGCAGGGAATCCAGCGTACAGGTGAAGCTGAATGTGCTGCGTGAGGCAGTGGCAGGGAAACGTGTCATTATGATCGATGATTCGATTGTAAGAGGTACGACATCGGATCGTATTGTGCGCATGTTAAGGGATGCAGGAGCAACCGAGGTGCATGTACGCATCAGTTCTCCGCCATTTTTATGGCCTTGTTATTTCGGAACCGATATTCCGGCGCGTGAGCAGTTGATTGCCTACAACCGTACGATTGAAGAGATCCGCCAGATTATCGGAGCAGATTCCCTTGGTTATCTCGGAATCGACCGTCTGAAAGAAATGGCGGAAGGACTTCCGATCTGTACCGGCTGTTTTACGGGCAAATACCCGATGGAACCGCCGAAACAGGACATTCGCGGTGAGTATTATGACAAAGAGATTGATCTTGAGCGCAAGATGAGCCGATAAGTTGTTACCAATGTAATCAAATAAAAGGAGAAGAACATGAGCACAGACAGATATACAAGCCCTCTTTCCGAGCGTTATGCCAGCAAGGAAATGCAGTACATTTTTTCCCAGGATATGAAGTTTTCCACATGGAGAAAACTCTGGATCGCACTGGCTGAGACAGAGATGGAACTCGGACTTTCCGAGAATGGAAAGCCGGTCATCACACAGGATATGATTGATGAGATGAAAGAACATGTCAATGACATTAATTATGACGTAGCAGTTGCACGTGAGAAACTGGTGCGTCATGATGTCATGAGCCATGTGTATGCTTATGGACAGCAGTGCCCGAAGGCAGCCGGTATCATTCATCTGGGGGCTACTTCCTGCTATGTCGGAGATAATACAGACATCATCATTATGAATGAGGCATTAAAGCTCGTACATAAAAAACTGGTCAGCGTGATTGCGGAGCTGTCCAATTTTGCAGAAAAATATAAGGATCAGCCGACCCTTGCATTTACGCATTTCCAGCCGGCACAGCCGACAACAGTCGGAAAGCGTGCAACACTCTGGACACAGGAGTTTCTGATGGATCTGGAGGATCTGGAGTATGTACAGAGTACGTTAAAACTGCTCGGATCGAAAGGAACGACCGGTACACAGGCAAGTTTCCTGGAACTTTTTGACGGGGATCAGGAGACGATCGATAAGATTGATCCGATGATCGCAGAGAAAATGGGATTTAAGTCCTGCTATCCGGTTTCCGGACAGACCTATTCCCGTAAAGTGGATACCCGTGTTTTAAATGTTTTAGCAGGGATTGCTGCCAGTGCGCATAAGATGTCTAACGATATCCGTCTTCTGCAGCATTTAAAAGAAGTAGAGGAGCCATTTGAAAAGAACCAGATCGGATCTTCTGCGATGGCATACAAGCGTAATCCGATGCGGAGTGAGCGTATTGCATCTCTTTCCCGCTATGTGATGGTAGATGCATTAAATCCGGCCATTACTTCTGCAACACAGTGGTTTGAACGTACACTTGATGATTCTGCCAACAAGCGTCTGTCGGTTCCGGAAGGATTCCTTGCAATCGATGGTATCCTGGATCTGTGCTTAAATGTTGTAGATGGCCTGGTGGTATATCCGAAGGTAATTTACAAGCACTTTATGGCAGAGATTCCATTCATGGCAACCGAAAATATTATGATGGATGCCGTAAAAGAGGGTGGAAACCGTCAGGAACTGCACGAGAAAATCCGTCAGCTGTCCATGCAGGCAGGAAAGACCGTCAAGGAAGAGGGTAAGGATAACAATCTGGTAGATCTGATTGCAGCAGATCCGGCTTTTGGTCTGACAAAAGAACAGATCGAGGCAAACTTAAAACCGGAGCTGTATGTGGGTCGTGCACCGCGTCAGGTGGAAGTATTCCTGCGTGATGTGGTTCGTCCAGTGCTGGATGCACACAAAGAGGAACTCGGCGTTACTGCAGAAATTAACGTATAAATGAACCTATAAACAGACCGGTCGGTTATGCTAAGAAAGACCTCCCATAACATGGGGAGGTCTTTCTTTTTCTTTGGATTTGAATAAATTTCTTTCTTTTTCACACAATAATGAAAAAAGGAGGACAATAGGAATGGGTCTGATGATCAAAATTATTGAAATTCATGGAAGGGAAATTCTGGATTCAAGAGGAAATCCTACGGTTGAGGTGGAAGTGACCGCGCAGACAGAGACAACGGGAAAGAAGACTACGGGCAGGGAATCTGTGCCATCCGGAGCCAGTACCGGAAGATTTGAGGCGATTGAGCTGCGGGATGGACAGGAACGTTATTTTGGGCTTGGAGTACAGCGCGTTGTGGATCACATCAACACAAAGATCCGCAGGGAGCTGTTGGGAATGAATGTGCTGGAACAGGTACAGATTGACCGCAAACTTGTGGAACTGGATGGGACAGACAACAAAGGAAATCTGGGGGCCAATGCTTTACTTGGTGTTTCTTTAGCCTGTGCGCGCTGCGCAGCGGCAGCACTGGATATGCCGCTGTACCGTTATCTGGGAGGACCGAATGCAAAAAAATGGCCGATGCCGATGATGAATGTCATAAATGGCGGAGCTCACGCTAAGAATTACCTGGATTTTCAGGAATTTATGATTGTACCGGTCGGAGCCGAGTCGTTTCCGGATGCACTCCGGATGGGTGCGGAAATTTATCATTTTCTGAAAAAAATTTTGCAGAAAGAAGGCAAACTGACGGCAGTGGGGGATGAAGGCGGATTTGCACCGGATTTTTCCAGTGCGGGAGAAGTGTTTGCATGTCTGCAGCGTGCCGTGGAGGAAGCCGGATATAAGGTGGGCAGCGATGTTGCATTTGCCATGGATGCGGCAGCATCCGAGCTGTACAGTGAGGAAGACGGAATGTATCATTTTCCGGGAGAAGCGCAGACACATGCAGAGGTGGATGTCAATCTGCGGCGTCCGGACACGCAGGGCGGTGCCTATACATCTGACGCACAAGTGAAAACGCAGGAGATCACCGAAAAAAAAGAAGTCCTGCGCAGTGCACAGGAAATGATTTCGCTGTATGAAGAACTTACCACGGAATATCCGCTGATTTCTATTGAGGACGGTCTGGATGAAGACGACTGGGAAGGCTGGCAGGAATTGACAAAGCGCATGAAAGAACAGGTGATGCTGGTGGGAGATGATCTGTTTGTCACGAATGTGAAACGAATCCGGTGCGGAATGGATCTTAAGGTGGCAAATGCTGTGCTGATTAAGGTCAATCAGATCGGAACGCTTACGGAAGCCATGGATGCGATTGAACTGGCACAGAAGAACGGCTATAAGGCAATTATTTCACATCGTTCCGGAGAAACGGAAGATTCTTTTATTGCAGATCTCGCGGTGGCGGTAAATGCCGGCTGGATCAAGACAGGCGCTCCGTGCAGAGGAGAGCGCACTGCCAAGTATAACCAGCTTCTGCGGATCAGTGAAACATTATAAGAGATTCAGACGTTTGGACATGATCTCCGGATTGACCGCTTCCGAGATGGTGGTGTGTTTGTCGATCCGTCCGTCTTTATAAAGCTGTAAGATGCTGCTGTCCATGGCGATCATATTTTCTGCGGCAGAAGTGTAGATAATACCGTTGATCTGGCGCAATGCAGCACGAAGTGCCGTCAGATAGCTTGCGGTATCGGTATTGATCTCCCGCTGGGAAACAATGCTTTCCATTTCGCCGGTCCGGGAACCGATTGCAATCCAGCTGGCGTACATCTGGGAAAAGATGCCGGACAGCAGCAGTGCTTTGTCGAATGATTCCCCGTGGCGGATATTCTCGTGACATTTGTCGATAAGTGCCTGCATATGCGGATTATTGACAAGTTCGCGTGCCAGGGTAAGACCGATATTACTGTCGAGTCCGCTGGAGAGAACCAGATACAGGCAGTTTGCAACGCGTCCGGAGGCAACCGTCATGGCAAGTTTCTGTCCGAGGAACAATACGCGCCCGAGATCGGTGTGATATAAAATCATACAGATGATAAGCAATACCAGAAAGGTCATGACTGCAGCGTAATCAAAACAGATTCCTTTCTCAGAGGTGAAAACCTCATCGATATCGGGAAGATATCCGCTTGTTACACTGGAAGCTTTGGAATAATCATAGGTAAAATGTGTAATGATATATTTATATACACTGCTGATGATGTCCAGATCGCTGGAAGCACCGTCTGCAAGTTCTTCGGCCTTGGCCACAGGGAGGGAATCGGCGGTGAAGTTCACGTACTGGTTCGGATACAGATAAGGCTTCAGCGGATCTGTAAGTGTGACAGAAAATGTCTCGGAGAGCAGCGTTGTGTAACGGTCATCGGAAACATTTTCGTAGACACCGACCTGATAGGTTCCATCTCCGGAAGTAAGGGGAAAGGTACTATAATCTTTGTAAAGACTGTATGTATATGTGATGCCGTCTGTCCCGGTCAGCTGCAGTATGGGTTTGGCATTGAAACCGGTGTATTTTGCCATAATATATCCTTCTTGCGTGTGGGAGATATCAATAGCTGCAGTATCTGCTGTAAAAGTTTTGAGACCGTCTGCCTGCGGGGTAAGCACCTGTGGGGGGTGATCCGTATGGGAGGCAGCTTCTGTGGCCGGGGTCTGGTTGTGCGTGGCAGAGGGCTGATCCTTGTTTTGGGAACATCCACCAGTGAACAGACTGACACACAGTAATATAATCGGAATAAATCTGTACATTTGACAGGATTTCATGGTATACTCCTAATGATACAGTAAGTTCTATATTATCTGTGTTATATTATAAAGTGGAAATGAAAAGGAAAATTATGAAATATAAAAAAATGTTGAAAAGACTTTTCTTTTATGATATAATTAGTTAGTCGTGAGTTTAGAATTAGGAGGTGGAAATCGTGACCGTTTTAAATACGATTTTAACTATTGTATTTATTATACTGAGTATTGTAATTACAGTGATTATCTTAATGCAGGAGGGGAAATCTGCAGGTCTTGGCGCGATCGCCGGAGCAGCAGATACTTACTGGGGCAAAAATAAGGGACGTTCCATGGAAGGAATGCTTGTAAAGCTTACAAGAATTTTTGTGATTCTGTTCCTTGTCATTGCAATGGTTCTGAATTTGGGAATCTGGTAGAAACCAGAAGCTGTCGATTACATCGGCAGCTTTTTTCATTATATAAGGAGAAGATCTGGGTATGGACGCAAAGTATGAACAGCGGAAAAAAATGATATATGACTTTATGTGCGATGATATGTATGTCCCGATGAAAATCAAGGAACTGGCGATCGTCCTCGGTGTGAAAAAAGATCAGCGCCCACAGTTGGAACAGATTCTGAATGATTTGATGATGGAGGGGTGCATCGTCTGCTCCAAGAGAGGAAAGTTCAGCAAATCGGAAGAGAAAAAGATCGTAGGCACGTTTCAGGCACATCCGAAAGGATTTGGATTTGTCAGCGTGGAGGGGGAAAAGGAAGATATCTTTATTCCGGAATCCGAAACTAACGGTGCGATGCATATGGATACGGTAGAGATTTCCGTATCACCGGCAGTGACCGGACGCCGCAGGGAGGGAAAGGTGCTGCATGTGCTTGAGAGGGGCATGAAGCAGGTGGTGTGCACGTATCAGCTGAATAAAAATTTTGGCTTTGCAGTGCCGGATAATCCAAAGTTTGGTTCGGATATTTTTATTCCGCTGGAGCGTTCGAAAGGAGCTGTAAACGGTCATAAAGTCGTTGTTGAAATCACACAGTACGGGAAAAAGGGAAAGAATCCGGAAGGAAAAGTGGTGGAGATTCTCGGGCATATCAATGATCCGGGGGTGGATATCCTTTCTATTGTGCGCGCTTACGGGCTTCCGGTGGAATTTGATCCGAAGGTCATGACGCAGGTAGAGCATGTGGCAAAGCCGGTATCGGAAGCGGATATGGCAGGACGCATGGATCTGCGCGACTGGCAGATGGTGACCATCGATGGCGAAGATGCCAAGGATCTGGATGATGCGGTGTCACTTACCATGGATCATGAAAATTATATTCTGGGTGTGCATATTGCGGATGTGTCCAATTATGTGCAGGAGCACAGTGCTCTTGACACGGAAGCGTTGAAGAGAGGAACTTCTGTATATCTGGTGGACCGGGTGATTCCGATGCTGCCGCATGCCCTGTCAAACGGAATCTGTTCCCTCAACCAGGGGGAAGAGAGGCTGGCACTCAGCTGCATCATGACGGTCAATCCTAAGGGCGAAATTATCGATCACACAATCACAGAGTCCGTTATCTGCGTGGACCGGCGTATGACGTATACCAATGTGAAAAAAATTCTGGCAGACCATGATCCGGAGGTGATGGCGGAATATGAGCCACTGGTTCCGATGTTTGAAAAGATGGCAGAACTGGCAGCAATTCTTCGCAAAAAGCGTATGAAGCGTGGTTCCATCGACTTTGATTTTCCGGAAACAAAGGTAATACTGGATAAGAATGGAAATCCGGTAGATATCCGTCCGTATGACCGCAATGTGGCAACGAAACTGATCGAGGATTTCATGCTTGCTGCAAACGAGACGGTGGCAGCCGAATATTACTGGAGAGAACTTCCGTTTGTCTATCGTACGCATGAGCAGCCAGATTCGGAAAAAATACAGAAACTATCCACGTTTATCAATAATTTCGGGTACTCTCTCCACATAGGAAGTGATGAGGTGCATCCGAAAGAACTGCAGAAGCTGCTGGAAAAAATCGACGGAACTTCGGAGGAACCGCTGATCAGCCGTCTGACCCTTCGCTCGATGAAGCAGGCACGCTATACGGTGGAAAATACCGGGCATTTTGGTCTGGCAGCGGATTGTTACTGCCATTTTACTTCACCGATCCGCCGGTATCCGGATCTGCAGATCCACCGGATTATCAAGGACAGTCTGCGGGGGCGTCTGGGCGAAAAGCGCATTGGCCACTATACGCAGATACTGCCGGAGGTTGCAAAGCATGCCAGTGAGATGGAACGGCGTGCAGATGAGGCCGAGCGGGAGACAATTAAGCTGAAAAAAGTGCAGTATATGGAAAACCATATCGGAGAAACCTTTGCCGGTGTTATTTCCGGAGTCGCAGAGTACGGATTTTTCGTGGAGCTGGAAAATACTGTGGAGGGTCTGGTACGTGTGACTTCCCTCACCGATGATTTTTATCAGTATTATGAAGAAACTTATGAACTGGTGGGAGAAGCAACGAACCGCAGGTTTAAACTGGGGCAGCAGGTGCGTGTGACGGTGGATAACTGTGACCGGATCATGCGGACGATTGATTTTACACTTGCAGATTCTGACGAAAATTGATGGAATTCTTAAAATTTTCAAAATAAAAGCAGCAGTTTATTGCATTTTGCAGGAAAATCATATACACTGAGTTTACAGAACAAAAAGGAGGGAGCCGGGATGGCGAAACAACCGAAGAAGTTAATAGCCAACAATAAAAAAGTCTATCACGATTATTTTCTCGAAGAGACTTTTGAAGCCGGTATCGCTCTTGCTGGAACCGAAGTAAAGTCCATGCGCATGGGCAAGTGCAGCATCAAGGAATCCTTTATCCATATTGAAAATGGGGAGGTGATCCTCTATGGTATGCATATCAGCCCATATGAGAAGGGAAATATTTTCAACAAAGATCCGCTCCGGCCGCGCAAGCTTCTGATGCACAAGAAAGAGATTCAGAAGATGGTCGGTAAGATCGCGCAGAAAGGATACACGATTGTTCCAGTGGAAGTATACTTCAAAGGAAGTCTTGTAAAAGTGCAGGTTGCTCTGGCAAAAGGAAAGAAGCTTTACGATAAGCGTCAGGACATTGCCAAAAAAGACCAGCGGCGGGAAGCCGAACGGGATTTCAAAGTGCGGAATCTTGGATAGGTGTTTCGCAAAAAACAGGCGGGAGGCAAGAGTTATATTTTTGCTCCGCAAAAACATAACAGGGGCTAGTAATGGTTTCGACAGGGATCATGCAGCTGGAGAAGCGAGTCGTACGGGATACGTTAAATTCCACAATTAAAATTAAACGCTGAAGATAATTTAGCATACGCTGCCTAATGGCAGCAGTCTGACCTAGGGCACTCACACTTTAGGATCCAGGCTTCGACTCTGTGAGAAACGACGCAGGCTAAGCTTTGCACCTGTGGGCGTATCATGAAGCTACTAAAACCGCAAGGATGTTTGTTTTCGTGTGGCGGAGGGAATGTCAAAGAATAAACTACACTCGTAGAAGGACAGGGAATTGGTTTTTGGACACGGGTTCGACTCCCGTCTAGTCCACTATTTAAGAAAATCCAGTGTTTATGCGGATTCGGAAGAAAACGTTGAGAACACTGGATTTTTTGTGGCTTTTTATATTTCCAAATGAGAAACAAGAAGTCTTATTTTGAAAGCAAAAAAACAAAGTGGATGACACGAAAGATGACACGAATCAAAGAAGATGGTTTTCAAAATATCCGTTTGCCTGATCGGAATATTTTTTTGAAAAATCCGATCTGGTACCGCGGTATACCTGATTCAGAACCGTGTTGGTTTTCCAACCACCACGCTCCATGATGTATGCTTCTGGTACACCCATTGCGTGCATGATTGTGGCTGCATAGTGACGCAGATCATGGAAACGAAAATGTGGCAATCCAAGTTTTTTTATCGTGCGTCCGAAATCATGCGTAATCATATCCGGGTTAAGATTGCAGATTTTGCCGGAAACAGGAAGTTCTTTAATGACTTTATCTGGATATTCAACATAACGATCAGATGTACTATTTTTGGCAACTGATTTTAGTACCCATTTATAATTTTGATTCTTTACCATTGTTTGATGAACATGCACCGTATTTCCTTGTATGTCATCTGCATATAATCCACACACTTCTGATCTTCGTAATGTTCCAATAGATGCAAGAAGAATTGCAACGTATAGATCATAGTTTGCTGTTTTGGTATAGGAAAGCAATGATTGCAGTTCTTCGTCCTTTGGAATATAGTATTGTAAGATTTCTTTTTGGGGCATAGTAACACGAAATGATGCATCCGGTATTTGCAGGCGTATGACTGCACAGAGTAGGCTGTATGCGTTTCGAACGGTCTTGGGCGAATGTTTCCCCGCAAATTCATTTATAAAGCCAACAACTGTGTTCTGGTCAATTTCTGATACATCCATATCTTTGATTGGATCGTAATATTTTTCCATCTGCCGGTAACCGCGCAGGGTGGACGGAGAGAGCACATTGGATTTGGATTCTATGTATCTGGCAAGGGCATCTTTGAATGTGATTCTGTCCGGTGTGGCGCGTTCTTCGGCATAATTCAGTGCCAGCCGTTCTGCTTCACGCTTGGTTGCTGCTGTAAATGATTTGTAGTGTTTCTTTCCGTTTTCATCTTCACCCAGAAAGAGCCGTGCCCTCCAAGATCCGGATGGTAATTTTCTTGCATTCATGTGTCATTCCTCCTAAAAATAGGCGCAAAAATAGCGCGGTAGTTGATTTATCGCGCTCCGAATGATACAATATGCTTGTTCAGGGCGTGTATCTTCGGAGCACGTTTGCCGCTCTGGTGCGCCAACACTGGGGCGGCGTTATTTATTTGACAAAAATGGTTGTGTGACATATAATACACTTAACAGGAAAGCCGGGAGATAGATGAAGCCTATCCGCTCCGGTGCAAAGTTAACAGTTACTATTAAGCAAGCTGCCTACTCCGTGCCAAAGAGACAAGGTAGCTTGCTTATTTTTTATAATTCAGAATTGCTACTATGAGCAGAGCCACGGTCAAAATGACCATGAATTCTTCATATGTACTCATAAGCGTCACCCTTTCTACAGGATTAGAACGGATGACTGCATACCTTCTCGGCTTCCCGGGTAAGTATATTATATTGTCATGGTACATGGTACATAGTATTGGCATAAGTATGCTAAAATGAAAATATATCATTTAGGAGGCATACAAATGAATAAAAAACAATACAAAAAAATGGATTGTTCAAAACTAAAGTCCGATTTATGTGAAACAACAATGGATAAAAATTTTGCGTATTTCACGCGTGAGATACCGAACGATAGACGTAAATTATATAGTTCTGCTGAAATAATTGATATTAACAGACGAATCTAATTGCGATACTTGTTTGATAGTGTTTATCATACAGTCTTTAATCGGTATTTCAAATTTTGTAATGTTATCCATATATATTTTTTCTATAATTTTTCCGTCAATAGTTCCACCTATGGAGCAAACTCTTGGATTAGTAACTATATGTTTTTGTAATGTAAATTGTGTTACATCACCAATTGTTGAATTATACATTTGGTGATGCTTGTCCCTCCCGATTATAATAAACGAAGAATGAAATCGTTCATGTAATCGAGGATCATCCATTAAAAATGTAATTAGTTCCCAGAAGTCATCAATGTAATATTCATTTCGTTCGTTTCCCATTTGTGATAATACATGATCCAAAAAGTATTCTGTAGATTCGACAAATCCGGCAAAACCAAGTATTATATTATGATTGATTTTTCTGGTTTTATTATAATGTTCTGAATAGCACCCGTCTTTTCCGGCGCGGCCATCACTCATGATAATGGCATTGTCTTTATTGGCATACCCTAGTATTAAACTCATTTCAAACCTCCTCCAAGATTTGCTTGACACGTTATATGATCAATCATATTTTGTAATTTGTCTCTATTCCACGTTTTTTGAGGAACATATTTATTTATATTGATTCATTTCATCTTCATGCTCTAATTGAGCATTGCACATAACCATATATCTTTCCAATTCGTCATAAGAAAGATTGGAATGTGAGATAGTACTTTGATTTTGATCATTAGAAATAGATGTATTTTCATTAAAGGTTTTATCAGCTTCATTATTCTCAGGTGTGCGCGCTAAAATTGCATCAATATTTGGGAATATACTGTTATTATTTAGTGAATAATCACTATGTTCTGAAGGAATTTCCAAGTCAATATCTGTATCGCTTATGCCTTCGTAATCGCAAGAATTCTCATCTCTTTGCTCAGAAACAGTAGATTTCGTTTTTCGATATAGATTGCGTATCAAATAGGCGGTAAGAATTATAAAAACTATAATTGAAAAAAATATAAAAACCTCTTTGGGATATACTAAAAACAATGCAAAGGCGATAAATGCAATTAAGTTTTTTAAAGGAAAAAGTTTTCCTTGCGGTTCAACCATTGGCATGAGTTTTACGCCAAGCTTTGAAGCTTCGTCTTTAGCCTGCTTTGTAAACGTTGAGTTGGTGATGACAATTCCATAATCGCAATCGTACAGTGTCATTCCGGTATAAACTTCTTGGATGGCTTTATTACCTACTGGAGATGAATAGTATTTGCATTGAACTGCATATTTCTTTCCGCGTTTATACGCAACGACATCTACGCCATGATCTCCACTTGCTTTTGTAGTCTTTGCGTCTCGGTAGCCGTGGTGATTTAGATAGTCGGCACAAAAATGTTCGTATTCAATTCCATTATCGACCTTGTTACTATGCTTTGTTGATATTTTTAATGCTTTAAGAATCTGATTAAAGCATACCTGAAATATGCGAAATGGTAATTGAATTGTATATAAAATTAAGTAAGCCGAAAACACAAATAAATAGTAAACAATATAGAATGGCATAATAAATGGGAAAATTGTAAAATACCATAATATTCCATGACGTTTGTTCATAATACGCACCTGCCTTTTACGTTAAAGTTATCTGGGGTTTCGGCAGAAATCCATAATTCCCAAAGGTTCAAAATATATTAAATAGTTGTCCTTTCGCACATATAGCCCGTATTTTTCTTTGTAGTATTCCAAACAGTCCATCAGAAATTCTTCTGTTACGTTCAGATGCTCAGCAATCTCAAACTTATTCCGGCATCTGCATTTGTACGAATCAATCAGATCATTAAGAGAGAGCAGTTTGTGGTACGCCCAGATTCTGGCACGTCGTTCCTGCTTCCGGTTGGAAACGTCCGTCTGATTCATGATGTCCCCGACCGTGGTGTAGTGGTGACCGAGTTCTTCGGCAAGCACACACGCCTTTTCTGATTCTATGTACATATCGCTATTTAGTGCGATAGTGCCATCACAGTATAATCCTTTTAATCGAGTTCCGGACAAATCGAATTTATCCGTAACAATCACATTTGACTGATCCGCATCATTTAATAACTCTTCGTATTTATTCAAGGTAGATTCACCTCCAGCGAAAAGAATACTCCAATAGGTGTCCTATATAACGGACTATTTGCGACTTGATTTTACGAATGCTGCGAATTCTTTAATCCTGTCGAGTTCGTCTTCTGTATATTCATCTCCATCGAAGTGAGCTGCCATAGCGGTTGGCTTTTCTATTTCTTCATCAGCAAATAAATATGAAGTAGTTGTACCTAGAACTTTTACAAACGATGAAATTTTACTTTGCGGCAAATCTACTTTTCCAGCTTCAACCTTTGCAATTGCAGTTTTATCTTTATATCCGACTTTTTCAGCCAATTCAGCTTGAGACATTTTTTTTGATTCACGAAGTCCTTTAATTCGTAACCCCATGCTTTCTTGGGTAGTCATAGCGTCCACCTACCTTTCTTATAATGGATAATAACATATAAATGAATTTTATTCAACATTTTTGTGAAAAACAGTTGACAGAAATTCAACCACGAGGTATTATAATGACAGAGTTGAACGAGAGTCAACCAGAAAGGAGAGGAAAAGTTGACAGATACAGATAAACTAAATGATGCTATTTTAGAATCTGGAATAAAAATTGTAGCGATTGCTGGGAAACTCGGTATATCAAGAGAAGGATTTTATAAGAAACTCAACAATGAAACAGAGTTCAAGGCATCAGAGATTGCTGCGATGCAAAGAATCTTAGGTTTGACAAATAGGAGACGTGATGAAATTTTTTTTGCACAAAAGGTTGAATAAAAATCAACCACAAAAGAAAGGAGAGTGAGAAGATGGACGAAGTAGATAAACTCATTGAAAGGCTGGCGATTCATATTCAGTCAATTATCTCATCGAGAGAAGGTTCAGATATGGAGATCGCAGAGAAGACAAAAGCTCTTGCAGAGCTGGTGTCCGCAAGAGCCATGTACTTTCAGAAACCCTGTATAGAAAGTGTTGAAAAAGGTGTTATGAGAGCTGTTTCATCAGCCATTCATGGTACTGGCGAAGAATTTCAAGGCTGATTGATGTGGAAAGTGCAGACGCATTGGTGACTGGATTGCTATTTACATCTACATTTTCTGCACCACGGGCAACGTCCTGTAAGAAGATTATAACACGAAGAACATAGGAGAGAAAGTAACAGAAGGGAGCGTGAGAAAATGCCGAAAACGAATCTTGCGCATAGCGCCACAAAGAAGAAAATGGCCTACGTTCGCGGAATGATGGCGGGTGGACAGGCACAACAAGGCAAAGATCCGGCAGACCTTGCCCCGAAGTTTGGAGTTACGGAGAAAACAATCCAAAACTGGATCAGAAAGCCAGAAAGAATGAACGTTGAGAACTTTTTCCGGCTGGCAGATGATCTTGGATTGAAGATCACAGTAGAGTTTAAGGAAATTCCGGAATAGGAGAAATATGAAAGAAAGAGTATTTAAGATCGGAGTCGCAATTATGGCACTTGGCGCAATGGCTATGGACTCGAAAGGAGTTGGCTGGATGATTGCCGCAGGAATGGTAATTGCTGGCGCGGTGATCGCACATGTGGCATACACACTCGAGAGAGTGGAAAAAGAGCGGAAGGAAACCGAGCACCGTATACAGCAACTTCGGAAATCTGCGTGAAAGGAGAGGAAATGCACATCAGCGGAATAAGATCCGTAAAACCGGACAGGCAGATTCTTAATCCAACGTACCCACGTAGGGATAAGAAAAATGAAGGGGATTTTAAGGATTTGTTAGAGACGGAAATAAAAAAGATGGAATCACAACAGCCGTCCAAAGCACAGTGATTCCACCAATTGGGGGTTTTGTTTCTCTATATTTAAGGAAAACAAAAGAAAAAGTAAGTATTAAAAATAATACTGTATTTTTATTTTACAAGAAATAGATTGGATGTGCAAGTAAAATTATGTATTTTCGAATTTGTGAGCACTGTGGCGCGTATCTGGATCCCGGGGAAACATGCGATTGTGCTGAACGGTCCAGAAAGAAAAGCAGCGATTACATGGCACTTTTTGAAAACGGTCATGATGGACAGATGAAAATGAAAGTAGAGGAAATGAATGAGAATTACAAGTATTAAGATCAGAAATCTTTTCGGAATCAAGGAATATGAGCAGGATGGAAGTTCCGTGGAACTGTCCGGGACAAATGGTATTGGCAAAACATCCGTGATTGATGCCATCCGGTACGCCCTGACAAATAAATCTGACAGAGATTATATTGTCCGGAAGGGCGAGACAGAGGGAGAGATCCTTATTGAGACAGACACAGGACTCCGGATTAACCGGAAATCCAGAACCAATCAGGCAGATTATAAAAGCGTTAAGCAGAACGGGGCAGAAATCGGAAGCCCGGAAGCGTTTCTTCGTGACATTTTTACGCCGCTGCAGCTTAACCCGATTGAGTTCATGGAAATGGATAAGAAGAAACAGAATGCCACAATTCTGGACATGATCGAATATGACTGGGATATCAATAAGATCAAGGAATGGTTCGGGGAGATCCCGGGCTGGGTATCGTATGACCAGAACATTTTACAGATTCTTGATGACATCCAGAGCGAAAAGGGTGAGTATTTCATGCACCGGCAGGATATTAACCGTGATATCCGCAATAAGAAAGCATTTATTGAAGAGATTGCAGAGGGAATTCCGGCAGGATATGACGTTGAGAAGTGGAAAGCTGCCTCTACATCGGATATTTACCATGAGATTGAACAGATCCGGAGTGATAACCGGATGATCGAAAAGGCGCAGATGCTGAAAGATGCAAGAGACAGCAAGATCCGATCGTTTGAAGCGGATAAGGAAATCGCAAAATCTGCACTGGATACGGAATTTTCCAACCGTTCCCATCAGATCGAGCAGGATATTTTGAAACTGAACAATCAGATTAAGGCTTTGCAGACAGAGCAGGAAGGTCTTGCAGCAAAGAAGCAGGACAAGCTGGCACTGATTGAACAGAAATATAAGACGGATGTTACAAAATATGATGCGGAAGTAGCAGAGTATGCTCCATACATCGGCAGAGAAAAGAAAGATGTGTCAGGTCTTGTAAAGGATGCAGAGTACATGGAAAAGATGAAAGGACACATCAATGAGTATGAGCGCATGATTGATTTGCAGAAAGAGGTAGAAGATCTTTCTTCGGAATCTTCGGATCTTACGAACAAAATCGAAAAGGCGCGGACTCTTCCGGGAGAAATTTTACAGAACTGCAGTATTCCGATTGATGGACTTACAGTTGAAAATGGCATTCCGCTGATCAACGGACTTCCGGTATCCAATCTTTCCGAGGGCGAAAAGCTGGATCTGTGCATTGATGTGTCAATCCAGAAGCCGAACGGGTTACAGATTATTCTGATCGATGGTGCAGAGAAGCTTTCCACCGGTTTGAGGGAAAAGCTGTACGCAAAATGTAAAGAAAAAGGATTGCAGTTTATTGCGACCAGAACCACGGATGATACTGCAATGACTGTTGTTGAGTTATAGGAGGCATGGAATGGATAATACAGAAATTATGACAACACCACAGCAGACGGCTGTGGCATCGAAAGACAATATATATGCCAGTACACAGGCATTTAATGAGCTGTTCAAGATCGGCAGTGTTATGAGCAAAACACAGTTGGTTCCGGACAATTACCGCAATAAACCGGAAGACTGTACGATTGCTATTGATATTGCAAACCGTAACGGCATGAGTCCTTTGTCGGTAATGCAAAACCTGTATGTTGTAAAGGGAAAGCCTACATGGAGTGGGCAGGCATGTATCGCTATGCTCCGGGCATCCAAGGAATATGAGCATGTAAAACCGGTTATGGTCGGAGAGAGGAACACGGATGGCTGGGGCTGTTATTTTAAGGCCATTGATAAATCTGACGGGGAGGTTGCAAAAGGAACACTTGTCACTATCCAGATGGCAAAAGATGAGGGCTGGTATTCCAAACCGGGAAGTAAATGGCCGACCATGCCAGAGCAGATGCTTCAGTACAGAGCCGCCGCTTTCTTTGCAAGAATCTATATGCCGAATGCACTTATGGGATTCAGCGTTGAGGGGGAAGTAGAAGATATCTCCCCGGTACCAGTGCAGGCTCCGCCAGATCCGTTCTCAAATGCAAAGGTAACACAGGAAGCATCGGAGGTATTTGACAATGTTATTGACTAATGAGAATTACTACAGCCAGGAAGCAAACAGAGAGTATCTGTCTGTCAGCCAGTATAAAGATTTCATGGGTACATACGGGAAAACAGGATGCGAGGAATATGCCCTTGCGAAACTGGATGGTACATGGGTAGAGAATATGGAAGATTCTGACGCGCTGATGGTCGGCTCCTATGTGGATGCACACTTTGAAGGTACGCTGGACCTGTTCAAGGCACAGCATCCGTGTATGTTCAAAAAGGATGGAAGCCTTATGAAAAAGTACATCAAGGCAAATGAGATGATCAACCGCTGTGAGCGCGATCCATTGTTTATGCAGTACATGAGCGGAGAAAAGCAGGTCATTATGACCGCTGATATGTTTGGGGCGAAATGGAAAATCAAGATTGACAGTTACCATCCTGGGAAATGCATCGTGGATCTGAAAACCTGTCAGAGCATTACAAAGGAATTCTATCATCCAGATACCGGCCATCTCAATTTTCTTGCAGAATGGGGATATTACATTCAGGGCGCGGTGTACCAGAAGGTGGTGGAGATCAATACCGGAAAGAAACTGCCATTTTTTATCGCGGCCGTGTCAAAAGAAAAAGTACCGGATATACAGCTGATCGCAGTGGAGCAGAGTCTGCTGGATGAAGCAATCACAGAAGTGGAGCGGAATGTGCCCGGTATTGTGGCTTTAAAGAACAGAGAGGTTGCCCCAATCCGGTGTGAGCACTGTGATTACTGTAAACACACAAAGGTGCTGCAAAGTCCAATCTGGTCAAGTGAACTGATCGGGGAGGTGTAGATGCGAGATTCCATTGTTGTTGATATGCGGTATGCCGGATATGACATGATTGACGGGACACCAAATGTACACCGGCACCATATTTTTGAAGGGACGGCAAACCGGCGGCTGTCGGATGAAGATGGCCTGTGGGTGCCGTTATCTTATGAACACCATGAGGGAAACATGAGTGTGCACAGGAATAAGGAGATGGGGGTGTTAATGCATGTAATTGGGCAGCTTGCATGGGAAAAGCATTACATAGCAGGGAATGAGGATGTAAACGAAGCGGATGCAAGGGAAGCCTTCCGGAAGAGATATGGAAAAAGTTATTTGTAATTATACCGGTTCTTCGGAGCCGGGGAAAGGATATGCCAGTGAATATTGAACAGAAAACATTGACCTCTGTTGAGGTTGCGGAGATGGTGGGAAAACCACATAACGATTTAATGAAAGATATCAGAAGATACACATCCCAGTTTAACGAGGGGAATATTTCCCACGTTGAATTTTTTACAGAGAATACTTATCTGGATAAAAAAGGGCAGGAAAGACCGTGTTATCTGGTCACAAAGAAAGGCTGCGAATTTATCGCCCACAAGCTGACCGGAGTAAAGGGTACAGAGTTTACAGCAAAGTACATCAATCGTTTTCATGAACTTGAGGAACATGTGCAGAAACCACGCACGGCTCTGGAACAGATCGCATTGCTCGCACAGGGAGCCTTGGAACTGGAAGAAAAAGTTGATTCTGTGGAGCATGAGGTTTACTCAATCAAGAATGACATGCCGTTGTTTGGCGCGGAATCGGATGAACTGTCAGCACACGTAAAGCGTAAAGGTGTGGAAATGCTTGGTGGCAAGAAATCAGAAGCCTATAAGGATAACAAAGTACGTCAGACTGTATACCGTGATATTTATAGCCAGTTGAAACGTGAATTCGGTATTTATGATGAAGATGGAAAGACGAAGAGCTATAAAGCCTTGAAGCGTAAGGATCTGGCAGATGCGCATGAATTTATTGACTGCTACACTTTACCGGCATATCTGCAGGATGTGATCACAGGCTGTAATGCACAGATCAGAATGGATGGTGATCCGTGTGGAGTATAGTTTTACAATCCCCGGTAGGCTGGATGGTCTGAATGATTACACTGCAGCCAACCGGATAAACCCACATAAGGGTGGGAAAGCAAAGAGGGACAATGAGCTTCTTGTGATCGGCTGCATACGGCATCAGCTGCGTGGGATACATATCACAGATCCGGTTTTGATCTATTATCATTTTTACGAAAAAGATATGCGGCGTGACGGGGACAATATTGTATCCTGCGGGGCAAAATTTATTCAGGACAGCTTAACCAAGACACAGGTGCTGCAGGAAGATAACCGTAAATGCATTCCTAATTTTTACCATGATGTGTCGGTAGACAGGGAGAACCCGAGAATTGAAGTTACGATAACGGAGCTGACAAAAGAACAATCAAAGATGCCACTTGTTGACCTGCTTAAAGATCTGGAAGTGGGGTGATGACTTGGCAGAAAAGAACAGCTTCGTCATGTATACAGAGTATTTAAAGCATATCCAGAAGATGGACATGGAGCAGCGGGGGAAGCTGTTCACTGCCATCCTCTGTTATGCGGCAGGGGAAGAGATACCGGAACTTGATGCGGCGGCAGATATGGCATTCAGCTTTATCCAAGATCGAATGGACCGCGATAACGCGGCATACATGCAGAAATGTGAGAAGCGCAGGGAAGCCGGTAAGCTTGGCGGCAGACCGAAAGCAAATGCTTCTGGCGAAAACCAAGTAAAAGCAAAAAAAGCAAATGGTTTTTCTGAAAAGCAAAATAACCCTGATACTGATAATGAACCTGATAGTGATAATGATACTGATAAAAAAATAAATACTTTGGCTGATGCCAAAGCAATGTTTGAACGTTTGTGGAAACTGTATCCGAACAAAAAAGGCAAAGGGCAGGTATCGGATACCCAAAAGAAGCGGCTACTCGCAATCGGGGAAGATAGGCTTGTTAAAGCGATTGATCGCTACAGTCTTGAATTGCAGAAGGACGCCGACTGGAGGAAAGCACAGTACGGGAGCACATTTTTTAACAGTGGCTATGTGGATTATCTGGACGAGAACTATGTACCGGGGAAGGAGCAGAAGCCTGCGGGTGCAAAAAATCAATTCAATGATTTCGAACAGCGTGAATGTGATTATGCGGATTTGGAAAGAACATTGCTCAATACACCTGTCCGGTAGGTTGAAACACCGCCCGTAAGGGAAAAGAAACTTTGCAAGTGCGGAATTATAGTTATCACAGGCCATGATCTTAACTTGCCAATATCGGGGCGGCAATCGCCCCACCATCCAGAGAGGTGAGAGAAATACATAGAACCAGCAAAGAAAAGCGCCTAGAGCGAGAAAATATAAAGCTGATCGGGCAGATCCAGGGCTATGAGGATTCTAAGCCGGAGCACCGGGACCCGAAAGCGTACAAGAAATTTAAGGCAGAGCCTACTTACTATGGCAGTGGACGGATGTGTAGCTATGGTGACAAGACGAAGGTTTGCGATCCAGGCTGTATATTTTGGAACACATGCGTTAAAGGGCGGCACAGAGAGGAGAAGTAATGCACGGAGTAACACAAAGGGAGCAACTGATACCGATGAGCGTATACAGAAGGGAACTTGCAAAGGCACGCCTTGGGGATAATATTGCGAATCATATGGGATTTATATTTGCCCTTGCACTGTATGACAAATTTGATCTGACATTTAAGCAGATCACGAACTATTACACCAAAACAGTAAACAAGCGTGTTGCATGGCAGGACGATGATAACGAAGATGTTACAAGCGAAAGCATGATGGAGTATTGCCGGAAACGGAAAATTGATGTGGTCGGCTGGGTAAAGTCGATACCAATGTCGCAGAAGCTGTACATGGCAGATATTCAGAAAGGGCACGCAGTGCTTGGAGCAGACCGCAATATCGAAAGTGCACTGGCATCGACAATGTACCTGACGATTCCCACGCTGAAAGAGTCGTATCGGTTCTCGAATGCTAAGATCAAGGAGTTTATGAAGTGGGTGGCGTACTACATTGATTCCTATTGGCGCAAGCAGCCGAAAAGCAAGGATCACTATCTGACGGACGAGATCATCCGGAATCAGTTCATTGAGGATGAGCATTGGGACATTGTTACTGGAAAGGCGGTGTAAGCAATGTATACGAACGTAATTAAAAGTCTTTGTTCGCTTCCAGCTACAGACGGAAATTTTACATCAGTGCTGAAAACAGCAACATCGAATCAAATTCGTTTAGCAATCGAGACGATGGAGCACAACGGTGGGAAAAATAAAGGCAGGATTAAAGCCTGTGATAGAGAACTGGAAAACAGAATACTTACGAAAAAAGATAAGCATGGAAAGTATGTCTCTAAGGAGCATTTAAGCATTCTTTGTAATACATTTTCATCGGAACATAGGCTTAAAGCCATTCTGAACAAGCTCGGGGAATACGAAGATGCTGAACGGCAGGGGTTGCTTTTACGGTTGCCGTGTGGAATTGGATCAGATGTATATATAATTCCTAGCAAAATCAATTGTGAATTAAATATTTTAAGTCTGCACCCGGAGAACAACAAAGTTTATCATCAGAAAGTAGCCTTGATTACTTTTACAGAAAAAGGATGGTACATGGAGTGTGATAAGGATCGAGAATATGCAACAGACCGAATCCTGTCAGAAAAAATGTACAAGGAAACCTGGTTTTTATCACAAGAGGAAGCCGAAGCCAAGCTGAAAGAAATGGAGAAAAAGGATGTTTAATGAAATTTTCAATGTGATGAAATGCTTTCCGAAGAGTTATATTACTCAATTTGGAGAACTTATTTTATCAGACAAAGGGAATGTATATTTTACAGCAAAAGACTGTAATACACAGAAAGATATTATCTGTAAACTTTTAGAGTGGTGTTCCAGACCACTTGCAAAGGGAGAACCTTACCGCCAAGAGAAGAGAAATAAAGAATGGAGGGAATCACTTCTTTCTGGATACAATGAATATCTCGGAACACAATTCACGCAAGAGGATATGTACTGGATTTACGATAAACTCGGAAACGCAGTCAATCACGAATTGACGTTGAAATTTATTACAAGCGGATATGATTTGAAGCTTGTATATCCGGAGAAAGGAGAAAGTCATGGAGAATAGATATTTATTCCGTGCGAAGCGGATTGATAACGGTGAATGGGTGGAAGGATATCTGTCATACCCATTTTGCACGAAAAAGGGCAACGAAAGTTATTATTTCTACGCAAAGGATAGTTTGGGTTTCTTCTGTCGCTGTGTTGTAGATGCATCTACTATCTGCCAATGTACCGGCTTAAAAGACAAGAACGGCAATCTGATTTGGGAGAATGATATTGTAAAAGACTTATTTAGTGATGCTTGTGCACAAATCAAATACGGCAGTTATCAGAGTTGCTTTGATAGCACCAAAACTGAACATGTCGGATTTTATGTAGACTGGTCAGGCAAGTATACTAAAAGATACAGAAAAGATTTAGGTTATTGGATAAATATGGTTAATGCAGAGGTTATCGGCAACATATTTGACAACCCAGAACTGTTGGAAGTGTAACTATGACGGAGAATGAAGCAATCGAGATTGCGAAAGGCGGTGGAGTGAATGAAATGGGAGAATAAAGCAGTAACAAAAATAACAGGCATTTCGTTAAGCTCAAGCGTCAGAGAACTTGCAATGGCGATAAATCATAATGCAGAAGTCTTGAGAGAAGCAGTGCAGAAGATAGAAGAATTGAGCGATAAAGTTGAAAGACTAAAGGAAGGTGGAGTGAATGGCAAAGAGCAAAGCCAGTAAAATGAACGGATATCGTAGCATGGTAAGCCGTCAGAAAAACGATGTTTTTAAGTTTAAGCCTAAGAAGAAAAAGAAAGGGTGATTGTATGGCTAAAGCAATTTTGGTTATGGATATGCCGGAACAGGTATGCCAGAAATGCACATTGTGCTATGAGACAGAGAATGATGACGAATATCTGTGCTGTGCGGTAGGAAAACTTTTACCAGATGGAGAGAAGCCGGATTGGTGTCCGCTCCGAGAATTGCCGGAGAGGAAAGAAACTCATACGGTGTTAGAGCTACATTCTAACGGTCGATGGACAGAAGGCATGAAGGCTGGCTTTAATGCCTGCTTGGATGAAATTTTAAAAACAGATGGAATGAGAAAGGAGTAATGACAGAAGCCTTGGTAGACCAAGGTTGACCGCCTAAAGGTGAAGAAAGGCGAGAACAAAAGGAATTTAATTTGCGGTGCTTAAAGCACTATTGGGAGCCGTAATTCCTTATCCACGGACACAGAGCAATCTGTTAAGTGGTTGTCATGAAAAAATTAAAAGTATGTTGGGTAAGTGCAGGCATCAGTAGTTTTATGGCTGGATATTTAGCCGGTGATGTAGATGAATGGATTTACATAGACATAGCTGACCAACATCCGGATAGTATCAGATTCATTAAAGATTGTGAGAAAGCAATCGGAAAGGAAATACAGATACTGAAATCAAGCGAGTACAGATGCGTAGAGGATTGCGTAAGAGCGTTCGGAGGATTTAGAAATCCGGCAAACGGGTTTGCACCTTGCACGAACTGGCTCAAAAAGAGAGTGAGAAAAGAGTGGGAGGAACGACATAAGGATTGTGAATTGACCTATGTCTGGGGTTTTGACCTTAAAGAGAAAAACCGGGCAGAGCGGACGATTGAAGCGAATCCGCAAGCCGCACACGAATTTCCACTGATTGACAAAAACCTCTCGAAAGAAGAGGTACATGGATTGTTTGAACGGACTTTTGATTTTGCCCGACCTTTGATGTATGACCTTGGCTATCCGAACAACAACTGTATCGGATGCGTCAAGGGCGGTATGGGATATTGGAATCGTATTCGAAAAGATTTCCCGGAAGTATTCGAAAGTCGGGCGAAGTTGGAAAGAGAAGTTGGTTATTCAATCCTTAAGGACGGCAAAGGGAATCCGGTATATCTGGATGAACTTGAACCGGACAGAGGTAACATGAACACAGAGATTTTCCCGGATTGTGGAATTATGTGTTATTTGGCGCAACAGTAAAAGGGGTGATTATTATATGGCGAATAGTACAGATATGGCATACAGACGAGATAATTTCATCTTGCAATTTCTCGATTCTGTATGCCAACCACCGAAAGAGTATTCGCAACAGGATATAGATGATTGTAACGATGCAATTGCAGAATATGAATGTCTGCTGCAATATGCTATTGATTGTAAAAACAAGAATGAGATCGCATTTTTGAGATCAGAAATTCAACACACAAAAGCTGAAAAGCGATATATCAAGAGAATGATGAAAAACAGAATGGAGCCTGCACTCACATAATTTTCACATGATAGAGAGTTTGCGATTGTTAAGACCGAAGCACTTGGGGAACACATAATGTTCTAATCGTAGTCGAGAGGTCGGGAGTTATGCTAGTGCGTAATTCTGTTTGGTTTCTGGGAATACTCGAAACCAATACCCAGCACATTCTCTTGATGAATTGCTTTCTGATGTTCCAAAGGACCAAATAATCGGAGACAATCTGATTCGGGCATGGAACATCATTAATAACAAAAACTATGAAACAATAGTGTGTTCTGTTTCCGGTGGTTCGGATAGCGACATTATGGTAGATATATGTGTTAAAGTAGATATTTACCACAAAATCCGATATGTATGCTTTAATACCGGACTGGAATACGGAGCAACAAAGGAACACATCAAATACTTAGAAGAAAAATATGGAATAAAGATTGAAATATTCGAAGCATGGCAACACGGAATGACGATCCCAAAAGCCTGTACGACATACGGACAACCGTTCTTGAGCAAAACCGTAAGCGAGTTTATAAGCAGATTGCAGAAACATAATTTTAAGTGGGAAGATAAACCATTTGAGGAATTGTATGCAGAATATCCGAAATGCAAATCAGCTTTAATGTGGTGGTGCAATTTAAAACCGGGCAAAAGAAATAATATCAGTTGGAATAAATGGCTCAAGGAATTTTTGATTGCAAACCCGCCAACATTCCGAATATCGAATAAATGTTGCGAAAAGGCAAAGAAAGATATTTCCCACGGAATAAAGTGTGATCTGATGATTACCGGCATACGGAAAGCAGAGGGTGGAGCAAGGGCGGCGTCTTACAAGAATTGCTATAGCCAAAAAGAGGGCAATGCAGACGAATACAGACCTTTATTCTGGTACACGAATGATGACAAGAAATGTTATGAGGAACATTACGGAATTGAACATAGCAAATGCTATACAGAATATGGGCTAAAGAGAACCGGTTGCTGTGGTTGTCCTTGTGGGCGAAACCTTGAATTTGAACTTGAAGTGCTGAAACAGCATGAGCCAAATTTGCACACAGCCGTATGTAATGTATTTAAAGATAGTTATGAATATACAAGAGAATATCATGCATTTTGCAATGAAATGAATAGGAAACAGAAGACATATTACCAAATGACAATAGACGAGTTTATTGAGAATTAAGAAAGGAGCCGGAACCTATCCGGATAAAAGGCGCGCCGGGTTCCTTTCAAAAAATGACATATAGAGAATTCTTAGAAACAAAAATTGAGCTGGCTACAGACAGCGGGTTTGTTGTAAAGCCAGAAAAAGTAAATAAGGTATTGAAGCCACACCAGAGGGATGCTGTGGTGTGGGCGCTCAAAGGCGGTAGGCGTGCACTGTTTGAGAGTTTTGGACTTGGAAAGACGGTACAGGAGATTGAGTTTTGCCACTTGGCAGCGGAGTACAGCGGTGGTCGTGCGTTGATCGTATTGCCGCTTGGGGTAAAGCAGGAGTTCACGCATGATGCGGTGGAAGTGCTTGGATATGAAAAGCCGGAATATTGTCGGACAATGGAAGAAGTGGAGCAGAGCACAAGCCAGATCGTATTGACAAATTATGAGCGTGTCCGGGATGGAGATATCCGACCAGACTACTTCACAGCGACATCCTTGGATGAAGCCAGTGTTTTAAGGAGTTTCGGAAGCAAGACTTATCAGACATTCTTGGATAAATTCAAGAACGTTCCGTATAAGCTGGTAGCCACGGCTACACCATCACCAAACAAATACAAAGAGCTGATCCATTATGCCGGATATCTGGAAGTGATGGATACCGGGCAGGCGTTGACGAGATTCTTCCAGCGCGACAGCACAAAAGCGAACAACCTCACATTGTACCCAAACATGGAAGATGAGTTTTGGATGTGGGTAAGCAGTTGGGCGCTTTTTATCACGAAACCTTCAGATCTCAATCCGGTATATTCCGATGAGGGATATGATCTGCCGCCGCTTGAAGTAAGATGGCATGAATTGCCGGTGCATTATGGCGATACTGCAGATCGGGACGGCCAGATGCAGTTATTTCAGGAAGCTGCCGAGGGTTTGAAAGAAGCTGCGGCAGTGAAGCGGGAGAGCATTGACCGCCGAGTGGCAGAAATGAAAAGGATTGTGGAAGAATCGCCGGATGATCATTTTCTTTTATGGCATGATCTGGAAAATGAACGGCACGCAATCAAGAAAGCAATGCCGGATGTGGTAGAAATCTACGGATCTATGGACTATGACCTGCGGGAACAGCGGGTAATTGATTTTTCGAATGGACGGACAAAGTTGTTTGCTACGAAGAAATCATTGTCTGGATCCGGATGTAACTTTCAGAGATATTGCCACAGGGAGATATTCCTTGGAATTGATTATGAGTTCAACGATTTTATTCAGGCGGTACACCGGTGTTACCGCTTTTTACAGAAAGAACCGGTTGTGATTGACATTATCTACATGGAGAACGAGAGGCAGATCAAGGAAGCGTTGCTGGAAAAATGGAAGAATCACAATCATATGGTTACAAAAATGATCGAGATTGTAAAAAAGTATGGTCTTAATTCGGAGAATAAGGCGCAGCGGTTAGAAAGGAAGATGGGCGTGGAAGGTAGCAGGGAAGAAAGAACAGTAAGAGGAAACCATTATGAAGCGGTATATGGGGATTGCGTAGAGGAAACCCGGGCAATGGAGACAAACAGTATTGATCTGATACATACCTCGATCCCATTCGGTAACCATTACGAGTACAGTGCCAATTATAACGATTTCGGGCATAACCAGAACACGGACCGGTTCTTTGACCAGATGGATTTCCTCACACCGGAACTGCTTCGGGTGCTTAAGCCGGGGCGTGTGGCAGCAATCCATGTTAAAGATCGTGTATTATTTGGAAATGCAACTGGTACCGGGATGCCAACTATTGAACCATTTCACGCGCAATGCATCAGCCATTATATGAAGCATGGTTTCCAGTATTTTGGCATGATTACGGTCGTGACCGATGTGGTTCGTGAGAATAACCAGACATACCGCCTCGGATGGACGGAACAGTGCAAGGATGGTTCCAAGATGGGTGTAGGATGTCCGGAATATATACTATTGTTCCGTAAACTTCCTACAGACAGAAGTACAGCTTATGCAGATGTACCGGTAAAGAAATCGAAAGAGGATTATACAAGAGCACAGTGGCAGATAGATGCACATGGTTATTGGAGATCGTCAGGAGACCGACTGATCAGCAAGGAAGAACTCAAAGATTTTCCGGTTGATAGCTTACAGACAGTGTACAGAGAGTATAGCCGCGGCAATGTATATAACTATGAGGATCATGTGAAACTTGCGGAAGATCTGGATAAGGACGGAAAGCTCCCGGCAACATTTATGGTTGTTGCACCGGGATCGTGGAATCAGTTGGAAGTATGGGATGATATCAACCGGATGCGTACCCTTAATACCACGCAGAGCCGCAGACGCGCTCAGATGCACGTATGCCCGTTACAGTTGGATATCGTGGAGAGAATCATCAACAGATACAGCAATGAGGGCGATACGGTCTATGATCCGTTCGGTGGCCTTATGACAGTACCAATGACGGCGGTTAAGATGCATCGGAACGGCAAGGGATGCGAACTGAATCCGGATTACTTCCGGGATGGCGTTGGGTATCTGCAGGCTGCGGAGAATGAAGTGGACGAGCCGACATTGTTTGATTTTATGGAGATACCGTCATGAAAGAAGAAACGCCGGAGAAAAAAGTAAAGTCATATAGTGAGCAGATCCGGAAAGAAATAGGCCAATGGAAGGACATAAACCAGAACGGGTGCAATGATCCGCTCTGGCCGGATGGCTGCAATATGAATCTCGTGAGAAACCATATCCTCTATTATCAGAGAAAAATTTCAGAAATCTGCGAGGAAAAGAATTTGCCATATCCAGAAGCATACTATTTTTCAGTACCTCCAGAGGTTGACAACTTCTATATGGCAAATCTGAAACAGAGAGATCGTGTTAAGCGGATATTTTACGGTGGGTATGTACCGGTAAGAAAGAAATATTACTACGATGAACAGCAGATATGTTTGTTTTAAACAGCCGGACACTGCAATGCCCGGCTCATGAGTGCTAAGACTCTCAACCTATTGTCATTATAGCACTCATGTACATCATAGTAAAGACTGGAATTGGAGGGGTTATATGACAAAAGGAGAATTTACAAACAATTTAATATACGACATGGCTGGTTATCTGGATGCCGAGGGGACAGAGAGATTAAAGATGGCACTTGCGTATCGAATGAAAGGTTTACATCTGGTGCCGGATGAAACATTACCGGCTACGGATGTAAGGGACAATGAGTGGATTCTTGGACGATATCACGTTGATCTGATCGCAGTCGGCAGGAAAGAGAAAACGATTGAAATGTACCTGTACACATTAAAGAAATTCTTTAATGAAACCGGACTTCATTATGCCGTTATGACCGGACAGGACGTAATGGATTATATTGCCATAAGGCAGTATCGGGACAAGATCTCGAAGTCATACGCCGGAAATATTCAGAAATGTTTATCCGCATTTGTCAAGTGGGCGTACCGGAAACACCATATCGACAAGGACATATACTGGGATATTGACAAGATCAAAATCCCGCAGAAGCGCAAGAAACGCTTATCTGATTATGAAGTGTCTAAATGCAAGAATGTTTTAAAGACTTTGCGTGAAAAGGCACTTTTGGAATTGATGCTTAGTGCAGGCCCGAGAGTTGGCGAAATCTGCAATCTCAAAATCGAGAATCTGGATTTTGAACGTGGTGAAATTCAGATTTACGGAGAAAAGAACAGTAAATGGCGTACTTGTTTTATGACACCGGATTGCAGGGTTGCTTTAGAGCAGTATGTAAACGGCAGGACAGAAGGATATATATTCCTTAACAGCCGGAATGTGGAAACCGGGAAACCACTGTGTAAGGCAACGATAGAAGAAATCGCGAAAGAGATCGCAAAGCGTGCCGGATGCCGGAACGTGGCTACGGTGCACGTATACCGAAAAACATTTGCAAGCCGGGAGTATCAACGAACGAAAGATATTTTATATGTATCGCACAGACTAGGACACGCAAACACAGCGGTTACGGAGAAATACTACATCTGTGACGATATCTTGGCAGACCGGAAGATGGCAAACGTTGCTTAGTTATGTAAAGGGGGGAATGTTTAGTGGACGAAAAAGAAATATACGAAATTTGTCAGAGTGTAGATGCATTTATTGCGGACTATCTGGCAGAATCCATTATTAAGGGGACAAGCTACGATCTTATGGAAGCACACCACGGCATTCTTCCAATATCTCGAAATTGTTTCTACCGCCGCCGCAGGATCGTACAGCGGATCATTAAGCAAAGGTTAGGGCGGATCGAAGAGGAACAGAGCGGCCAGATGCGGATGGTGTGGTAAAAATTTCCATTTGACATAATCGAACACATGTTTTATCATTAGGCATATAAGGAGGTAGCAAATGGGAGAAAAGCCAAACAACGAGCTTACGAATAAAGAAAGAGAAATGTATGAGTATATTGTGAAGCACATGGAAGAAAATTTAATTTCTCCATCTTTTCAAGAAATCTGTAAAGGAGTAAACACAAAATCAAAGTCATGTGTGCATTATAGGCTTAAAAAGTTAATGGAAAAAGGCTATATAACTCTGCGAGAAGGGGAACCAAGAACAATTCGCCCAATTGGGTATAAATTAGTAAAAGAAAGCGAGGAGTAAAGAATGTATACAAAGTTGTTGTCAGTAATTGCCATTATAGAAATAATGTGGGAAACAATATTTTCGGTATTATGTGTACTAAAAATGACATTAAAAGATATTGCAAGATCTAGTTCGTTGGGAGGAATTGGAGATGGGTGGAAAACCAATCTTACACAAAGACACTATGCGCGATGCGGAATTTTGTACATAGTTTTTGAAAGCCTGCTGCAAATATATATGGTGTTTGCTGGAGACATAACAAGGGTTTCATTTCGGATAGCCACTGCAATTGTGGTTATTATACCTTCTGTATTCGCGGTATGGAGCACAAGAAGATATTTGAATCAACTAAAAAATGATATTAAACATTAAGATACTTTGAGAAGAGAGGAAAAACAACCTCTCTTTTTTTATGCCTTAAATAGGCGTTTGCGAAACGCCACAGACCGCATAAATACGGCATTTTTTGTTACCAAA
>OGMJ01000018.1_pt1 | contig 125099 bp, 122 predicted proteins | sample 1573181 | NCBI WGS metagenome assembly OGMJ01 (sample SAMEA2582004, study PRJEB24529) | metagenome | biome: Human gut stool | place: China | collected 2011
ACGCTGAAAGTACTTGGGGGGCAGCCCCCTGGGAGGATAGGAAGTTGCCAATCTTAAAAAAGTGCTTCTTTAGCTCAGTTGGTAGAGCGCACGACTGTTAATCGTGTTGTCGCTGGTTCGAGCCCAGCAAGAAGCGCCATTTTTTTATTTTTTGTAAAAAAAGAATTAAAAATTTTAAAGGGGATTTGAATGAAGAAGAAATTAGTAACAGGATTATTAGGATTATCATTAGCTTCTTTTGGAGCAGAGAGCTTAGAATTAGGGTTATTGTCACCAACACAACTAAATGGACCATCAACAAGTGTAAAAGGTGTAAGATTAGGTCTTATATATACTGAAAATCAAAATGTAGAGGGATTAGATGTAAATATAATAGCTAATAAAAAACAAAATTTTAAAGGATTATCAATAGGATCTTTTTATGATAGAACTGAGGGGAATTTCGAAGGAGCAAAATTAGGTTGGTTCTTTTTACCATTAACATTTAATAGTGTTGGTGGAAATATGACTGGAGTTCAATTTGGATTAATTAACATGGTTGAACATAACACAAAAGGTGTTCAAGTAGGAGGAGCTAACTTTACAGGAACTGGAACAGGAGTGCAGTTTGGTTTCTTTAATAAAGCTAATCAAATAAAAGGTTTACAATTAGGATTTGTAAATATGGCAGAAAACTTACAAGGTTTACAAATAGGACTAGTAAACATGGCAGATAATAGTGAACTTTTTGAAGTATTACCAATATTAAACTTTAATTTCAAATTTTAATCTTCTAAATTGACAAAGTTAATATTTTATGATACACTTATATAGTTATTAAAACGAATATTCCGCTTTAATGGAATATTAAATGAATATTCAGGGAGGCTAAAATGAAAGAAAAATTAATTCAATTAGTAGAGCAAAACTACTTAAGAAACGACATTCCAGAATTCAAAGCTGGAGATACTATCGGAGTTTACTACAAAGTTGTAGAGGGTAACAAAGAGAGAATACAGTTATTCGAAGGTGTTGTAATTAGAGTAAATGGTGGAGGAATCGCTAAGACTTTCACAATAAGAAAAGTAACTGGTGGAATTGGAGTAGAGAGAATTATCCCTATGAACTCACCAATGATCGATAAGATCGAAGTTTTAAAGATCGGAAAAGTAAGAAGATCAAAACTTTACTACTTAAGAGGACTTTCTGGAAAGAAAGCAAGAATCAAAGAGATCAGAAAGTAAGATTTCTAAAGCTAAGGAAGAACAATTCCTTAGCTTTTTTCTTTTTTTTGTGTTAAAATATAAACAAATTGACTAGAGGAGTGGATTTATGAGCAGAGAGAATATAATTTTAAATACAATATTTTATGTAATTTTAACAGCATTTTTTATATACATATTTGTAAAAGAAAAAAAGATTGTTGCTAAAATAGATAAAAAAAGAACCATATTTGAAGATTACCTTGTTAATAAATTTAATTTAAATGGGAAAACATCTGAAAAGATTTTAAGAAAAACTATTAAATTAGTTGAAAGTTTAGGAAGTGCACTAATTTTAGTTTTAATTATTCAAAAATTCTACATAGGAAATTTTTTAGTACCAACTGGATCAATGATACCAACTATTGTTCCTAAAGATAGACTTTTTGGAAATATGGTAGTATATAATTTTAAAGCTCCAGAAAGAGAAGATATAATTGTTTTTAAAGAACCTATTGAAGATAAAGTTTTATATACTAAAAGGTTAATGGGATTACCCGGAGAAAAAGTACAAATAAAATACGATAGATTATTTATAGATGGAAAGAAGATATCAGATAGAGAGTATACTCCTTTAGGAGAGCTAAGTTACAATGAATGGATAGTTCCTAAAAAGGGGGATATAATAACAATTGAACCTGGACAAAATTATAATGATACATTTGAAAAAGAAAATATTGATGTAGCGAAAGTTCAGAGTCTTTTAAAAGAGAATGGAGCTTATGTGTCTCAATTATTACCAGATGTAAAATTTTTAGTAAATGGAGTACCAACAGGAATGATACTTGATTTTATACATGACCAAGAGGTTTTAAATAAATTATTAAAAGGTGAAACAGTGACAAAAACCTTAGATGAAGATTATTATTTAGCTTTAGGTGATAATACAAATGGTAGTTATGATTCAAGAATGTGGGGATTTGTAAAAGATAGCAGAATTAAAGGGAAAGCTCTTGTAAGATTTTGGCCATTAAATAGAATAGGACTATTAAAATAAATGATTATAGAAATTAATAAGCATGATGAAGAGATATTAAAAAAAATTAATTTATTAGAACAAGAAATATTTATAGAAAGTTACTATACTTTTGAAACTTTAAAAGATATGGTAAATAAAAAAGAATATAAGATTTTAGTTTTTGATGAAGATGTAAAAGGATATTTAATTTTGCATGATTCATACGATCTTTATGAAATAATGAAGATAGCTGTAAAAAAAGAGTTTAGAAATAAGAAAATAGGTGAACAGTTAATAAATTTTTATTTAAATAATTGGGAGCAAAATTTATTTTTAGAAGTTAGAGAAAGTAATGAAATAGCAAGATGTTTTTATGAAAAAATAGGATTTGTAAGTGTAGGAAAAAGAAAAAATTATTATCCTAATGGAGAAACAGCAATTTTGATGTCGCTAGAAAGAAATTAATATATATTTAGGAGGAAAACTTATAATGAACAAAGAAATTTATTCGAATCCTTTAGCAGAAAGATATAGCTCAAAGGAGATGCTAGAAATATTTTCACCAAAATTTAAATTTTCAACTTGGAGAAAATTATGGTATGTTTTAGCTGAAACTGAAAAGGAGTTAGGGCTTGACATTACAGAGGAACAATTAGCAGAAATGAAAGCTAATATAGATAATATTGATTATGAACTAGCAGATGAAATGGAGAAAAAGTTTAGACACGACGTAATGGCCCATGTACATACATTTGGAACAGCAGCACCTAAAGCTATGCCAATAATTCACTTAGGAGCAACAAGTGCTTATGTTGGAGATAACACAGATTTAATTCAAATAAAAGAAGCTTTAAATATTTTAAAGAAAAAATTAATTAATGTTATGGATGGATTAGCAAAGTTTTCTAATGAATATAAAGATTTACCAACATTAGGATTTACGCATTTCCAAGCTGCACAATTAACAACAGTTGGTAAAAGAGCAACACTTTGGTTACAAAGTTTAATTTTAGATTTAGAAGAGCTAGAATTTAGACAAGATACTTTAAGATTTAGAGGTGTGAAGGGAACTACTGGAACACAAGCATCATTCCAAGAGTTATTTAACGGAGATTATAAAAAAGTAAAAGAATTAGATGAAAGAGTTGCAGAAAAAATGGGCTTTAATAAAAGATTTTTAGTTACAGGTCAAACATACGATAGAAAAATCGATTCTGAAATATCAAATCTATTAAGTAATATAGCTCAGTCTGCTCATAAGTTTACAAATGATTTAAGATTGTTACAACATTTAAAAGAAATAGAAGAACCATTTGAAAAAAGCCAAATTGGATCATCTGCAATGGCTTATAAAAGAAATCCAATGAGAAGTGAAAGAATATCTTCTTTAGCAAAGTTTGTAATAGCGTTACAACAAAGTACTGCTATGACAGCATCAACTCAGTGGTTTGAGAGAACTCTTGATGATTCAGCAAATAAAAGATTAGCATTACCACAAGGATTTTTAGCTGTAGATGCAATATTAATCATTTGGAAAAATATATTAGAAGGATTAGTAGTTTATCCTAAGATGATAGAAAAGCATATAATGGCAGAACTTCCATTTATGGCAACAGAGTATATAATAATGGAAGGTGTAAAAAAAGGTGGAGATAGACAAGAACTTCATGAGTTAATAAGAGTTCATTCAATGGAAGCAGGAAAGCAAGTTAAAGTTGAAGGATTAGAAAATGATTTAATTGAAAGAATTATTAATGATTTATCTTTTGATATAGATAGAGAAAAATTAATGGAAATTTTAGACCCTAAAAACTTTATTGGATTTGCTCCAGCACAAGTAGTAGACTTCTTAGAAACAGAAGTAAATCCTATTCTTGAAAAGAATAAAGAACTATTAGGAATGAATACTGACTTAAAGGTGTAGTATGACAGATAAAAGAAGGAGATATCTAACGGCATTTGTGCTATTAGCTCTTTATTTATCACTGATAGAAACTTTAATTCCAAAACCATTTCCTTGGATGAAGCTTGGATTAGCTAATATTGCAACAATAATAGCTTTAGAAAAATTTGATGAGAAGATGGCAATAGAGATATTGTTGCTTCGGATTTTTATTCAAGGAATGATGTTAGGAACACTTTTTTCACCAAGCTTTATAATAAGTTTAATTTCAGGAGGGGCTAGTACCCTCTTGACCATTTTATTATTTAGATATAGAGAAAATCTATCGCTGATTGCTATTTGTATAGCAGGAGCTTTTGTACATAATTTAACACAACTTATAGTTGTTTACTTTTTGCTTTTTAGAAGTATTAGTATTATGAGTAAATCAATTTTCATATTTATTTGGGGATTTTTGTTTATGGGATGCGTTTCAGGGGTAATAACAGGGTACATATGTGAAAAATTACAACTTAGAAGGGAGAGAGTATTAAAATGAGAAAATATTTTGGAACAGATGGAATAAGAGGAGAAGCTAACAAGGAGTTAACTGTAGAGTTAGCATTAAAATTAGGATATGCATTAGGGTATACTTTAAAAAAGGAATATCCAGATAAAAAAAGAATTAGAGTAATAATGGGATCTGATACAAGAAGATCAGGGTACATGTTAAGATCAGCGCTCACAGCTGGATTAAACTCTATGGGAATAAATATAGATTTTGTTGGAGTTATTCCAACTCCTGGAGTTGCTTATTTAACAGAAAAGAGTACAGCAAAAGCTGGAATAATGATATCAGCTTCTCATAATCCGGCAAAAGATAATGGGATAAAAATATTTTGGGAAGATGGATATAAATTACCAGATGAAGTTGAATTAGAAATAGAAAAGCTAATGGATAATGTGGAAGAAATAACTAAAGACCCTATTGCTGGAGATGAAGTTGGAAGATTTACTTATGCAGAGGATGAATATTATCTTTACAGAGATCACGTTGTTTCAACAGTAAAAGGTGATTTCTCAGGTATGAAAATTATTTTAGATGCAGCTAATGGATCAGCTTATAGAGTAGCAAAAGAGGTATTTTTAGCTTTAGGAGCAGAGATAGTTATAATAAATGATGCTCCAAACGGTAAAAATATAAATGTTAGATGTGGATCAACACATCCAGAGATATTATCTAAAGTTGTTATGGGGTACGAAGCAGATTTAGGATTAGCTTATGATGGAGATGCTGACAGATTAATTGCTGTAGATAAAAATGGAAACATAATTGATGGAGATAAGATTATTGCTGTATTAGCTCTAGGAATGAAAGACAGAGGAGAACTAAAAAATAATCAAGTTGTAACAACTGTTATGAGTAATATGGGATTTGAAAACTATTTATCAAATAAGGGAATTCATTTAATAAGAGCTAATGTTGGAGATAGATATGTTCTTGAAAAAATGAAAGAACTTAATGTAAATATAGGTGGAGAGCAATCAGGACATATAATATTATCAGATTTTGGAACTACAGGAGATGGAGTATTAACATCTGTTAAATTGGTAGAAGCTATAAGAGATTCAGGAAAATCACTAGATGAACTAGTAGGAGAAATAGTAGATTGGCCACAACTATTAATAAATGTTAGAGTAGATAATAGTAAAAAAAATCTATGGAATAAAAATGAAGTGATAGTTAAGTTTATACAAGAAAAAGAGTTAGAGATGGCAGGTTTAGGAAGAGTATTAGTAAGAACATCTGGAACAGAACCAATAGTAAGAGTAATGGTTGAAGGAAAAGAGATGGCAACAGTGGACAAAGTGGCAAAAGAGATTGCTGCAGTTGTTGAAAAAGAGTTAATTTAGGAGAGAAAATGTATTATAAAAATTTTTCAAAAGTTTATGATAAGTTTATGCAACATTGCGATTATGATCAGTGGGCTAATTTAATAAAGGATAAAATTAAAGAATCTGGCGTTGAAGGTAAAAAGTTATTAGATTTAGGATGTGGAACAGGAGAAACCCTTCTTAGATTAAAAGATGATTTTGATTGTTCAGGATTAGATTTATCAGCAGATATGCTAACAATAGCTAATAAAAAATTAAAAAATAAAAATGTTAAATTATTTTTAGGAGATATGAGAGAGTTTAGTACAGGTGAAACTTATGATATAATAGTGTCACTTTTTGATACAGTGAATCATTTAACATCACTTGAAGATCTAGATGACTTAATGAACTCTATTTATTCTAATTTGAATCCAGGTGGGATTTATATTTTTGATGTTATAAATAGAGAGTTTATGGATAAAATGTTTCCATGTGGAGTGTATTATGACGATAGAAAAGATATGACTATTATTTGGGAGCATTTTAGAGATGAAGACTTAGATATTGTTGAAGCAGTATACTTTGTTAAAAATAGAGCAGGACATTATGAAAAACTAAAAGAACTATATGAAAAGAGAATATTTGAAGAGTTCGAAATTAGAAAAATTATTGAAAAAAATAATTTAAACTTGTTAAGTATTGGTAAAAATGATAGAATAGCAGGGGAAAGATTTTTTTACATGGTAAAAAAATAATTTTGCTTAAGGAAGTGGAATTTTATGGTGTTTTTTAATAAAGATTTTATGCATTATTTTTCACTACTTGGATTTTTAGGATTTCTAATAGTTGGGAATATAGGCGTTTTTATTCTCATATATAAGTTAATAGAAAAATATTTTTTTAAAAGCACACCATTATTTATTTTTTTCGTTATAGTAGGTGTATTTAGTGCATTTTATAACGCTTATAAATTGATAATGAAAAAATAAGGTTGAGTGATATATGGATGAGTTAAAAAAAATAATAAAACGTGGAATTATAACTGCAGTGGTAGTTTTAATATACGGAGTTTTATCAGGAAATAAATACGTTTATATGGGTATGTTTTCGGGAGCAATTTTATCAGTAGTTGGGTTTTATATGATATGTCTTGATGCAAAAGCAAGCTTAGCTTCAAACTCTCCATTTAAAGTTGGAGTAATAGGATATTTGAAAAGATATTTTTTATACGGGATATTTCTAGCACTGGCTACAAAATTTTATGGTTTTCCAATGTTAGTTAGTGGAGTTATAGGATTACTAAATATTAAAATTAATATATTAGCTATAACTTTATTTAACAATATAAAAAAGTTTAAATCTAAGTATTTAAAATAAACTATTGAAAGGAGGCGAAACTTATGAGAATAGGACCAATAGAGTTTATTACCCCACCATTAGTAGAAGGACCTGCAGTAATGTTTTACGTGCCATTACCACACTTTTTACATCAAATTCCATTTTCTATGGAATATGCTGATGGAAAGTTTGGATTACCAGTTACAATAACTGTAATAAGTACATGGTTTGTAATATTAGTGTTAACACTTTTATTTAAAATGGGAACAAAAAAATTAGAAATGATTCCAGGAAGAGCACAAGTTGCTGCTGAATCAGTTTACGATTTTCTACATGGTATTATTCATCAAATGTTAGGAGGATGGACAGCAAAGTATTTCTCATACCTAGCTACATTATTTTTATTTATACTAGGATGTAACTTACTTATGTTTGCACCAATTCCTTGGGGAAGCTTCGAAGATGGAGTGTTTGCTATAGCACCTGCATTTAGAGCACCGACAGCAGATCTTAATACAACAGTTGGATTAGCGATGTTAACTACAGCTACATTCTTAGGAACTAGCATAAAATTAAATGGTATACTAGGATATTTTAAAGGATTACTAGAGCCAATGCCGTTTATGTTACCTATTAATCTAGTAGGAGAACTAGCAAAACCAACAAATATTTCTATACGTTTGTTTGGAAATATGTTTGCGGGAATGGTAATAATGGGGCTTATTTATAAAGCAGCACCAATGGTTATTCCAGCACCGTTACATCTTTATTTTGATATATTTAGTGGAGTAGTACAAAGTTTTGTATTCTTAATGCTAAGTATGGTATATATTCAAGGTTCATTAGGGGATGCAGAGTGTCCCGATGATAAATAAAAACTAACAAGATTAAATTTTAAAATAACTAGGAGGTAAATGATTATGGATTTAATGTTAGCAAAAACTATAGTATTAGCAGCATCAGCAGTAGGAGCAGGATGTGGAATGATCGCAGGTATAGGACCAGGAGTTGGACAAGGATACGCAGCTGGTAAAGCAGTTGAGGCAGTAGCTAGACAACCAGAAGCTAAAGGAGATATCATTTCTACAATGGTACTTGGACAAGCGGTATCAGAGTCAACAGGTATCTATTCATTAGTAATTGCACTAATCTTATTATACGCTAACCCATTCGTAGGAATGTTAGGATAATTTTTTATAAAATACATCAAATACTTTTAGGAAGGAGGTAGAAGACTTGGCACCAACAAATATGCCTGCAGTATCGATAGATATTAACATGTTTTGGCAAATAATAAACTTCTTCATTTTAGTGTTTATATTTAATAAATACTTTAAAGCTCCATTAATGAAGTTAATGGATACAAGAAAAGAGAAGATTGCAGCTGAATTCTCAGAAGCTCAAAAGAACAACGAGGATGCTGCATTAAAAAATAAAGAAGCTCAAAAAATATTAAAAGATGCTAAAGATGAAGCTACAAAAATAGTTCAATTAGCAGAGAAAAAAGCTGATGAAAGAAAAGAGATTATAATTTCTGAAGCGACTGTTCAAAGAGACAAAATGCTTAAATCAGCAGAGCTAGAAATTCAAAAGATGAAACATGCAGCTAAGAAAGAGCTAGAGGTTGAAATGAACCAATTAGCAGTAACATTAGCTGAGAAGATAATAAAAGAGAATTTAAACTCTGATTTAGAAGCTGCCCTAGCTGACAAATTTATAGATGAGGTAGGGGGAGTAAAATGATAGGAAACCAAATTGGTAAAAGATATGCAGAAGCAATATATGAAGTTGCTGTGCAAAAAAATGAAGTTAAATCAATATATGATGTATTAAATGCGACTATGGAGCTTTATAAAACAGATGTTGATTTTAGAAACTTTATAACTCATCCTCTAATTAAAGAGAGTGAGAAAAAAGAAACTTTAAAGAAAATTTTCTCAGACTCTAATGAAGGAGTAGAAATTCTTTTCTATATTTTAGAAAAAGGAAGAATTGCACAAATTAGAGAGATTGTAGCAGAGTATGTTAAGTTAGATTATGCAAAAAATCAAATTTTAGATGTGGAAGCTACATTTGCAGTTGCTTTAAGCGATGAGCAAAAAGAGAAACTTTCTAAAAATCTTGAAAATAAAACAGGTAAAAAGATAAAGCTAGTAGTTAATGTGGATAAATCTCTAATAGGTGGAGGAATTATCAAAATAGGTGATGAGGTAACAGACGGAAGTATCCGTAGACAATTAGAAACTCTAACACAAAAATAAAAAACTACTTGTAAAATTAGGAGGTGTAATCAGTTGAAAATCAGACCAGAAGAAGTAAGTAATATAATCAAAACTGAGATCGAGAATTACAAAAAGAGTCTTGATGTCAAAACTTCAGGTTCTGTATTAGAAGTAGGAGACGGTATCGCTAGAATCTACGGATTAAGCAGTGCAAAAGCGGGAGAGCTTTTAGAGTTTCCTAACGGAATAACAGGAATGGTTCTAAACCTAGAAGAGGATAACGTTGGAGCAGTTATACTAGGGGACTATACAAAGATTAAAGAGGGAGACGAGGTTAAGGCTACAGGAAGAATTGCCTCAGTTCCAGCTGGAGAATCTTTGTTAGGAAGAGTAGTTAACGCTTTAGGAGAGCCAATTGATGGAAAAGGTGAAATAAAGTTTGAGAAATACATGGAGATAGAAAGAAAAGCTTCTGGTATTATCTCAAGAAAACCAGTATCTGAGCCTTTACAAACAGGTATCAAATCAATAGATGGAATGGTACCTATTGGTAGAGGACAAAGAGAGCTTATTATCGGAGATAGACAAACTGGTAAAACAGCAGTTGCTATTGACGCAATCTTAAATCAAAAAAATACAGGAGTAAAATGTATCTACGTTGCAATAGGTCAAAAAAGATCAACAGTTGCTCAGATCGTTAAGAGATTAGAAGATGCAGGAGCTATGGAATATACTATAGTTGTTGCAGCAACAGCTTCTGAGTCAGCTCCTTTACAATATTTAGCACCATATTCAGGAGTAGCTATGGGAGAATACTTCATGGATAAAGGTGAAGCAGTTTTAATAGTTTACGATGATCTTTCAAAGCATGCGGTAGCATATAGAGAAATGTCTTTATTATTAAAAAGACCACCTGGAAGAGAAGCTTATCCAGGAGACGTATTCTATCTTCACTCAAGATTACTTGAGAGAGCTGCAAAGTTATCAGATGAATTAGGTGGAGGATCAATAACTGCCCTACCAATAATCGAAACTCAAGCAGGAGACGTATCAGCGTATATCCCTACAAACGTTATTTCGATAACAGATGGACAGATATTCCTTGATGCACAACTATTTAACTCTGGATTTAGACCAGCAATCAATGCCGGAATATCTGTATCAAGAGTTGGAGGATCTGCACAAATTAAAGCTATGAAACAAGTTGCTGCTAAAGTTAAGTTAGAATTAGCTCAATATACAGAGTTATTAACATTTGCACAGTTTGGATCAGATTTAGATAAAGCTACAAAAGCTCAATTAGAAAGAGGGCACAGAATTATGGAAGTTTTAAAACAACCACAATACAGTCCTTATCCAGTTGAAGAGCAAGTTGTATCATTCTATACTGTAATCAATGGATTCTTAGATGATATCGCTATTGCAGATGTAAGAAGATTCGAAAAAGAATTAATTACTGAAATGAGAAATACAACAACTATTTTAGATGAGATCGTTGAGAAGAAAAGCTTAGATAAAGATCTTGAGGCTAAAATTGTAGAAGCTATAGTAGCATTTAAAAAGAATTTTAATTAAAGAGAGGTGGGCAAATGGCTGGAACTAGAGAGATAAAAAATAGAATAAAAAGTGTTCAGTCTACTCACCAAATTACAAAGGCCATGGAAATTGTTTCGACTACAAAATTTAAAAAGTATTCAACAATAGTAGCTCAATCAAAGCCATATTCAGAAAGTATAGCTAAAATATTACAAAATATTGCAGCTGGTGTAAAAAGTGAAAAACATCCACTTTTTGATGGTAGAGATGATGTAAAAAAAGTTGGAGTTATTGTTATGTGTTCAGATAGAGGACTAGCAGGAAGTTTCAACAGTAATACATTAAAAGCACTAGAAAGATTGATTGCTGAAAATAGTGGGAAACAGGTCTCTGTAATTGCAGTTGGAAAGAAAGCTAAAGAATACTGTGCAAAGAGAAATTACGATGTAAAGGCTGAGTATATACAACTAATTCCTGAAACGATGTTTGACAAAGCGAAAGAAATTAGTGAAAACATTGTTGAATATTACTATAACAACATTTTTGATGAAGTGTACGTAATATATAACAAGTTTATATCAGCTTTAGTAAGTGATCTAACAGTAAGTAAATTAATTCCTATAGAAAGAGCTGAGGGAAGTGAGAATAAAGCTTATATATTTGAGCCGTCTCCAGAAGAGATTTTATCATCTCTATTACCAAAGTATTTAAATATAGAGTTATATAAAGCTTTACTAGATAATACTGCAAGTGAGCATTCTGCAAGAAAAAATGCAATGAAAAGTGCAACGGATAACGCTGAAGATATGATAAAGGGATTAACTTTAGAATATAATAGAAGAAGACAAGCATCGATAACTCAAGAGATATCTGAAATTGTTGGAGGAGCAGCAGCGTTAAATTAAGAATAATGAGGAGGCAATAGTGGAAAACAAAGGTACCCTTACCCAAATAATAGGTCCTGTTGTAGACGTTATGTTCAATGATAGATTGCCTGGAATTTACAACGCTTTAAAAGTAAAAGGTGAAGACGGAAAAGAGTTAGTTCTTGAGGTTCAGCAACACCTAGGAAATAACGTTGTAAGAACAGTAGCAATGGACGCTACTGAGGGTCTACAAAGAGGAATGGAAGTAATAGATACAGGATCAGCTATAACAGTTCCAGTAGGAAAAGCTGTTTTAGGAAGAATTCTAAATGTTTTAGGAGAGCCAGTTGATGAAGCTGGACCAGTAACAACAGAGGAGCATTTACCTATACATAGAGAAGCTCCAAACTTTGATGAGCAAGGAACAGAAGTAGAAATATTCGAAACTGGAATTAAGGTAATTGACCTTCTTGCACCATACATTAAAGGTGGAAAAATAGGTCTATTTGGAGGAGCTGGAGTAGGAAAAACAGTTCTTATAATGGAGCTTATCAACAACATTGCAAAAGGACACGGAGGATTATCTGTATTCGCGGGTGTTGGAGAAAGAACAAGAGAAGGAAGAGACTTATATGATGAGATGAGAGAATCAGGAGTTATTGATAAAACATCTCTAGTATATGGACAGATGAATGAGCCGCCTGGAGCAAGATTAAGAGTTGCTCTTACTGGACTAACAGTAGCGGAAAACTTTAGAGACAAAGAGGGACAAGACGTTCTTCTATTCATAGATAACATATTCAGATTTACTCAAGCTGGAGCGGAAGTTTCTGCCTTACTAGGAAGAATACCTTCAGCAGTTGGATACCAACCAACACTAGCTTCAGAAATGGGTAAATTACAAGAGAGAATTACATCAACTAAGTCAGGATCAATAACGTCAGTTCAAGCTGTATACGTACCAGCGGATGACCTTACTGACCCAGCACCAGCGACTACATTCGCTCACTTAGATGCTACAACAGTTCTTTCAAGAAGAATTGCATCTCTAGGAATATATCCAGCAGTTGACCCTCTAGATTCAACTTCAAAAGCGCTAGATCCAGCAATAGTTGGAAATGAGCACTATACAGTTGCTAGACAGGTTCAAGAGATATTACAAAGATATAAAGAACTTCAAGATATCATTGCAATCCTAGGAATGGATGAGTTATCTGATGAAGATAAGCAAACAGTTTCTAGAGCAAGAAAAATCGAGAGATTCTTCTCACAACCATTCTCAGTTGCTGAGCAATTTACAGGAATGGAAGGGAAATATGTTCCAGTAAAAGAGACAATAAGAGCTTTCAAAGAGATTATCGAAGGTAAGCACGATGCTCTTCCTGAACAAGCATTCCTTTATGTTGGAACAATTGAGGAGGCAATAGCTAAGGGAAGAGACCTTATGAAGGGAGCTGAGTAATTATGGCAAACTCTTTTAAGCTAGAGCTAGTAACTCCATTATCAAAGATATTATCTGAAGAGGTAAACTTTGTTATGCTAAGAACAACAGAGGGAGATATGGGTATATTACCTAATCACTCGCCTTTTGTTGCTGGATTAGCTACTGGAGAGATGAAAGTTAGAAATAATGGGCAAGAAAAGTTTTACTATGTTTCAGGTGGATTTGTAGAAATCTCTGATAATGTTGTAACAATTTTAGCAGATGAAGCTATGGATGTTAAAGATATAGATTTAGAAGCTGCGAGAAAAGAAGCTCAAATTGCTAAAGAAAAATTAGAAAAAATAGCTGAGGATATTGATATCGCTAATGTTCAAAAGACATTAACTCAAGCATTAACTAAAGTTAAATTAGCAGAAAAAATGTTATAAAAAATAAAACCCGATTAGAATTTCTAATCGGGTTTTTTTATCAAGATTTTAAATATAAAATAATTATTTTCGATTTTTAAATCAAAGTTAAATCGATGTAGCTCTAGAATTTTTTTAACTAAAGATAATCCAAGGCCACTTCCCTCAGTATTTTTATCTAAAGCATTTTCTCCTCTTTGGAAAGGTTCAAATAAATCAGTAGTTTTTTTATTGACTTCAGTAGTGATAATGTTCTTAAAAATAAGAGTACCATTCTCTAAAAATATTTCTACATTGGATTCGTCAGGTGCATATTTTAACATATTTTGAACTAAATTATTTATAGCAATTTTTAATAAATTATAATCACCATTTACTTCTATATTTGAAAAATTAGTAATAACATTAATATTTTTTTCAAATTCAATATAATCAAATTGTTCTAATGAACTTTTAATCATATTTTCTAAATTTATTTGTTGTGTTGTTAATTTATAATCAGGAGAATTTATTTTAGAAAGGGTTAGTAAACTTTCTGTTAAAGTTCTCATCTCTAAAGATTTTTCAAGCATAGTTTTATAATATTCTTTTTTTCGTTCACTAGAAACATTATCTCTAGCTAATGCTTGAGAATATAAACAAAGAACTGAAATAGGTGTTTTTAGCTCATGAGATGCATTAGAAACAAAAAGTTTTAGATTTTCAATAGCAAAAGATAGTTCTTTAGACATTTCATTTAAACTTTGAGCAAGTTCTTCAAGTTCATCACCACTAGACAATTTTATGTTATCAGGATATTCTAATCTCGCAATTTTTTTAGCACTATTTTTTAAGTACATGATATTTCTATTTATTTTTTTAGAAAATATAGATACAAGAATACCACTTACAAATAAAGAGAAAAAAGCAGTAAAAAGATTAAATATAAAAATATCGTGAATATGTTTTGCAATAACAGCCATAGAACTTCTAATACTTAACATATAACCATTGTTTAACTTTTCATAGTAACGAATGAACATAACTCCAGATGTACCATCAACTTCACCTATTTTAAATGTAGATTCATTTAATTTTAAAGAGTTATAAATCTTTTTATTGTTATTCATATGTGAACGATTATTCTGCATAAAGTTTAAATCAATCTTAACTCCAAAATTATCCTCTGCAAAATAGATGTAATTTTCAAGTTTATCTCTATCATCAATTAGTTTAATGATGTTATTTCTAATTTCAATAATACTTTGTTTTTTCCTATAAATATAAAATTTATCTAAGAAAAAAGAGTTGAAAATAAAACTGGTAATTATAGTTAAAAAAACTATCCCTATTGTTAATAGGAATAGTTTTTTAAAGAAGTTCAGTTTTATTGGGAAATTAATCTGTTTTAAAGACATAACCAACTCCTCTTACACTTTTAATATAATTATCACAACTTCCAAGTTTTTTTCTTAACCGTTTTACAATAGTATCTACTGCTCTTTCATCACCAAAAAATTCAAATCCCCAAACTTCATTAAGTAAAGTTTCACGAGAAAAAATTATATTTTGATTTCTTAAAAAAAATTCTAAAAGTTGCGCCTCTCTTCGAGGAAGAATATTACTTTCTTCAGGAGTATCAAGCTTAAATGTATTGAAATCAAAAGTGATATCTCCAATTTTAAAAAATGTGTCATTACTAAGTTTAAATAATTTTTTTAACTTAATAATGAGAAGCTTAGGAGTAAATGGCTTTGTTATATAGTCATCAGCTCCTAATTCAAGTCCTTTAATTTCATCAAATTCACTATCTCTAGCAGTAACCATAATTATAGGTACTTGAGATAATGCCTTCAACTTTTTACAAATCTCCCATCCGTTCATACCAGGAAGATTTATATCTAATAATATAAGATCAGGTTTTTCTTTATAAAAACAATCAATTGCTTCATCACCTCTATGAGTTATAACAGTTTCAAATCCCTCATTTTTTAAAGAATCTGAAATAACTGTAGCAAGAGATTTTTCATCTTCAACAATAAGAACTTTCTTCATAATTTAAATCCTTAGCTATTTTTGTGTTCAAAAATAACGTCAATAGGAGTACCTTCAAATCCAAAAGACTCTCTTAATTTATTTTCGATATATCTACCATATGAGAAGTGAACTAACTCAGGGTAGTTACAGAAAAGAACAAATCTAGGTGGTGCAGTAGAGATTTGTGTAGCATAATTTATTTTAACTACTCTACCTTTTCTTGTAGGTGGATTATTCATGATAATAGCATCACTTATAACAGTGTTTAATAATCCAGTTGAAATTCTCTTGTTATATTCAGCAAATACAGCTTCTGCATGCTCTAATAACTTAGTTGTTCTTTGCCCTGTTAAAGCTGATACGAATTCGATTGGTGCATAAGATAAGAATGGTAACTCAGCATAAAGCTCTTCTCTCATCTTTTTCATCGTGTCATTTTTCTTATCTGGAATAGTATCCCATTTATTTATAACTATGATAATTGGTTTTTTCTCTTCATAAGCAATACCAGCAATTCTCTTATCTTGCTCAGTTAATCCTTCACTTCCATCAATCATCCAAATACATACATCAGCTCTTTTTATAGTTTTGATAGCTCTTAAAACAGAATAATACTCTAAACTTTCCTCAACTTTAGATTTTCTTCTGATACCAGCAGTATCTATAAGGATGTATCTGTTACCATCAAATTCAATAGCCGTATCAATAGCATCTCTAGTAGTACCAGCTATATTACTAACAATAGTTCTTTCTTCTCCTGATAATCTATTAACAAGAGATGACTTTCCAGCATTTGGTCTACCGATAATAGCTAATTTAAGACCTTCTTCCTCTTCGTACTCTTCAACTGTTTGATCAATAATATCTACTACTAAATCTAGCATATCTCCAAGGTTTACTTTATGCTCTCCTGAAATAGGAATTAAATGCTCAAATCCTAATCCCCAGAAATCATAAACATCGTCTTGTTGAGCTTGGAAATTATCAATTTTATTAACACAAAGGATAACAGGTTTTTTCTTTTTTCTTAAAAGGTAAGCAACCTCTTCATCTAATGGATTTAAACCATTTTTTCCATCTACAACGAATAAAATAACATCAGCTTCATTCATAGCAACTTCAGCTTGCTGTTTTATTTTAGTCATCATAAAATCATTATTTCTAGGCTCAAGTCCTCCAGTATCAACTAGAACAAACTCTTTTCCAGCCCACTCAGTTTCTCTATATAGTCTATCTCTTGTAACTCCTGGCTGGTCATCAACGATAGCTACTCTATCTCCAACCAATTTATTAAATAGTGTCGATTTTCCAACATTTGGTCTTCCAACGATTGCAACAATAGGTTTCAATTTTAATACCTCCTAGTTTTATTTGTTTGAGTGATAATATCTTTTTGTTTTTGCTTTTTACCGTTATCCTTTTCAACAAATATTTTTTTATTGTTAAGTGGATTCATTTCAGTATAATACATAAGTGTAGAATAAGTTGATGGAGTAGGAGTAAAAATTTGTACCTGCTCTGGACTTATTTTTAGTTCAGAGGATGCGAATCTTTTTAAATCTAACATATCTTTTTCGTTACACCCAGGGTGAGCAGCAATTAAATAATAAGTTAAAAACTGTTTTTTATCATGTTTTTTATTTAACTCATAAAAACGATTTTTAAACTCTTTTAAAATGCTTTTCCCTTGTTTTCCCATAAGAGAAAGAATTTTATCCTCTGTATGTTCAGGAGCAATTTTCATCTGTCCTGAAATATGGTCTTTGATAAGTTCTTCAAGATATCTATCACCAGATTTGTTATCATCTAAAATCATATCATATCTAATTCCAGATGCAATAAATATTTTTTTAATTTTATCTATTGATTTTAACTTTTTCAAAAGAGAAATTTGTCTAGAATGATCAAGTTTTAAAGCAGGGCAAGTTTCAGGGTAAAGACATCTTTTGTGAGAACAAGCTCCATGATTTAATTTCTTAGTACATTCAAGACCATACATATTAGCTGTAGGACCACCTACATCCGATATATTTCCTTTAAATCCTTTTGAATTAGCTATATTTGTAACCTCTTTAACGATAGAGTCTTCACTTCTAGAAATAACTGTTCTTCCTTGATGAACAGCAATTGCACAGAAATTACATTCTCCATAACACCCTCTATGTGTAGTAACAGAGTGTTTTATAGTGTCTAGAGCTTTAACATGTCCATCTTTTTTATAATAAGGGTGGACATCTCTTTCAAAATCTAACCCATAAATATCATCCATCTCTTGAGAAGTAAAATTTTCACAAGGAGGATTTTGAATAAAGTATCTATCAGCATTTTTTTGATAAATTCCCTTAGCAGTTATAGGATCACAATTATGATAGAAAAGTTCGAAAGCTTTTACAAAGTTTTCTTTTTTTTCAACACATTCTTCAAAACTTGGAAGAGCTAAATATCCTTCTTTAGGTTCTTTAGAAATGTAACCTATACCTCTAATACTTTTCCAATCTGTTTTATTTTTTAATGCATTAGCTAACTCAAGCATAGACTTCTCTCCCATACCATATGAAAGAATATCAGCTTTAGCATCAAAAATAATAGGACGTCTTAACGAGTTACTCCAGTAATCATAATGAACTACTCTTCTAAGACTAGCCTCTATTCCCCCTAATACAATGGGAACAGGACTATTTTTAAAGAAACGACGAATTAGATTTGTATACTGAATAGTAGCTCTATCAGGTCTTTTATTATTAATTCCACCTGGAGTAAAATCGTCACTTTTTCTTCTTTTTTTTACAGCAGTATAGTTAGCAACCATTGAATCTACACAACCAGCAGAAACTGCCCAATATAAATTGGGAGTTCCTAATCTAGTTATATCTTTATCAGAATTAATATCTGGTTGAGCGATTACTCCTACTTTAAAACCATGCTTAACTAACCATTTACCGATAATAGCAGTACCATTATAAGAAGTATCTAAATAGGTATCTCCAGATACAAGTATTATATCTAAAGAGTCCCAACCTAATTTTTTAACCTCTTCCATTGTAGTAGGTAGAAACATTTAAAATCACACTCCTTGAGAAGCAGCCATTAAGAAAGGAACAACTTGTTTCTTTCTAGATACAACACCATCAACCCATGCCGTATTATTAGTTAAAGTTGTATGGAATCCTCTTTCAACAAGCGTTGGCTCACCAACAACAAGTAGCATAGATCCAGCTTTAACGATATCTGTAATAACTAATACAGATAATTGATAATCATTTTTAGCATTTGTTTCAGTCATTGCTTTTTCAAGAGAAGCTTGTTGATCTAATACACCTTTAACGTCAACAGTATTAACTTGAGAAATAGCTAACTTTACACCATTCATAGAAAACTCTTTTTGATCCATAGTTAAAATCTCTTCAGGAGTTTTATCAGAAAGAGACGTACCAGCAATAAGCATATCCATACCGAAAGCCTCATAGTTTTCTATACCAGATATAGCAGCTAGTTCTTTTACAACTTGGATATCTTTTTCTGTACAAGTAGGTGATTTAAATAGTAGTGTATCAGATAAAATAGCACTTAACATTAAGCCAGCAATCTCTTTTGGTGGTACAATACCAGCTTCTTTATATAAACCATAAATAATTGTACAAGTACATCCAACAGTTTCAGCATTTATTTTAACAGGTTCGTTTGTTTCAAAGTTTCCGAACTTGTGGTGATCAACAACTTGAATTATTTTAGCATCCTTTAAACCAGCAACTGATTGAGCAGCTTCATTATGATCAACTAAAACAACATTTTTTCTAGTAAAGTTGATTAAGTTTTTTGTTCTTATAGTACCATAAACTTCTCCATTTTTATCAACAACTGGGAAGTTTGTTTGTGTAGATTCTTTCATAATATCTTTAATATCAATTAAATAATCATCTGTAGAGAATGAATAGAATTTCTCATGATTCATTATTGATAAAATTGAAACTGATTGAGATATTAATGGTATTGTTTTAAATAAAGATTTATTAACTCTTAAAATAGGAGTTTTAGAATCTCTAGGTAAAATAACATCATCTTTATCACAACAAAGAATAATCATATTAACACCTAAATCAATTAAATCATCGATAGAGTCAAGTAATGTCGTAGTAATAACGATATCACCAGCTGCGATGTTTCTATACTCACTTACACCTTTTAAGCTAGCTTCTATTTTACCAGAAGGATATTCTCCACTGATAACTTCTCCTTCTAAAACATCTTTTAAATTTTCATAAGTTGTGTAGTATTTAGAAAATAATTCAGAATAATCAATGTTTAAGTAAGCATTAGCAATATCTGAAACATGAATCATTCCTCTTAGGTGATTCTTACTATTAACAACAGGTAAACTAGAGAAATTCTCTTCTGTCATTATCTCTAAAGCTCTTTTTAATGAATCTTTATGATTAATAGTTTTCTTTTCAACACGAGTTAAATCTGATATTTGAGCACTTACCGTTGAAAGTAGTTTTGGTGCATCTATATTAAAGCTTTTTAAAACAAATTCAGTTTCCTTACTAATGTTTCCTAATCTACAAGCTTGAGCAGATTCTCCTTTTAATTCTTTTAGTCTAGCTAATGAAATAGCTGAACAGATTGAATCTGTATCTGGATTTCTGTGTCCAAAAATTAAAATTGGTTCCATGTAAAATACTCTCCTTTTTCTTTATAAGTCTATTTATTATTTTATCATTTTTTTGAAAATAGAACAACAAAATCTTTACTTTTCTTATAAAAAAACATAAATATTAAATAGAGTGTAGTAGAATCTGGAAAATATACTGTTATTGTGATAAAATATATTAAAAGTTTTTTGAAAATTCAAAAGAGGTGAAGTTATGAAATTAGTGGATACACATTGTCATTTAGACAATGAAAAATTCGATGAAGATAGATTAGAAGTAATAGAAAGAATAAAAGAAAATTTAGAGTTTTGTGTAAATATAGGATATGACTTAGCTAGTTCTAAAAAAAGCTTAGAGTTAGCCAAAGAATATGATTTTATATATGCTGTAATAGGAGTTCATCCAATTGATATAGCTGAGTATGATGAAGAGGTTGAAAAAGAACTTGAACTCCTAGGAAAAAATCCAAAGGTTGTAGCCATTGGTGAGATAGGATTAGATTATCATTGGATGACAGAACCTAAAGAGGTTCAACAAGAGAGATTCAAAAAACAACTAGAGCTTGCAGAAAAATTAAATAAACCAGTTGTTATTCATACAAGAGATGCTATGGAAGATACTGTTAATATTTTAAAAGAGTATCCAAACATAACTGGAGTTATTCACTGTTATCCAGGATCTTTAGAAACAGCAAAGCAATTAGTTGATAGATTTTACTTAGGAATTGGTGGAACTTTAACTTTTAAAAATAGTAAAAAAGCAGTTGAAGTTGTAAAAGATATTCCTTTAGATAGAATAGTTATTGAAACTGATTGTCCATATTTAACTCCAGAGCCTTTCAGAGGAAAAAGAAATGAACCTATTTATGTTGAATATGTAGCAAAGAAAATAGCTGAAATAAAAGAGATTAGTGTTGAAGATGTTACAAAAATAACTACAGAAAATGCTAAGAAGCTATATAGAATAGGTTAGAATATGGCTATGAAATTTATAGGAATAGGAAATGATATTGTAGAAATAGAAAGAATATCAAAAGCTATTGGAAAAAATGGTTTTAAAGAGAGAGTCTTTACATCAAAGGAGATAGCCCAAATACAGGAAAAAGGAGATAAAGCAGAAAGTTATGCAGGAAGATTTTCGGCTAAAGAAGCTATATCTAAAGCTTTAGGAACTGGAGTAAGAGGATTTAATCTTGTAGATATAGAGATTTTAAATAACTCTTTAGGAAAACCTGAGGTAACTTTAAAAGGTAATTTAGAAAATAAAAATGATAGATTTATAGTGGATATATCAATATCTCATTGTAAAGAGTATGCAACAGCTGTTGCGATAATAATGGAAAGAGAGGTAAAATGAAAGAGTTTTATCAAGAATTAGATAATTATATAGAAAATTTAGAAGATAAAAAAAATGATTATAAGGTTTTATCTTTTGTTGTAGATGAGTTAGGATATTTACCAGATGAAGTTTTGAATTATATAGCTAAAAAAATGGATATTTTTCCATTTTCATTAGAAAGTACAATAAAATTTTATCCTAAGTTACAAAAGGCAAGAACTAAAAACTATGTTCAAATTTGTACAGGAAGAAATTGTATTCAACCTGGTTTAAAAGAGAAACTAGCAGAATTAAAATCAGAAGTTGATTTTCCAATAGAGGAGAGACACTGTTTAGGAAGATGTGGAAAGGGTAGTGCTCTAAAGATTAATGAGGAGTATTATTCGTATAAAACATTAGAAGAATTAGAAAAATTATTATTAAATTTAAAGTAAATATTAGGAGGAGTTTTTAATGGATATTTTGGAATTAAAAAGAGAATATAACCAGTTTAAAAATCAAATAGATGCTATAAGGGGGTCTCTTTGACTTAGATGGTAGAAGAGAAAAGATTGCCACTTTAGAGAAAAAAACACTAGAGGATGGATTTTGGAATGATAAACTTACTAGTGGAAAAATAATAAAAGAGATGAATGAAGAAAAAGATATTGTAAAAGAGTTTGAATCTATAGAGAATATATTTTTTGATGAGGAAGTTTTAATAGACTTTGTTTCTATGGGAGAAGATGACTTCACTGATGAGTTAGAGGAAAAACATAATAAACTTATGCATATGATTGATAATTTTGATACTAAGATGCTTTTAGATGGAGAGTATGATAGCAATAACGCTATAGTTACAATTCACTCAGGAGCAGGAGGAACAGAGGCTTGTGATTGGGCTGATATGCTTTATAGAATGTATATGAGATGGTTTAATACTAGAGGATTTAAAGTTACAGAGATGGATTATATGGCAGGAGATTCTGTTGGAATAAAATCAATCACTCTTTTAGTTGAAGGAACAAGAGCATATGGGTATTTAAAAGGAGAAAAGGGAGTTCATAGACTTGTAAGAATATCACCTTTTGATGCTAATAAAAAAAGACATACATCATTTGCATCTGTTGATATAATGCCAGAAGTTGACGATACAGTAGAGATAACAATAGATTCAGGAGATTTAAGAATAGACACATATAGAGCTTCAGGAGCTGGAGGTCAGCACGTAAATATGACTGACTCAGCAGTTAGAATAACTCATATTCCAACGGGAGTAGTTGTAACTTGCCAAAGAGAAAGATCTCAGTTGAGTAATAGAGAGACAGCTATGAAACTTTTAAAATCAAAACTTTTAGAACTTGAGATGAAGAAAAAAGAGGAAGAATTGAAAAAAATTCAAGGAGAACAAAGTGATATAGGTTGGGGAAATCAAATTAGATCATATGTATTCCAACCTTATACAATGGTTAAGGATCATAGGACAGGAGTAGAGTCAGGAAACATAAGAGCTGTTATGGATGGAGACATTGACGACTTTATAAATGGATACCTGAGATGGTCAAAAAATAAAAACTAGTAAGTAATCTTGAAATTATTATCTATATGGATTATAATATAGGGTACAAATTACAAAAAAGGGAGAGATTATAATGGAAAGAAGAGTAAGAACAAGAATCGCGCCTTCTCCAACAGGAGATCCACACGTAGGAACAGCTTACATTGCGTTATTCAACTTAGCTTTTGCTTATAAAAATGGTGGAGACTTTATATTAAGAATAGAGGATACTGACCAAAATAGATACACAGAGGGATCAGAGCAAATGATATTCGATGCTTTAAAATGGCTAGGATTAGATTATGCAGAAGGTCCAGATGTAGGAGGACCAGTAGGACCTTATAGACAGTCAGAGAGATTCCACTTATATGGAGAGTACGCACATAAATTAGTTGAAAAAGGTGAAGCATATTACTGCTTCTGTACTCAGGATAGATTAGAAAAGTTAAGAGAAAGACAAAAAGCTATGGGAAAAGCTCCTGGATATGATGGTCATTGTAGATCTCTTTCTAAAGAGGAAATTGAGGCTAAGTTAGCAGCTGGTGAAGAGTATGTAATCAGACTTAAAATGCCTTATGAGGGAGAAACAATAATAAAAGATAGACTAAGAGGAGATATCGTTTTTGAAAATAATAAAATAGATGATCAAGTTTTATTAAAAGGCGATGGTTTCCCAACTTATCACTTAGCAAACGTTGTAGATGATTACTTAATGAATATTACTCATGTAATTAGAGCTGAAGAGTGGATTGCATCTACACCAAAACATATTCAATTATATAAAGCGTTTGGATGGCAGGAGCCAGAATTTATACATATGCCACTTCTTAGAAACTCTGATAGAACAAAGATATCTAAGAGAAAAAATCCGGTATCACTAAACTGGTATAGGGAAGAGGGATACTTAAAAGAGGGTATCGTAAACTTCTTAGGATTAATGGGATATTCATTTGGAGAAAATAAAGAAATATTTACACTTCAAGAGTTTAAAGATAACTTTGATATAGACAAAGTATCTTTAGGAGGACCTGTATTTGACTTAGTTAAATTAGGTTGGGTAAATAATCAACATATGAGAATGAAAGATTTAAAAGAGTTAACAGAATTAGCTGTTCCATTCTTTAGAAATGCAGGATTAATTGGTGAAGAGTTAACAGAGAAAGAGTTTGATACTTTATCTAGAGTAGTTGATATCTTAAGAGAGGGAGCTCAAACTATAAAGGAAATTGTAGATCAATCAGAAGTTTATTTTAAAGATGAGTATACTTTACCAGTTGTAACTGAGGAAACAGATAAAAAAGAAGTAAAAGGAATTGAAAGACTTTATACAGTTATTCAAGATGAAACTGGAAAGAAATCAATAAACCTATTCCAAGAGAAAATAGCGGCATGTGATGAGGCTATTTCTATTGATAGAGCTAAAGAGTTATTAAAAGAAACTTTAGACGAAGTTGGAGAGGGACCAGGAAAGGTATACATGCCTTTAAGAGCAGTACTAACAGGACTTCCAAAAGGTGCAGACCTTTACAACCTAGTTTCTATTATTGGTAGAGATAGAACTTTAGCAAGAATAGAGAGAATGAAAAAATTATATAACATTTAATGAATAGTGGAGTTTTTTAACTCCACTTTTTTTAGCAAAAAATAAAAGAAAAATACAAATAAAAAGTAATTAGTAATATAGTTATTTATAAATACTGAAAATATAGGAGGGCATTATGAAAAATCATATTTTACTTGGCAAATTATTAATGAATGCCTTTAAAATTCTAGGAAAAGCACAAAATGAGATTGAAAGTGATTTGAAAAATTTTAAATTTACAAAGGAACTAGAAATAGATTTTAAAAATATAAATTTTAAAGAGTCATTTAAAAAGAATTTTTTTACACTATTAATAATATCAATTCTTTTAGAGAGTAAAGTTTCAAAAAAGCATATTGTTAGTTATAGTAAAATAATAACGTATTTAAGGCAAATAGTGACATCAACTGATAATATGATAGACAATGAAGATAAAGGGTTAATTTTTATAAAAAGTTTAAAAAATAAGATGGTATCAAATAGCTTAATAATGTTAATTTGTCAAAATTTTTTAACAAAAGAATGTTTAGAATTGAATGAAGGAAAAGATATCGCAGTAAAAAAAATTTTTGATAAAATATATCTTATTGCTATGAGTGAAAGTTTAAGAGATAAATCTCAGTATTTGGAATATCCAAATGAGAAATATATATTAGAAAAAATACATAGTGGAATAGGTGGAGAGTTATTAAAGATAAGTTTAGAAGCTCCATTAGTAATTGAAGAAAATTCAAAGCTAAGAGAGTATTCAAATGGAATATTTGAAATAGGTATGGCTTTACAAGCTTTAGATGATTTTTTTGATATAGAAGAAGATGAAGAGAGTGGGAAAATAAATCTTTTAAGATCAGCATTACTTTATAGTGAGAAGGATGAAGAAGTTGTAAGAGAAGAGTATTTAAAAAAAGTATCAGAAAATGCGTATAATGGGTTTAAAATTTTAGAAGATAATGAGTTTCCAATTAATAAGAAGGAAGCTAAAAAAGTCTTGAAGAAACTTTTCGAATTAAGAGGCTTAAAAGAATATGTCTCTATTTTAGATTAAGGAGGAAGGATGAAAAAATATTCTATAATATTATTTTTAGTCATAGTTAGTCAGCTTTTTTCTAAAGATCCGTATGTTGGGTATTGGGAGATGCCAGATGGAAAAGTAATAATTCAGATTGAAAAAGTAAATAAAGAGTATGTAGGATATGTAAGATGGTTAAAAGATTTAACCTATCCAGAAGGTGATCCTATGGAAGGGATTGAACAGATAGATAGAAAAAATCCTAACTCAAGTTTAAGAAAAAGAAAAGTTATGGATTTACAAGTTGTTGGAGGATTAAAATTAAATAAACAAGGAACTTCATTAGTAGATGGGTGGATATATGATTCTTGGAATGGAAAAAAGTATTATGGTTCAGCGAAAGTTATTGATGATAATACACTAAGTTTAAAAGGATCAATTGATCCTTGGGGAGTTTTAGGTTATTCTATGAAAGTTAAAAGAGTACAACTACCAAAATAAAAGTAGGTGAAAAAATGGAGATAAAAAGATTAAGCATAAAGAATTGGCAGAATATTACCTATTTGAATATTGAGTTTGAAAAATTATTAATATTAATTGGTGAATCTAATAAAGGTAAAACTAGTATTTTAAAAAGTCTTTCGGCTATTTTAGGGAAATATGAGATTCAAAATAGTGATTTTAAGAATGAGAATATGGATATAGAGATAAAAATAAAATATTTTGAAAAAACTTTAGGCTTTTGTACTTTTAAATTATTAAAAAAATTAGGAGAAGATAGTAGATATTTTATTTTGAATCATGGAAAAGAAAAAGAGTTGAGATTAGATGAAGTTAAAAATAAACTTTTGACAATAAATGGAATAATAATTACATCTAAAGACGTGGGAGTTTATGATGCACTATGCCAAATAAGAGATATTTTTATTTTAGAAAACAATGAAAGTAAAATAGTAAAAGAACTAGAAAGTAAAATTCAATATTTAAAAGATAATTTTTTATCTCAAAGCTTACAAAGAAAAGTTTTATTTAGTTTTTTAAAAAATATTTTAGATGACATTGAATACTATAAGAATAATTTAAATGGAAAATTGGATAATCTTTTTTTAATATTTGAAGAACCAGAATTACATTTAAGCCCTCAAAGAAGCAGAGAGATGTACTCTCTATTGATTAAATTATCAGAGATTGGGGTTCAAATAGTTATGGAAACTCACTCAAGCTATTTTGTGGGATTAAAGCAGTATAAGTCAATTTGTTTGATAAAAAAAATAAAAAACGACATAAAAGTTTATCAATATACTGGAAAACTTTTAAATGGTGATGAAATAAAAAATTTCAATATGAATTATTGGATAAACCCGGATAGAGGAGAGATGTTTTTTGCCAAAAAAGTAATATTAGTTGAAGGACAAACAGATAAAATAGCACTATCTTACTTAGCTAAAAAATTAGGGATTTATAATTATAATTATTCAATAGTAGAGTGTGGAAGTAAAAGTATTATTCCGCAATTTATAAAAATTTTAAATGCATATAAGATACCATATGTTGCAGTTTATGATAAGGATAATCATAAGTGGAGAAATGAGACTGAAATAGAAAATTCTAATATGAAAAATAAAAAAATAAAAGGACTTATAAATAAATATATAGGTGATTATATAGAGTTTGAAAATGATATTGAGGAAGAGGTTTATCAAGAAGAAAGAGAACGAAAAAATTATAAAAATAAACCATACTATACTCTCCAAAAAATAAGTGAAGATGAATACGAAATTCCTTTGAAATTGGAAGAAAAAATAAAAAGAATATATAAATAAAGATAGAGATTAAAAAACTCTATCTTTTTTATAAAATATCAATTAAAAGCTTTATAAACATTGAAAATATTTAATAAAATTATAAGAATAATAGAAATATTAAATATTTTTTCAATATATTCATTTGATAATCGATGATTAAGTTTTGCTCCAATAAGTCCTCCAAGAATACCACCTATAACCATTAAAGGTAACATCTCCAAATTATAAATAGAAAATCCCGTTCCAATAAAGATTAAAAATAATTTTGAAAACTGAGATAATAAAATTATAAATACAGAGCTAATAGCTGCATTTCTAGTAGGAAAAGCAAAAAGCATAACTAAAATAGCTACATTAATTGGTCCGCCTCCAATGCCAAGAAATGAAGCGATTCCACCGAGAAAAAGTCCAACTAAAAATATAATAAAAATATTTTTAATTTTATATTTTGGAAGATAGTCTTTAAGTAAAACTAAACTTAAAAGTGCTATTAAAATTAAAGCTTGAATTCCTTTTCCGAAACTTTCATTTTTAAAAAGACTTAAAAAAATATCAAAAGATTTTTTTCCAATACCTCCCCCCAGAATAGATCCAATAGCTAAAATAATTGTATTAAAGTCAGCTTTAAATCCAGATTTAAATTGTTTAATAGTAGCTACAAGTGCCATAGAAAAAACTGTAACAGAAGATAATACTCCTACTGTAGATAGATTGTAGTCTCCTAAAGCATCAAGAACAGGTTTGATAATTACTCCCCCACCAAGTCCAGCTAAAGATCCTAAAGTTGTAGCACAAATGGCAGTTATAAAATAAATAAAAAACATGAGACCTCCTAAGATGTTAAATTAGATAAGTTTAAAAAATAAAAATACCAAGTAAAGATGTCAGTAATAAAATAATTATAGGATTGATTTTAGAAATATATTTGGTTCCTAAAAAAACAATAAGAAAAATAAAAGTTGCTTTGATTCCTTGAGAGTAATCACTTACAAAAAAAGTTGGTTTAGCAATAATTATTCCAGCAAAAGATATAAGAGCTAGAGTAACTGGTTTTACTCCTCTAAAGAATAGGTCTTTTTTAGGATTATCTTTTATTTTATAAAAAATACTAGCTACAATTAGGATAACTATAAAAGAGGGTAAGGCAGAACTGAAGGTAGCTATGAAAGCTCCAGGAATTCCAGCAACCTGATGTCCAACAAAAGTTGCTGTATTAATAGCAATAGGACCAGGTGTAACTTGAGAGATTGCAATGATATCTAAAAATTGTTGTTCTGTTAACCAATTTTGTCTAAAAACTACATCTTGCATAAGAGGAAGCATTGCCAACCCACCACCAAAAGAGAAAAGTCCTATTTTAAAAAATTCATAAAAAAGCGTAAAGTATATCATCTGTCCCCCTTAATAGTGAAAAATATAATACAACCAATTCCAAAGAATAGAATTAAGAATATAGGTGATACATTAAACAGAACTAAACTTAATAGAGATATAAAAAATATAGAATAACTTAATTTATCAACTAAAGTATTTTTAGAAAGTTTAATAACAGAAGATAAAATAAGTGCAGCAATTCCTGCTCTTAGACCAATAAATAATTTTTGCATTACAGGATTTAGAAAACTTTTGGCAAAAAATGCAGAAATTATAATAATAACTAAAAGAGAAGGTCCAACAACTCCTAAAGTAGCAGCAATAGAACCTAAAACACCCATACGTTTTTTTCCAATAAAAGTAGCAGCATTAATAGCAATAGGACCAGGTGTCATTTGTGAAATAGAGATTATTTCAAGAAGCTCATCCTTATCAATCCATTTTTTTCCATAAATCATTTCTCTCTCTATAAGTGGAATCATGGCGTATCCACCTCCGAAGGTAAACATTCCAATCTTAAAAAAAGTAAGAAAAAGTTCTAACATAAAAACCCCCTTAATTGAAATAAAAGCAGAGGAAGACCTCTGCTTTTTATATTTATTTAATTATACATTGTACATATCTTTAATTTTAGCTTGTAACTCTTCGTCAGCAATATAATCGTCATATTCCATTAACTTATCAACAATTCCACTTGGAGTTATTTCAATTATTCTGTTAGCTACAGTTTGGATAAACTCATGGTCGTGAGCTCCAAATAATATAGTTCCTTTAAAATTAGTTAAAGCTTTGTTAAGAGATGTGATTGACTCAAGGTCTAAGTGGTCAGTAGGGTTATCAAAGATTAAAACATTTGCATTAGTAAGCATCATTCTTGATAACATACATCTAACTTTTTCTCCTCCAGAAAGAACTTTAGCCTTTTTAGTAGCTTCTTCTCCAGAGAATAACATTCTTCCTAGGAATCCTCTAACAAAAGCATCGTGCTGATCAGGAGAATATTGTCTTAACCAATCAATTAAATCTAAATCACAGTTCTCAAAGAATGCAGAGTTATCTTTAGGCATATATGCTTGAGTAGTTGTAACTCCCCATGTATAAGTTCCGCTATCTGCTTCCATTTCACCAGATAATATAGAGAATAAAGTCGTTTTAACAATATCATTTTGAGAAATAAATACAACTTTATCATTTGTATTTATTGTAAATGATACGTTATCTAAAATCTTAACTCCATCGATAACTTTTGTAAGGTTTTCAACTTTAAGAAGATTGTTTCCAGCGTCTCTTTCAGGTTTGAATTCAACAAATGGATATTTTCTATTAGAGATTTGCATATCCTCAAGTTGTAATTTCTCAAGTTGTTTCTTTCTAGAAGTTGCTTGTTTTGATTTAGATGCGTTAGCACTGAATCTAGCAATGAACTCTTGAAGTTCTTGTCTTTTTTGATCTAATTTTTTATTCTTGTTATTTATTAATGTTTGCATTAATTGGTTAGACTCGTACCAGAAGTCGTAGTTTCCAACATACATCTTAACTTTTCCATAGTCGATATCAGCTATGTGAGTACAAACTTTGTTTAAGAAGTGTCTATCGTGAGATACAACAATAACAGTAGTATCTTCTAAATTCATTAAGAACTCCTCAAGCCAAGCTATAGCTTGAATATCAAGTCCGTTTGTAGGCTCGTCAAGTAATAGAACATCAGGATTTCCAAATAAAGCTTGAGCTAGTAAAACTTTAACTTTATCAGGTTCGCTTAATTCTCTCATTAATTTATAATGTAGGTCAGCTGTTATTCCAAGACCTGTTAAAAGCATCTCAGCTTCCGTTTCAGCTTCCCATCCATTTAATTCAGCAAACTCTCCTTCAAGTTCAGCAGCTCTCATACCATCTTCATCAGAGAATTCACTTTTAGCATAAATTTCATTTCTCTCTTCGATTATTTTCCAAAGTTTTGTATGTCCCATTAAAACAACGTTTATAACTGACTCATCTTCGTGAGCAAAGTGATCCTGTTTAAGAACAGCCATTCTTTTATTTTTATCAAAGATTACTTCTCCCTCAGTAGGATCTAAATCCCCTGAAAGTATTTTTACAAATGTTGATTTTCCAGCACCGTTAGCTCCAATAAGTCCATAACAGTTTCCAGGAGTAAATTTAACGTTTACATCCTCGAAAAGCTTTCTACCAGAAAATCTCATACTTAGATTACTAGTTGCTATCATTTAAAAACTTCCTCCTAAATATTTATAATATAAATTTAAATTTTGAACACATATCTTAAATATTATATCATGAATTTTAAGAATAGGAAATATAATATATTTTCTTTTTTTTTAAATTATGTTAGAATATTCTATAAAATTTGTATAAGAAAGAGAGGAAAAAGAGTGAATTTATTTACTCCTTTGGATATAAAAAATAAGAGGTTAAAAAATAGAGTTGTTTTACCACCACTAGTTAGATTTTCAATGGTAGGAAAAGATGGATATGTAACTGAGGAGCTTTTAGAGTGGTATAAAGATGTAGCAGAAGGTGGAACAGGATTAATTATTGTTGAAGCTAGTTGTGTAGCAGAAGATGGAAAATTAAGGGATAATCAGATAGGAATATGGGATGATTCTTTTATTGAAGGATTGTCAAAAGTGGCAGATATTGGTAAAAAATATGATGTTCCAATGCTAATTCAAATTCATCACGCAGGATTTAAAGATGAAGTGGCAAGAGTTCCAGAAGAAGTTTTAGATAAAATTTTAGACCAATTCGTAGAAGCGTTTAAAAGAGCCAAAAAAGCTGGGTTCGATGGAGTTGAAATACACGGAGCTCATACATACTTGATATCTCAATTAAACTCTAGATTGTGGAATATTAGAGATGATAAATATGGAGGATCTTTTGAAAAAAGAATGTATTTTACAAAAACTTTAGTTGAAAGAACAAAGAATTTATTTGATGATAACTTTATATTGGGTTATAGAATGGGTGGAAATGAGCCTGAATTAGAAGATGGAATAGCAATAGCAAAATATTTAGAAGCTATAGGAATTGATCTAATACACGTATCCTCAGGTGTTCCAAATCCAGAAAAAAAACAAGAAGTAAAAATAGATATTCCTAAAAATTTTCCATTTGATTGGGTGGTTTATTTAGGAGTTGAAATAAAAAAGCATGTTAATATTCCTGTAATAGGTGTAAGAAATATTAAAAGTGAAGAACAGGCAAGTATGTTGATAGAAAGTGAAATGTTAGATCTTGTAGCAATAGGTAGAGGAATGATAGCAAGACCTAATTGGGTAGAGTTTGCTAAAAAAGAGTATTATAAAAGAACAGGAAAAATGGTGAAGTAATGATTATAAAAAGTTTAGATATATTTTGTGAAATTATCGATAATTTTGGAGACATTGGAGTAGTATATAGACTTGCAAAAGAGTTAAAAACTTTTTATAATGATAATGTTAAAATAAGAGTTATTTTAAATAGAGTAAATGAATTTGTAAATATGAATAAAAAAGCAAAAGATACAGACTATCAAGAGATAGATGGAATTATTTATATGACAAACGAATATTTAGCTAAAAATATATGTACATTTTCTCCTGCAAATGTTATAATAGAGGCCTTTGGATGTAACATTTTAGAGACGTATTTAGAAAAAGCTAAACTAGAATCATCACTATTAATAAATCTGGAGTATTTGTCTGGGGAAGATTGGATAGAAGGGATACACCTTATGGAGTCACCTCTTGGAGCTGAAAAATTAAAGAAATTTTTCTTTATGCCAGGGTTTACAGAAAAAAGTGGTGGAGTAATAGTAGATAAGTTATTTTTAAATAGAAAAAAAAGTGTTTTAGAAAATAAAAAGTTTTATTTAGAGAAATATATACCTGAAATAGATGAAAGTTACTTTTTAGGAACGATATTTAGTTATGAAAAAAACTTTTTACCATTAATAGATGTCTTATTAGAAAATGGTAAGGAAAATTGCTTGTTAATACTTGGTGAAAAATCTCAAATGAGTATAAATAAGATAATTGAAAATTTAAATTTCACTTATTCAAGTGAAGGAATTTATAAATATAAAAATATTCTAATTAAATTTATGCCATTTTTAGAACAAGAGGAATATGAAGAATTGATAAATTTAGCAGATTATAATTTTGTTAGAGGAGAGGATTCGTTTGTAAGAGCTTTACTAACGGGAAAACCCTTTGTATGGCATATATATTTACAAGAGGAAATGGCTCATATGGATAAGATTGATGGTTTTATAAAAAGATATGATGAAACCTTAAAAAGTTTAGGATTGAATAAAGAGTTAGGTATTCACACAAAGCTATTAAGAGATTATAATTTAAGAGATAGTAACTCATTGGAGTTGGGAAATGAAAAATTTGATGATTTTTTTAAAGAGTTTGAAAATATTTCAAAACTTTCTCAAAGCTATTCAGAGTACATTGAATTAAAATGTAATCTTATAGATAAATTAAATGAATTTATTTTAAAATATTAGGAGGTTCAATTATGAAAACTGCTCAAGAATTAAGAGCTGGAAGTACAGTAAAGATTGGAAACGATCCTTACGTAATTTTAAAAGCAGAGTATAACAAATCAGGAAGAAACGCTGCTGTAATGAAGTACAAAATGAAAAACTTATTAAACGGAAATATATCTGACGCTATATATAAAGCTGACGATAAAATGGACGATATCAGACTTGATAAAGTTAAAGCTGTTTACTCATATAATGATGGAGATTTCTATGTATTCTCAAATCCTGAGACTTGGGATCAAATCGAGTTAAAAGATGAGGATTTAGGAGATGCTTTAAACTATTTAGAAGAGGGAATGGAATTAGAGGTAGTTTACTACGAGTCAACTCCAGTTGCTGTTGAGTTACCAACTTTCGTTGAGAGACAAGTAACTTATACTGAGCCTGGATTAAGAGGAGATACTTCTGGAAAAGTAATGAAACCAGCTAAAATAAATACTGGATTCGAAATTCAAGTACCTTTATTCGTTGAGCAAGATGAGTGGATCAAGATTGATACAAGATCTAACGAATATGTAGAGAGAATTAAAAAGTAATAAAAATTAGGTTGAAGATTATATCTTCAACCTTTTTTGTTTAATTATAAAATATCCAAAAAATAAAAATGCCACAAGGGATAACAGGAGTAATCTTATACCCGTATTAAATACCTTAGTGCTGCTTCCTTCCAGACCTGACACGGTTCGATAATAATACGCCATAAGGCTCCTGCCACCACACTTGTGACATATGTAATTATATCATTAAATAAATAAAAATACAAGTAAAAAAATTAGAAAATATTTTTAAAGAAATTTTTGATTCTATTCTTTTTTTCTTTAAGATTATTTTCATATTTATTTTTTAATTGATTTTCTAAAAAAACACTAAAAAGTTCTCGGTTATTTATTAAAGTTCTCTTAACTTCATTTGGAATTGAAGTTTTGATTGTAACAATATCTGTATTATTAGAAAAATGATTAGTAATAGATAGAGTATGATAGTTATTTTCAGTTAATTTTATAAGCTCTTCAAGAATATTTTTTTTAATATCGTCTAATTTAGGAGAGTTTAAAATAAAGTCTTTATTTAATTTAATATTATCAATAATAGTTGTTCCGTCAATTTTAAGAGTTTCTCCAGAAATAGATATTAATTGTTCACTAGATAAAGTACCATTTGAAATATAGTTATTTACTTTATAAAAAGAATGAACATTAAAATTAGAAAGACTAACGTAGATATTACCAACTAAAGTATTTGTATTAATATCTCCATAAACTTTACCGCTTCCATTTTCATGTGATAAGAATATATTCAAAGGTAAAGATATATTTTTAGATAAATTAGTATTAAAATCTTTAAAAGAACCATTAAAATCTATTTTTGATATTTTTCCAGAAAAAGATATATTTTCGATAAAAATATTTGTATTTTTTTCTAAATTATTGTGATTTTTTATTTTTAATAAAAGATCCTTTGTTTTTTTAGAAAAGTTATTAATTTGTTCTTTAAATTGTATATTAATCTCTTTTTGTATAATTACATCAATATAATCAGTATTTTGAATTAAAAAATTTATTAAATTATTAGATAGAGTTTTTGAAAAATTATCTTTATTAAAACTAGAGCTAAAAAATTTAGATAAATTTTTATCAAACTGAATTTTATCGTCAATTTCTTTAAGAAATTCAGTAGTTTTTTCATTTGAATTATTTGTGTTAGTAAGGGGTGAAGATATCAAGTTATTATTAAAGCTAATTCCATTAAGAGTTAAATTGCTAATAGTAAAGTTATTTTTAGATTTAAAAAATGTTTTGAAATCCATTTTACATTCAACCTTTTCAATTGAAATGTTATATTCAATTAAAGATAAATTTTTTAATTCAAAAGAGTTATTAAAAAAACTAAAATTAGCTTTTTTAATAGTTACTTCTTGCTTAAAAGAAGTTGAAAGCTGTTTTGTGATAATATTTTTAAAATATATATTTTTTCCCCAAAAAAGAATAATTAAAAATATTAAAATACTAGATGTAAAAACTAGCATTTTGTTTTTCATAAAATCCTCCTAAAATATTAAAGGCAAGAAATAAATTTCCTGCCTTTAAATAATTTGTTTTAATTATAGTGCTAATCCACCACTAACTTCAATTGTTTGTCCAGTAATGTATGAAGATTCATCACTTGCTAAAAATAATACAGTGTTAGCAATATCTTCAGGCATTCCTAATTTTCCTAAAGCTGTTCTCTCAAGCATTCCATTGATAACATCTTCTGGTAAAACGTCAGTCATTGGAGTAGAGATAAATCCAGGAGCAACACAGTTAGCTCTAACTTGAGCACCTTTTCTAGCTAATTCTTTAGCCCAAGTTTTAGTCATTGCAATAACTCCACCTTTAGTAGCAGCGTAGTTAGCTTGACCAATGTTTCCGTATAAACCTACAACAGATGAGATAGTAACAATTGATCCTTTTTTATTTTTAGTCATTAAAGGAGCAACAGCTTGAGTCATATTGAAAACTCCTTTTAAATTAACATTAATTACAGCATCCCAAGCATCTTCACTCATTCTTACAAATGGTGCATCTTTAGTAATACCTGCATTGTTAACAAGAATATCGATTCTACCAAATTCATCTTTTATTTTTTTAACTAATTCTTTAATAGCATCTCTATCAGTTACATTTAAAATTTCATGTCTAACATTAGTTTGTTCAAAAGTAGCTTCACCCATATCACACGATATAACTAATTCAGCACCTTCAGAAGCTAACTTCTCAACTATAGTTCTTCCAATTCCTCTAGCACTTCCAGTAACTAAAGCAATTTTTCCTTCTATTCTATTCATATAGATCCTCCTATAAAATACATGTGTCATTTAATAGTATAATCATTTTAAAAAAATGTCAATAATTTCCTTAAAAAATTAGTGAGATGTTCCCATTTTGAATAGAGTTTCATTTAATTTATCAGCTTGTTTTTCTGGAAGTAAAAGAACTAAAACATCACCAGCAAGAATTTTACTGCTTCCTTTAGGAATATACTCAGTTTCTCCTCTTCTGATGGCAACAACAAGAGTATTTTTAGGCCAAGCAACATCTCTTATTAGTTTTTCATCAAATTCGGATTCTGCAGAAACAGGAATACAAATTAGTGTCTTTTCATGATGCTCATGACGATCTTCTTCGAAGTCATCCTCAATTTTTTTCTTAGGCATTCTTTCGTATAAAATTTCATAAATAGGCTCTAATTTTAGAATATCTGTAATATAGTATGCTACTATAGAAACTGTTGCAATTGCTAAAAGATGATCAAAGCTACCAGTCATTTCTAAAATTAGAATAACTCCAGTTATAGGAGCTCTAACAACGGCAACAAAAAATCCAGCCATTCCTAAAATCATATAGTGAATGACAAAATCACTATGAAGATTAAAAGTTGTTATAAGTGTAAGTGCATAAATTTTTCCAAGAATAGCACCTAAAACAAGCATTGGTAAGAATATACCACCTTGAAATCCCGTTGCATATGATATTGTTGTAAACAATAGCTTAACAATAAAAACTAATAAAAGAAATAGTATTGTTTGATTAAGATGAGGCAACTCTTCAACTAAGTGATGTCCACCACCTGTTATATCAGGCATAACAAAACATATAATAAACGATAATGTCATAACAGATGATATTTTTACGGCTCTAGGAAGTTTAATTCCTTTAAAAATATCTTGTGTTTTAATTAGTGAAACTGTAAAAAGCTTTCCAAAAAATGCAATGACAATTCCAAAAACTATAAAAAATAAAAATTGAAAATACGGATTAACATCTGTAGGATACTTAATATTTAAATTAAAAGATGGATCCATTCCAAAAATTCTTCTAGCTACGAAATTAGAGCAAATACTAGCTAAGAATGTGCAGATAATAAGTTTAGAAGAAAAGAAACGATGAAGCTCCTCCATGCTAAATATAACTCCAGCTAATGGTGCACCAAAGGCTCCGGCTAAACCAGCACTTGAACCAGCTGTTACAAGATACTTTTCATCAGTATAATTTCTTTTAAAAATTTTAGTAAATCCATATCCAATATATGATCCTAATTGTACTGAAGGACCCTCTCTACCTAAAGATAAACCAGCTCCAATACCAAGTAAACCACCAAAGAATTTGACTAAAAGTTCTTTTACCCAAAAGATATAATCTAGTTTTCTTAAAATTAAAGCTTTAACTTGTGGAATACCACTTCCACCTGTTGTAGGAAATTTTCTAGATAAATAATCTACAAAAAGACCTATAACGATAAAAATTCCCCATATTAAAAGAAGTTTAGAGGGATTTGTAAGAAGTTCCCTACTAATATAGTGTTCTCTAAGATTACCAGCAATTCCTAAACCATATCTGTAAATAGATACGATAACTCCAGTAATAACACCTACAAGAAGAGAGAGTCCATACAGACCTCTATTTCCTTTTTGGAGAAGTTCAACATGATTTTTGATTTCTCTTTTTCTGCTCATAAAAATCTCCTTGATGACATATTGTACTACTTGGGAATATTAACACAAAACCTATGAAAAGTAAAGTAGAATCAAACAAAAGTGAAGGGGGTTGCGTTAAATGAAAGGATAGGGTAGAATATAATGTAATAGAAAGTTATACTAATGAGGTGATTAATTTGAAATTTAATAAAATGCAAGGAGCTGGTAATGATTTTTTACTTTTTAATGGAGTAAAAAATAAATATGAAAATTATTCAAAGATGGCCAAAAAACTTTGTGATAGACGTTATGGAGTTGGAGGAGATGGTATAATGATTGCGGAGGAGAGTCAAAAAGCTGATATAAAAATGGTTTATTATAATTCAGATGGCTCAAAAGGTGAGATGTGTGGAAATGGAATTAGATGTTTCTCAAAATTTATTTATGAAGAGGAAATCATAAAAAAAAGCGAAATAACAATAGAGACAGGTGATGGAATAAAAACAGCTTATTTAACTATAGATGATAAAAATAAAGTGCAATCAATAATGATATCTATGGGTAAAGCAAGATTAAATTCTAAAGAGATTCCAGTATTAATAGAAAAAAATAAAGTTATAAATGAAAAAATAAGTATTGATGGTGAAGATATAATTTTTTCAGCTGTATTAATTGGAGTTCCACATGCAGTAATAATAAGAGAAGATTTGGAGAGTATTGATGTAAATACTTTGGGAGCAAAGATTGAAAAAGATAAATTATTTCCTAAAAATATAAATGTAAATTTTATTCAAATTTTAGATAAATGTAGAATAAAAATAAAAACATGGGAAAGAGGAGCTGGAAGAACACTAGCTTGTGGAACAGGATCATGTTCAGGAGTTTATATTTCTAGTTTATTAGGATTAGTCGAAGATGAAGTAGTTGTAGAAACAGAGGGTGGAGTATTAAAAATTAAATTACAAGGGGATGAGGTATTTATGATAGGAACAGCAGAAACCACATTTAAAGGAGAGATAGTATGGGAATAGCAGAAAAATTAATGTTTATTCTTTTTTTAATTTTGATAAGTGCATTTTTCTCTATGGCAGAGATATCTTTGGCAGGAGCAAGAAAAATTAAATTACAATTATTAGTGGATGAAGGTAATGAAAATGCAAAAAAAGTTATTGATCTTCAAAGTAATCCAGGAAACTTTTTTACAACTGTACAAATAGGATTAAATATAGTAGCTATATTAGCCGGTATAATTGGAGATGGAATATTATCACCAATAATAAATAAATATATAGGAAATCCAACAATAGCATTTTTGATATCATTTATATTTGTAACAGGTTGTTTTATAGAATTTGCAGATTTAATACCAAAAAGATTAGCAATGGTTTATCCAGAAAAAATAGCACTTACTTTAGTAAATCCAATGACTTTAACAATAAAGATTTTAACACCAATTGTATTTATATTTAGTGGTGTGGCTAATTTAGTTTTTAAAGTGTTTAATACACCAAACTCAAGAGATGAACTAATAACTCATGATGATATTTTTGCGTTAGTAGATGCGGGAGCAGAAGCAGGAGTAGTGCATACAAAAGAGCACCATCTAATTGAAAATGTATTTGAACTTGAGCAAAGATGGGTATCATCAGCAATGACAACGAGAGATGAAATAGTATATTTTACTTTAGAAGAGACAGAAGAAAGTATAAAACAAAAAATAGCAGAGTACCCACATTCTAAATTCTTAGTTTGTGAGAGTGATATAGATTCTATATATGGATATGTTGGTTCAAAAGATATCTTACCTAGAATTTTAAAAGGAGAATCTAGTGGACTTCAAAATATAAAAGAGATAACAAATAGAAATATTTTGATTATTCCTAATACACTTACTCTTTCAGAGATGCTAGATAGATTTAATGAGGCTAGAGAGGACTTTGCTGTAATATTAAATGAGTATGCTCATGTTGTAGGAGTTATAACTTTAAATGATGTTGTTTCGACTTTAATGGGAGACGTAGTTTACCCAATGCAAGAGGAATATATAATAAAAAGAGGAGATGGCTCTTGGCTAATAGATGGGGTTACAGCTACTGAGGATGTAAAAAAAGTTCTAGAAATAGAAGCGTTTCCAGAAGAGGATAGCTATGAAACAATAGCTGGCTTTATGATGTATATGTTGAAAAGTATACCTAAAAAAGGTGCCCACATAGAGTTTGATGGTTATAGTTTTGAAGTGGTAGATGTAGATAACTTTAAAATAGACCAACTTTTAGTTATAAAAGAGGAAAAGAAATCAGAGGATGATTTAGAAAATAATGAGAATGAATAAAAAAAGGTAGCTTTGTAGGCTACCTTTTTTACTATCTTGTTATATTTTGTTCTTTAGCAATTCTTTTAACCTCTTCAGCAACAACAGTAGCTACTCTTGGATCAAAAGCATTTGGGATAACATATTCTGGTGTTATTTCATCGTTCTGAATTAATTTAGCAATTCCAACAGCTGCAGCAATTTTCATCTCTTCAGTTATTTTTTTAGCTTTAGCATCAAGAGCTCCTCTAAATATTCCTGGGAAAGCTAAAACATTATTAACTTGATTAGGGTAGTCAGATCTACCAGTACCTACAATTTTTGCTCCTCCTGCAATAGCATCTTCAGGCATAATTTCAGGATTAGGGTTAGCCATAGCAAAAACAATAGCATCTTTATTCATAGTTTTAACCATATCAACTGATAAAATATTAGCAGCAGAAACTCCTATGAAAACATCTCTTCCAATAACAGCTTCTTTAAGTCCACCTTTAATATTTTCAGGATTTGTAATATCAGCTATTTCTGATTTTAAGAAATTGTAGTTAGCTTTATCGTCTCTGTTTATAATACCATCAATATCATTAACAACAATGTCTTTTGCACCCATTTTAATAAGAAGTTTGATAATTGAACTACCAGCAGCACCTGCTCCACTAACAACAAATTTAGCAGATTCAAAAGATTTATTAACTAATTTAAATGAGTTGATAAGAGCAGCTACAACAACAATGGCTGTTCCATGTTGATCATCATGGAAAACAGGAATATCAAGTTCATTTTTTAATCTTGTTTCAATTTCGACACATCTAGGAGCAGAAATATCTTCTAAATTTATACCCCCAAATCCAGGTGCGATTAATTTAACAGCTTTAATAATCTCTTCAGTATCTTGTGTATCTAAGCAGATAGGAAAAGCGTCAACATCTGCAAATTGTTTAAAAAGAATAGCTTTTCCTTCCATAACAGGGAGAGCAGCTTCAGGACCAATGTTTCCTAAACCTAGTACAGCAGAACCGTCAGTAACAACAGCAACCATATTTCCTTTAGATGTGTATTTATATACATTTTCAACATTTTCTTTTATTGCTAAACAAGGAGCAGCAACTCCAGGAGAATAAGCTAAACTTAGTTCCTCTTTATTTGTAACAGCAACTTTTGACACAACTTCAATTTTTCCTGAATGAGTCTCGTGTAGCTTTAAAGATTTTTCAAAAACTGTAGACATAATATATTACCCCTTTAATTAAATTTATTTTGAGCTATTTCTAGCTATTTCATATAGGTCATTTCCTTCGCAATCATTTATAACGATTGCTGGGAAGTCAACAACTTCAAGTCTTCTAATTGCTTCAGCACCTAAATCCTCATAAGCAATGATTTCACTACTTTTTACAGACTTAGCAATTAATGCAGCGGCTCCACCAACAGCTGCAAAATATATAGCTCCATTTTTAACAATAGAATCTTTAACTTTTTGATCTCTTGCACCTTTTCCAATCATTCCTTTTAAACCTTGATCTAAAATAGCAGGAGAGTATGAATCCATTCTATAACTAGTAGTAGGTCCACAGCTTCCAATAGGTTGCCCAGGTTTAGCAGGAGTAGGTCCAGCATAATAGATAATTTGTCCTTTTACATCAAAAGGTAGTTCTTTACCTTCTTCTAAAAGTTTAACTAATCTAGCATGTGCAGCATCTCTAGCAGTATAAATAACACCAGTTATAGAAACAGCATCACCAGATTTTAATTTTTTTATATCTTCATCTCTTAACGGAGTAGTTAATTTTATCATAATGTTACCTCCTTGTGTCTAGCAGCATGGCAATTTAAGTTAACAGCAACTGGTAAAGATGCAAAGTGACATGCTTGAGTTTCAACTTTAACAGCAAGAGCAGTAGTTTTTCCACCAAGACCTTGAGGACCAACATTAGTATCATTTATTAATTTTAAAAGTTCAGCTTCTAACGCTGCAGCAATTGGATCAGGATTAACATCTTCAATTTCTCTTAGAAGAGCTTCTTTAGCTAACTCAGCACATCTTTCGAAGTTTCCACCAATTCCAACACCAACAACGATAGGAGGACAAGGGTTTCCACCGGCGTTTTTAATACTATCTACAACAAACTTTTTAATACCCTCTACTCCATCAGCAGGTTTGAACATTTTTAATGTACTCATATTTTCAGACCCACCACCTTTAGGAGCTACAATAATTTTAACTTTATCAGAACCAGGTACAAGTTTAGTGTGGATAACAGCAGGAGTATTATCCTGTGTATTAACTCTATCTAGAGGATGTCTAATAACAGATTTTCTTAAATATCCATCTTTATATCCTTTGGCAACTCCAGCATTAACAGCAGAGTAAATATCTCCATTGATTTTAACTTCAGTTCCAATTTCTAAGAAAACAACAACAAGACCAGTATCTTGACACATAGGAACATTATCCTTTGCAGCAATCTCGTCATTCTCAATAATTTGACTTAAAATAACCTTCCCCAACTCACTAGTTTCTGTTTTTTGGCATTCTTTAATTTTGTTTAAAACGTCACTGCCAATAAAGTAGTTAGCTTCAATACAAAGTCTAGCAACTTCATTAGTAACTAAATCTAAATCTAGTACTTTCATTTTTCCTCCTTAAATTTCCGTGTATGCTTTTTTATTAATAAAGAAAGGTACCATCCTTTCCTAAATAGTAAAGAGGCACCTTCTTAAAAAACTACTTTTTGATTTTAACTCTCATTAAAAGGTCTCCTATTTTAACATCTCCAGAAGCAACTACTTCAAGTGCTTCAACTTGGTCCATGTTTGCAATAATAACAGGAGTCTTTGTTGATTTAGCATGTTCTTTAATGTAAGCTAAATCATATTTAATAAGCTCATCTTTAACCTCTACAGTTGATCCAGGTTCAGCAATTCTAGTGAATCCTTCTCCATTTAATTTTACTGTGTCAATTCCAAAGTGAACTATTAACTCAAGTCCGTTAGGAACTTCAAAACTAACAGCGTGGTTAGTAGCGAAAATATCAATTTCACCAGCAACAGGTGAGCAGATTGCTCCCTCAGTAGGATCAATTCCACATCCATCCCCAATCATTTTTTGAGAAAAAGCGTCATCTGGTATTTCGCTTAAAGGAATAACTTTTCCGTTTAATGGTGAATAGATATTAAACCATTCATCCTCTTTTTTCTTTTTAAAGAAATCAAATAATCCCATAGTCAAATCTCCTTTCAAATAAAATGCGAAATATATGTAATATTATTTCACATTTAGTTCATTAAATCAATAATATTTTTAAAAAAAAGCATACAAAGAATAAAAGAAAAATCTATGTACTATAAATAAATTATATCATAAGATTTATTTATTTTCCTAGTAATTCTTTTATTTTTTTAATAAAATTATCAACATCCTCTTTTGTGCTGTCAAAAGATGTAACAAGTCTTACTTCATGGATATTTTCATTCCATATATAGAAATAAAAAGACTTTTGAAGTTCAGAAATTATTTCTTTAGGTAAAATAGCAAAAACAGCATTAGCTAAAACTTCTTTTGTTACGGGTATTTCAATTTTTTCTAACTCTAATTTTAAATATTGAGCAATATCATTTGCATTTTTAGCACATTCAAACCAAATATTGTTTTTTATATAAGGAATGAATTGAGCAGACATAAATCTCATTTTTGAATACAATTGAAGATTTTGTTTTCTTATCCAAGAAAATTCTTTAGCTAATTCTTTATTGAAAAATATAAGAGCTTCACCAAACATTAATCCATTTTTAGTACCACCAAAAGATAAAACATCAACTCCTAAATCTCCAGTCATCTCTTTAAAAGAACATCCTAAGGCTACAGCAGCATTAGAAATTCTTGCTCCATCCATATGTAAAAGCATATTATTTTCCTTAGCAAAATTAGAAATAGCTTTAATTTCATCTAATGTATAAACAGTTCCATATTCTGTAGTTTGGCTGATTGAAATAATTTCAGCTTTTGGTTTATGAAAGTTATTTTTAAAAGTTAACCATTTTTGAGCAGCTTCTAAGTCAAGTTTTCCATCTGTACTTGGAACTGTAAGAAGTTGCATACCAGTTATCTTGCTAGGAGCTCCAGTTTCATCTTGCACAATGTGAGCATTCTCAGGAGTTATAACAGCAGATGCTCGAGCTTTCATTCCTTCTAGTGCTAATACGTTAGCTCCAGTACCATTAAATACAAAAAACACTTCAACATCCCCAAATATATCTTTGAAGCATTCAATCGCTTCTTGAGTGATTTCATCTGCTCCATAAGCAGAAACATGGCCGTTATTAACTTCAATTATTTTTTCTAAAATTTTCTGATGGACACCACTATAGTTATCACTAGCAAAAGATTTTTTCATAAATTATATTACCTCCCAGTATATTTATTTTAATACATTATAGTTTTTTTCTTTATAAAAAGCAAAAATAAATAAAACTTGACAAAATTGGAAGAAATCTTTAATATTTAGGTAAAGATTATATTTAATTTGAACCATATATACTCCGAATACGGCGGAGAGTTTCTACGAGCTACCTTAAATAGCTTTCTATGGGTCACAACTTAGTATTTTTTATTAAGTTTTTTGACCTGTTTTTGCAGGTCTTTTTTATTTTAGTCAGTAATTATTATAAAATATTAAAATAAATCTAGGAGGGAAACATGGAAAAATTGTTTCAATTAAAAGAGCACGGAACGACAGTAAAGCAGGAGATAATAGCGGGGGTTACAACATTTTTAACAATGGCATATATCATATTTGTTAACCCCTCAATATTATCAATGACGGGAATGGATAAAGGTGCATTAATAACAGTAACATGTTTAGCATCAGCGATAGGAACGGCTATAACAGCATTTTGGGTAAATGCACCATTAGCTATGGCACCAGGAATGGGATTAAATGCATTTTTTACTTTTACACTTGTTTTAGGAAATGGAGCGACATGGGAACAGGCTTTAGGAGTAGTATTTATATCTGGAGTTATCTTCTTAGCGCTAACATTTTCAGGATTGAGAGAGAAAATAATTGATGCTATACCAGCTGAGATTAGGTTAGCTGTGGGAGCGGGAATAGGTTTATTTATAGCTTTTATAGGAATGCAGGGAATGGGATTAATTGTAAGCAATCCAGCAACAGTGGTGGCTTTAGGGAAATTTAATTTAAATGTTGTTTTAGGATTAGTAGGTTTTGCAATTATGGGATTCTTAGAGATGAAAAAAGTTAAGGGTGGAATTTTAATAGGAATTGTAGCTACAACAGTTTTAGGAATTATATTTGGTGCAGTTCAATTACCATCACAAATAATATCAATGCCTCCAAGTCCAGCACCAATTGCTTTAAAACTTGATGTTTTAGGAGCAATTAAACCAATATTTTTAGGATCGATTTTTTCATTTATGTTTGTTGATTTATTTGATTCTTTAGGAACTATAATGGCTTGTGCTCATGAAGCTGAAATGATAGATGAAAAAGGTAAGATAAAAAATGTTAGTAAAATATTAGAGGCTGATGCAATAGCGACAGTAATAGGTTCTTTATTAGGAACATCAACAACTACAACATTTGTAGAGTCAGCTTCAGGAATTGCAGTTGGTGGAAGAACAGGATTAACAGCGCTAACAACAGCGGTATTATTTGCGATTTCACTATTCTTTTCTCCAATTATAGGGGTTGTACCAGCATTTGCAACGGCTCCAGCTCTAATACTTGTAGGAGTTTATATGTTTAAAAATTTATTGGATATAGATTTTCATAATATAGAAGTTGCAATACCTTGTTTCTTAATAATAATAATGATGCCATTAACTTATAGCATATCAATTGGAATTTCTTTTGGATTTATTTCTTACATATTAGTATGTTTATTTGGTGGGAAAATTACACATGTAAAGCCTATAATGTGGGCGATAGGATTTTTCTCAGTTGTAGAGTTAATGTTTAAATAAAAAAAAGGAGCTAAGCTCCTTTTTTTTATGCATTCTTTTTTAAAGTTAGTTTTTCAGTTTTAAAGGTAAAAGATATTCCAAAAGCTATTAAAGCTGGTATAACCCAAGGGAATCCGTGGTTAGCAAGAGGAATAAAGCTTAAATCTACTTTTAACATTTCAGCTATACTGATTATTAAAGTTACTGCAACAACAGATTTAAAGGTAAAGTGATTTTTAATACCAAAAATATTTAGTAAAATAAGAACGATAGTAACTGGATAAAGTATTACTAAAACAGGTACAGATAAACTAATTATATAGTCTAATCCTGCAACAGAAAGTATTGTTGAGAAAATACAAATTCCAAGAGCTATTTTTTTATAAGATATTTTAAATAGTTTTGAAAACCATTCACTAGCTAAAGCAACTAATCCTACAGAAGTTGTTAAACAAGCTGCAGCAACACAAATTCCAAAAGCTATTTTCCCAATATTTCCAAGAGTCAGTTCTGCTAAAGTTAATGTTGTTTGAGCAGTTGTAAGACCTTTTATACTACTAATTTGTGCTCCTAAATAGATTAAGCTTAAATAGATAAATCCAAGACCAATAGCAGCAATAAATCCAGCATTACTTAAAAAAGATTTTTGTTCATTTGTATCAGTTACTCCCTTTCCTTCAAGTCCTCTAATAATTATAACTCCAAATAGAACAGAAGCTAAAGCATCCATTGTCTGGTAACCACTAACAAATCCATAAGAGAAAGGGTTTCCATTTATTATAGAGTCAACAGGCGTTCCTAAATCGCTAGTTATTCCTAAAATAGTTATTAATGAAAGAATTAATAAGATAATAGGTGTTAAAAATTTACCTAGAATATCAGTTATACTTGATTCATTTAAAACTAAGAATAAAGTTACTCCAAAGAAAATAACAGATGTTAACACAGCTATAATAGTAGGGTTTGAATTAGGAAATAAAGGTAAAACTCCCATTTCAAAAGTAGTTGATCCTGTTCTTGGTATAGCAAATAGAGGACCTATAACTAATATTAATATAGTAGAATAGATTGTATTAAATTTATTTGAAACTTTATTTGCAAACTCATCTAGACTTCCAACTTTTGTGAATGCAAGAATTCCAAGTAGTGGTAAACCAATTCCAGTTAGAAAAAATCCTAGACCAGCCTCAAACCAATCCTTTCCTACAGCTACTCCAACAGAAGGTGGGAATAGTAAATTTCCTGCTCCAAAAAACATAGAGAATAGAGCGAAACCTAAAATTAAAATTTCTTTCTTTTTATTCATTGTAACCTCCAAAAAATTAGTATTATTGTAATAAAAAAATGTGTGTGTTTAAATAATTAGAAAAATTGTATCAAAAAATCAGAAAAAAATCAAGAATAAAATAATGAAAAAAAGGTATGAATGTACTAAAAAAATGGTATATAGAACAATAAAGTTTAGAAAAAAATACAAGAACCCTTTAAAAACAATGGGTTTGTTTTCCAAAAATACGAACAAAAAAATAAAAAAATTGTTATCTATTAAGTAGGAAAAATAAATGTTAGGATTATTTTAGAAAATATTAAGGGTAAATTAAGGAGGAGTCATTATGGAAATATTGAAGTCTATAATAAATGGAACTAATGCAATTTTGTGGGAAAAAAATGTACTTGTGGTAATGCTTATTGGGATGGCTTTATATGCCAGCTATAAAACTAAATTTATGCAAATTAGATTATTTGGAGAAATAGTAAAAACTTTAAAAGGTGAAAAAACAACTGGAGAAAAAATAAGTTCTTTAGAGGCTTTTTATTTAGGAACAGCTTGTAGAGTAGGAGCAGGAAATATAGCTGGAGTTGTAGCAGCTATATCTATAGGAGGACCTGGGGCATTGTTTTGGATGTGGATAGTAGCATTATTAGGGGCCTCAACAGCATTTGTTGAATCAGTTCTATCTGTAATTCATAGGGAAAAAGACTCTAATGGAAATTATAGAGGTGGAACACCGTGGGTTATAAAAAATAGATTAAAAAAGAGATGGTTAGGAATAGTTTATGCAGTAGCTTCAGTAATATGTTATATTGGAGTTATTCAAGTTATGGCAAACTCTGTAACTGAGTCAGTAGTTGGAGCTTATAAATTAAATCCAACAATAATTTCAGTAATATTGGCATTATTAGTTGCAATAACAATTTTTGGTAAAGGAAGAAAAGATAAAATTGTAACAGCATTAAATAAAATTGTTCCTGTAATGGCTTTTATGTATTTAGCAGTTGTATTATATGTTCTTTTAACTAATATAACAGAAATACCAATGGTCTTTGGAAAAATATTCTCGGCAGCATTTGGAATAAATCAATTTGCAGGAGGAGCTTTAGGTGGAGCAATCATGCAAGGAGTAAGAAGAGGGTTGTTTTCTAATGAGGCAGGGAGTGGTAACGGGAATTACGCAGCAGCCTTAGCAGATGTAGATGAACCTGTAAAACAAGGAATGGTTCAATCATTAAGTGTTTTTGTGGATACATTAGTTATTTGCAGTGCAACAGCCTTTGTTGTGTTATTAGCAAGTGATTCTAGGTTAAGTGAGCTAAATGGAATGGTGCTATTCCAAGAAGCTTTAAAAAGTCATATTGGCTGGATAGGAATACCCTTTACAGTAATAATATTATTTTTCTTTTCTTTTAGCACGATACTGGGAGTTACTTTTTATGGAAGAAACGCATTACAATTTATTAGTGAGAATCCTAAAGTAAATACAGGTTATCAATTGATAGTTGTATGGATGGTTTATGTTGGTGGAGTTGAACAAAATTATTTTGTTTGGTCTTTAGCTGACTTTGGATTAGGATTAATGACTGTAATTAATATTGTAGCGATAGCTCCCCTAATAAACGAAAGTATTGTATATTTGGAAAAATACGAGCAAAAATTAAAGGGATGTGCTAAAATAAACCCATAAATTATGTAAAGTTATGGGGGAACTGAAGTATGAAAAAAGTAAGAGTTACAGTTTCAGAAGATATTTGGAGACTTTTAAAAAAAGATTCAGAAGAGTTTGGAATAAATAATAATAAATTATGTAATTTTATTTTAGATAAATTTAAATACACTAAAAAGTTTGATATTGATAAGTTTATAGAACCTCAAGGAAGACCTTTAAAAAAAGTTATACAATTTGATTTAAATGTAGCTAATAAAGGTATATATTATGATATTTTAAAGGCAAATGATGTAGAGGTAGAAGCTGAGTTTTTTAGAGATCTTTTTGAAATATATTCATCACAATTTAAGTATCAACGAGAAATATTTATATTTCAAGATACTTACAAAGTAGTTTTAGAAGCTATAAAAAATAAATCAAAAATGAGAATATTATATATGGAAGATAATTTAATAATATCTCCATATTTTATAAAAAGAGAGGATCAAGGAGATGAAAATTTTATATTTGCTTATGATGATGAGAATAGAATTTATAGAAGTATAAAATTAAAAGATGTGATTATTTTAGGTGTGCTAAATGAAAAAATTCAAATTAGAGATAAAAAATATATTGAAAATATGAGGAAAAATTTCGATCCATTTTTAGGAGAGAGATTATTAATAAAAGCTATTTTTACTCCAATAGGAGAGAGTATGCTAAAAAGTTTTACTAACTATAAACCTAAACTTATAAAAAAAGATGAAAATATTTATCAATTTGAAATGACTTTAGAGAATGCTAAGTTTTATTTTGCTTCTTTTTTAAAAGAGGTTACGATAATAGAGCCACAAAAATTAAGAGATGAATTAAGAAGTTCTTTTTTACAAGCATATAAAATTTATGATGATAAAAAAATTTAAAAAACTTGAAAAAATAAAAAAAAAGTGTTATTATTTACAAAAATTAAAATTAATTATCAAAATAAAGGCAATCTTTTCTAAACAGGTTGCCTTTTTAATAATATTTATTTTATATGGGGAGGAAAAGAATGAATAAAAGAAAAGAGATTTTAGTTTTAGGGTTAGCATTATTTTCGATGTTTTTTGGAGCGGGGAACTTGTTATTTCCACCATCTCTTGGGGTAGCAGTTGGACAAAGTTGGTTTATAGCAGGAATAGGATTTTTTATAACTGGAGTTGGATTACCACTACTTGGAATTCTTGCTTTTACAAAAGGTGGAAGTCTAGATGAGTTTGCAAGTAAAGTTTCTAAAAAATTTAATACAGCATACTTAACAACATTAATTTTAGTAATTGGACCATTATTTGCAATTCCAAGAACAGGATCAACTACTTTTGAAATGGGAGTATTACCACTAATAGGAGGAGCGGACCCTAAAATTTCTGCAATAGCTTGTTCTGTTATATTTTTCGGAATAACACTATTTTTAGTTTTAAATGAATCTAAAGTAACAGATGTTTTAGGAAAGTTTCTGACACCTATTATATTAGTGATTTTAGCTCTAATAACAGTATTTGGAATTTTAAATCCGATTGGAGAACCAGTAGCAAGCATAGTTGAAGGAAGTCAATTTTCATATGGATTTATAAATGGTTATCAAACAATGGATGCATTAGCTTCAGTTTTATTTGGTGTAATAATAGTAAAAGGATTAGAAGGAAAAGGTGTTACAGATTCTAAAGAGCAAAAAGTTTTTTTAACTGGAGCAGGATTTATAGCAGCATTAGGATTAGGAATAATATATTTTAGTTTAATTTATCTAGGAGCACAAATTAGCAGTATGCAAAATTTATCTACAGCTCAAACAGCATTAATGGTAGCTGAATTAACATTAGGAAGTTCAGGAAAGATTGCATTTGGTATTTGTGTAGCTGCAGCATGTTTAACAACTTCTGTAGGATTAACAGCATTAGTGAGTGATTGGTTTTCAAAGCTAACAAATGTATCATATAAAAAAGTAGCTATTATAACATGTATATTTTCAGCAATATTAGCAGTAGCAGGTTTAGACTATATCATAAGCTTAGCTGTACCAGTTTTAGTAATCCTTTACCCAGTTACTATTGTATTAATTGTTTTAAATATTTTTGGAGTTGAAAATAGAAATTGTTTTGCCTTTGCAACGATAATTACTTTAATTATAAGCATTTTAGAAGTTTTAAAAGTAAACTTATCATTTATACCTCTATCAAATTTAGGTTTTGCATGGATTATTCCAGCAATAATTGCCTTTTTAATTGGAAAAATTATAAAAAATTAACTAGAAAGTTTGTTTGTATATACTTAATATATTAAAATAGAACTCAATCATATTTTGATTGAGTTTTTTTAATATTATCTTGAAAAAAAAGGATAAAGGGTGTATAATTCCAAACTGTATGAAAAAAAATCAGGAGGGAAAAAGTGAAGGTTTATTTAACAAACAAAGAAACAACAGAGCAAGTTCTTCTTTTAGGAGAGAATAAGGGGCATTACTCATTTACTAAAACTACTTTACTAGGATTTATGGGAGGAGTGTACATAGCTCTTTCAGCTTTGGGAAATTTAATAGCTAACTTTACTGTAGGTGGAGGCGCTGGAAAATTTATAGGAGCTGCTGTTTTCCCAACAGGATTAATGCTTGTTGTATTAGTAGGAGGATCATTATTTACAGGAGATTGTCTAGGATTATTGGCTTTTACTAAGGGAAAGGTAGAAAAGACAACATACACAAGAAATTTATGTGCAGTATGGATAGGGAATTTTTTAGGATCAATATTTATAGCGTATGTGTCTTACTTAGCAGGAAATTATTCATCACCAGAATTTTCCAAATATGTAGTTGGAGTTGCAGAACATAAAGTTCATCTTACATTTACAGAAGCAGTAGCAAGTGGATTTTTATGTAACGTATTAGTTGCTATTGGTGTTTGGTTTGCTTTAGCAGCAAAAGATTTAGCAGGAAAAATATTAGCTATTTGGTTCCCGATAATGTTATTTATCTTAGGAGGATTCCAACACGTGGTTGCTAATATGTACTATGTAAGTATAGGAAAAATACTTATGTCTACAGTATATTCTCCAAGTGAAATGGCAATTCATTTCTTAGCTGTTACAATTGGAAACTTTTTATCAGGAGCATTATTTTTACCATTAATATATAAAAAGTTATACATGAATGATTAATTAAAAAGGAGTAGAAATTTAATTTCTACTCCTTAATTTTTTAATTTTCTCTATGAACAGTTCTTCCATCAGCTTGATGGTTTGGTGTCATTGCAATTTCTGTCAACTGTATATTTTCAGGAAGGCCAGTAGCATAAATAACAACATTTGCTACATCATCAGGAGTTAAAGCATCGATACCTTTATACGTATTATTAGCTTTTTCAAGATCTCCTTTAAATCTTACCTTACTAAATTCTGTTTCAACTAAACCAGGCTTAATATTAGTAACTCTAATATTTGAATCAACTAAATCAATTCTTAATCCATCAGAAAAAGTTTTAACAGCGGCTTTAGAAGCGCAATAAATAGCTCCACCTGCATAAGCAGCATCCCCAGCGATAGAACCGATATTAACAACATATCCAGAGTTATTTTTTAACATTAAAGGAACTATAGCACTTGTAACATAAAGCATCCCTTTAATATTAGTATCAATAACAGTGTCGATATCTGTAGGAGAGGCTAGATAAACTTTGTCTAGACCTAAAGCTAATCCAGCATTATTGATTAAAATGTCAATTTTTTTAAAAGACTCAGGTAAAGATTTTACCTTATCTTCAACATCTTTGCTATTACGCACATCAATAACTAAAGTATGAACTCTTATACCATATTTTCTAATTAATTCTTCTTTTAAAGAATCAAGTAAATCGGAACTTCTAGCAGTTAAAATTAGGTTTGCACCTTTTTCTGCATACGCTAAAGCACAACTTCTTCCAATACCTTTTGTTGCTCCAGTAATAAAAATAGTCTTACCGTATAAATTGTTCATAGAAAAACCCCCTTAGCTTAATATATAAGCATTTTTTATTTTTTCAACACTATCATAAATATTTGTGTTTGAATCTATTTTAATTGAAAAATCAGAAGATATTTTGTACAATGTTTGTCTTTTATCATACAAGTCTTGTATTGTTTGTAACATGTCTTCTGAGTTTGTAAGAAGTGGTCTAGTTTTACTTCTTTTTACTCGTTCGTAAATAGTATTAACATCACAATCTAAATAAACTACAAAAGAAGTGGATTTTAGATTTTTAATATTAACATTATCAATAATTGCTCCACCACCAGTGGAAATAACTATATTGTTATCTTTAGATTCTTCTTCAATAATAGATCTTTCTAAATCTCTAAAATATTTTTCTCCATGTTCTTCAAATATTTCAGGGATAGTTCTTTTTTCTTTCATAGATATGCAACGATCAATATCTATGAATTTCATATCTAGGCTTCTAGCTAGAATTCTACCTATAGTAGTTTTTCCACTTCCCATAAAACCTATAAGAGCGATATTAGCTTTCATAAAAATTAAAAATGTTCCCCATTATCATAATAATTTGAACCTTCAAGGGGATAGAAGATAACAGTAGTATCGTTGTTGTTTGTTAATTTTTTACAAAATTTTGTGATGAAGTCTGCAACAATATTTTTAGTTTCTTGTCCTCTGTCAAACCAAGCAACATCAACAAAAGTATAACCAGGAACGATAGCTCCATCGAAAATATACTCAGTTTCAGTATGCTCAATAGTAAACCAAGTTCTATCACATTGTACAATTGAAGTAAGTCCATCAATTAATTCTTTACTATTTTCAATTAAACTTTTTTTATCAATACCTCTAAATTTTAAATGTGGCATTTTATTCCTCCTTTTCTGGCAAAAGAATAACTTCTACACAGTTTTTTATATTAAGTGCTCTATTAGAAAAATTTATAATAGAGTTATAGTTTACTGTCTTATTATACCTCATAGGAGTATAAAATTCATAGTCAGATATTAAATTTTTTTTCTCTAGGTAATTATTCCAAAAACTATTGGTATTTAATGCAGTCTCAAAATTTAGTTTATAGTTTTTTTGAATATCTAAAATTTTATTTTCTGGAAAAGTTCCTTTTTGAATATTTTTAATAGTATTTTTGACTTTAGATACAACTTCATCAACTCTTTTAGTATCTGTACTAAACATAATTTGAAGATAATTTTCACCAAAATTTAATTTTTCAAGGTTAGAATATGAAGAAATAGAATAAACACCACCAATTTTTTCTCTAACATCTTCGATTAGGAGTATATTTAATAAATTAGAAAAAGCTCCATATAAAACTCTATTTTCTAATGAAAAATTACTTTGATAAGGAAAAGTTAAAATAACTGTAGCTTTTTTATCAATTCCTTTGATAATAGTTTTTTTAACAGACTCAGTAGGGTAAACTACATTTAAGTCTTTGTATTCTAATTGATTAGTATTTATAGGAAGATTAGCAAAGTAATAATCTAAATTTTTAATTAAAATTTGTTCATCAATAGAACCTGTAACAACTAGTTTATAATTTTTAAAATTACTAAATAAATGTTCAAATGTATTTAAAAGAGATTCTTTGTTAACATAAGAAATATCATCTATTTCTAAAGGAACTTTTCTTGGATGATTGTTATTTAAAGTTTCTAGATATGTTTTTTTAAATAAAGCTTTAGGAGAAAAGTCTCTATTTTTTATTAACTCTCTATTTGTTTTTAAATTTGATTCAATAATATTTTCATCAAATTTTGGATTAGAGATAAGTGTTCTAAAAAACTTTAATGCTTCAGAAAGATTCTCTTTATTTGTAGATATTGTAAACCCTTGTGTATAATCATCAATAAATGGTTCAACACTAAAATTTTTTCCTTTGAAATATAACTCTAAAGAGCTATAGTTAATATCTCCTACTCCAGAATTAGAAAGAATTTCTGGAAGAAAAAGTGAATTAATGTATTCAGGATATTCTAAACTAGAGCTACCTTGCAATTTAGTTAATTTAAAAGTTATCTTATCTTTGTCAAAGTTAGTTTCTTTATAAAGAACTTCTATTCCATTTGAAAGAAGTAGTTTTGTATAATCTTTTTCTTTTGTAATAACTTTAGAAGTACCAGGTATTAAATTTAACTCTGGTAATTCAGTTTTAAAAGATTTTTCTTCAATAGAGGTTGTATTTTTTGTTAAAAGTAAATCAATTAAAGATTTAATTTCATTTGTTTTAGGTAGCTTATCTTTCATATTTTCTCTAGAAGTTATTAAAACGTCGTAATTTAAAGAAGTAAGATTACTAGCAATATTTTTTAAGTCATCAATAGTTATACTTTTTAAAATATTTTCAGTTAATTCATATTCCGCATCAGGTTCCATAAAAACATTATTATTTAAAATATAATCAACGATAGAATCCATGTAGATATCATTTTTAATACTTTCTTTATTGCTAACAATAGTCTTTAGATTGTTTAAAAGATTTATTTTTTCATTTTCTAATTCTTGAGATGAAACTCCATTTAATGAAATACTTTTTAAATTATCAATTATATCCGTTATAGATTTATTTATATTTTCATCCTTTATAAGTGCTGAAATTGCATAAATTCCAGTGTTTTTATTAAGAGGAAAATTATAAATAGAGGAATATACAAAAGGTGAATCTTTATCTTTAGATAAAATAGAAAATCTAGTATTTAAAATAGAATTAAGTAAGATTTTTTCTAAGTTGTTCTTGAATGAAGCTGTAGTATCAATAGTAGATATAGGTTCTTTCCACATTAAATTAAAATTAGTTGTAGTAAGTTCAGGATCAGTAAAAATAGTAACTGAATCCTCAAGGGGTAAAGATATTTCATAATTTGTATTAACAATATTTGTTTTATTTTTTAATGATGCAAAATTATTAGTAATAAGGTGTTTGATATCTTCAGGATTAAAATCTCCAACAGCAACAACAGCCATATTTTCTGGTTGATACCATTTTTCATAATAGTCTCTAAGTTTTTTAGAAGTTGCGCCCTTTATAGTTTCAGGAAAACCTATAGGAAATCTTTTAGAATACCAAGAATCACCATATAAGATTTTCTTTTGTAAATCTCCAACTCTTTGAGAAATTCCTTGTCTTAGTCGCCACTCTTCAATAATTATATTTTTTTCATTTTCAACATCTTTTGGATCGAGAGTTACCTCTGATGCCCACTCTTTAAGAACATTAAAACCAGTTTCTAAATCTGACTTAGAAGTGGGAACTTGAAGTTTATAAACCGTTTCTGAAAAACTGGTATATGCATTTAAATCTCCACCGAAACTTAAACCTAAAGACTGGAGATATGTAACAAGCTCATTTTTTTTATACTCTGTAGTACCATTGAAAGCCATATGTTCTAAAAAATGTGCCAATCCTTGTTGATCTTCCTCTTCGTAAAGAGAACCAGCTTTTACAACAAGATTTAAAGAAGCTCTATTTTCAGGTTTTTTATTTTTAAGTATATAGTACTGTAAACCGTTGTCAAGTGTTCCAGAAATTAGATTTTTAGATACTTGTAGATTTGGTTGGTTACTAGCAAAAATAAAAAGTTGTAAAATTAAAAATATTATAGTAAACGGAAATATTCTTTTTTTCATTGGTAAAACCTCCTCGTATAAGTTAAAGATATTTAGATAGTAACATTTTATAAGTTTTATTAAAAGGATTATTTAGTAGATTTTTTTAGATAAAATTGTTAAAATATGACGAATAAATAATAAATGGAGGATAACGTGAGAGTAAAGGACAAAAAGAAATTCTTTAGATTTTTAATACTAGTAACAATTTTTATTTTTACAATTTCTTGTGGGGTTAAAAGATTTGTTTTTAATGATGAACCTAAAAAAGTAGAAATGGTAAGTGATGAAATAAAAGTGGATGTCTTATCTTTAAATAAAGTAAATACAGACCCAGAATTAAAAAAAAAAGATTCAATTATAAAAGAGGATAAAAAAGAGATAGAGTTAAAAAATATAACTGAACAAAAAACACCTGAAATAAAAGAGGAAGTATCAGTAAATGAGCAAAAAGAAGAAAAGAATATTGAAAAAAATACAGTAAATAACTCAAAATATATTAAAAATCAAACGCTGTTTGTTTATAGAGATGAAATGCAAAAAGAAAAAACAGACACTTTGAGAAAAGGGACAAGAGTTGATATTATAGATGAAAAAGAAATAACTGTAAATGATAAGAAAAAGTCATTATTAAAGATTCAATATAAAAAAGATTTGAAAAATAAAAGTGGTTGGATAAGTAAAGTAGATTTAGCAAATAGTTTAAATGAAGTTTTGCCAAAAGAATGGAAAAATCTAGATTTTACATCAAATTATCCAACTAATAATTTTAGTAATAATCCAAGAGTAGATGTAAAAGGAGTGTACTTAAATATTTATACAATTGGAAGTTCTAAAAAAATGGAAAGACTCATAAATCTTGCGAATACAACAGAAATAAATGCTTTTGTAATAGATGTAAAAGATGATAATGGAGTACTATCTTTTGAAATGGAAGCTCCTAAAAAATTCGGAATACCAGTTTCGAAAAATTATCCAATAAAAAATATAGAAGAGTTTATGAAAAAAATGAAAGAAAATAATATATATACGATAGCAAGAATTGTTTCATTTAAGGATCCAACGTATGCAAAAGCAAATCCAGATAAAGTTATTATTTCAAGAGATACAGGAAAACCTTATACAAATAGTGATGGAATAATTTGGGTATCAGCACACGATAGAAATCTTTGGGATTATAATTTATCAGTTGCAGAAGAAGCAGCAAAAGCAGGGTTTAATGAGATACAATTTGATTATGTAAGATTTCCAGCTTCAAATGGTGGGAAGTTAGATGCAAAACTAAATTATAGAAATACCAAAAATGAATCAAAACCAGAAACTATTCAAAAATACTTAAAATATGCAAAAGAAAGATTAAATGTTTTAGGTGTTTATACAAGTGCGGATGTTTATGGGCAAGTAGGAACATTTAGTGATGATATGGGATTAGGACAACATTGGGAAGCTGTAACTCAAGTTGTAGACTATATTTCACCAATGATGTATCCAAGTCATTATGGAAATGGAGCTTATGGAATAGCAGTTCCAGATGCACAGCCATATAAAACAATATACCACTCATTAAAAGATTCTATAAATAGAAATGAAAATGTTAATTCACCAGCAGTGATAAGACCATGGATTCAAGCTTTTACTGCAAAATGGGTAAAAGGATATATTCCTTATAATGAAAAGGAAATAAGAGAGCAAATTAAAGCAATGAATGATTTGGGAGTAACAGAGTATTTACTTTGGAGTCCAAGTAATAACTATAAGATTACAGGGAAATAAAAATAAATGTTTAAAAAAAGTATAGTGTATGATATAATGTCATTTGAACTAATTTAAAGGAGAAAAGATTGGAAGGAATAATAGTTATAGATAAACCTATCGGTATAACTTCCTTTGATGTTATAAGGGTTTTAAGAAGAAATTTGAAAGAAAGAAGAATAGGACATACAGGAACTTTAGATCCTTTAGCAACTGGAATTCTAGTTATTTGTGTAGGAAAAGCTACAAAATTAGCACAGGATATAGAAGGATATGAAAAAGAGTATGTTGCAGATTTAGAACTTGGTTTTAAAACAGATACCTATGATATAGAGGGGAAAGTTTTAGCTAAAGTAGAAGAGTTTAATATTTCTTATGAAAATTTTGAAGAAACATTAGAAACATTTAAAGGAGATATAAAGCAAATACCACCAATGTATTCTGCTATAAAAGTGGATGGAAAGAAGCTTTATGAGTTAGCAAGAGAAGGTGTAGAGATTGAGAGAAAAGCTAGAGATGTTAGTATAAAAAATCTAGAAACTATATCTTTTGATGGAGTAAAGGCTAAGATTGATTGTACAGTTTCAAAAGGTACATATATAAGAAGTCTAATTTATGATTTAGGTGAGAAATTAGGAACTTTTGCAACAATGACTGGTTTAAGAAGAACTAGAGTTGGAGAAGAGGATTTAGCAAGAGCATTCACATTAGAAACTATTGAAAAAATGGTATCAGAGAATGATTTTTCTTTCTTAGTTTCAATAGAGGATTATTTTAAATTTCCTAAAGTAGATATTGAAGATGAAAATGATTTAAAACTTTTTGTTAATGGTCAAAGATGTAAAAAAAGAATAAATGAAGGAAAATATAGAGTTTATTCTAAGAATAATTTTATAGGCTTAGGCGAGGTTACAAAAGGATTATTAAAAGGTTACAAATATTATTAATTATAGAGAGGAAGAAATATGAAGATTAAAAACATTGCAATTATTGCACACGTTGACCATGGAAAAACAACTTTGGTTGACTGTTTATTAAGACAATCTGGAGTTTTCGGAGCTCACGAACTTGAAAAAGTTGCTGAGAGAGTAATGGACTCTAACGATATTGAAAAAGAAAGAGGAATAACAATATTCTCTAAAAATGCTTCAGTAAGATATGGAGATTGTAAAATTAATATTATAGATACTCCAGGACACGCGGACTTCGGTGGAGAAGTTCAGAGAATTATGAAAATGGTTGATTGTGTTGTTTTACTAGTAGATGCGTTTGAGGGACCAATGCCACAAACAAAATACGTATTAAAGAAAGCTTTAGAGCAAGGACACAGACCAATAGTTGTAGTAAATAAAGTAGATAGACCAAATGCAAGACCTGAAGAGGTTTTATACATGGTTTACGATCTATTTATCGAACTTAATGCTAACGAATTACAATTAGAGTTCCCAGTTGTGTATGCTTCAGGAAAAGCTGGTTTTGCTAAAAAAGAGTTAAATGATAATAGCGACAATATGCAACCTTTATTCGAAACAATAATAGAACATGTTGAAGATGCAGAGGGAGATAACAACAAACCTACGCAATTTTTAATAACAAACATTGAGTACGATAACTATGTTGGAAAACTAGCTGTTGGAAGACTTTACAATGGTACATTAAAAAGAAATCAAGATGTTATATTAATAAAAAGAGATGGAAAGCAAATTAGAGGAAAGGTTTCAGTTCTTTATGGATATGAAGGTCTAAAAAGAGTTGAAATTCAAGAAGCTTTCTCTGGAGATATAATCTCAGTTGCAGGTTTAGATAACATTGATATTGGAGAGACAATTGCTGATTTCAATGAGCCAATTGCTTTACCAGTAATTGATATAGATGAGCCAACTTTAGCAATGACATTCATGGTAAATGATTCTCCATTTGCTGGAAAAGAAGGTAAATTTGTAACATCTAGAAATATTTGGGATAGACTTCAAAAAGAGCTTCAAACAAACGTTAGTATGAGAGTAGAAGCAACAGAAAGTCCAGATGCTTTCGTAGTAAAAGGAAGAGGAGAACTTCAACTTTCAATACTTTTAGAGAATATGAGAAGAGAAGGATTTGAAATTCAAGTTTCTAAACCAAGAGTTTTATTAAAAGATATTGATGGAGAAAAATATGAGCCAATCGAATTAGCAATGGTTGACGTTGATGATGCATTCGTAGGTGTTGTAATTGAAAAAATGGGTATCAGAAAGGGAGAAATGATAACAATGACTCCTGGAACTGATGGATATACAAGATTAGAGTTTAAGGTACCTGCAAGAGGATTAATTGGATTTAGAAATGAATTCTTAACAGATACAAAAGGAACAGGAATCTTAAATCATTCATTCTATGATTTCGAATTATATAAAGGTCCAATTCCAACAAGAGCTAAAGGAGTTTTAATCTCTTTAGAGCAAGGAACAACTGTAGCTTATGCTTTAGGTGGACTACAAGATAGGGGAGTATTATTTACTGATCCAGGAGTAGCTGTTTATGAAGGAATGATCGTAGGAGAGCATAACAGAGATAACGATTTAGTTGTAAACGTATGTAAGGCTAAGAAGTTAACTAACATGAGAGCATCAGGAAGTGACGATGCTATAAAGCTTGCTACACCTAGAAGATATACTTTAGAGCAAGCTCTTGATTACATAGCAGATGACGAGTTAGTAGAAATCACTCCAACTAATATCAGAATAAGAAAGAAATTCTTAAAAGAGGGCGACAGAAGAAAAAACTCTAAATAATAATTAAAGAGGTATATCTATGAAAAAATTATTGTTTGTAATTTTACTGTTATCAATCTTTGGAGGTTGTAGTGGTTTAAATACAAAAAAGTATACGGAAGAAGAGATTATAGCAGCAGTAGTTGTAGATAATGTGTATATTTTAAATAGAGCAATAAAGAATGGTTTTAACATAGATCAACAGTTAAAAAATGGAGATACTCTTTTAAGCCTAGCTTTAAAAGAGGATTCTCTACAAGTTATAGCTAGTTTGTTATCAAATGGAGCAAATATAACTAATGATTTACCTGCAAAGAAGAATATAGGAACTAATTTAACAACTTCAGCAAGACCACCAATTTTTTATGTAAATAGCATGGATGCTTTACAAATGTTTTTAAATGATAAAGCTGATGTAAATGTATTCACTAGTGATGGTGAACTTCTTTTGAATTTTTATATAAAGACAAGGCCACAAAATTTAGCGATAACATTAATAGAAAATGGAGCATCACTTAGAGTTCTTGATTCTAGCCAATGGTATCCAATATTCTGGGCTGTTAATATAGAAAATGAAAATATTTTAAAAGCATTACTAAAAAAAGATAATAGTCAATATTTATTAAAAGATAAAAAAGGGAATTATCCGATATATTATGCTAATTCAAAAGAAATTATAAGAGAGTTATTAGATGGGGAATATAATCCTAAAGAAAAAAACATATATGGGGAAAATATATTAGGAGAAGTATACCTAAAAGTTAAAAGATTAGGTTATAATGATTTGATTCCTCTTTTATTAAAAAAGGGAGTAAATCCTAATTATACCTCATATAAATAGAAAATTATAAAAGTTAAGACAAGGATAGAATTTATTAGTTCTATCCTTGTTAACTATTTAGTGAACTTGAAAAAATGATAAAAATAATGTATAATTGCAAAAGCATTTTTTCATAGGAGGAAATAAATGATAAGAAAACTTTTAAGCCCTATAGATAGATTATCTTTTTCGAGGAAATTAATACTTGGATTTTTAACAGCAATAATTTTAGGGTCAATATTACTATACATGCCATTTTCTCTTCAGGATGGTCAAAGGATAAGTTTTTTAACAGCACTTTTTACAATAACATCGGCAATATGTGTGACAGGGTTATCAGTTATTGACATAAGTAAAGTTTTATCTTTTGAAGGACAAATAATACTGCTTGTATTTATTCAATTAGGTGGTTTAGGTGTAATGACTTTTTCATCTTTATTTTTTCTTTTAATTGGAAAAAAAATTGGATATAAAGATAGAGAGTTAATAAAAGAGGAGAGAAATGCTGAAAATAGTGGAGAAATTGTAGATTTTATAAAAAAAATAGTAATAATTGTTTTTTTAATAGAAGGAATAGGAGCATTTTTTTTAACATTGGAATTTTTAAAAATTTTTGATTTTTCAAAAGCTTTATATTATGGAATATTCCACTCTATATCAGCTTTTTGTAATGCAGGATTTGCATTATTTTCAAATAACTTGGAAAACTATCCAGGAAGCATATTAATGAATATGACAGTAGCATATTTAATAATATTAGGTGGAATAGGATTTTCCGTGATAAATTCAGTACTAGTAGCAGTTAGAAGGGATGTAAAAAGATTTACTTTGACATCAAAAGTAGCTATATTAGTTTCAATGTTTTTAACATTTGTTGGAATGATTTTATTCTTTTTATTAGAATATAAAAACCCTTTAACAATTGGAAGTTTAAATTGGTTTGATAAAGTTTTGGCTTCTTTTTTCCAAAGTGTTACAACTAGAACGGCAGGGTTTAATACCGTTCCTATGGGAGCTTTGAAACCAGCTACTATATTTATGTTTTGTATTTTAATGTTTATTGGAGCTTCTCCTGGGTCAACAGGTGGAGGAATAAAGACAACAACAATTGGAGTAATTATATTTTATGTTATTGGAGTTGTTCAAGGAAAAGAAAACATAAATGTTTTTAATCGAAGAATAAGTTGGGATATACTAAATAGAGCTTTAGCAATATTAATAATATCAATTATATATGTTTCTATAATAATAATGGCAGTTATGACAATAGAAGATATGAGTTTTGAAAAAGTAACATTTGAAGTTATATCGGCTTTTGCCACTGTTGGATTATCGATGGGAATAACTGCAGATTTAAGTGCAATGTCAAAGATACTATTAATAATAACAATGTTTATAGGAAGATTAGGTCCAATGACATTTGCTTTGGCTTTAGGAGAAAAGAAAGTAAAACAAAACTTAAGATACCCAAAAGAGAATATTTTAGTAGGTTAATTAATGGAGGGAAATTATGAAACAATATGTAGTTATAGGTATGGGAAGATTTGGGTCAAGTGTTGCAGAAACACTATACAAGGCTAATGAAGAGGTTTTAGCAATAGATGAATCTGAAGATATAATTCAAGAAGCAGTAAATAGTGGAGTAGTTGAAAATGCAGTAGTGGCAGACGCAACAGATGATAAAGAATTAAAAAATATAGGATTAGAAGGGTTTGATGTTGCTTTTGTATGTATTGGAGCAATAGAGCCAAGCATAATGGTAACTTTAAATTTAAAAGAGTTAGGTGTAAAAAAGATAATTGTAAAAGCAGTATCTAGAAGACATGGAAAAGTTTTAGAAAAAATAGGTGCAAATCAAGTTGTATATCCTGAAGAGTATATGGGTAAAAGAGCTGCAATGGCTGCAATGGATCCAAATATGATTGAACACTTTAGATTTTCAAAGGACTTTTTATTGGCAGAAATAAAATCACCAGAAATCTTTTGGAATAAAACACTTATAGAATTAGATATAAGAAAAAGATATAATGTAAATATTGTTGGAATAAAAAAGGGGAATAGAAACTTTATTCCTAATTTATCAGCGGATACAATAATAGAGCAAGGAGATATTCTTCTTGTAATAACAGATGCTAAAACAGCAGCAGAATTAAAGAATTTAAAGTAATAGAGAGGAGTAAAAATGCAAAATTTTGATGTTATAGTTGTAGGTGCAGGACATGCAGGATGTGAAGCAGCATTAGCAGCAGCAAGAATGGGAGCTAAAACAGCTATCTTTACGATATTATTAGATAATATTGGATATATGTCTTGTAATCCATCTTTAGGAGGGCCAGCTAAGTCTCATTTAGTGAAAGAAATAGACGCTTTAGGTGGAGAAATGGGAAGAAATATAGATAAAACATTTATCCAAATTAGAGTATTAAATACAAAGAAAGGTCCAGCAGTAAGATCTTTAAGAGCACAAGCAGACAAGGTAAATTATAGTAAAGAGATGAAAAAAACTCTTGAAAATACAGAAAACTTAGATGTTATACAAGGAATGGTAACAGAGATTATCGTTGAAGATAGTAAAGTTGTTGGAGTAAAAACTAAAGAGGGTGTAGAGTACAGAGCAAAAGCTGTAGTAATAGCAACTGGAACATTCATGAGAGGTTTAATTCATATTGGAGAAAAGCAATTTCAAGGCGGAAGAATGGGAGAGTTATCTTCAGAAGAATTACCAGTATCATTAGAAACATTGGGGTTAAAATTAGGAAGATTTAAAACAGGAACTCCACCAAGAATAGATGCTAGAACAATAGATTATTCAAAGGTAGAGGTTCAACCAGGAGATCAAGGAGTATTAAAATTTTCAAGTAGAACAACTGCAGAAGAAGTTTTATCTAGAAAACAGATTCCTTGTCATATGGTATTTACAAACCAAGGAGTTCATGACACAATTATTTCAAATAAAGACAGATCGCCTCTATTTAATGGAACAATTCAAGGAACAGGACCTAGATATTGTCCATCAATAGAGGATAAAGTATTTAGATATCCGGATAAAGATAGACATCATCTTTTCTTAGAAAAAGAGGGATATGATACTAACGAGGTTTATATTAGTGGATTTTCTTCGTCATTACCAACAGATGTTCAATATAAAATGTTAAAAGGCATAGAAGGTTTAGAGAATGCAAAAATAATGAGATATGCTTACGCAATAGAGTATGACTACATAATTCCAGAAGAGATAAAATATAGTTTAGAAACTAAAAAAGTGGAAAACCTATTTTTAGCTGGACAAATAAATGGAACATCAGGTTATGAAGAAGCAGGATCTCAAGGACTTATGGCAGGGATAAATGCTACAAGAAAAGTATTTGGAAAAGAACCTATTATTTTAGATAGAGCAGATTCGTATATAGGAACATTAATTGATGATTTAGTTTCAAAAGGAACAAATGAGCCATATAGAATGTTTACCGCAAGAAGTGAGTATAGATTGGTTCTAAGAGAAGATAATGCAGATTTAAGATTATCTAAAATAGGATATGATATTGGTTTAGTTTCTGAAGAAGAATATGCAAGAGTTCAAAAGAAAGAAAAGGATGTTGCTGAAATAATAGAAAAATTAGAAAAGCAACACGTAGGAAGTAGTAACCCAAGAGTTAATGAAATTTTGATAAAAGCCAATGAACCTGAAGTAAAATCAGGAATAACTTTATTAGAGTTATTAAGAAGACCAGAAGTAACATATTCAGATATAAAATATATTTCTGAATTAATAGAAAAGTTTGATTTAGGGTCTTACGATGAAGATACAGAGTACCAAGTTGAGGTACAAGTTAAATATTCAGGATATATTCAAAAATCTTTGAAAATGATAGAAAAGCATAAAGGATTAGAAAATAAAAAACTTCCAGAAGATATGGATTATGACTCTTTAGAAAATATGCCAAAAGAAGCAAAAGATAAATTGAAGCAAGTAAGACCATATAATATTGGACAAGCTTCAAGAATTTCAGGAGTTTCTCCAGCGGATATTCAAGTTCTATTAATGTATTTAAAGTTGAAAGGAAATAAATAGATGAGAGAGTATTTAGTTGAAGGAATAAAAAAAATAGGATTAAAATATACAGATAAAAAAATTGATAATTTAATAAAGTATTTAGAATATTTGGTAGCTTATAATAAGCATACAAATTTAACAGCCATCAGAGATACTAAAGATGCGATAGAGAAGCATTTTTTAGATTCTCTTCTTTTACAAAATTTATTGGATGAGAAAAATGGGACGAAAGCTATAGATATAGGAACTGGAGCTGGATTTCCAGGGATGGTTTTAGCTATTTTTAATCCTAATATAGAGTTTGTATTAATGGATTCTGTAGGTAAAAAGACAACATTTTTACAAAATGTAAAAGAGTTATTAAATTTAGAAAATGTAACTGTAGTTAATTCTAGAGCAGAAGATTATATAAATGATTCTAATAGAGAAAGTTTTGATATAGGACTTTGTAGAGGAGTTAATAAATTAAATGTTATTTTAGAGTATATGATTCCTTTTATAAAAGTTGAAGGTCATTTTTTAGCTCAAAAAATGGCTGGTACAGAGGAAGAAGGAGAAGCAACAAATGCGCTAGAAACTTTAGGTGCAAAAATTGTTAAAATACATAGATATAAGTTACCAAATTACGGTGATGAAAGATTAGTTGTTGAAATTTTAAAAGAAAAATCAACAGATAAAAAATACCCAAGAAGAGCTGGAGTGGCTTTAAAAAAACCATTATAAATATACTAATTAGGGAGGGAAGAGATATGAGAATTTTTGAAAAATACAAAAAATTAATAATCATATCTCTTTCCATTTTTATTTTTTTGAGTGGAGGATTGTTAATTAAATATAATTTACCAAAAGTTGTAGAAATTATATTGAAAATAGCAGTAGGGCCAACAATATCTTCTCAAGAAATTAAATTTCCAAAATTTGGAGAGATTGATATAACTGATGTGGTATTATCAAAGGGAGATGATGTAATAGTAAAAGCTCCCAAGGTAGTTATAACATATTCAAAAGAATCATTAAAAAACTTTAGATTGAAAGAGATTAACGTTGAAAAACCATGGGTTCATATAGAGCGAAAGGGAGAGAGTGTAAATATTGTAGATGCTTTTTCTAGTGGAACTAAAGGGGAATCTACAGCTAAAGCAGGAACAGCAGTTCCAATAGATATAATAACAGTAAAAGATGGTGAGCTTTTATTTCGAGATACAACATATTCAAGAGAAATAAAACAAGAGTTGAATAATGTAAATGGATATGTTTCATTTAATAAAATAACAGGTATAGATTTAGAGTTTAAAGGTGAATGTCAAAAAGAAAAATATGAATATAGATTTAATAATTTAAATGAACCTTTAGATATGAATATAGTTTTAAAAAATATTGTAGTTAAGCCAGAGCTTATTCAGTATGGTTATGATGATAAAGAAATAAGTGGAGCTACAGGATTATTCGATATGAATTTGACTATTGCAACAAGTGGATTAACTGGAGATGCTGAACTTAAAAATGGAACAGTAACATATGATGGTCTAAGTAGTAAAGTAGAGAATGTAAATGGTAAGATTGATTTTAGAAAAGATAAAATTGATGTTAATTTTACATATTTGTTAGAAAATAATCCTGGAACTTTTGATGTTTTTTATTCAGAGAAATCAGGAGTGAAGGTTGATTTTAAATTTAAAGATTTACCTTATTCTGTTGCTAAAAGTTATAAATTATTAGGAGATTTAAATTTACCTTTAGACAATTTAAAATTTAAAAATGTTGATGTTCAATTGTCTTATGAGAAAAGTCAAGGTTTTAAAGCTGAAATTTTATATAATGGTTATCCTTTTGTCTCTTCTGGAGTAGAGATTAGTAACTTAAATGGGAAAGTCTTATTTAAAGATGGAATATTGACTTTGTCAGGAAATAGTTTGAATATATTAGCTACAGGATTGGAATATAAAAAAGATTTAACATATGAAGTAGCTTTAGATTTAAATGGAGAAGATTTAAAATTTGATGTTATTTCAAATTTTATTAATTTAAATGGAGAATATAAAAAGAAAGAGGAGATATTAAACTTATATCAAGATAAAAAGCTTGTAATGTCTTATAATTTAAAAACTCAAACATTAGAGTTATTAGATTTAGCAGGTAGTAATTTACTTAATAAGTATGATTTCTTTTTAAAAGCTCAAGAAAAAGATAAAGTAATTAACTTTGAAGAGATTTCAATGATTAATAAAGATGGACAGATGGTTTTACAAGTCGTTGGAGAGTTAAATAGAGAAAATTTAAAATATAAATTTAAAATGCATACAAAAAATCTTCGTGAAAAAAGTTTGTTGAGCAATCTAAATTTAGATACAAAATTAGATTTTATAGGTGAGATAGCTGGAGAGAAAGATAAATTTATTTTACGAGGAGTAGTTAATGATTTAAAAATAGAAAATAAAGATATTCTTTTAGATGCTTATGCGAATGTTTCAGTGATTAATGATAATGGAATTCAGGCTAATATTCAAGGAGAGTTAAGAGAAGGAAAATACAAAAAAATTAAAGTGCAAGGTATAAAAATTGACTCTACATTTGATAATGGGAAATTAACAATATCTGATATAAGAAATGGATTATTTAAAGTCCGAGGAGAAGTTGATATCTTAGATAAAAAGTTGGATTTGAATTATCATATAACAGGATTAAAAAGTAGTGAATTTGAAAAAAGTAGTGTAGTTTTACTTTTAGAAAATGTATATGGAAGTATATCAGGAACTTTTGAAGAGTTTCAAGCTGATGCACAAGTAAAAGAAGCATACTTAGAAATGCCAAATAAAGCTTTGGTATCAATGAGTGGAGATATTTTATATAAAGATAACACTATATCAACAGAGAAGTTTAAATTAAATCAAAGTTTAGCTAGTGGAAAATATAATTTAAAAGAAAAAGATGGAAAGTTTATACTTAATATATTGGAAGAAAATTTATCAAAATATTATAATTTTAAAGCACTAAAATATCGTGTATTATCTAGAGTTGAAGGACAAATATCTGATGGAGTTATTGAAGCAAGTGCAGGAGTAAATATTGATAGAGTATATTTAAATGGCGATATATTACCAAATTTAACTTCAACTTTAAAATATTTAAAAAATGATAAGGAAAATATACTATATATAGATAATTTAGACATATTTAGCTTAGAAGGAAAAAGAGTTTTATTCTCAAAGGGTAGTGTTAATTTAATTGAGAAAACAATAGAATACAATATTCCAAAACAAACACTGCATCTAAGGGATTTTCAAGGTGTAATAAATGTAAAGGATATGAGTGGAAGTATAGGAATAGAAAGTGAAGTTAAAGGTTATTTAGATAATCCACAATATAATTTAAAATTATATGATGGAGAGTACGAAATTAAAGGATTTAATTTTGACGATATTTCTTTGGAGTTAGCAGGAGATAAAGAGATTTTAAAAATTAATGAAATTTTAGCGTATTATGAAAAAAATATGATAAAAGGAAAAGGAGAGTATATAATCTCAAATCAAGAATACAATTTTAATATTTTTTCAAAAAATATAGATTTAAGTTTTTTAAATGCAATTTTATCAAAGGATAATTTAAAAGATATTAGTGGAACAGCTAATATAGATGTACAGTTATCAAGTGATTTAAAAGAAAATAGTGGCTATATAGATTTAATTGATTTTAATGCAACTCTACCAAAAGCTCTATTAAATTTAAATAATTTAAATATGATTTTAAAGATTGATAATGAAAGATTAACAGTAAATTCCTTAGAAGGAAAGTTAAATGATGGTGAAATAAAAGGAAAAGGTTATTTAAAGTTACCATCATTAGATGAGATAAAGGCAGACGATGAGTTTTATAAAAATTTAGACTATGCATTTAATATAACTTTAAAAAATATGATTTATCAATTAAAAGATTATTTTAAAATAGATCTTTCAACAAATTTAGTATATTCTGAAAATAAAGTATCTGGAAATGTTATTATAAATAATGGTGAAATAACGGGAATACTAAAAGAAGATAAGGGCTTGATTTTAACGATTTTAAATTTTATAATAGATAAGACTAGAGCTATAATTGGCGAGAGTAAAAGATTGGGAAAAGATTTTGAAATAAAGAGTGGATTAAATGAAACTCCTGAGTTTAATATAGGGGTTATGATAAGAGATGGTATAAATATAAACATACCAGATATATCAACTTTTGCTCAAGATGTTCAAGGTGTTTTATTAGGAAGATTTAATATTGTTGGAAAAAATGAAAAGATTGGTGTAGTTGGTGAATTAGAAATACAAAAAGGTAGCTTTGTTCTGGGAAGCGAAGACTTTACTGTTACTAGAGCATTACTTTTAGCAGATAAAAAAAATGGCTTAATTTCAGATTTTAATCCGAATTTAATATTTGATGTATCTTCATTAACGGCTAATGGGAATGTAGAAATATCTTTACAAGGAGAGCTAAATAGTTTAAGATTAAATATAGTAACTAATCAAGGAAGTGAAAGCAGTAGTTTGAAAAATCTTTTCGACGGAAGTGGAGAGGGTAATGATAAAAACGTAGTGGCATTGTTATTTAAAACTATTATAGATAGTCAAATTTCAAGTACTTTATTAAGACCAATATCAAGAACTATCCAAAATGTTTTTCATATATCTAAATTTAGGATAGTATCAGATGTCTTTAATCAAGAGGTTTTAGCTAATTCAGATGATCCAAAAACACAAGATCCAAATGTATTTGGATTTGGTGCATATTTAGAAGCAGAGAATCCTATATATAAAGATAAATATTTTTGGATTTTAAAGCTAGGAATAATAGATGGAACGAAGTATGATATAGGTGGGTCTGATAGTGAAAGTCAAAGTAATGAGTTTTCTAACTCTGTAAATCAGTTAGATTTTAAAGTAGAGAGAAGATATAAATCAGGATGGTCTTATGGAGTAGGAGTAGCAAAATTAAACGATGCAAATATGATTGATGAAAAGAAAAAAGGAAAATTAAATTATTATGTTGATTTTAAGTTTGAAAGAAAATATAATAGTATAAAAGATATTTTTTCTAATAAAAAATAATTGGAGGGCAATTTGGGATGAAAAAGCACCTAATCGGAATAATATCACTAGTAGCTTCTATAGTTTCATTTGGAGCAGAGGGAGAATATTTAGTAAAAGGGGTAGAGTTTAAAAACTTAAACGAAATACCTCAAGATGTTTTAATACAAAAGATGAGTTTAAAGAAAGGTCAAGTATTCTCAACAGAGGGATTATTAAAAGACTATAACAACATAAAGAAAAGTGATTATATAGACGAATTAGCTATTTATCCTCAAGTTTATGATGGAGGAATAAAACTAGTAGTAGACGTAAAAGAGAAAAAAGATACTAAAGAACTTTTAGAAAAGCAAGGTATTTTACCAGCTTCTGAAAGAGAGAGAGTAGATACAACATTAGTTGTTTCTAGTTTAGAAATAATTGGTAGTGTAAATGTTCCTGTTAATGAAGTTGCAAAGAAAATACCAATTAAAGTTGGAGGGTATTTTTCAAAAAATAAAATAATTAAAGGACAAAGAGAGCTTTTAGAAACAGGGATGTATAGAGAGGTTATACCTGATGTATACCAATACCCAGAAGGATTAGTTGTTGTGTATTCTGTTATTGAAAATCCAATTATAAATGGAGTTCAAATTAAGGGAAATACTAAATATACTACAGAAGAATTAAAAAGTTTAATTAATATAGAACCAGGAAAAGTTTTAAATCTTAATAATCTGAGAGATGCTAGAGATAAAATATTAAAAAAATATAATGAAGATGGTTATGTTTTAGCTGAAATAGAAGATATTGATTTAACTGGTGGTAATGACTTAACAATAGTAATTAATGAAGGTACAGTGGATAAAGTTAATTTCACAAAAATGGTTACTAAACAAAAAGGTCAAAGAAGAAAAGCTACTGATACATTATTAAAAACTAGAGATTATGTAGTTGAAAGAGAAATAGAGATACAACCTGGTGAAGTATTTAATATAAATGATTATAATGAGACTGTATCAAATTTAATGAGAACAGGATATTTTAAAAATGTAAAATACGAAACAAAACCAGCACCAGGAGAAAATCAAGGTGTTGACTTAGTTCTTCTATTAGAAGAGGAGAGAACTGCAACTTTACAAGGAGCGGTATCTTATGGATCAGAGATAGGATTACTAGGGATGTTATCAGTAAAAGATATGAACTGGCAGGGTAAAGGACAAGAGTTAGGAGTAACTTTTGAAAAATCAGATGAAAATTATACAAGTTTCTCAATCAATTTCTCAGATCCTTGGATAAAAGGTACAGATAGAATATCTTGGGGATGGAGTTTATATAAAAACGAATATGAAAATAGTGACAGTGTACTTTTCAATGAGACAGATACATATGGTGCTAAGTTAAATATAGGAAAAGGATTAACTAAAAACTTAAGATTAGGTTTAGGAACTAAAGCTGAATATATAACAGAAAAGGCTGATAAGTCGGAGTTAGCAAACTATACTAACTATGATGGAGAAAATCTTCTTGATAAATGGGGAGATAAGAGAAGTTATGGATTATTTAGTGTTTATCCGTCGATAACATATGATACAAGAAATAGCTATTGGAATCCAACATCTGGTTGGTATGGAAAATATCAAGTTGAAGTAGGATATGCTGATACAATAGATTCTGGAACTTTTGCTAATACAACTTTAGAATTAAGAAAGTATCATAGAGGATTATTTAAAAATAATACATTTGCATATAGAGCTGTAGGAGGAGTTATGACTACAACTACTCCGGAATCTCAAAGATTCTGGGTAGGAGGAGGAAGTACTCTTAGAGGATACGATGGAGGATTCTACCAAGGAACACAAAAGATAACTGCAACAATAGAAAATAGAACTCAAATAAATGATGTATTAGGATTTGTTCTATTCTCAGATATAGGAAGAGCATGGGATTATCAAGGGGAAGACCCAGGATATTTAAATGAAAAAAGAGATGCTAGATTCCCAGATGATATAGGAACAACAGTGGGAGTTGGATTAAGAGTTAATACACCAGTAGGACCATTAAGATTTGACTTTGGATGGCCAGTAGGAAATTCAGAAGAAAGTGGAATGAAATTCTACTTTAATATGGGACAATCATTCTAATAAATATATATATGGAGGATTCACAATGAAGAAAATAGCAATAATAGCAATGTTAGCAGCAGTATCTACATCTGCTTTCGCATTAAAAGTAGGATATGTAAATAGTCAAGAGTTATTTGCAAAATACTCACAAACAAAAGTTATTAGAGATAATTTAACTAAAGAAAAGCAAACTTTAGAGACTACATTACAAAAGAAAGAGATTGAATTACAAAAACTTCAAGTTGAATTACAAGGAAAAGGGAAAGATGTAACTGAAGCTGAAAAAAAGGCTTTTGAAGAAAAAGTTGCAGCATTTCAAAAATTAGTAAGAGAGTCTCAAGCTAAACTTTCAAATGAAGAAGCAAAAAAAATGCAAGAGATAGATAGATTAATAAATATTTCTATTCAAAACGTAGCAAGATCAGATAAGTATGACTATGTTCTTGAGCAAGGTGCAATTAAATTTGGAGGAGAAAATATAACTCCAAAAGTGTTAAATGTTATGGAAAAAAGTAAAAAAGTAAACTAATAAAAAATAGAGAGGGATAAAATGACTTATAAAATAGATGAGTTAATAACCCTTCTTGAATGTGAGGTAAAGGGAGATGCCAAGGTAAACATTACAGGGTTATCTCCCTTTTTTCAAGCTGAAGAAGGAGAAGTAACTTTTGCATCAGATGAAAAATTTTTAAAAAAATTAGACGAAACTAAAGCAAGTGTTGTAATTGTTCCATTTGGAATGGTATTACCAGAAAATGGAAAGACATATTTACTAGTAAAGGATAATCCAAGAGTTTTAATGCCTAAGTTATTAGCATTTTTTAAAAGAAAGCTGAAAAAAATGGAAAAATTAGTTGAAGAATCAGCTATAATAGGTGAAGGAACAACTGTTGGAATAAATGCTTATATTGGGCATGATGTGAAACTTGGAAAAAATGTAATGATTTATCCAAATGTAACAATATGTGAAGGGGTCGAGATAGGGGATAATACAGTAATTTATCCAAATGTAACAATAAGAGAGTTTTGTAAAATTGGAAAAGAGTGTGTTATTCAACCAGGAGCAGTAATTGGATCAGATGGATTTGGTTTTGTAAAGGTAAATGGAAATAATACAAAAATAGATCAGATAGGATCTGTAATTCTTGAAGATTTTGTAGAAATAGGTGCCAATACAACAATTGATAGAGGAACGATTGGAAATACAGTAATTAAAAAATATACAAAAATAGATAATCTGGTTCAAATTGCTCATAATGATATAATTGGTCAAAACTGCTTAATCATATCTCAAGTAGGAATAGCTGGAAGTACTGAAGTGGGAGATAATACAACTTTAGGTGGACAAGTTGGAGTTGCAGGACATATTAAGATTGGTAGCAATGTAATGGTTGGAGCAAAATCCGGTATTATAGGAAATGTTGATGATAATCAGGTTTTAGCTGGACACCCATTAATGAATCTAAAAGATGACTTAAAAGTAAAAGCTGCTCAAAAGAAATTACCAGAACTATTAAAAAGAGTAAAAGAGCTGGAAAAGAAACTTTAAAAATAATAAAATAAAGAAAAATCTAAAGAGGTTAAATCAACTTTAGATTTTTTATTTTTTTGAAGAAAGGTATTTAATTTAAAGGTGTAACATGATACAATATATTAAAATAAAAAAAATGAGGTAGTTTAATGAAAAAGAGAATAACTTTTGATAAGTATGGTGAAATGAGATTTATATCCCATTTGGATATGCTTAGATTTGCAGATAGATTATTAAAGAAAGCTCATATACCTATGAAATATACTCAAGGATTTCATCCAAGACCAAAGATATCCTTAGGAAATCCAGTATCTTTAGGAACAGAAGCTTTTAATGAATTAATGGATATAGAGTTATCAGAAATGATGACAAATGAAGAGGTAATGGAAAGAATGAACTCTGCAGCAGTTCCAGGATTTAAAGTAACTAAAGTAGAAACAATCGAAGATAAAAGAAGTATTGTAGATGTATATACAAATGCTATATTTGAAATAACAGGTTCTAAAAGTGATATAGATACCTTAGAAACTCTATTTAATCAAGAGGAAATAATTGAGCGAAAAGAGAAAAAAGGAAAGATATCAGAAAGAAACTTAGGAGAAAGAGTTAAAGATTTTTCAAGAGTAGATGACACAATAAACTTAGAATTGGTTAATACTTCACCAAACTCTTTTTTAATCTTAGCAGGAGTAGATATAAAGGACGTATATATAATAAAAAAAGGTTATAAAATCTAAAACATATAATTAATTATAAAGGAGAAAAGCTATGCTAGATTTAAGATTTATTCGTGAAAACATTGATATGTTACAAGAAATGCTTGTAAACAGAGGAAGCAATATTGATCTTCAAGAGTTTGTAAAATTAGATACAGAGAGAAGAGAGATTTTATCCAAAGTTGAAATGCTAAAAAATAAAAGAAATACAGAGTCTGCAGAAGTAGCTAGAAGAAAAAAGGCAGGAGAGGATGCTTCTGAAATTATAGCTGAGATGGGAAAAGTTTCTGCTGAAATAAAAGAACTAGATGCAAAACTTGCAGAAGTAGAAGAGAAGGTAACATATTTCCAAATGACATTTCCAAATATGTACCACTCAAGTACTCCTATCGGAAAAGACGAAGAGGATAATGTTGAAATAAGAAGATGGGGAACACCTAGAGAGTTTACTTTCCAACCAAAAGAGCACTGGGAAATAGGAGAAAATCTTGAAATTTTAGACTTTGAAAGAGGAGCAAAATTAGGAGGTTCAAGATTTGTAGTATATAGAGGAGCAGCAGCAAGATTAGAGAGAGCTTTAATTAGCTTTATGTTAGATACTCATACAACAGAGCATGGATACACAGAGCATCTAACACCATTTATTGTAAAAAGAGATATTTGTGAAGGAACAGGACAATTACCAAAATTTGAAGAGGATATGTATAAGACAACTGATGATATGTTCTTAATTTCAACATCAGAAATAACATTAACAAATATACATAGACAAGAGATATTAAATGAAAGTGATTTACCTAAATATTATACAGCTTATTCACCTTGTTTCAGAAGAGAGGCTGGTTCTTATGGAAGAGATATGAAAGGGTTAATAAGATTACATCAATTTAATAAAGTTGAAATGGTAAAGTTAGCAACACCTGAAACATCATATGATGAGCTAGAGAAAATGGTTGCTAATGCAGAAACAATATTACAAAGATTAGGATTACCATATAGAGTTATTCAATTATGTTCTGGAGATATGGGATTTGGAGCAGCTAAAACTTATGATTTAGAAGTATGGTTACCTGGTCAAAATAAATTTAGAGAGATTTCATCTTGTTCTAACTGTGGAGATTTCCAAGCTAGAAGAATGGGACTAAAATATAGACCAGAAGGAAATTCGAAAAGTGAATTCTGTCATACATTAAATGGATCAGGATTAGCAGTAGGTAGAACTCTAGTAGCAATTATGGAAAATTATCAACAAGAGGATGGATCATTCTTAATACCAGAAGTTTTAGTACCATATATGGGTGGTATGACTGTTGTTAAAAAGTAGTCTTTTAATTTTATTTGTTTTGAATCTATTTGTTAAAAATATGACGGTATTGGGAGTTCTTCTTTTTATTGGAGTTGTATTGAATATTATATTCAATAAAGAACTTTTAAAACATTTAAAGAAATTAAAATTTCTTATATTTATATATTTAACTACTTTTTTGGCTCAGATATATTATCATCAAGAGGGAGAGGTTCTATTTAAAATTTACAGTATATATGTTACAAAGGGTGGAATCTTAAATTTTACTTCAAGCTTTTTAAGGATTATAAATTTAATTCTTTTATCTTGGTTAGTAAATACTCAAAATATATTGCCCAAAAGTCTATCTTCATACCAAAGGGTAATAGAAGATGTAATAGAGTTAATACCTGAGGTTTTTAAGATATTTAAAAGTAAAAGAAAGATAAAGTGGTTTTTTAGATATATTTTAAGTCAAATAAAGATAAAAAACTAATAGTTTCAAAAATTGATTTTAGTGTAAAAATTTGTTATATTAATAGATGAATAAAATATTAGGAGGAAAATTATGTCATATAATTACAAAGATTTAGGATTATCTAATACTAGAGAAATGTTCGCAAAAGCTAACAAAGAGCACTATGCTGTTCCAGCATTTAACTTCAATAATATGGAGCAAATGCTTGCAATCGTTGAAGCTTGTGCTGAGATGGGATCACCAGTTATATTACAATGTTCAACAGGAGCATTAAAGTATATGACAAAAGAGGTTACTCCACTTTTAGCTAAGGCAGCTGTAGACAGAGCAAGAGCTATGGGATCAGATATTCCAGTAGCGCTTCACTTAGATCACGGACCAAGCTTAGATGCAGTAAAATCATGTATAGATGCAGGATTCTCATCAGTAATGATCGATGGATCTCACTATTCATTTGACGAGAATATAGCAATCACAAAAGAAGTTGTTGAATATGCAAAGAAATTTGACGTTACAGTAGAAGCTGAATTAGGAGTTCTTGCTGGAGTAGAAGATGACGTTGTTGCTGAGCACAGCATATTTACAAATCCTGATGAGGTTGAAGAGTTTGTATCAAGAACTGGAGTGGATTCATTAGCTATCGCTATTGGAACTTCACATGGAGCTCACAAATTCAAACCTGGAACAAATCCAAAGTTAGAGTTAGAAATATTAGCTGAAATCGAAAGAAGAATCCCAGGATTCCCAATCGTATTACACGGATCATCAGCAGTACCTCAAAAATACGTTGAAGAGATCAAAAAATATGGTGGAGTATTAAAAGACGCTATTGGAATCCCTAACACTGAGTTAATGGGAGCAGCAAAATCAGGTGTTGCAAAAATAAACGTAGATACAGATGGAAGACTTGCATTTACAGCAGGAGTAAGAAGAGTATTTGCTGAGCAACCTGGAGAGTTCGATCCAAGAAAATATTTAGGTGTTGCAAAAGAAGAGATGAAATCATACTATAAAGAAAAAATTAAAGAAGTTTTCGGATCAGAGAACGCTTACAAAGCAGCAAAATAATTAAACAATTAAAACCTGTAGATTATGTCTACAGGTTTTTTTATTTGAAAATTTAAATTGTTCTAGCTATTGATTTTTTAAAAAAAATATAGTAATAAAATAGAATAAATTCTTTGGGAAAAATTAAAATGAAAAATAGGAGGTAAAAATGGCTTGTGATAATAAATTAAAAAAAGAGATGTTTGAAGAGTTAAAGAAGTATATAAGTGAGATTGAAGAAAAAAATGGAGCATTAATCTCTGTACTTCATAAAGGACAAGAGATTTTTGGATATTTACCACAAGAAGTACAGGAGTTTATAGCAAAAGAGATGAATATTCCAATTGCTAAAGTGTATGGAGTGGTAAGTTTTTATCATTTCTTCTCAATGAAACCAAAAGGAAAGCATCCGATATCAGTTTGTATGGGTACAGCTTGTTATGTTAGAGGGGCTGAAAAAGTTTTAAATAGTGTAAAAAATTACTTAGGAATTGATGTAGGAGAAACAACAGAGGATGGATTGTTTTCTATAGATGCATTAAGATGTGTTGGAGCATGTGGACTAGCTCCAGTAGTTTTAATAGGAAAAGATGTTTATGGAAAAGAAGAGGTTAAAGATATGAAAAAAATCTTAGAAAAATATAGGAAAGAAGCATCAAAATAGAGGATCGATATTACATTAAAAGTATTTTAGGAGGCTAATTATGAAAGAAAAAAAGAAAATACTTGTTTGTGGTGGTACTGGTTGTTTATCTGCAAAAGGAGAACAGATTGTAGAAAATTTAAGAAATTCAATTAAAGAGCATGGATTAAAAAATGATGTTGAAGTCATACAAACAGGTTGTTTTGGATTTTGTGAAAAAGGACCTATAGTAAAAATAATGCCAGAAAATACATTTTATATTGAAGTAAAGCCAGAAGATGCAGAAAGAATAGTAGTAGAGGACATAATTAGTGAGAAAAGAATAGTAGAGCTACTTTATATAGACCCTAAAAATGGTGAGAGAGTTTTTGAAGGGGAAAATATGGAGTTTTATAAAAAACAGATAAGAATTGCTCTTAAAAATTGTGGTAGTATAGATCCAGAATCGATTGAACAATATATGGCAGCTGAAGGTTATGCAGCTTTAAAAAAAATATTAACAACAATGACCCCTGAAAGTGTTGTAAAAGTAATTAAAGATTCAGGTTTAAGAGGAAGAGGGGGAGGAGGATACTCAACAGGTTTGAAATGGGAATTTGCCTCTAAAAATATATCAGATCAAAAATATGTAGTGTGTAATGCTGACGAAGGAGATCCAGGTGCTTTTATGGACAGATCTATTTTAGAGGGAGATCCACATAGTGTTATTGAGGGAATGATTATTGCTGGATATGCTATAGGAGCTACAAAGGGATTAGTTTACATTAGAGCTGAATATCCATTAGCAATAGAAAGATTGAGAAAGGCGATTGAAACGGCTAGAAAGAATGGAATATTAGGAGAGAAAATATTTGGAACAGATTTCCAATTTGATATTGAAATAAAATATGGTGCTGGAGCATTTGTATGTGGAGAGGAAACAGCATTAATACACTCTATGGAAGGTGGAAGAGGAGAACCAACAACAAAACCACCATATCCAGCTGAATCGGGATATTGGGGGAAACCAACAATAGTGAATAATGTTGAGACTTTAGCTAATATTGCTCAAATAATTTTAAAAGGGGTAGAGTGGTTTAGAAGTATTGGAACAAAAAATTCTCCTGGAACAAAAGTTTTTGCTTTAGCTGGAAAGATAAATAATGTTGGTTTAGTTGAAGTTCCTATGGGGACAACTTTAAGAGAAGTTATTTTTGAAATCGGTGGTGGAATAAAGAATAATAAAAAATTTAAAGCTGTTCAGACAGGAGGTCCATCAGGTGGGTGTTTAACTGAAAAAGATTTAGATACACCAATAGATTTTGATACTCTTTTAGCTAAAGGGTCTATGATGGGATCAGGTGGAATGATAGTAATGGATGAAGATGACTGTATGGTTGCAGTATCTAAATTTTATTTAGAATTCACTGTTGATGAATCTTGTGGAAAGTGTGCACCTTGTAGAATAGGAAATACTAGATTGTGGGAAATTTTAGATAGAATAACAAAAGGAGAGGGAAAGGAAGAGGATATAGGACTATTAAAAGAGCTATCTCAAACAATAAAAACAACTTCTCTTTGTGGACTAGGGCAAACTTCACCAAATCCCGTTTTATCTACAATAAATCAATTTTTAGATGAGTATTTAGAGCATATACATGATAAAAAATGTAGAGCCGGACAGTGTCAAGCTTTAAGAAGATATCTAATAAATGATAAATGTGTAGGATGTACAGCATGTGCAAGAGTATGTCCAGTTGCATGTATTGATGGAAAAGTTAAAGAAAGACATGTTATAGACCAAAGTAGATGTATAAAATGTGGTGCTTGTTATAATGCTTGTAAGTTTAGTGCAATAGATATAGCTTAGTGGAGGTAATTTATGAAAAATGTTATTGTTATAATAGATGGTAAAGAAATAGAAGCTTTAGCAGGAACAACAATATTAGAGGCAGCTAAAACAGCTGGAATAAAAATACCAAGCTTATGTTATATGAATATTCCAGAGATTGGATTTAAAAATGATTGTGCTTCTTGCAGAATATGTGTTGTTGAAGTTGTAGGAAGAAAAAATTTAGTTCCAGCTTGCGCAACACCAGTATCACCAGGAATGATAATAAATACAAATACTATGGAAGTTTTAGAAAAAAGAAGGAATGTACTAGAATTAATGTTATCAAATCATCCAACAGATTGTTTAATATGTGCTAAGAATGGGAAATGTGATTTACAGACTTTGGCAATGGAGTTTGGAATAAGAGATATCAGATTTAAGGGGAAAATATTTGAGTATAGAAGAGAGGTTTCTCCATCGATAGTTAGAGATTTAGATAAGTGTATAATGTGTCGAAGATGTGAGAATATGTGTAATAATATTCAAAAATGTCAAGTTTTATCAGCAGTTAATAGAGGATTTAAATCAGTTGTTTCAACAGCTTTTGAATCAGATTTAGATAAAACTAACTGCACATTCTGTGGACAGTGTGTGGCTGTATGTCCAGTTGGAGCATTGTATGAAAAAGATTACACATGGGGGCTTATAAAAGATATTGCAAATCCAAGAAAAAGAGTTACAGTTCAGGTAGCACCTGCAGTAAGAGTTGCAATAGGTGAAGAATTTGGATATGAGCCAGGAACAGATGTAACTGGAAAGTTGGTAACAGCATTAAAAAAATTAGGTTTTGATGATGTATTTGATACGGATTATGCAGCAGATTTAACTATAATGGAGGAAGCAGCAGAATTTAAGCAAAGATTAGAAAAGTATTTAAGTGGTGATAAGAGTGTAAAACTTCCAATTCTAACTTCGTGCTGTCCAGCTTGGGTTAATTTTATAGAACACCATTATCCAGATATGCTAGATATACCATCTTCAGCAAAATCACCACAACAGATGTTTGGAGCGGTATTAAAGAACATATGGGGACCAGCAAGAGGAATTAAAAGAGATGAAATAATAAATGTTTCCATAATGCCTTGTTTAGCAAAGAAATACGAGTCCTCTAGGCCGGAGTTTGCAACTGATGGAATTCCAGATGTAGATTATTCAATATCGACAAGAGAATTAGCTCATCTTTTAAAACAATCAAATATAGATTTAAGAAAATTAGATGAATCAGAATTTGATAATCCTTTAGGTTATTCAACAGGAGCAGCTGTTATTTTTGGTAGAACAGGCGGAGTTATAGAAGCAGCAACAAGAACACTATATGAATGGGTAACAAATGAAACTTTAGAAGATGTAGATTTTAAAGCTATGAGAGGAATGGAAGGTATTAAAATAAGTGAAGTTAAGGTTGGAGATACTATTGTAAAAATTGGAATAGCAAATGGGTTATCTGCAGCAAGAGATATTTTAGATAGAGTTAAAACAGGAGAAGAATTTTTTCATGCAATAGAAATAATGGCATGTAAAGGAGGATGTGTTGGAGGGGGAGGACAACCTTACCATCATGGAAATTTTGAAAAAATTGTAAAAAGAGCAGAAGGATTGCAAAGTATAGATAATGGAAAAACATTTAGAAAATCACATGAAAATCCATACATACAATCACTATACGAAAAATATTTAGAGCATCCATTAAGTTCAGAGGCTCATAGAATACTACATACAAAGTATTACTCAAAAAAAGACTTAAAATAACATAAATATATTAGAAAAAAATAACAGTAGTACCTAACTACTGTTATTTTTTGTTACCTTTAACTCTTTACAAAGGAATGACAATGTAATATAATCTAGAGAAGAATATCAAAAAACAGATAACCTGTGGGAGGGCAAATGATAAGAGAAGCTAGATTAGTAGAAAATTTTTTAGATATGGTAAAAATTTCATCTCCTTCAAAAAATGAAAGAGCTATGGGAGACTATTTATTAAAAGTTTTAAGAGAATTAGGGTTAGAAGTAAAAGAAGATAATGCAGGTGAGTTAAATGGTGGAAACTGTGGAAATATAATTGGAATTTTAAAAGCTACAGGAAAGAAGAAGTTTTTATTTAGTGCTCATATGGATACAGTTGTGCCTTGTGAAAAAGTTGTTCCAGTAATAGAGAATGGTATAATAAAATCAGATGGGACATCTATATTAGGTGGAGATGACAAAGGTGGAATTGCAGCTATCATAGAGATGTTAAGAGTAATAAAAGAAAATAATTTAGATCATCCAGAAATAATTGTAGTTTTTTCTATGGGAGAAGAGATTGGGTTATTAGGATCAAAATCTTTTGATATTGATAGCTACGGTGTAGATTTTGGATTTATATTAGATTCAAGTGGAAAGCCAGGAAAAATAATTACAAAAGCTCCGTCAGCAGCTAGAGGAAAAATAACAATTATAGGAAAGCCAGCACATGCAGGTATTTCTCCAGAAAGTGGAATAAATGCATTGACAGTTGCAGCACATGCAATAACTAAAATAAAATTAGGTAGAGTTGATACTGAAACAACTTCAAATATAGGAGTTGTAAGTGGAGGACAAGCCACAAATATCGTTATGCCATCAGTTGAATTAGATTATGAAGCTAGAAGTTTATCAAATGAAAAATTACAATCTTTATTAGATGAAACATTTAATATATTCCAAAAGGTTTGCGATGATTTTGGAGCAAAATTAGAAAATGATGTTAAAGTTGAGTATCCTGGATTTGCACTTGAAGATTGTGAAGAGGTTGTAGAGATTGTAAAAGCTGCTTGTGAAAAAGCTGGTGTAAAAAGTGAGACTGCATCTTCAGGTGGAGGTAGTGATACAAATATTTATAATAGTAAAGGTGTTCCAAGTGTAAACCTAGCTGTAGGAATGACAAAAGTTCACACTTTAGAGGAGTATATTGAGATAAAAGACTTAGTAGATTTATCAAAAATATTAGTTGAAATTATAAAAGGATAGAGATGAAAATAGGAAAGAAAAAAAATAAAGTATTAAACATTATATATATTTTTATAATTTTAATGGTTGTAGTTTTCTTTGCTAAAGACGTATTTATGTATACAATGACAGAGATTGAAGAGATTTTTTTACCTCTTCAATCTCGTGTATATTTTTTAGGTAAAAAAGCTAAAGAGAGCACAGAGAGTGTTATAAATTATAAAGAGTTATTAAATGAAAATAATAAATTGAAACATACGTTAGCAGAAAAGTCTTTAATTGAAGAAAAGAATCAAAGGTTATTAGAGGAAAATGATAGACTAAGAGAACTTTTAGATATGAAAGATCATTTTAAATTTAAATTTAAAGTTGGGAAAATAAGTTTTCAACAAACTAGAGAGATGTATGAAAGTTTTGCTATAAATATTGGTGAAATAGATGGAATAGAAAAAAATATGCCAGTTTTATATAATGAATCTCTAATTGGAAAAGTAGAAAAAGTATTTAAAAATTACTCTGTTGTTCAAATGATAACTTTTCAAGATTCAGTAGTTAGTGCAACTGCAACAGGGGATACAGTAGGTATAGTAAAAGGAAATAGAAGTGATGAACTTATTTTTGAACCTGTATCATTTCATGAAGCACAATTATCTGTAGGAGATAAAGTTTATACTTCTGGAATAAGTGATATATACCCAAAAGGTTTATATATTGGAGAGGTATGTGAAATAAGAAAAAAATATGAAAATAATGTAGAATATTTAGTAAAATTACCATTTAATATAATAGATATGAATGAAATAATAGTTCTTACAGAGGTGGATAGATGATAAAAAAAATAGCTATGTTTTTATTAATAGGAACATCAATTTTTGCATCACTAAATAGAATTTCTGATATAAAAGATATATATTCTACAGTAAAAGAAACAGTATATTTAAATGGTGAGAAAAAAGTGAAGGAATATAAAATTGAGTATATCTCACCAGATTATTTGAGAAAAGAAGTAATCTCGCCAAATGTAAATAAAGGAGAGATATTTCAATATGAAAATGAAAAATCTTTAGTTTATATTCCATTATTTGATGAGGTATCTGAAAATAATAGTGAAGATGTGAGTAATTTTTTATCAATTATAAAAGATTTGAAAAATAAAGATCAAAATGATAAAAACTTTAAAGATAACTATTATTTACAAAAAGTAAAAGAATTAAAATATAAAGATACTTACAGAATAAAAATAAAAGAGTATAAAAAAGTAGATGGGTATTTATTACCGATTAAGATGGAGATATTTGAAAGTGAAAGTAAAGTCGCTGATTTAGACTTGAAAGACACAAAAGTAAATAGTGACCTTAAAAGAAAGGAACTAAAAAAATGAAATTTATAAAAACTAAAGGATTAATAATAAAAAAAGTAGATTTTGGAGAAGGAGATCGAATTATAACTGTTTTTTCTGAAAATTTTGGAAAGATTGATCTTTTAGTTAGAGGAATTAGAAAAAGTAAAAAAAGAGACCAAAGTTCGGTAGATTTATTAACTCTATCAAATTTTACATTTTATAAAAAAGGTGATAATTTTATACTAAATACAATTGATTCGATAGATTTTTTTTATGATTTAAAAAAAGATATAGAAAAATTGGAGATAGTATCTTATATTCTCTCTATTATTAATGAGATAGTCTTGCCAGGAGAGAGAAAAAAGGAGTTTTTTCAAAGAATAGAAAAAGCTTTATACTTTATTATAAAAAGTGATAACTATAATAATTTTATTATGGTTTTAAAAATGATGAATTGGATTATAAAAAATGAAGGTTATAGAATAAATATATCAGGTGAAAAATATTTTAGTATTTCTGAATCAGTTATAACAGATTTTGGAAATGATAAAGTTATACCTTTGAAAAGAGATTTATTTGAAGTGTTAGCAAATGTGGAGAAAAAAGTATCAGATGAGAAAAGGGTGGAATTAAGCACTTTAATTGATGCGATTATTCTTTATGAAAAATATATAAATTATCATTTAGATACAAAATTAAATCTAAAGAAACATTTATTTGGAGGTTACTCATGTTAAACATAGTTAAAATAACTGACTATATGTCAGAAGAACTAATATTACTTAATCTAAAAGCTAAAAATAAAGATGAAGCTTTAAAAGAACTGTCTGCTTTAATAGGAAAATCAGAAAAAATAGAAAAAAAAGATGTAATATATAAAGCTCTTTTAGAAAGAGAGAATTTAGGAAGCACAGGGATAGGAAAAGGGGTAGCAATACCACATGCTAAAACTGATGCAGCAGAGAGTTTAACAATAGCTTTTGGAATAAGTAAAGAGGGAGTAGATTTTAAATCTTTAGATCAAGAAAAAGTAAAAATATTTTTTGTATTTGCATCACCATTTAAAGATAGTCAAATTTATTTAAAAGTGCTGGCAAGAATTTCAAGATTAATAAGAGATGAAAATTTTAGAGAAAAGCTTTTAAATTGTGAAAATGCAAAAGAAGTATTAGAGTGTATAGACAAAGAGGAAGCTTTATAGGGAGAGAGTATGAGATGTCCATTTTGTAATAGTGAAGACACAAAAGTAATAGATAGTAGAGCGTTTTCTGAAAATAATTCTATAAAAAGAAGAAGAGTATGTAATAGTTGTGAAAAGAGATTTACTACCTATGAACGAATAGAAGAAAATCCAATCTATGTTGTAAAAAAAAATAAAAGTAGAGAAAAATTTAATAAAGATAAACTTTTAAGGGGATTAGAAAGAGCAACTAATAAAAGAAACATAAGTAGAGATGATTTAGAAAAATTTATTGCTGATGTGGAAAAAGTAATACAAAACACTTTAAAAAATGAGATAACAACACAGGAACTAGGGGAGCTTGTACTAGAAAAATTAAAGGTATTAGATGAAGTAGCATATGTTAGATTTGCATCTGTATATAAAGAGTTCGATGATATAAAATCTTTTATAGATGTCGTAGAAGATATAAAAAAGGATAAAAAGATATGAAAGTTTTAATAATAAATGGACCAAATTTAAATTTTTTAGGAAAGAGAGAGCCTAAAATATATGGAGATGAAACTTTAGAGTTAATAAATAATAAAATTAAAGAATTTGGTATGAATCATGGGATGGAGGTAGAATTTTTTCAATCCAATCATGAAGGATATATAATTGATAAGATACAAGAAAGTTATGAAAATGTTGATTATCTAATAATAAATCCAGGGGCATTAACACATTATGGGATAGGAATAAGAGATGCAATTTTGTCAACTAATCTAAAAACAATAGAGGTTCACTTATCAAATGTATACTCTAGAGAGGAGTTTAGACATAAATCTGTAATATCGGATATATGCATAGGTAAAATTACTGGATTCGGTTCTGAAGGGTATAAAATGGCTCTTCAATACTTAAGTAATTTAAAGAAATAGGAGGCAAAATGAGAATTTTATTTATGGGAACGCCAGAGTTTGCAGTTCCATCATTAGATATATTAAGAAAAAAGCATGATATAGTAGGAATATTTACAAAGGTAGATAAACCTAATACTAGAGGTAAAAAAATAAAGTATACACCAGTTAAAGAGTATGGAATTGAGAATAATATACCAGTTTATCAACCTAATTCATTAAGAACAGAAGAAACATTTGAGTTAGTAAAAGAATTAAATCCAGATTTAATTGTTGTTGTAGCATATGGAAAAATAATACCAAATAATATTATTGATTTTCCAAAGCTTGGAATAATAAATGTACACTCATCTTTACTTCCAAAGTTTAGAGGTGCAGCACCAATTAACGCAGCAATAATAGCTGGTGAAGAAGAAACAGGTGTTACTATTATGGATATTGCTGAGGAATTAGATGCAGGGGATATTATTTTAAAAGGAACTACTCCAATTTATGAAGAGGATACTTTTTTAACACTTCATGATAGATTGAAAGAAATTGGAGCAGAAAAATTAAATGAAGCTGTAGATCAAATAGAAAATGGAACAGCAAAAAGAGAGAAACAAAACCATGAGTTAGCAACATTTGTAAAGCCATATAAAAAAACTGATTGCTTAATTAATTGGAATAAAAATAAAGAGGAAATTTTTAATTTTGTAAGAGGAATGAATCCATTTCCAACAGCTTATACACACCACAATGATAAGATTTTAAAAGTTTATGCAGTTGAAAAACTTGATAAAATTTATGAAGAAGGGGAAAATGGTGAGATAGTAGATTTGATTAAAGGAAAAGGATTTGTTGTAAAAGTAAATGAAGGAAGCATAATTTTAACTGAGATTAAACCTGAAAATAAAAAAAATATATCAGGAAAAGATAGTATAAATGGAAACTTATTTAAAATAGGTGAGATTTTAAAATAAAAATAATGGGGGGAGAGGTTAAATAATGAAAACTTCAGAAAAGAGAGAAAAAATTTCAAAAAAAACTATACAGAGGTTAACAATGTATTTAAAATGTTTGGAGAAATTTTCGCCAGATGATTATATATCATCAGAAGAGATGGGTGTTTTACTTGGAGTAACGGCTGCTCAAATTAGAAAAGACTTTTCAAACTTTATAATGGATTTAGATTCTTGTATAGGAATAAGGGGTAAAGGGTATAACGTAAAGTGTCTTTACGAAATGATTGAAGATATATTGGGAATAAATAAACAAAACAATGTAATTATTGTTGGAGCTGGAAAGTTAGGGAATGCTATTTTGCTAGAAGGTGACATAGAAAAACCAAGATTTAATATTGTGGGAATTTTTGATATTACAAAAAGCAGAATTGGTAAAGAGTATAAGGGAATAAAGATAAGTAGTGTAAGTGATATACCAAAAATTGCATCTGAGAAAAAAATAGATATGGCAATTATAACAGAAAATAAATCTATAGCTCAGCAAGTAACAGATATAGTAACTCAATCAGGAATAAAAGCTATATTGAACATGACTTCCTTAGAAATAAAAGTACCAAAAGATGTTGTGATAGAACACATAGATTTAAATAGAAAGCTTCAAGAATTAAATTACTGGAAGGAAAAGGCGGAATAGTAATGAAAATTTTAGATGGTAAATATGTATCTCAAAAGGTTAGAGATTTAATAAAAAAAGAGATAATAAAGATAAAAGAAGTTAAAGGAACAGTTCCAGGATTGGCAGTAATACAGGCGGGAGATAACTTAGCATCTAAAATTTATGTTAATTCTAAGATAAAACAATGTGCAGAAGTTGGAATAGAATCAAAAAATTTTATTATGCCAGCAGATGTAACTGAAGAAGAGCTTTTAAGAAAAATAGAAGAATTAAACAGTGATGAAACAGTTGATGGAATATTAGTTCAATTACCATTACCTGATCATATAGATACACCAAAGGTAATAGAAGCAATAGATATAAATAAAGATGTGGATGGATTTAAACCAGAAAATTTAGGAAAAGTAGTTTTAGGAGATGAAACAGCACTAATTTCATGTACTCCTGCAGGTATATTAAGATTATTTGAAGAGTATGAGATAGCTTTAGAGGGAAAAGATATCGTTGTTATAGGAAGAAGTAACATTGTTGGAAAACCTATGACAGCACTTTTAATAAATGAAGGAGCAACAGTAACAGTTTGTAATAGTAAAACAAAAAATCTTGCAGAAAAAACAAAAAATGCAGATGTTGTAATAGTAGCTATAGGAAAAGCTAATTTCTTAAAAGGTGATATGATTAAGACAGGTGCTATTATAATAGATGTTGGAATAAACAGAGATGAAAATAATAAGATTTGTGGAGATGTGGACTTTGAATCTGTAAAAGAAAAAGTATCATATATAACACCTGTTCCAGGGGGAGTAGGACCCATGACTATAGCAATGTTACTTAATAATACGTTAAAGGCGTTTAAAATTGGAAAAAAAATATAGGGGAGAGTTTAGAATGGATAAAAAAGAATTTTATATTGTAGATAAGAGAATACTACCAAATTCGATTCAAAGTGTTATAAAGGTAAATGAGATTGTTCAAGCTGAAAGAATTTCAAAGTATGAAGCTATAAAGAGAGTTGGAATAAGTAGAAGTACATATTATAAATATAAAGACTATATAAAACCATTTTTCGAAGGTGGAAAAGAAAAAGTATTTAGTATACATTTATCTTTAATGGATAGACCTGGAATTTTAGCAAGGGTTTTAGATATTATTGCAGGAGAGCAGATGAACATCTTAACAATTGTTCAAAATATAGCAATAGATGGTGTGAGTAGAGTAACAATTTCTATACAAACAACAGAAAATTTACTTAGAAAAATTGAAGAGATGTTAGAAAAAATCAGTTCTTTAGATTCTGTAAAGGAATTAAGAGTAATAGGAAGTAATTAAGGAGGAACAATGAAGTTAGATTTAGAAAGCGTAAAAAAATTAGCTAAAAGTATAGAGGAGCATAATCTTTCTGAAATTAGTATAGAAGTTAATGGAACAAAGCTTACTATGAAAAAGGAAGAACTAAGACAAGAGGTAGTAACTTCAAATATTAAGTACGTAGAACAACCGACTTTAACTAATAAAGAGATAGAAATTGAAGAAATAGAATCTTCAGAAGAAGTAGTTGTAGAAGGAAAAGAGATTGTTTCTCCAATGGTTGGAACATATTACTCAGCACCTTCACCTGACTCAGAAGACTTTGTAAAAATTGGAGATAAAGTAGAGGTAGGAGATACAGTATGTATAGTTGAGGCTATGAAAATGATGAACGAAGTAAAATCATCAGTAGCAGGAACTGTTGTAGCTTTGAGAGCAGAGAATGGAAAAGTAGTAAAAAAAGGTGACATATTATTTTTAGTAAAATAAGGAAAGCTAACAGCTTTCCTTTTTATTCTTTATTAAAGTGCTGGTTTAAAAAGCACAGTATATTGTTTTTTATGGAGAATTATGGTAGAATATATAAGCATTCAATTTAAAAAATAAGGAAGGTGTATTATAAAGTTGGACACGTATCGTGATATTATTATATTAGTTGTATTAATTTTACTATCTGGTTTTTTTTCAGCCTCAGAAACAGCATTAACATCTTTTAAAACAACAGATTTAGAAGATATTGAGAAGTCGAATAAGAAAACAGCACATTTATTGAAAAAGTGGTTAAAAAGTCCAAATGAGATTTTAACAGGTATGCTTTTAGGAAATAATATAGTAAATATTTTAGGATCATCTATTGCAACTGCTTTAGCAATTAATATAATGGGGAATTCTCCTAGAAGTTTGGCTATCGTAACAGGGATTATGACAGTTTTAATTCTTATATTTGGAGAAATAACACCGAAAATAATGGCCAAAAATAATTCTAAAGGTTTCTCAAAATTAGTAATTGGTCCTATGTATTATTTTGGATTATTAATGAAACCAATTGTAAAAATATTGATGTGGACATCTATATTAATTGGTAGAATTTTAGGAGTTGAAGTAAAAACTGAAAATATAATGTTTACAGAAGAGGATTTAATATCTTTTGTAAATGTAGGTGAAGCTGAGGGTATTATAGAAGAAGAGGAAAAAGAAATGATTCACTCAATTGTAGGATTAGGTGAAACTAATGCAAAAGAAATTATGACACCTAGAACATCAATGTTTGCAGTTGAAGGAAATAAAACTTTAGATGATATTTGGGAAGAGATGATAGAAGCTGGATTCTCAAGAATACCTGTATATGAAGAGACTATTGATAATATTATAGGTGTTTTATATACTAAAGATGTTTTAAATTACTTAAAAGCACATAGCACAGATACTCAAGTTAAAGAGTTAGTAAGAGAGGCTTACTATGTTCCTGAAACAAAGTCAATTATAGAAATTTTACAAGAATTTAAAAGTAAAAAAGTTCATATTGCACTTGTATTAGATGAGTATGGTGGTATTGGTGGAGTTTTAACAATAGAAGACTTATTAGAAGAGATTGTTGGAGAAATTCGTGATGAGTTTGATAATGAAGAGGAAGAAAGCATTAAAGAGATTGATGATAATAGATATGAAGTTGATGCAATGCTTGATATAGAAACAATAAATAAAAGTTTAAATATTGATTTACCAATATCAGAGGATTACGAAAGTTTAGGCGGATTAATAATGTCAGAGCTTGGAAAAATTCCTGCAATAGGAGATATTGTAGACTTTCAAGATGTTAAGTTGGTAGTAGTTGAGGTTGAGAAGATGAGAGTGTCTAAGGTAGAGATACAAAGAGGAGAATAAAAGATGAAAAGAGTAAAAGCCAGTTTTTATAGTGGGCTAATTGCTATATTACCTATAGTTATTACAGTATATATTTTTAACTGGATATTTCAAATTTTCTTAAACTTATTGCAAGATTCTGTTTTAACAGTAGCAATAAGAAAGATTGTTTTACAAACTGGATTAGGAAAAGAACAAGATCTTCATTTATATACTCAAATACTTATAAATGTTTTATCTTTTGTAACTTTGATATTATTATTAATAGCTATAGGAACAGCTATGAGAGTATTTTTATTTAAAAAAATTGGAGCTTTTTTAAACAATCTTTTAGTAAAAATACCATTATTTAGTCAGATATATAGTACAATAACTCAAATAATATCTCTATTTGCATCAGATAGACAAAAATCATACCAAAAAGTTGTGATGTTTGAATATCCTAGACATGGGATTTATAGTATCGGATTTATGACTTCAGATAGTAATCATTTTGTAGAAGAGGTAACTGGTGAGGAGATGTGTAATGTATTTTTACCGACATCACCAAATCCTACTTCAGGGATGTTCATAGTTTTAAAAAAATCAGAAGTAAGAGTTTTAGATTTAAAAGTAGATGACGCAATAAAGCTTATAATTTCAGGAGGAGTAATATTACCACCAAATAATAAAAAGGAGAACTAAATGTGGAAATATCTTTTTTTAGTTTTTGTACTAATTGGTTGTAGCAATAGTGAGGTAGTAAAGACAACGAAAAATCTTGAAACAAAAAATGAAAAGTATCTATTACTTAAGGGAGCTAACTTGTATTCTTTAGGTAAAAAAAGTGAAGCGTTAGAAATATATGAGGAAATACTAAAGATTAATAGTAAAAATAGTGTAGCACTAAGAGAAAAAGCAATAATTGAAGGACAACTTGGGAATATAGTTCAAGCAGAAAAAGATTTAAATAGAGCTTTGGTACTTAATCCTAAAGATAATTTAACTTTGAAGAATTTAGGTTATTTAAATTTTGAAAAAAGAGATTATGGTAAAAGTTCTAAGTATTTAAAAAGTGTGTCTAAAGATTTTATGAATGATCAAGATTATTTTATTTTAGGATATATAGAGTTTTTGAATGGGAACTATTTAAATTCTTTAAAGTATTATGAATATGTAGAGGATGATGAAATATTTAATAATAGTTTGTTTTTTGATTCATATTTAAATAATTTAAAAAGAGTAGATAGTTTAAAGAAAGATTCATATTTAAAAATCGAAAATAAAATTAAATATAATAAAGTTAATACAATAAAATTATCAAATTTTTATAGTTTATCTTTAGAGAAAGATGACTATTCAGAAAGAGTTCTAAATAATTATTTAACTTATAATGATATTGATAAAGAAGTAGTAGAAAAATTAATAAACATATACTATAAAAATGGAGATAAAGTAAAGGAAAAAGAAGCTTTAAATTTAATTTTCAATTAGTATAGATAATTTATGATAAATTTTTAAAAGAGTAATATTTAGGAGGAATTAAATGGATTTAAAAAAATATGTAGCATTAGTAGAGGATTATCCAAAACCAGGAATAAAATTTAGAGATATAACTCCGCTAATGGGAAATGGTGAAGCATATAAATATGCAACAGATAAAGTTGTAGAGTTTGCAAAGGAACACAATATAGATTTAGTTGTAGGACCAGAAGCAAGAGGATTTATATTTGGATGTCCAGTATCTTATGCTTTAGGAGTTGGATTTGCTCCAGTTAGAAAACCAGGAAAATTACCAAGAGAGGTAATCGAGTATGCATATGATTTAGAATACGGTTCAAATGTTTTATGTATGCATAAAGATTCTGTAAAACCTGGACAAAGAGTATTAATAGTTGATGATTTATTAGCAACTGGAGGAACTATAGAAGCTACTGTAAAATTAATAGAAGAATTAGGTGGAGTAGTAGCAGGATTAGCATTTTTAATTGAACTAGAAGACTTAAAAGGTAAAGAGAAATTAGAAGGTTATCCAGTATTAACTTTAATGAAGTATTAATAACTTTTAAGGCGGCACAAACTAGTGTCGCCTTATTTGTATAGGATTATTAAAAAAGAGGTGTATTATGAAATATTGGCAAGAAATAGAAAGTGAAATAGATAAGCACAATTTAAAAGTGGACAAAGAAAAGATCAGAATGGCTTTCTTTTTTGCAGAAGAATGCCATATAGGACAATACAGAAAATCTGGTGACAGCTATATAATACATCCTGTAGAAGTAACCAAAATATTAATAGATATGAAGATGGATACAGAGGGAATAATAGCAGGAATACTTCATGATATAGTTGAAGATACACTGATAACTATAGCAGATATAAAGTATAACTTTGGAGACGAAGTTGCCCATCTTGTAGATGGAGTTACAAAATTAGACCATTTACCTAATGGAACTAAAAAACAGGATGAAAATATTAGAAAAATGATAATAGCAATGGCAAAAGATGTTAGAGTTATTATTATAAAATTGGCAGATAGACTTCATAATATGAGGACTTTAAAGTTTATGCCACCAGAAAAACAAAAAAGAATTGCTCAAGAAACTCTTTCTATATATGCCCCTTTAGCTCATAGATTAGGTATAGCAAAGATAAAGTGGGAATTAGAGGATATGTCTTTACATTATTTAGAACCAGAAAAATATAAAGATATAAAAGCATTAATTGATGAAAAAAAAGACGAGAGAAAAAAATATTTAGAAGAGATGGTAAATAATATAACTCGTTTGTTAAATGAAGTACAAATATATGCAAAAGTTAAAGGAAGATTTAAACATTTTTATAGTATTTATAAAAAAATGTTTGAAAAAGGCAAAGATTTTGATGGAATTTATGATTTAATAGGTATTAGAATTATTTTAAATACAGAAGCAGAATGTTACAATACTTTAGGAGTTATACATAGTAATTACAGACCTGTTCCTGGAAGATTTAAGGATTATATAGCGGTTCCTAAATCAAATAACTATCAATCAATTCATACAACAATTGTAGGACCTTTGGGAAAATTTGTTGAGATTCAAATTAGAACTGAAGATATGGATAGAGTAGCTGAAGAGGGAGTTGCAGCTCACTGGAGTTATAAAGAAAATAAAAAAATAAGTAAAAAAGATCAAGTTTATGGATGGCTTAGAAATATTGTAGAGTTAAATCAAGGTGCAGAAAATACTGAAGAATTTATTAAAGAAGTAACTGGAGATATAGTAAAAGAGACGGTATTTGTATTTTCTCCAAAAGGAGATGTTATTGAGTTAGCTCAAGGTGCTACACCAATAGATTTTGCTTTTAATATTCATACAGAGATTGGGATAAAGTGTGTAGGTGCAAAAGTTAATGGAAAAATAGTTCCATTGGATTACAAATTAAATAATGGTGATCGAGTAGAAGTTATTACATCTAAAACTGGTAGAGGACCTGGAAATGATTGGTTAGATATTGTAGCTACACAAAGTGCAAAAAGTAAAATAAAAAAATGGTTAAAAGATCAAAAACTTGATGAAAATATTAAAGTTGGAAAAGAGCTTATCGAAAAAGAAGTTGGAAAATTAGGAATGACTTTAAAAGAGTTTGAAGATAGCCCAATTCTAAAAAAGCATTTAGAGAAACATAATATACCAACAATGAGTGATTTCTATTTCCATATGGGAGAGACAAAAAGTAAAGTAGATGTAGTTGTTGCTAAATTAAAGATAGAGCAAGAAAAAAGTAAAGCGTATATAGAAAGTAATCTAGAAGATTTTATTAAAGAGCCTATAAAGAAAAAATCAGCAAAAAAGGATGATCAAGGAATTATAATTGATGGGACAGAAAATACTCTAATAAGATTTGCAAGATGTTGTACACCTCTTCCTGGAGACGATATAGGTGGATATGTAACAAAATTAACAGGAATTGCAATTCATAGAAAAGATTGTCCAAATTATATTTCAATGGTTAACCATGATCCTGCAAGAGTTATAGATGTTAATTGGGATGAGAGGCTTTTAGAAGCACCTTCGAAAAAAAATAGATATACTTTTGCTTTTACAATAAAAGCTATAGATAGACAAAATATACTTATGGATGTTGTAACAATGATTTCAAACCATAAAATAAATGTATTATCTTTAAACTCTCATAATATAAAAAAGGGATTAGATACAATTGCAATTATAAAAGTGACTGTTGAGTTAAATAATAAAGATGAGTATAAACAATTAGTTAGTCATCTATTAAAAATAAAAGATGTAATGTCAGTAGAAAGATAGGAGAAAGAAATGAGTAAAAAGTTACCAGTAACGTATGAATTATACGATAAAGATGGAAAAGCGAGAACAGGAAAAATAACAACTCCTCATGGAGAGATTGAAACGCCTGTGTTTATGCCTGTTGGAACTCAAGCCACAGTAAAAGGAATGACTCCAGAAGAGTTAGAGGAAATGGGAGCTGAAATAATTTTAGGAAACACGTATCACTTGTATTTAAGACCAGGTGATGAGTTAGTTGCTAAATTTGGTGGATTACATAAATTTATGAATTGGAAAAAACCTATTTTAACAGATAGTGGTGGATTCCAAGTATTTAGTTTAGGTGATTTAAGAAATATTAAGGAAGAGGGAGTTTATTTTAGATCACATTTAGATGGTTCTAAACACTTTATTTCTCCAGAAAAATCAATAAATATTCAAAATAATTTAGGATCAGATATAGTTATGTTATTTGATGAGTGCCCACCAGGAATGTCATCAAAAGAGTACCTTATTCCATCTATTGAAAGAACTACAAGATGGGCAAAAAGATGTGTAGAAGCACACAAAAGACCAGATGAGCAAGGTTTATTTGCAATAGTTCAAGGTGGAATTTATGAAGATTTAAGAGATAAAAGTTTATCTGAATTAAGTGAAATGGATGAATACTTCTCTGGATATGCTGTTGGAGGTTTAGCTGTTGGTGAACCTAGAGAGGATATGTATAGAGTATTAGATTATATAGTTGAGAAGTTACCTGAAGATAAACCAAGATATTTAATGGGAGTAGGAGAACCTTTAGATATGCTAGAAGCTGTAGCATCAGGAATAGATATGATGGATTGTGTACAACCAAGTAGAATTGGAAGACACGGAACAATATTTACAAAATATGGAAGACTTGTTGTAAAAAATGCTTCATATTCTGAAGACACTAGACCTTTAGATGAGGGATGTGATTGCTATGTATGTAGGAATTATACAAGAGGTTATATAAGACACTTATTTAAAGCTCAAGAAATATTAGGTGGAAGATTAGCAACATACCATAATTTATATTTCTTATTAAAATTAATGAAAGATTCAAGAACTGCTATAAAAGAGAAAAGATTTAATGAATTTAAAGCTGAATTTGAAAAAAACTATGCTATGGGAAAAAATAGTGATTGGATAAAACCAATAAAATTTGATAAATAAAAAAAAGCTGACTTTTTTAAGTCAGCTTTTTCTCTATTTAAATTATAAACTATATTTTGTAAACTTAGTTTTAAACTCATCTTCAGATCTAACAAAAAGTTTTTCATTTCCTTCTGAATCTAGAACTTCTTCAGAAAAAACTCTGTATAGATACATAATTTGTCCATCTTGTTCATTAGTACAATTTAATATATTATAATTTAAAACTTCATAAAGTTTACCATTTTTATTATTTTTCCAAAGATTTTTGTTCATAGCACTCCTTCAAACAGTTATTTCACCACATAAATCAGATTCCATAAAAACTTTAATTTCTTCAATAGGAAGATTTTTTCCTAATAAATACATTAACTTGGTTATGGCTGCTTCTGGAGTCATATCTCCACCGCTGATTACTCCAATACTTTTTAATGCGCTACTAGCTTCATATAATCCCATTTTGACAGCACCAGTTGCACATTGAGTAATATTAACAACAACAACTCCTGAATCAATAATAGATTTTAAAGCTGAAACAAAATTATCAGTAGTTGGAGCATTACCATTTCCATAAGTTTTTAAAATAACTCCTTTTATTTCAGAATGAGATTCTACAAGTGTTTTTATATATTGAGGATTCATTCCAGGGAAAATCTCAACAATAAGTATATTACTGTTGATAGAAGAATCTGTATAAAACTCATTTTTAGGCATATCTAAAACCTTTTTATCATGAATTTTAATTTCACATCCAATCTCTCCCAAAGCTCTATAATTTGGTGAAGCAAACCCAAAATAATTTGTAGCATCAATTTTTCTAGCTCGATTTCCTCTCAATAACTCATCTCTAAAACAGATTGTAACTTCAGGTATACTTTTAACACCGTATATTCTATTACCTGCAATTTGAATAGATGTAATTAAATTTTGAAGTGCATCACTTCTTGGTGTAACTAAAGGAACTTGAGACCCAGTTAAAACCACAGGTTTATCAAGATTTTTAAGCATAAAAGATAGAGCTGAAGCTGTAAAAGCCATAGTATCAGTTCCATGTAAAATTACAAATCCTCTGTAGTCATAATAATTTTTTTCTATAATTTTAACAATATCAATCCAAATTTCAGGATTCATATCTGAAGAATCAATTAAAGTTGAAATTTGACAGTAGTCAGCAGGAAATCTTTCTAAAATAGGATGATTTTTAGCTACTTCAAACCAATTTTTAGCAGGTCTTAAAGGACTATTAGGATTATTTTCCTCGCTGTTGACCATACCAATAGTGCCCCCAGTATTTATGATAAGAATTTTTTCTAACATTTAGCTCCTCCTAAAATTAATCCCCTAGTAAACTAGGGGATTGATTTCTTATATATCTTTTAAGAATATGTTTTGACTTCTATCAGGACCAACAGAAACAACAGTTATTTGACATCCTAAATACTCTTCAACTCTAGCAAGGTATTTTTTACAGTTCTCAGGTAACTCATTGTAATCTTTCATATTAGAGATATCCTCTGTCCATCCAGGTAACTCTTCATAAATTGGTTTAGCATAAGCTAATTTTTCTGTAGCAGCAGGTACAGTTGTATAAACTTTTCCATCGATTTCGTATCCAGTACAAATTTTTAAAGTGTCTAATCCACTTAAAACGTCGATTTTTGTTATTACAACGTCAGTTAATCCGTTTATATCAACAGCATACTTACCAACAACAAGATCTAACCATCCACATCTTCTTGGTCTTCCAGTTGTAGCTCCAAACTCTCCACCAATTTGTCTGATTTTTTCTCCTAAATCATTATTTAACTCAGTAACGAAAGGTCCTTCTCCAACTCTAGTTGTATAAGCTTTCATAACTCCAATTATTCTATCGATTTTTCTAGGAGAAACTCCAACACCAGTAGTAACTCCTCCACTTGTAGGAGATGATGAAGTAACGTATGGGTATGTTCCATAGTTAATATCTAGCATCATAGCTTGAGCTCCTTCAAATAAAACGAATTTGTCATCATCTAAAGCTTTGTTAATTTCAGGAGTAGCATCAATAATTCTATGCTTTAATCTTTCAGCATATCCTCTGTACTCTTCAAAAATATCTTCAAACTTCATAGTAGGAGCATCATAGATTTTAGTGAAAAGTTCATTTTTCTCTTCTAAATTCATTTGTAATTTCTTAGCAAATAGCTCCATATCTAATAATTCAACAGCTCTAATTCCAACTCTTGAAAATTTATCAGAGTAACAAGGTCCAATTCCTCTTTTTGTAGTTCCAATTTTGTTATCTCCACTTCTCTCTTCTTTTAAGATATCTAATTGAATGTGGTAAGGCATAATAAGATGAGCTCTATCACTTATAAATAGGTGATCAACTTTAGCTCCTTTAGCTTCTAATGTATCAAGTTCTTTTAAAAGAACTTTAGGATCAACAACAACTCCTGGTCCGATGATACATTTACCTTGTCCATGTAACATACCAGATGGTAATAAATGAAGTATAAATTTCTCTCCATTAACAACAACTGTGTGTCCAGCATTATTTCCACCTTGGAATCTAACAACGTAATCAGCTCTATCTCCAAGAACGTCAATTATTTTTCCTTTTCCTTCGTCTCCCCATTGAGTTCCAACTACAACATATCCTGCCATTTAAATACCTCCATGTATTATTTCGTTATTTGATTTTTTTTATTTCAATATAGTTGATATTTTTGTTATGTTTACATATAAATAAATCTTCAAACTCTGTTCTGATATTATCAGCAGCTTTAGGGCTGTTATGTAAATCAGGTGTATGATAAACTACTTCATAGTTTTTTAAATCTTTAGCAAATTCAAGAACATCTGAATAATATTGATCATGGTCTGTTTTAAAAAATAAAGTTCCATCAACTTTCATTATAACATCAAGAAGTTCGAAAAGTTTAGGTTGAAGTATTCTATTTTTTTCATTTCCCTCCCAAGGGTCAGGGAAATTAATGTAAAGTCCTTCAATCTCTTCATTTCCTATAAATTTTGTAATATCTTCACCACGTCTTCTTAAGAAAACAACATTATTAAGATTTCTTTTAACGGCTTTAGTAGCAGATAAAACTAATCTTTTAAATCTTATTTCAAGAGCTAAGTGATTTCTCTCTGGATATTTAGCAGCCATTCCAACTGCAAAGTTCCCACTTCCAGATCCTATTTCAAGATATACAGGATTATTGTTTCCAAAAGCTTTTTGGTTCCAATTTCCTCTATAAGAGTCCATAATTTCACTATCATAGATAATGTGATTAGGGTATTCTACTAATTTAACCATGTATGGATTATAATTAGTTCTAGGATTTGTGAAGAAGTGTTTCCATAGAGTGTCTTCTAATCTTTCTTTCATTCTTCCTCCATAAATTTAATCGTTTTTTCAGCAGCATTTTGATTGCTTTTGAAAAATGCTTTTATTTTATCCTCAGAAACAGGTTTTGTTTCTAAGAGATTAATAGTATTTAAAAACTCCTCTTTATTGTTAATTTTATATCCAATATTAAGATTTAAAATATCTTTAGATATATCTTTAACATTTTGTAAATATGGGCCAAAAATTGGAGATTTTCCATAAAATAGTGGCTCTAGTAAACTATGACCACCAACATTAACTAGTGTTCCACCAACAAATACAATATCAGCAATAGAATAGAATTTTCTGAGAACACCCATTTTATCAACAATAAGTATTTGAAACTCTTCTGAAGATGGATTTAATTCTAAATTAGTTAATTTTTTATATGTTAAATTTGAATTTTTTACTAAAGTTTCAATTTCAGGAACTCTTTCTAAATGTCGTGGGACAATAATAAGAAGTGTATTTTTAAGTTCTTTAAAAACATCTATAAGAATAGAATCTTCTCCTTGTCTAGTGCTACCAGCAACAAAGATTTTTCGTGTATCACTTTTTATAAATCTTTTTAAATTTGACATATCTTCAGAAGAAAATGTTTCAAAAGAAATATCAAATTTTAGATTACCAGTTACAAATACTTTGTTTTTATCAGCACCTAAAAGAATTATTCGATTTTTATCTTCTTGAGATTGCATAAAAAATCCAGATATTTTAGAAAAAAGAGGTTTTATAATCCAAGAAATTTTTTTGTATCTAGGAAAACTTTTATTTGAAATTCTTCCATTAACAATAAATATTTTTGAATACTTTGAACCTAAGTTTATAAAGTTAGGCCAAATTTCAGTTTCTATTAAAATTATTTTAGAAACTTGAATATAATTGAATATTTTTTTTAGTATAAAAATATCATCTAATGGAAATCTTAATATAGATATTCTATCATCTTTTGAGTATTTATTCATAGCTATTTCATAACCCGTATCAGTAAAAACTGTAAGTAAAATATTTTCGTTGAAATCATTTTTTAGTTTTTTTACCAATGCGTCTATAAGATTGATTTCTCCCACAGATGAGCAATGAATCCATATATATTTTGCTTTTTTTTCTAGAGTTGACAAATCTTGAAAAAGTCTTTGAAAAACAAATTTCAATTTTTTAGGTTTAAAAAGCAAAAAAATAAAGAGGAAAGGATATAAAAATCCTCTCAGTAGATTGTAAAACATAGTTTACCCTCCGATTTTCTCTTTAATTAAGTTAGATATTGTTTGAACACTTTCTTCAATGTTAAGAAAACTAGTATCAACTTCGATAGCATCTTCGGCTTTCTTTAAAGGACTTTCTTTTCTTGTAGAATCAGTATGGTCTCTTTCTAAAATATCTTTTAAAACAGTTTCAAAATCTTCTGTAATCCCTTTTGATGCGTAATCTTTAACTCTTCTTTTAGCTCTTTCTTCAGGAGAAGCAACTAAAAATATTTTTAAATCAGCATTTGGAAAAACAACTGTTCCAATATCTCTTCCATCTAAAATAACTTTTTTTCCTTTACTAATATCTCTTTGTAAATCTACTAATTTAACTCTAACAGCTTTGATAGCAGATACTGGAGAAACAATTTTAGTAACTTCAGGTGTTCTAATTTCTAAAGAAACATCCTTACCATTTAATATAAATTTATCATCTATAATATCAACTTTAATATTATTTAAAATATTTTCTACATCAGCTACATTATTGAAATCAATATTATTTTCAAGGATATAAAGAGCTACCATTCTATACATAGCTCCTGTATCAAGATATGTTAGGCCAAAATTTTTAGCTATAACTTTAGCAATAGTACTTTTTCCGCTTCCAGCTGGACCATCTAAAGCAATAATATAGTTTTTCATTTAATCCTCCTAAGCTTTAATAAGAAGAGCTCTCCACTCTTTATCTCTTTTTATTTCTAGTATTTCAAGTCCTTTCTCCTCAACCTGTTTAACTATTTCAGGAAGCTTGTCTTCTATAATACCTGAAAAGATAATTAATCCATCTTTTTTAACAACTTTAAAAATATCTTTTAAAAGTAAAAGAATAACATCAGCTAGAATATTTGCTACTACAACATCAAATTGCTTATCTTTAACAACTGAGATTAAATCTCCTAAATAAACTTCAGCAGTATCAGAAGAAATTTTATTTAACTCAAGATTTTCCTTAGTAGCTTCAACAGCTAGCTCATCGATATCAGTACCATAAATATCAGTAGCTCCTAACTTTTCAGCTGCAATCATCAATATTCCAGATCCAGTTCCTACATCGATAACAGAATTTCCAGGCTTTATATTCTCTTCCATGATTTTTAAACAAAGAGATGTTGTTGGATGCGATCCAGTACCAAAAGCTCTTCCAGGATCTAATTCAATAACTAATTCATTTTCCTCAGGTTCATATTCTCTCCAAGTTGGTTTAACAACAAACTTTTCACTAACTTTTTCAGGATATAGATATTTTTTCCAACTGTTTTGATAGTCTTCCTCATCATATTCATAAAAATCAATTGTAAAAACAACATCATCTCTATCATTAAATTTTTCTTCAAAGGCAGCTTTTATTAAATCGTTTCTTCTTTGAGAATATGGATTCATTGGAAAATATGCTGAAACAGCATAATCTACCATTAAAAATTGCTTTTCATCTTTATAAAAATCTAAAGGATTTTTCGTTTTTAAAGGTTCATCAATTTTTAAACCAGTAGCTCCAAATCCATAAAATATATCACAAATCTCTTTTTGAGTATCCTCAATACTATCACTATCAAATATAACTTTTATTTCAACAACTTTCATAAAAACCTTCCTAATTAAATATTCCTAACTCAATAAGAGAAAGGTTGATTCTTTCTATTTTTATACATTCACCAGTTTCATCATCTAATTCGATATCTAAACCATTTATTCTTTCTTTTCCTTCTGCTATCTCAAACTTTTGAGGCAAAGCAGTTAAAAATTTAGGAATAATAGATTCTTTATTCATTCCAATTATTCCATTGTCTGATCCTGTCATTCCAACATCACTTATATAACCAGTGCCTTCAAGAAGGATTTTATTATCAGCAGTTTGTACATGTGTATGTGTTCCGTAAACAACAGAAACTTTTCCATCTAAATAGTTTGCTAAAGCTAATTTTTCTGATGTTGCTTCAGCATGAAAATCTATAATAATATGTTTACATTCTTTTCTAATCTCTTCTATTAATGGATTTGCCACTGTAAATGGACAATCAATTGGTGGCATGAAAACTCTTCCTTGAAGAGAAACCACAGCTATTTTATTTCCTTTTTTATCTTTTAAAATTGTATATCCAGTTCCAGGAACACCATTAGGATAATTATGTGGACGTAGAACTCTGTTAGATCTATCTAAATAGTCATAAATTTCTTTTTTATCCCAAATGTGATTTCCACTTGTTATAACATTTACTCCCCAATCTAAAATCTCATCACAAAGTTTTGCAGTTATTCCAAATCCAGCGGCAGCATTTTCACCATTAACGATAATAAAATCGTAATTACTTTTATACTTATCAAGGTATGCCTTTAGAGTTTTTCTACCTGGATTTCCAACAACGTCACCTACAACTAAAACTTTCATTATTTACCTCATTTCTATATTTGTATTACCAAAAAATATTATAACATTTTTTACTAAAAATTAAAACTTAAAAAATAGTTTTAAAAAAAACAAATTGAAAGTTGACATCTACACAAAAATAGTGTATTATTGAGACAGATAATATAACAAACTAGGAGTGACGCATATGTTAACTAAAGAAGAATTTTTAAAAAAAATAGGACAAAGTGAAGAGGAATTAAAAGCAAAAGGTCTTGAGCTAATGTTCATAGGTGAAGTTGGATATGGTGACGATGAAGATGACGGTTGGGATGTAGTTTATATTGATCCAAGCAAATGTGTAGAAGTAGGAATGGGTTGTAAGTGTGCTGTTGGTGGTACATTACACGATAAATTATAATATAAAATTAAAATTAACTAAGTATAGGATTTTCCTATACTTTTTTTTATTTAAATTTACTTTAATTTCTAGAAAAAAATATGTTATAATTCATTATAACTATTTGAATGAGGAGCAAAGAATGAAAAGTAGTGGGTTAGTAAAAAAAATAGTAGGAAGTAAAGTAACAGTTTCAATGTATAAAGAGAGTGCTTGCTCGCATTGTAGTAAATGTAGTGATAGTGCTAAAATAGCAAATGATTTTACATTTATATCTAATGTAGATAATATTAAAATAGGTGATATTATAACTTTTGAAATGGAAGATAATCAAGTTTTTAAAGCTGCAATAATAGTTTATATAATACCGCTGATATTTATGTTTTTAACTTATTTTATAGCTTCTAATATGGGATTATCAGAGGGAGAATGTATTGGGGCAAGTTTTAGTGGGTTGGTGATAGCTTTTATAGGAATATTTTTTTATGATAAATTTGTTGTAAAAAATAAGATGGAAAAATCTGTAAAGATAATAGATATAGAAAAGAGATAGCAGGGGGAATAATTATGTTAAAAAAAATATCAGTAGTTTTTTATTTAATGTCTCAGTTAGCTTTTGGAAACTATTCACAAGTAGATTATTCTAAAATTTTAAACAAAAATGGAAAAATTTTCGTCAAAAAAACTGGAAGTCCTCTTACTGGAATGGTGACTTTTCAAAAAGATAGAGAGTTTTATAAAAATGGAGTTCCAGAAGGGAAGTGGTTATCTTTTTATACTAACGGAAATATAAAATCCATAGAAAATTGGAAAAATGGAGAGTTAAATGGAAAATATGTCTTGTATAGTGAAGATGGGCATAAAACATTTCAAACATATTATTTAAAAGGAAAAGATCATGGATTATTTAAATTATTTCATGAAAATGGAAATCCACATATAATAGGTAAGTTTTATAATGGCCAAGCAATTGGAATTTGGAATTATTATAGTAAAAGTGGAAAATTAGTAGGTAAAAGAGACTATACTTTAAATATAGATCATTTTGATCAAACAAATTAAATTAGGAGAAAATAACTTTATGAAAATAAAATTAAAAAGATACTTCAATAGTTCAATGCTAGTAAATCCGGATAAAGCTAAAAGTTTTTGTGATAAATTAAAAGAGATTTTAAAAAAAGAGGAGGAAGTTGTCTTAGATTTTGCTGGAATTCAAGCAACGACTTTAGTGTTTTTATTTGTACTTTTTACTAATTTATGGAATGAATATGGAAAAGATTTAAAAAATAAATTAACAATAAAAAACGGTTCTCAAGGCCTATTTAAGCAAATGATATATTTAAAAGAGAACTATAAAGAACTAAAATCAAAGTTCTTAGGTGTTCACCAGAATTTTGAAATAGCTTATATTGGATAATTGTTGACAAAATTAATAAAAAATGTTAATATTGAGAAGTAAAGAAACTATACCAAAAAGGGGTGTAAAAATATGTTTTTTGAAGAAATACAAAATGAAATTTACGATAGTACTTTTGATGCAGTTTATAATGCATTATTAGAAGAGTATAAAGAGGGAACGTTAACACTAGAAAGGTTAACAATGAATATAGATGAGCAGCAACAAGTTTTGTTAAACGGATTTTTCGAAGGAGAAACAAAATTTGCTTATGCTAGTGCAACAGTAGATGCGCATCAATATGCTCTTGCTATGATAAAAAAAGGATTAGTATAAAATAAAAGGAGTGGAATATAATCCACTCCTTTCATTTTTATAACAAAATTCAAAATTTTTATATTCAAATTAGAACAAAGTATAAAAAAAGAATGTACTAAAAAAAAACTTGACAGAAAACCGTACTTATTATATACTAATAGCGAGACCGAATTTGATTGAATAGATCTATATACCCCCCAAAAATCTATTTTAATCTTTTTTATTTTTTAACACTCCCCCGTGTTATGAAAAAACCCTCCCCCCCAGGAGGGTTTTTTATATTTCCATAAAATATTATTTTAGAAGATTTAAAAGTAACGGTGCAATAAAAATTGTAATTATACCGGCGATAACTATAGATAGAGCACTCATTGCTCCTTCAACTTCTCCCATTTCAATAGCTTTGCTTGTTCCTACAGCATGACTTGAAATCCCAATTCCAAGACCTTTAGCAACAGCATTTTCAATTCTAAAAAGCTTTAACATAAATGGTGCAAAAATATTTCCAGCTATTCCAGTAACCATTATAGCAAAAACTGTAATAGCAGGTATTCCGCCAAGAAGTTTACTAACTTCTATTCCAATTGGAGTTGTAATAGACTTAGGAACAAATGATAAGAGAATGATATCTTGAATACCTAGTAATTTTCCTAAAAGAACAACGGACAAAATGGCGGTAATAGATCCAATAAGAGCTCCAATCAAAATAACTTTATAGTGCTTTTTTAGTGTTCCCAGCTCTTTATATAAAGGAATAGCTAAACATACTGTAGCAGGGGCTATAAAAAAACCTAATATATCTCCTCCTTTACTATAATAAGATGTGGGAATATTAAAAACTTCCATAAATATAAAAATAAGGATAAGAGCTACAAAAATTGGATTTAAAATAGGCCATTTAAATTTATTAAAAATATCTTTTCCAATTTTAAAAGCAATTAAACTAATAAAAATTCCAAAAAAAGCATTATCAAATAAAAGTTCTTTCATTTATTTTTTCCCCCTCATCATGAAGTCTACACATAAAGCAGTAACAACCATTGTAATTAAAGTTGTTAATATAAGTAAAAAAATTAATTTAAAAAAGTCAGTTTTTAAAATATCAATAACATCTAAAAGTTTAACACTAGGTGGAATAAAAGTTATGATCATATTTGCAATAAAAAATTCACCAACATTTTTAATACTATTTAATTTTACTATCTTTAAAGAAAGAAAAATAAATAAAAGAATTAAACCATTAACTGTTCCAGGAGTAGGAAGATGAAAAATCTTTTCTAGGATAACTCCTAAATAGTTAATACTTAAAATAATAAGAAATTCATATAACAAAATAAAACCTCCAGTACGATTGTATAAAAGATTAAAGAGGTGTTCCACAGGAACACCTCTAAATATAAAACTAGTCTCTTCTTTTCATTTGTGGGAAAAGTACAACGTCTCTAATTGATGGAGAACCAGTTAATAGCATTATAGCTCTATCGATACCAATTCCTAATCCACCTGTTGGAGGTAAAGCATACTCTAAAGCCTCGATATAATCATCATCGATAACTGCAGTAGCTTCATCGTTTCCTAGTAAAGCCTCTTCAACTTGAGCTTCAAATCTTCCTCTTTGATCAGCAGGGTCATTTAACTCAGAGAATGCATTTGCATATTCTCTTGCATCAATAAATAACTCGAATCTATCTGTAAATCTAGAATCTTGTGCATTTCTCTTTGCTAGAGGAGAGATCTCAACTGGGTGACCATAGATAAATGTAGGTTGAACTATATGCTCTTCACATTTTTGCTCAAAGAACTCGTTGATGATATGTCCAACACTTGTCATGTGATCAGCAATTTCAACGTGGTGTTGTTTAGCTAAAGCTTTAGCTTCTTCAACTGTTAAATTTTGCCAGAAATCAGCACCAGTAATATCTTTTATCATATCAACCATATGAATTCTATAGAACTTTCCAAGGTCAATCTCTTTTCCATTATACTCTATTTTAGTTGCTCCTAAAACCTCTGTTGCAAGGTATTGGAATAAACTTTCAGTTAAATCCATCATATCATTATAGTCAGCATAAGCTTGGTATAATTCCATCATTGTAAATTCTGGATTATGTCTAGTAGAAATACCTTCATTTCTGAAGTTTCTATTAATTTCATAAACTTTATCAAATCCACCAATTATTAATCTTTTTAAATAAAGTTCAGGAGCTATTCTTAAATATAATTCCATATCTAAAGCGTTATGATGAGTGATAAATGGTCTTGCAGCAGCTCCTCCAACAATTGGATGCATCATAGGAGTTTCAACTTCTAAGAACCCTTTTTTATTTAAAAACTCTCTGATACCATTTATAATTCTAACTCTTTTCATGAAAGTTTCTTTAACATCTCTGTTCATGATAAGGTCTAAATATCTTTTTCTATATCTAGTTTCAACGTCTGTAAGACCGTGGAACTTTTCAGGAAGTGCTCTAACATTTTTTGATAGTAACTCAACTTGAGAAACTCTTAAAGTTAACTCACCTTTTTGAGTCATAAATAAAGTACCTTCAACACCAATAATGTCTCCAACACCTAATTTCTTAACTATTTCAAAAGCCTCTTCTCCAATTTGATCTTGTCTAATATAAACTTGGATTTTTCCAGTTTGGTCTTCAATGTGAGCAAATACGGCTTTACCTTGCTCTCTGAATCCCATAATTCTTCCTGCTGTTTTAAAAGTTGTCTCTGTTTCAGGAGATGATTTTAAAAGATCTCCAATCATATGAACTTTATCATATTTTTTTCCGAACGGGTAAACTCCAAGAGCTTCAATCTCTTTTATTTTTTCCCATTGCTCCATAACAAGACGTTCTTTTCCAACTCTGTCAAAGTATTTTTCCATAGTTTTTCTCCCTTTTTAAATTTATAGTTTCAATAAATATATGCTACTTTTTCTACCCCAAGTACTACTTGGATTATTTTCTCTAGATTTTCTTAAGTAATCTTTTGCTTTTTCAATATCTCCTTTTTTATGATAGATAACTCCTAAGTAATAATATAACTCAGATGTATTTTCACCTGGAGTAGTAACTTTATCAAAATCAGATAAGGCTTTATCAAAATTATTCATTGAAAAGTATGTCTTACCACGATAGAAGCTAACTTCAGAGATATTTGTTGAACTGCTTTCAGCTTTGTTAAAGAATATTAAAGCTTCACTATAACTTTTACGATTAAGAGCATCTATTCCATTTGTAATATTTTTAGAAGAATCAGAAGGTGATACAGATGTAACAACTTCATCTTCACCTATGTTATTAGAAGATAAAATAGAGTTCTCTAATGTTGGAGTAGTTAAGTTTGAAAAATTAGAATTCAAGTTAGAAGATGAACCAGCTAAGCTTAAATAGTAATTTCCTTTATCACTGTCTCCTTTTTGCATGTATAAATTTCCAATTAATAAGGCTAGTTCTGTACTTTGTGAGTCACCGTAAAAATTTTCTAAGAATTGTAATTCATCTGCAGTAGCATTATTTTTACGTTGAATAGCTCTCATTATTTCAGTGTTTAATTTTAAATTACTTCTGTTGTAATCTAAATAATAGTTATTAATAATAAAACTTCCATCGCTAGACTTTTCTTCAAAAGCTAGAAGTTTTATTTTCTCGTCTTCATTAAGAGAGAAGTTTTCTTTTAAATATCGAATCTCTTTATTAATTAAAAGTTGATTTCCATTTGCAGAACCTAAATTAAGTACCATGAAGGCTACATCTTTTTGTTTGCTGTTTGTTGGAAAAGCAATTAGATATAACTGGGCACTTTTTACCAATAGATCTAAATTTTTATTATTGTAGCTGTTTAAAATTATATCATAATTATCTTTCTCAGTAAAATTATATTTCAATTTATTTTTTATCTTAACAGTACCAACATATGTGAATCCTTTATAAATCTCAGCAATATATTCACCTTGATAAAGACTATTAAAATTCAAACTATTTCCACTAATATTAAATGTAAAATCATTTTTTATAGGAGAAGAAATTATCTTAACTCTGTCAGCATTAATGTTGTTAACAATTAAAGTTTCTCCTGCATAAACCTCCATAGGTGCCATCATTTGAGATGGAAGATATTCACGAATAGCATTTGTTGATGAATCTCTTTGTATAAGATCATATAAATAAGCTACACCAGATTCATTAAGAAAAAAGTTATCTTGCTGTAAAACTGGATTTTTTACACTAGGAACAACAACTTTGCTTTGAGTAGGAAGTTGTGTTTGAAGATTAGTACAACTAAAAAAAATTAAAGCTGTTGCAGAAATTAAAAGTATTTTTTTCATTTACCCCTCCTTTAATAAAAAATAGAGCAAAGAGATTGCTCTATTTTAGTGTTTATTGTACTTCAATTATTTCAATCTCTAATTGGTTTATCTCTATATTATTATCATATATAACATAGGCAATTGTCAACTTATTTTCAGAATAAACATATTTTTTACATAAAACTGTAAAATTTTTATTGAAGTAAGAAGTTTTATAAATAAAATTTGTTTTAATTTCTGGTTTAATTAAAAGTTTACTTTGAATCTCTCCAAACTTCAGTATTTCAGTAGAGTAAGGGGATATTCTTATCTCGCCTTTACCATATTTATTATCATAAGTAAAAATAGTGACATCGTTTTCAATCACTTTTTTTGCAATCATTTTTTGAGAAATGTTTTCTCCAAAAGAATCAGTACTGTTAATAATAATCTTAGCCATTAATAATAATCCTTTTCGTCATCGTCATATCCCATATCATAATAATCATCTTGGTCATAAGAGTCTTCACGGTCGTAATATTCATCATCATCCCAATCTCCTATGTTGTCTGCACCTAAATACTCTTCTTTCCAGAAATCTAAAACAGTATTTATTTCTGCAGCATCATCAACAAAAATTAAATCGTCCTCATCCTCATCATATAAAAATATATAATTAGTCCCATCGAAATCCTCAGTTATAAGATATTCTTTATCTCTTATAATTAGATTTTCTAAAACTGTTAGTTCAAACTCCTCGTCATCGATGTTGTGATAAAAAGTTTCTCCTTGCGAATACATTGTTTCCTCCTAATAATTTATAAAAATAAAGTTAAAAATAAAATTAAAAACTACTTATGATATTTAGTATTTTTTATAATGCTAAACCATCTGTAAATTTGCTCAATTAAAATTAATCTCATTAATTGATGCGGGAAAGTCATTTTTGAAAAACTTAGCCTTAAGTCAGCAGATTTTCTAATATCTTCTGAAACACCATAAGAACCACCAATAATAAAGTTGATAGTACTGTCTCCATTAAGACCTATTTTTTCAATTTGTGAAGCCATATCTTCAGAAGAAAAATTCTTCCCTTGAATATCTAAAAGGATTTTAAATCCTTTATTTTTTTCTAAAGTTTCAAGAATGGATTTTGATTCTTTTTCTATAGACATATTTCTATTTGAATCGTTACCATCCTCTTTTAATTCGAAAATTTTTAATTTACCAAAAGCTTGCATTCGTTTAGCAAACTCTTGTATACCATCTAAAATATATTTTTCTTTAATTTTACCAACACATATAATATTTATATTCATTTTCTTTTAAATCCCTTCTCCATATCCAATAAACTTATTTTAAAAGTTATTGGTCTTCCGTGAGGACAAGTAAATCGTCCAATTTTATGTAACTCCCAAATAAGTTTCTCCATTTCAGAAATAGATAATTTTTCATTAGCTTTAATTGCGCTTCGACAAGACATTGAAATAATCATACTTTCGATAACTTCATTTTTAGAATTTACTTTAGTAATTCCTTCTAAAACTTCAAAAAAAATATTTTCGAAAGAATCTTTAGTATCTAACACAGGAACAGCTCTAATCAAAAACTCCATATCATTAAATTGATCAATCTCAAATCCAAAATCTTCAAAGAAATTTAATTTCTCTTTTAAAATCTCTATTTGTTTTAATGTTAGTGAAATTTTAATAGGAACTAATAAAGCTTGTGAAGATATTTTATGTTGTGCATACTCTTGTTTTAATTTTTCATAAAGAATTCTTTCATGAACAATATGCTGGTCATAAACTATAAGATCACCATCTTGTTCAACTAATATAAAAGAGTTAGAGAATTGTCCAATTATTTTTATATTAGTTTTTAAATTATCAAAATAGATTACTTCATCAGAAGAAATCAAAGATTTATTTTCAATAGAAGAATCACTAATAGTACTTTTAAGTGGAGCATCAGGCTCTTTAATAGGTTCATCTAGAGAAACATTTAATTCTTCAGTTTCTAATTGGAGAGTAGTTACTTCACTTTTAGTCGGAATAAACTTTGTTTCTGTTTGAAAGTTTAAAAAATTTTCTTTATTAATAACTGAATTATTCTTTTTTTCTAAAGAAGATTTATTTTCCTTTTTTATTTCAATCTCTCTTTTTATATCATTAATTTCAAAATTTTCAAAAGGTTTTTTTGAATCTTCAGAAATTTTTATATTTTCAAAGTTTAAATTTTCTTTTTTTACCTCAAAAGTAGGCATATTAAAATTCTTATCAAAATTTAATTCAGACTCTGTAATTGAGTAAATGTCATGATAAATTTTATTTTCATCAGAGAATTTGATGATTTTTTTTGAAGGATGAACATTAACATCAATAGATTTAGGATCTACTTTTAAGTTAACTATGGCAAATGGATATTTTCCTCTCATTAAATGAGTATAGTAACCATCGATTAAAGCTTCTTCAATAATTTTAGCTTTTACAGGTCTATTATTAACAAATGTGAAAATAAAATCTTTTGTAGATCTTGTTAAAGAAAGATTTCCAATATATCCAAATTCAACAGGTTTTAAATTTTTAAGTGTTGAAACTCCAAAAATCTCAATGATAGTATTCTCAATTCCAGTACCACTAGTACGAATATTTTCTTTACCATCAATAACAAGTATTATAGAAACATTGGGATTGGCTAACGCTTCTTGTAAAACAATTTCTTTAATTTTTGTATTTTCAGTTGTATCTTTTCTTAAGAATTTTAATCTAGCTGGAGTATTAAAAAAAAGATTATTTATTTCAATTTCTGTACCAGTACTTTTTTGAGTATCTTTTAAATTTGTTATTTTACCAGCTGTAACACTGATTGAATATCCAGAAGAATCTTCTTTTCGTTTTGTTGCAATAGTCATTTTAGAAACAGCAGCTATGGATGAAAGAGCTTCGCCTCTAAAACCATAAGTATTTAAATTAAAAAGATCATCTTTAGATGAAATTTTACTGGTAGCATGACGTTCAATACAAAGAAGCAAGTCTTCTCTACTCATTCCTTTTCCATCATCAGTAAATTTAATATTTTTACCGCCATTTTTAACGTCTATTTTTATATATTTACTATTGGCATCTAAAGAGTTTTCTAAAAGCTCCTTAACTAAACTAGCAGGATTTTCAACTACTTCTCCAGCAGCAATCATATTAGATAAAGATTCGTCTAAAATTTTAATAATTCCCAAAATATCACCTCCTACAAAAATTGTAACATTATTTATTATTATACAGATTTAAAATAATTTCAACTATTTTTTTTAGAAAATATAAATTTTATAGTAAAAATTATTATGATATAATAAAAATATAAAAACAGCGGAGGGAGAAAAGATGAGATATTTACATCTACTTATATTAACAATAATGCTTGGAATTAAAAGTTTTTCCTATAATGTTGATGATTATATATTTTTTAATAAAGCTTTAGAAGCTAACAAAAAAGAGGACTATAAAAATAGTTTGTTTTATTATGAAATTTATCAAAAAAACTTTCCTTATTCTTATCCATTAACGAGTAATTATGCAAAATATTATATAGCAAAAAATTATATGGATATGAAAAAATATGATGAAGCACTTTTGTTTTTTAGTAGAGCAGTATACGTGCCCGAAAGTTATGTAAAACAAGAGTTTAAAAAAACAAATTATTTTCAATATAGAAGAGATTACAATGTTGCTAGAATATATCAATTAAAAAATGATAAAAGTCAATCAATTGAATATTATAAAAGATTAGTAACTGATTATTATGATCCTCAATTAGAGCCTTATGAGAAAAAAGCTTTAAAGTTTTTAGAGAAAACTAATGAAAAATATAGATATATTTATGAAATAAAATATCAAAATAATTTAAAATTAATTAATAAATTAGAGAAAAATGAGTTGTTAAATTTAGCAAATTATTTTTATGAAAAAAAAGAGTATGAAAAAACAGTTGAAATTTTAGATAAATTAGGTAGCTATAATGAGAAGAAAGTAAACCAAAAAATAATTTACTTAGAGAGTTTATTAAAGTTAGATGCAAATAAAAAAGTTATAGAGCTGACAAAAGATGCACAAGTAGGAGAAGCAAATTTTTTATTTATAAGAGCTGTTGCTTATGAACAAAATAAAGATTATTCAAGAGCTATTTTTAACTATGAAAAAATACAAGATATAAAACTTAAGGATCGGGCAGCTTTTAGAATTGGAAGAATTTATTATAAGATAGAAGATTATACTAAAGCTAGAGAAGTTTTGGAAAAAACAAATCAAAAAAATGAAAGAATAGATTCTTTGCTATTAGATGTATATATAAAATTACAAAATAGAAAAAAATTTATTGAGTTATACGATAGATTTAAAAATAAATATCCAGAAAATCCTAAGACAGGGTTATATTATATGGTCTATACAAAACTTATGGAAAGAGATAGTAATTCATGGCAATTGGCAAATTATAATATATTTTTTGCAAGTAATTATGTTGTTAGAAACTATATGAACTCTATAACAGATTTTGAGATAAAAAATACATATAAAGAAGAAGTGTTAAAAGATGCTTTAACTCAAATTGGAGCGTTAAAAAACCCTGAATTATTAGAATTGGCTGTTCAAAGTAATAATTTTGATTTAGATACGGAAACTATCCAAGATAAAATTACAATAATGAATAGTTATATTGATAGTAAATTTTATAAAGAATCTTTTAAAAAAGTTAATACATTTAGAAGAGAGTTTTATAGATATAGAAATTTATTACACTATGTTTATCCTAAATATTATAGAGAGGAAGTTCAAAATACTAGAAAAAAATACTTAGTACCACAATCATTAATTTATACAGTTATGTACATAGAAAGTGGTTTTGATAATGAAAATAATAAATTTGAAAAACTTGGATTAATGGGTATACCAAAAAAATTAGTCGAAAATAAAGATGAATATTATTATAATCCACAAATTAATATAGATACAGGAACAGAGATATTAAAAAAAATATATGATAAGCATAATGGAATGATTTTAAAAACATTGATTGAGTACATCTACGGAGAAAAGGTTTTAAAAGGTTTAAACTTTGAATTAGATGGAGATTTAAAGTTAGAAACAATAGTGGATGAAAAATTTCAAACTGAAATAGAAGAGATAGTTTACACATACGCATTTTATAGTGCAATATATAATTAGATAAAAGAAAGGTATAGGGAATGAGAAATACAAAATGGATATTTAAATCAGAAAATTTTAAAAGTGGAAATAACAATATAGATAAAGAGATAGAACAAATTTTATATAATAGAGGAATCCAATCAAAAGATGAAGTTGAATTTTTCATAAATGGAACACTAGAAAATTTAATGAACCCAAGTGATTTATCAGATGTAGACAAAGGAGTAGAAAGAATATTAAAAGCTAAAGGAAATAATGAGACAATTTGGATATATGGTGATTATGATGTAGATGGAATAACATCAACATCCCTTTGTTATTTAGCACTGAAAGAGTTAGAGATTAATGTAAAGTACTATATTCCACTAAGAGATGAAGGGTATGGGTTAAATAAGGATGCTTTAAATTATATAAAGGAAGAGGGCGGAAATTTAATAATAACGGTTGATTGTGGAATCTCATCTATTTCTGAAGTTGAACATTGTAATGCTTTGGGCATGGATATGATTATAACAGATCATCACGAGATAAATAATGAACTGCCTACTGCTCATGCAATTATAAATCCCAAAAGAGAAGATAATAAAAACTCTTATAAATATTTTGCAGGAGTTGGAACAGCTTTTATGCTATTACTTGCTCTGTATAAAAAATTAGATAAAAAAAATGAAATATATAAATATTTAGATATAGTAGCTATTGGAACAATAGCTGATATAGTTCCATTGAAGGGAGAAAATAGACTTTTAGTTAAGAGAGGGTTAGAGCTTTTAAAAAGTAGTAAGTGGCAAGGACTAAATATGCTTATGAAGAGATTGTTTGAAAATCCTATAGATAAAAAATTCGATACATATGATGTTGGATTTATAATAGCTCCTATTTTTAATGCTGCTGGAAGATTAGAAGATGCTAAAATGGCAGTGGAACTTTTTGTTAGTAATTGTCATATAACATGCGACAAATTAATATATGAATTAATAAATAAAAATAGTGAGAGAAAAGAGATTCAAGAAGAAATTTTAAAAAAAGCTATAGATAAAATTGAAAATGAAAAATTAGATGAAAATAGTGTAATTGTTGTTGCAGAGAAAAAATTCCATCATGGAGTTATAGGGATAGTAGCTTCAAAGATTCTAGATAGATATTACAAGCCTACTATTATTATGGAAATAAAGCCATTAGAAGGGATAGCAACAGCTTCATGCAGAAGTACAGAAGCTTTTAATATGGTAGAAGCTTTAAATTCGATGAGAGATATCTTTATTAAATATGGTGGGCATGCAGGAGCGGCTGGTTTTTCTATTGCTATTGAAAATATAGAAGAGTTTTCAAAGAGAATAAATGAATATGCTGTTGAAAATTTAAATAGTGAGGATACAAAAAAACCTATAAAAATAGATTGTGAGCTTTCGATGATAAAAATATCTTTTGATTTAATGGATAAGTTATCTTTATTAGAACCATATGGTTTTGGAAATGCTTCACCAATGTTTGCGATTAGAAATTGTAAGTACACGAACTTTAGGGCTATTGGTAAAGAAAAAAATCATTTAATGATGGATTTAATAAAAAATGGAGTAGAAATGAAAAATTGCGTATGGTTTAATAGTGAAGATATGCTTGAAACTATACTTAATAATAAAGAGATTGACATAGCTTTCAAACTTAAAATGGAGACATATAAAGATAAATACCAATATAAGATTTTTATAGAAGATATAAAACCATCTAAAAAGATTATGAATGACATAAAGGATTTAGAAAGTTTATATAATTTGAAGTTTCCTATAAAATCTATTTTTTATACAAGAAGAGATTTGGAAAATGAAAAGTTAAATATTAGTTTTATTAATGAAGAAGTTTCTATTAATATTGGAAGAAATAGTATTGGGTTTTTAGATAATCAAACAAAATTAGTTTTAAAAAAATTGAATGATTATTACGGATATAAATTTAATGTTGAGATTGATAAAATAATAAGAAAAGATGAAAATTATAATGTTCATATTTGGATAGATAAAGATGATGAATTTAAAACTTTATCTTTTGAAACTGGAAAAATATTTAAAGAGATAAAAGAGTTTTTGATAGGAGATTTAGAGTATAATTCGTTACAAAAAAAAGTTTTAAAAACAATATTTAAAGATAAGAAAAATGTAGTTGTTAGTTGTAAACCAGGAAGAGGGATGGATACAGTTGTAAAAACAATAGAGATATATTATAAAATGCTTGGAAAAAAAGTGTTAATTGTAAAAGAAGGAGAGAGAAGAGAAGAGGGTTATGATTTTTATATCTATATGGGAAATGAAGTTTTAGAAGCGAGTAATTATAATTTGTTTATAACGAATAATAAGATTTATTGTGATACTTCTGAATATATAGAAGATGACTATAAAATTCCTTCAAATGTAGAAGTAGTTGATGCAGATGAGTTAGAATATCATGAAAATATTTTTAGTATAATGCTTCCGTTAAAAGATAAAAAAAGAATAATTGAGAGTATAAATAAAGGAGAAAAAATCTTTACTTCTGAAGATATAAAAATTATTTTATAAAAAGAAATTATTAAAGTAGGAAAGTTCATAAAAAAATAGAAAAAACAGGAAGAGAATGATTTTCCTGTTTTTTGTTTACTAAAGAATAAAAAATGATATTAGAAATTTATTTGGATAAAAGGAGAGTAAATTTTATGAAAAAAATAGTTTATGGAGATGGAAGCAAAGTTGTACTATTTAAAGAGGGCATTAAAGAGGGAACAGAGATTGGAAATAGAATTGAAGAATTAGTAGATGAAATAAAAAGAAGATGTATGGGGGTTTATACTTCAGAATCATATGAGGATTTAGAGGATGTAGTAACATATGACAAGGGGATAGATTGCTTGTTATTATCTTGGCCAAATAATAGAGAAGAAAAAGAAGCTGTAGATGTTATAAATAAGTTACATGAAAGTCAAGAGGGTGTACCTGTATTTTTATTAACACACAAAGCTGATGCTTTAGAAAATTTAAGTAGAGAAGTTTATGAACATGTAGAAGAGATAATTTGGATTTTACAAGAAGAGATAGGATTTCTAGGAGAGAGAATTCAAAGGGCAGTAGAGAGATATAATGATAATTTACTACCTCCATTGACAAAAGCTGTATTTAACTATAATAAAGTAGCTGAGTATTCATGGGCTGCTCCTGGGCATCAAGGAGGAGTTGGATTTACTAAAACAGCTTTAGGAAGAAGATTTTTTGATTTTTATGATGAAAATTTATTTAGATCAGATACAGGAATAGAAAGAACATCTATAGGGTCATTATTAGATCATACCGGAGCATTTTTAGAGGGTGAGAAACTAGCAGCAAAAGTATTTGGAGCTGATAGATCATATAATGTTCTTGTTGGAACCTCTGGTTCTAATAGAACAATAATGCAAGGTGTTTTAACAGATGAAGATATAGCTTTAGTGGATAGAAATTGTCATAAGTCTATTGAGCAAGGGTTAATAATAACAGGTGCAAAACCAGTTTATATGAAACCAACAAGAAATAGATATGGAATAATCGGACCGATATTACCAAATGAAATGAAAAAAGAAGAGGTTATTAAAAAAATAGGTGAAAGTCCATTAGTTCCTGAAAAGATGAAATCACAAAATCCAATCTATTCAGTTGTAACAAACTGTACTTATGATGGAGTTTGTTACAATGCAATGAAGGTAGAGGATTTATTTCAACCATATATAGAGAGAATACATTTTGACGAAGCTTGGTATGGATATGCTAGATTTAATGAAATGTATAAAAATCACTATGCAATGAGAGGAGAAGCTAAAGATTATAAAGGTAATGCAACAGTATTTGCAACACATTCAACTCATAAATTATTGAACGCTTTATCTCAAGCCTCATATGTACATATGAGAAAAGGAAAAAATCCTATAATAGAGGAACGTTTTAATCAGGCTTATATGATGCATGCGACAACTTCACCTCTTTATGCAATTGCAGTATCGAATGAAGTTGGAGCAGCAATGATGCAAGGTAAAACAGGTAAATTTTTAACAGATGAGGTATTAAAAGAAGCTATTGATTTTAGAAAAATGGTAGGGAAATATCATAAAGAATATGGACAAGAAGGAGAATGGTTCTTTAAACCTTGGAATGCTGAAACAGTAAAGGATCCAAAAACAGGAAAAGTTTATAATTTTGAAGATGCTCCAACAGAGTTATTAATGACAGAACAATCTTGTTGGAGAATGGATCCAAAAGATACATGGCATGGATTCCAAGGGTTACCTGAGGATTGGGCAATGTTAGATCCTATAAAAGTAAGCATTTTAGCTCCTGGAATGAATGAAGATGGAGAATTAGCAGAAAAAGGAGTTCCAGCTCAATTGATTTCGTATTATTTTTCAAAATACGGTGTAGTTCCAACAAGAACAACTGATTTCCAAATAATGTTCTTATTCTCGATGGGAATCAGTAAAGGTAAATGGGGAACATTATTAGACTTATTAGTTTCATTTAAAAGAGAATATGATAATAATACTCCATTAAGAAAGATCTTCCCAGAATTGGTTGAAGGAAGGGAAGAGAGATACGGAGATTTAGGAATGAAAGATTTGGGAGATGAAATATTCCAATATCTAAAAGAGCATAATTTAGGAAAATACTTAAATGAAGCTTATTCAGGGTTGCCAGAACAAGTTATGAGTCCTAGAGAAGCGTATAATAAAATAGTTAAAAATGAAGTAGAACTTGTTCCTGCTAAAGAGCTTGAAGGAAGAGTGGCAGCAAATGCTGTAATACCATATCCACCTGGAATTCCAATGTTAATGTCAGGAGAAAGTTTTGGTGCAGCGGATAGTGCTCAAATATCTTATTTAAGAGCTCTAACTACATGGGATAAGCAATTCCCAGGATTTGAACATGAAACAGAGGGTACGGCAGTGATAGGTGGAGAATATCATGTTCTTTGTGTAAAGAAATAAAAAATGGCGGTGAGACCATGTATAAAGAGTTAACTACAAAAATAAGAAAGGCTTTAAGGGAACAGTGGTTTTATCATATAATAGTTGGTATGATATTTCTAGTTTACGTTGCTATAGTAGTAATTGGGAATGGAATATTTTTAGATGATGTAGTAAAAATTTTAGGGTTCTTATTTCTTTTGACAGGAATAGGAAACTTGATTTATTCTTTTTCTGGAATAGGAGAAAAAGAGTTCCATTGGGGTGAAATATTCTTTTGGGGAATACTTGAATCTTTTTCTGGATTTTTACTTCTCTCAAATAAACTTTTAATAGCAGAAAGAAATTTGATAGAAGAGGTTAGTTTAGCAATAGAAAAAGTTACTGCTACAAGAGTGGAGCTTCAAGGTTATATAGTAATATTTTATATAGGAACATTTTTAACCTTTAGAGGCATAAGTCATATTGTAACTAAAATTTACGAACCAGAAGGAATAACTCATAATAAAACTTTAATAGTAATAAAAAGAGTGTTGATTTTAGATGGTTTTGTAGACTTTATATTTGGAATAGCAGTGACATTAAGTATGTATCTAGCTCAAGGAATATTTTATTACATTCTATTAATATATATATTAATAACATCGATATTAACAATTACATTTGGTTTAGCATCGAAATATTCTCTGAAAATTGAAAAATTAGAAGAAGAAAAAGAGATAAAAGAAGCAAATAATTAAATAAAACCATGAGATGAAATAACTAAGAATTTCATCTCATGGTTTTTTATTAAAGTCTATTTATTTTTTGAATTAAAGTCATCTAACTTCTTGTAAAGCATTACAGCAGCACTGTTTAAAAGCTTATCTTTGATGAAGTCATTTGTAGGATTCTCAAAATAATCTGTTGCAATGAGTGTAGCTAAACCATGTCCAAATAACCAACAATCTAAAAAAAGGTCGTGTTTAAATTCAGTTGGTAAATTTTCAAATCTCTCATCCTTTTCCATTTCAACTTTCATAAGATCTCTGAATTTTTTTAAGAGATTACCATATGAATTATCTCTAAGAAATATTGACTTAAATAGTTGTTTCTCTTCTCTTGCAAATGCACAAAGTCCGATACCACTATTAAGGAAGACCATATCAGTTTCTGGTCTAATTACATACTCTAAGAAAATTTTCTTGGCTCTTTCTATAAGTTCTGTTTTTAACTCATCCATAGAAGAGTAACAGCTATAGATTGGAGCTGGAGAACAGTTTAAAGCTTTAGCTAAATTTCTTGCAGTAATGTCATCTAAACCGTGTTTTTCAAACATTTCAAAAGCTTTTTCATGTATTTGTTCTCTTTTAAAAATTGCTTTTTTGGGCATTAATTCCTCCTAAATTTTATAAATTAAAACTTTTTTACAAAGTTGATACCTATACTAGATATCTCTTTTTCATATTTTATATCACTAATTGTTCTTGTATCATAAATATAATGATTGAAAGCAACAGTCCATTCTACAGTTTCGTTAGGTTTGTATTTAACTCCTGTTCCTAACATTGTAGAGTTTAAAGCGTACTCAGTAGCTGCGAAACTCTTATCAGGAGCTCCTGTATCAGCATAGTTAAATCCAACAAGCCAAGCGATTTGTGGAGTGAACCAGTACTCAGATCCAACAGATATTTCCCATCCGTTTTTATAATCAACACTTGTTTTTCCAACTCTATCCATAGTAGCTGACTCATTAAAGTAGTAATTTCCACCAATAAAAGTAGTCCATTGATCTGTAACTTTATATGAAGCTCCTAAAGCAGCTATAGCTGGAAGATCTCTTCTGATTTTTTCTCCATCTTTATAAACTGGATATAATCCTAGAAGAGCATCAGAAATACCAATACTAGGAATTTTTATTGGGCCAATATTTACAGCTTGTCCATAAGTATTATCATTTATGTCTGATTTAGTTTTAAACTTTAATTTAACTTTAGTATCGTATCTAAATCCGATATTTAATCTATCATTAGGTGCGTAATTTAAACCGAATTGTCCACCGAATCCATAAGCTTCTCTTTCAGAATCTATAGATGCATCTCCCTCTCTAAAAATAGGTAGTGGTAAAGGTTTTCCAATAAGATCACCAATATTAACATTTTTTGCAACATGAGCATTAGCTTTTAAAGTTCTTTTACCATAAACTCCTCTAACTGCTAATGAAGCTGACCATTTATTAGTTAAGTCAAAAGCTTTTCCTAAAGTAGTTTGAGCATACATGTTTGAACCTTTTATTTCTGCAGTGCTTAAAAAGTTATTGAAGTCAATTCCAGAAACGTTTAAAGGAATACTATCTTTATAGCCTAATTCAGCGCCTCCTGCAACTCCTCCCATTGTCCAGAAGTAAGCTCCATCATCTGTCTTCTTATAAAGAGCAAAGTTAGGTATAGGTGAAGAAAGGTTTGTGGAGAAATCCCTACCGTCAGAACTCATATTTTGGTCACCAAAGGCATATTGAATTCCACCAACAATGTAAGTTCCGTTTTCTAATCTCATTAAACCAGCTGGGTTGAAATAAACCGTAGATCCTACGTTTATAGCACCTTGTTGTGCTGGGTTCCCACCGTATTCAGCTGAATAGTTTTGAATATGATCTATAGATGCTCCCATAGTAGAAACACTTAAACTAGCTATTAAAGCTAGTAACGATAATTTAAATCTGTTCATTAATATAATCCTCCCTAGTATTTTAACAATTACTAGTGTAATATAACATATGTTTTTAAAAATTACAAGTGTTTTTTATGTAGTGTATATAGATGAAATCTTTGAATTCTCTTGTGTTAGCTATATAGAAATTAGAAGTATTTATTTCAGGAAAAAAGGTATCTCCAAAAAATTTACCTTTAATATAAGAGAAATGAAATTCGTTAATTAATGGTAAAAAATATTCATAGATAGTTTTTCCACCAATAATAAAAATTTTTTTGTTAGTAATTTTTTGTAAAGATAACGCTTTTTTTAAAGCGTTATCTGGGCAGTTAAATATTTGGATATCTTTGTGAAAAAAATTCTTATCCTTAGTCAAAACAAAATTGATTCTATTTGGAAGAGGTCTTCCAATTGATTGGAAAGTTTTTCTTCCCATAATTACAATGCTATTACTAGTAATTTCTTTAAAAAGATTTAGGTCTTCAGGAATATCCCAAGGCATACAATTGTTGTTACCAATTAAATTGTTTTCATCCATTGCTACGATGAGTGAAAGCATTCTTACTCTCCTAAATCAAAATTATTTTGTCTTAATGCTTCATAAAGAACTATAGCGGCAGAATTTGATAGATTAAGAGATCTACCCATTTTAATCATTGGAATAGTTATACAAGTTTCTTTATTAGCTTCTCTAATTTCTGCAGGAATTCCTCTAGACTCAGGACCGAAAACAATAAAATCATTTGGATTATATTTTACATCTGAATATTTTTGTGTAGTTTTAGTAGTAGCAAAATAAAAATTAGATTCAGGGTAAGCTGCTCTTAACTCTTCATAATTTTCCCATACCTTTAAATCGATCAATTCCCAGTAGTCAAGACCAGATCTTTTAATTTGTTTTTCATCTAAAGAAAACCCTAAAGGTTTAATTAAGTGTAGTGTTGTATTTGTAAGAACACAACTTCTTCCTATATTACCTGTATTATAAGGAATTTCAGGTTCCATTAGTACTATATTCATAAAATCCTCCTAAAAAATAATATATATTAAAAATATATGTAATTTTATCATAAAAGTAATTATAAAACAAAATAAAAAAAGTTGTTGACTTAGTTTAAAAGTTATGGTACTATAATTTCTGTCAGCGGGAAACACCGCAGACGAAGGAAAACTAAAGGACATTAACAACCGAATAGAGAAAATAGTCAGAAGTTATGAAAA
>OGMJ01000019.1_pt1 | contig 122705 bp, 135 predicted proteins | sample 1573181 | NCBI WGS metagenome assembly OGMJ01 (sample SAMEA2582004, study PRJEB24529) | metagenome | biome: Human gut stool | place: China | collected 2011
AGGAAGAACAGTAGCTTCTGGAGTTGTTGCAGAAATTACTAAGTAATCTTACTTAATATATAGTGAAATTTAGTTCATATAGGAGGGGACTTCGTCCCCTTTTATATTCTTAAAAAAGCTAGGTAAAAAAACTTTTAAATAAAAACAAAAAACATTTGCTTTTTGTAAAAAATGTGATATAATTACCAGAGTGTACAAAAGAATTATTTAATTCTTTTAATCGAAACTTTTAAGGAGGTGCGAAAAGTAAAATGGCTTCTAACAAGTTAAGAATTTACTTAAAAGCTTATGATCACACTTTATTAGATCAATCAGCTAAAAAAATAGTAGAAGTAGCAAAGAAATCTGGAGCAGAAATTGCAGGACCTATGCCACTACCTACAAAGATTAAAAAATATACTGTACTAAGATCAGTACACGTAAACAAAGACTCGAGAGAGCAATTCGAGATGAGAGTGCACAGAAGAATGGTAGAGATTAAAAACTCTAACCCTAAGACAATTGCTTCTTTAACAGCAGTTAACTTACCAGCTGGTGTTGGAATCGAAATAAAGCAAGCATAATTGTTTGAAAGAAAAGATTCTGAGAAAAAAGCAGACGGCTGATTTTCGGGTAATTTGATGCTAATTGAAGAATTAAATTATCCTTACAGAATAATACAAGTTGGCGTTTTTTTTTAAAGAAAAAGTGGTGGAACCACGAGGGCAAGTTGTCAACCAATATATTATTTGATGGAGGTAAAACACATGTCAGGAATTTTAGCAAAAAAAATTGGAATGACTCAAATTTTCGAAGATGGAAAATTTATTCCAGTTACAGTTGTTGAAGCTGGACCTAACTATGTTCTTCAAAAGAAGACTGTAGAGAATGATGGTTACTCAGCTTTACAATTAGGATTTGACGAGAAAAAAGAAAAAAATACTACAAAGCCATTAATGGGAATTTTTAACAAAGCTGGTGTAAAGCCATTAAGATTTGTTAAAGAGTTAAAAGTTGATTCAGTAGAAGGAATCGAACTTGGACAAGAGATTAAAGTAGATGCTTTAGCAGAGGTTGCTTTCGTAGACATTACAGGAACTTCAAAAGGTAAAGGAACATCAGGAGTTATGAAGAGACATAACTTCAGTGGAAACAGAGCTTCACACGGTGTTTCTAGAAACCACAGACTTGGAGGATCTATAGGAATGTCGTCTTGGCCTGGAAAAGTTCTTAAGAACAAGAAAATGGCTGGACAATACGGAAATGCAACTGTAACAGTTCAAAACTTAAAAATTGTTAAAGTTGACGCAGAAAACAACTTACTACTAATTAAAGGTGCAGTACCTGGTCCAAAGAACGGATATATCGTTGTAAAGCCAGCTGTAAAGAAATAATTAGTTAGTAGATGAGGAAGGAGGAAAATAATGGCAGTTTTAAACATATATGACTTAGCAGGAAACCAAACTGGTACTGTAGAAGTTAAAGATTCTGTATTTGGAATCGAGCCTAATCAAGCAGTATTACATGAAGTATTAACTGCAGAGTTAGCAGCTGCTAGACAAGGAACTGCAGCTACTAAAACTAGAGCTATGGTTAAAGGTGGAGGAAGAAAGCCTTTTAAACAAAAAGGAACTGGTAGAGCTAGACAAGGTTCTATAAGAGCTCCACACATGGTAGGTGGAGGAGTAACATTCGGACCACAACCAAGATCATATGAGAAAAAAGTAAACAAAAAAGTAAGAAATCTTGCTTTAAGATCAGCACTTTCTGCGAAAGTTGCTGCTGGAGAAATCTTAGTTCTTGATGGAACTATCGAAGCTCCAAAAACAAAAACAATAATCGCTTTAACAAATGCTTTAACAGCAAACACAAAGCAATTATTTGTTGTAAATGACCTTGCTACAGAAGCTGATTACAACTTATACTTATCAGCTAGAAACTTAGAGAACGCAGTAGTTCTTCAACCAAATGAGATTGGAGTTTACTGGTTATTAAAGCAAGAGAAAGTTATCGTAACTAAGGAAGCGTTAACGACAATCGAGGAGGTGCTTGCATAATGACTGCTTACGATATCGTAAAGAAGCCTGTAATCACTGAAAAAACTGAAATTTTAAGAAGAGATTACAACAAGTACACATTTGAGGTAAGTCCTAAAGCAAATAAAGTTGAGATTAGAAAAGCTATCGAAACTATATTTAACGTAAAAGTTGAATCTGTAGCTACAATCAACGTAAAGCCAGTTACTAAGAGACATGGAATGAAACTTTACAAGACTCAAGCTAAGAAAAAAGCTATTGTTAAATTAGCTGCTGGAAACACAATAACTTACTTCGCAGAAGTATAATTGAAAGATAATTAGAGGTTTAGTTCTTTATATATAAAAGGATAAAGCTAAAGATAATTATAGGTCAGGAAATTTTGGAGGTTAACAAAATGGCAATTAGAAAGTTAAATGCTATAACTAATGGTACTAGACATATGTCTAGATTAGTTAACGAAGATTTAGATAAAGTTAGACCTGAAAAGTCTTTAACTACTCCATTAAAATCTGCTTATGGTAGAGATAACTATGGACACAGAACTTGTAGAAATAGAGACAAGGGACACAAAAGACTTTACAGAATCATCGACTTTAAAAGAAATAAATTAGATGTACCTGCAAAGGTAGTATCACTAGAGTACGATCCAAATAGAACTGCAAACATTGCATTACTATCGTACGCAGACGGAGAGAAGAGATATATTCTTGCTCCAAAGGGACTTAAGAAAGGTGATATCGTAATGGCTGGTTCAAATGCTGAAATAAAGCCAGGAAATGCTCTTAAATTAAAAGAGATGCCTGTTGGATCACAGATACACAACGTTGAGTTACAAAGAGGAAAGGGTGGACAATTAGTTAGATCTGCAGGAACTGCAGCAAGACTAGTTGCAAAAGAAGGAACTTACTGTCACGTACAGTTACCATCAGGTGAGTTAAGATTAATTCACGGAGAATGTATGGCAACTATCGGTGAAGTAGGAAACTCTGAGCACAGCCTAGTATCACTAGGTAAAGCTGGAAGAAACAGACACAAAGGAAGAAGACCTCACGTAAGAGGATCTGTAATGAACCCTTGTGATCACCCACACGGTGGAGGAGAAGGTAAAGCTCCAGTTGGAAGAAAATCTCCTATGACTCCTTGGGGTAAACCAGCTCATGGTGTTAAGACAAGAGGAAGAAAAACTTCAGACAAGTTTATCGTAAGAAGAAGAAACGAAAAGTAATTTTCGAGAGGAGGCTAATAGGTAATGGCTAGATCATTAAAAAAAGGACCTTTTTGTGACCACCACTTAATGAAAAAAGTTGAGGAAGCAGTAGCTACTGAGAATATAAAAGCGGTAATAAAGACTTGGTCTAGAAGATCAACAATATTCCCTAACTTTATAGGATTAACATTTGGTGTTTACAATGGTAAAAAGCACATACCAGTTCATGTAACTGAGCAAATGGTTGGACATAAACTAGGTGAGTTCGCACCAACTAGAACATACTATGGTCACGGTGTAGACAAAAAGAAAAAGAAAAAATAATCGATTTTAAATTAATAAATTGATAGTAGGAAAAGGAGGTTGGACTAGTGGAAGCTAGAGCAATAACTAGATTCGTAAGATTATCTCCAAGAAAAGCTAGACTTGTAGCAGACTTAGTGAGAGGAAAATCAGCATTAGAAGCTTTAGATACGTTAGAATTTACTAACAAAAAAGCAGCTAGATTTATAAAGAAAACACTAGCATCAGCAATTGCTAATGCAACTAACAACTTCAACATGGATGAGGAGAAGTTAGTAGTATCAACTATAATGATAAACGACGGACCAGCGCTTAAGAGAATAATGCCAAGAGCGATGGGAAGAGCAGATATAATAAGAAAACCAACAGCACACATTGTTGTGGCAGTGTCTGAAAAGTAGTAAGGAGGTAAGACTGTGGGACAAAAAGTAGACCCTAGAGGACTGAGACTTGGAATAACAAGAACTTGGGATTCTATCTGGTATGCAGATAAAAAAGAATACGCAAAGTTCTTCCATGAAGATACAAAGATCAGAGAAATGATCAAAAAGAACTACTTCCACGCGGGAATTTCGAAGGTAAAAATCGAGAGAACTTCTCCGTCACACGTTGTAGTTTTAATACACACAGCTAAAGCTGGAATAATCATCGGAAGAAAAGGTTCTGAAATAGAATCATTAAGAGCTAAACTTGAAGCAATGACTGGAAGAAAAGTTACAGTTAAAGTTCAAGAGGTTAAAGAATTTAATAAAGATGCAACTTTAGTTGCAGAAAATATAGCTACATCTATCGAGAAAAGAGTAGCTTACAAAAGAGCAGTAAGTCAAGCTGTTATGAGAGCAATGAAAGCAGGAGCAAAAGGAATCAAAGTTATGGTTTCTGGAAGATTAAATGGTGCTGAGATCGCAAGATCTGAGTGGGTAGTAGAAGGAAAAGTACCTCTACATACATTAAGAGCAGATATCGACTATGCAACAGCTACATCTCATACAACATATGGAGCTCTTGGAATCAAGGTTTGGATCTTCCACGGTGAAGTACTTCCAACTAAGAAGGAAGGAGGGGAAGCGTAATCATGTTAATGCCTAAAAGAACGAAACATAGAAAAATGTTTAGAGGAAGAATGAAGGGTACAGCTCAAAGAGGTAACACTGTTGCTTTCGGAGATTACGGATTACAAGCCCTTGAGCCAGCATGGATAACAAACAGACAGATTGAATCTTGTAGAGTTGGAATCAACAGAACATTCAAAAGAGAAGGTAAGACTTTTATTAGAATATTCCCTGATAAGCCAATTACTGCTAGACCAGCTGGAGTAAGAATGGGTAAAGGTAAAGGAAACGTAGAAGGTTGGGTAGCAGTAGTTAAACCTGGAAGAATAATGTTCGAGGTATCTGGTGTTACTGAAGAGAAAGCAATAGCAGCTTTAAGAAAAGCTTCTATGAAACTTCCTATCAGATGTAAGATTGTAAAAAGAGAGAATGGTGGTGAGAACTAATGAGAGCTAAGGAAATAAGAGAAATATCTACTGAAGACTTAGTAGTAAAGTGTAAAGAGCTTAAGGAAGAACTTTTCAACCTAAAGTTTCAACTTTCATTAGGACAAGTAACTAACACTGCTAAGATTAGAGAAGTAAGAAGAGAGATCGCAAGAATAAACACTATATTAAACGAAAGATAATTAAATCTTAAAGTTAGGATATAGATTCTTAAGAAGAGGAGGTCAAAATCTTGAGAAACGAGAGAAAAGTAAGAGAAGGAATCGTTGTTTCTGATAAGATGGACAAGACGATAGTTGTTGCTATCGAAACAATGACATTACACCCAATCTACAAAAAGAGAGTTAAGAAGACTATGAAGTTCAAAGCACATGACGAGAACAACGTAGCTCAAACTGGAGATAAAGTAAGAATCATGGAAACTAGACCATTATCTAGAGATAAGAGATGGAGACTAGTTGATATTATAGAGAAAGCTAGATAATAATCCAAATTATTGTTGAGAGGAGGATAATTTAATGGTACAACAACAAACTATCCTTAATGTTGCTGATAACTCGGGAGCTAAAAAACTTATGGTTATAAGAGTTCTTGGAGGATCTAGAAGAAGATTCGGAAGAATCGGTGACATTGTTGTGGCATCAGTTAAGGAAGCAATACCTGGTGGAAACGTTAAAAAAGGAGACGTAGTAAAAGCAGTTATTGTTAGAACAAGAAAAGAATTAAGAAGAGAAGATGGATCATATATTAAATTTGATGATAACGCAGCTGTTATCTTAAATAACAATAATGAACCAAAAGCAACAAGAATATTCGGACCAGTTGCAAGAGAATTAAGAGCTAAAGACTTCATGAAGATAGTTTCACTAGCTCCAGAAGTAATATAATTGAGAGAGGAGGCTAATTGTCGTGGCTAAACCTAAGATTAAATTTGTACCAGAGTCATTACATGTAAAAACTGGAGATACAGTTTACGTAATATCTGGAAAAGATAAAGGAAAAACAGGTAAGGTTTTAAAAGTATTCCCTAAAAAAGGAAAGATCGTTGTTGAGAACATCAATATGATCACAAAACATATGAAACCTTCACAAATAAACCCACAAGGTGGAGTTGTAACTAAACCAGCTCCAATGTTCTCTTCAAAAGTAATGTTATTTGATGAGAAAGCTGGTAAACCAACTAGAGTTGGATACAAGTTTGTGGACGGTAAAAAAGTAAGATACTCTAAAGTATCTGGAGAAACTTTATAAGAGAGGAGGAGAACGTAAGTGTCTAAATACGTTTCTAGATATCATAAGTTATATAACGAAACAATAGTTGCTAACTTAATAAAAGAGTTAGGATTATCTAACGTTATGGAATGTCCAAAATTAGACAGAATCGTTGTTAACATGGGAGTAGGAGAGGCAACTCAAAACTCTAAGTTAATCGATGCTGCAATGGCTGATTTAGCAATAATCACAGGACAAAAGCCAGTTGTAAGAAAAGCAAAAAAATCAGAAGCTGGATTTAAGTTAAGAGAAGGAATGCCAATCGGTGCAAAAGTTACTTTAAGAAAAGAGAGAATGTACGATTTTCTAGATAGATTAGTAAATGTAGTTCTTCCAAGAGTAAGAGACTTCGAAGGAGTTCCAGCGGATTCATTCGACGGAAGAGGAAACTACTCTTTAGGATTAAGAGATCAATTAGTTTTCCCTGAGATCGAATTTGATAAAGTTGACAAGCTTTTAGGAATGTCTATCACTATAGTATCTTCAGCTAAAACAGATGAAGAAGGAAGAGCTTTACTTAAGGCATTCGGAATGCCTTTTAAAAAGTAAATAGTGAGGAGGTTAATAATAAATGGCTAAAAAGTCAATGATCGCTAGAGAAGTTAAAAGAACAACTTTATGCGACAAATATGCTGAAAAAAGAGCTGAGCTGAAGAAGAGAATCAACGAGGGAGATATGGAAGCTATGTTTGAGCTAAACAAATTACCTAAGAACTCTTCAGAAGTTAGAAAGAAAAATAGATGTCAATTAGATGGAAGACCAAGAGGATTCATGAGAGAATTCGGAATTTCGAGAGTTAAGTTCAGACAATTAGCAGGTGCTGGACTTATTCCAGGTGTGAAGAAGTCATCTTGGTAATTGATGAAAGGAGGATTTAATAGATGTTTTTAACAGATCCAATTGCAGATATGTTAACAAGAGTTAGAAATGCAAATGCTGTAATGCATGAGAAAACAGATGTTCCTCACTCTAACGTAAAAGAGAGAATCGCTGAGATTTTAAAAGAAGAGGGATATATTTCTAACTACAAAATTGTAACAGATGGAAATAAAAAGAATATAAGAGTATACTTAAAGTATGACGGAAAAGAAAGAGTAATCAAAGGAATCAAGAGAATATCTAAGCCAGGAAGAAGAGTTTATTCTTCTGTAGAAGATATGCCAAGAGTATTATCAGGTTTAGGAATCGCTATTGTTTCAACTTCTAAAGGAATCGTAACAGATAGAACTGCTAGAAGAGAGAACATGGGTGGAGAAATTCTTGCATTCGTTTGGTAATAACTAGGAGGTAGCCATATGTCAAGAGTAGGTAAAAAGATCATAGTGGTACCTGCTGGGGTAGAAGTTACATTAGCTGCAGGAAACGTAGTTACTGTAAAAGGACCTAAAGGTACTTTAACTAAAAAATTTAACGAAGAGTTAACAATAAATGTAGAAAACAATGAGATCACAGTTGCAAGACCAAACGATCTACCAGCTGTAAGAGCTATACACGGAACTACAAGAGCACTTTTAAACAACATGGTTGTTGGAGTATCTGAAGGTTTCAAGAAAACTCTTACACTTGTTGGAGTTGGATACAGAGCTACTGAGAAAAATGCTGGATTAGAGATGGCTTTAGGTTATTCTCACCCAGTTGTAATCAATGCTGTTGAAGGAATCAAAATGACAGTTGAGAAAAATACAACTATCCACATTGAAGGAATAGAGAAAGATGTAGTAGGACAAGTTGCTGCTGACATCAGATCTAAGAGAGCTCCAGAGCCTTACAAAGGAAAAGGAGTTAAGTATTCTGACGAAGTAATCAGAAGAAAAGAAGGTAAGAAATCATAATACTAACTAAAAAATGTTAGTGTGCTGAGAATAAGGAGGTTAAAAAGTTGTTTAAGAGAGTTAATAGAGACGCTATTAGAAGAAGAAAGCACTTATCTATCAGAAGCAAGATTTCTGGTACAGCTGAGAGACCAAGACTTTCTATATATAGATCAAACAACAACATTTTTGCTCAATTAGTTGATGACGTAAATGGAGTAACTTTAGTTTCTGCATCTACTATCGATAAAGAGATCAAAGGAAATGTAAAGCACGGTGGAAACATCGAGTCTGCTAAGCTTGTTGGAAAAGCAATCGCTGAAAGAGCTGTAGCAAAAGAAATATCTGTTATAGTATTTGACAGATCTGGATATAAATACACAGGAAGAGTAGCTGCCCTTGCAGAGGCTGCAAGAGAAGCAGGACTTAAATTCTAATTCTTGTAGAGAGGAGGACTTCACTTGTCTAAGTTAGTTAAAGAAGAAAAACAATTTCAAGAGAAATTATTGAAGATTTCTAGAGTTTCTAAGACAACTAAAGGAGGAAGAACTATATCTTTCTCTGTTTTAGCTGCTGTAGGAGACGCTGAAGGAAACGTAGGAATAGGACTAGGAAAAGCGAATGGTGTACCTGATGCAATCAGAAAAGCAATCGCTTCTGCTAAGAAAAACATGGTAAAGGTTTCATTAAAAGGAACTACTATTCCTCACGAAATCGTTGGTAAATGGGGAGCAACATCTATATGGATGGCACCAGCTTATGAAGGTACTGGAGTTATCGCAGGATCATCTTGTAGAGAGATTCTTGAGTTAGCAGGAGTGCACAACATCCTTACAAAAATTAAAGGATCAAGAAATAAGTTCAACGTTGCAAGAGCTACAATTGAAGGATTAGCAGCATTAAGAACTGCTGAAGAAGTTGCAGCTTTAAGAGGAAAAGAAGTAAAGGAAATCTTAAGCTAGGAGGTAAAAAAAGATGGCAAAGCTTAGAATAGAGCTTGTAAAAAGCATAATCGGAAGAAAGCCTAACCATATAGCAACTGCAAAGTCGCTAGGGCTTAAGAAGATGAATGATGTTAGAGAGCACAATGTAACTCCAGAATTAATGGGGAAAATTGCTCAAATATCTTACCTAATAAAAGTAGAGGAGGTGCAATAATCAATGAAATTAAATGAATTAAAGCCTTCTGTACCAAGAAAAGCTAGAAAAAGAATCGGAAGAGGAGAGTCTTCTGGATTAGGAAAGACTGCTGGAAAAGGAAGCAATGGACAAAACTCTAGAGCTGGAGGAGGGGTAAAACCTTACTTCGAGGGTGGACAAATGCCTTTATACAGAAGAACTCCAAAGAGAGGATTCTCTAACGCAATATTCAGAAAAGATTATGCAATAATAAACTTATGTGATTTAAATAGATTCGAAGAGGGAACAGAAGTAACTCCAGAGTTATTAGTAGCTGCTGGTGTTATCAAGAAAACTCTTGCTGGAATCAAAGTTTTAGGAAACGGAGAGCTAGAGAAGAAAGTATCTGTAAAAGCTCACAAAGTTTCTGCTTCTGCGAAAGCAGCTATCGAAGCAAAAGGTGGATCTGTAGAGATTCTTGAAGTTAAAACTTTTGCTGATGTAGCAAAAAATAACAAGTAATTAAAAGACTAGTTATTTCAATGTGAGGTGAAGAATTTTGGGTTTAATTGAAAAGTTTGAAACGAAGCTTAGAGGTATATTTAAAATTCCGGAACTGAGAGAGAGAATCATCTTCACCTTATTAATGTTCCTAGTAGCTAGGGTAGGGACATATATCCCTGCTCCTGGTGTGGACATTGATCGTTTGGCTCAAATGACTGCGCAAAGTGATTTACTAGGATATATTAATATGTTCTCAGGTGGGGCTTTCCAAAGAGTATCTATATTTGCATTGGGAATTGTACCATATATCAATTCATCAATCGTATTTAGTTTACTTGCTGTAATTATCCCTAAAATTGAAGAAATTCAAAAAGAGGGAGAATCAGGAAGAAATAAGATTACTCAATGGACTAGATACCTAACAATTGTAATAGCTATAGTCCAAGGAATTGGGGTATGCACTTGGTTACAATCGGTAGGATTAGTAACAACACCAGGGTTTACATTTTTCTTAACAACAATAACAACTTTAACGGCAGGAACAATATTTTTAATGTGGGTAGGGGAACAAATATCTATCAAAGGTATAGGTAATGGAGTTTCGCTACTAATCTTTTTAAATGTTATTTCAGGAGCTCCAGGAGCTGTTATTCAAACTATACAAGATATGAGAGGGAGTAAGTTTCTTATTCCTGTTTTGTTATTAGTGGGGATTGCTGCAATTATAACAATTGCGGGAATTGTTGTATTCCAATTAGGGCAAAGAAAAATACCAGTTCACTATGTAGGAAGAGGATTTGCTGGAAATAATGGAATGGGTCAGAATTCATATATTCCATTGAAGTTAAATAGTTCAGGAGTAATGCCTGTAATTTTCGCTTCAGTGGTGATGATGATACCTTCTTTAGTAGTAAACATGCTTCCCGGAGAGTTTTCTGGAAAGGTAATACTTGCTAGAATATTTGGTGACCAGCATCCTGTATATTTAATACTATATGCTGCTGTAATTATATTCTTCTCGTTCTTCTATACTTCAATAGTTTTCGATCCTGAAAAGGTTGCAGAAAACTTAAAACAAGGTGGAGGTACGATTCCAAGTATTAGACCTGGAGCAGATACGGCTGATTATCTTGAAGGAGTTGTAACTAGAATAACTTGGGGTGGAGCTATATTTTTAGCTTTAATCGCAATTGCACCTATGGTACTATTTAAAGCTTTTGGACTACCAATATTCTTTGGTGGAACAGGAATAATAATAGTAGTAGGGGTAGCACTAGATACTGTACAACAGATAGATGCTCACCTTATCATGAAAGAGTATAAGGGATTTTTATAAAATCTTGGCACGGCATATGTCGTGCCCTTTTTATTTTTAATAAAGGAGATGAATGTAATGAATATAATGTTATTCGGAGCACCGGGTGCTGGAAAAGGAACACAAGCGAAATTCATAATTGATAAATATGGAATTCCACAAATTTCAACTGGTGATATGCTAAGAGCTGCTATATCAGAAGGAACTGAAATGGGAATGGAAGCTAAGAAATTTATGGATGAAGGAAAATTAGTTCCAGATTCAACTATAATAGGAATAATAAAAGATAGATTATCACAGGAAGACTGTAAAAAAGGATTTATTTTAGATGGATTTCCAAGAACATTAGCGCAAGCAGAAGCATTAGAGGTACTATTAAAAGAATTAAATATGAATTTAGATAAAGTTATCTCTTTAAATGTTCCTGATTCATTAATAGTTGGAAGAGTAGTTGGAAGAAGAGTTTGTCCAAACTGTGGAGCATCTTTCCATATTGAAAATAATCCACCAAAAGTAGAGGGTAAATGTGACTACTGTGGATCGGACTTAATCATAAGAAAAGATGATAATAAGGACACTGTTGAAAAAAGATTATCTGCATATCATGAGCAAACAGCACCTCTATTTAATTTCTACTCTGAAAGAGGAGTAATGGTAGAGTTAGACGGAACTAAAGAGATAAATGAAATTGCAAAGGAAATCTTTAATATTTTAGGATAACTTTAGAAACCCAGAAAGGAAAATTATGGTTATAATAAAAACTAGAGAAGAAATAGAAAAAATAAAAAAACCATGTCAATTAATTGCAAGATTATATACAGAATATCTACCAAAATATATAAAACCTGGAATTTCTACATATGAATTAAATAAAATTATTGAAGATTATTTAATTGATAATGGTGCAGAACCAGCTACAATAGGTGTTGGAGGACCAATAAATCCTTATCCAGCAGGTTCTTGTATCTCTGTAAATGAAGAGGTAGTTCATGGGGTTCCAAAAAATGACAAAATTCTTCAAAATGGAGATATTGTAAGTGTTGATGTAGTAGCAAGAATAGATGGATTTTATGGAGATTCAGCAATAACATATGCAGTAGGTGAAATTGATGAAGAATCACAAAAATTAATTGATGTTACTAGAGAAGCGAGAAGAATTGGAATTGAAGAAGCAGTTGCAGGAAATAGACTTGGTGATATAGGAAATGCAATCCAAAAATATGTAGAATCAAATGGATTTACTGTAGTTAAAGATTTTGCTGGGCACGGAGTAGGAAAAGCTATGCATGAAGATCCTTGTATCCCAAACTTTGGTAGAAAAGGTAGAGGGTTAAAAATCGAGGAAGGTATGGTTTTAGCTATAGAACCAATGGTTAACATTGGAACTTACAAAGTGAATATAACTAATGATGGATGGACAGTAGTAACAAGAGATGGGAAGCGTTCAGCACATTTCGAGCACACTGTTGCCATAATAGATGGAAAACCTGTTGTTTTAACTGAGTTAGACTAATAAAAATAACAATAAAAATGTTAAAAATTAACTAGACTTTTTGTAAAATAAATGTTAAAATAATATGAATTTCTGTTCGATAGGAGGTAGTATGTCGAAAAAGGATGTTATCGAATTAGAAGGAACTATATTAGAGGCCCTTCCAAATGCGATGTTTAAGGTTGAATTAGAAAATGGACACACAATTTTAGGGCACATCTCTGGTAAAATGAGAATGAATTACATTAAAATTTTACCTGGAGACAAAGTAACGGTACAAATTTCTCCATATGATTTATCTAGGGGAAGAATAGTATACAGAAAAAAGTAAAGTTATGATCACGAGAGGAGGTAATTAAGTGAAAGTAAGAGTATCAATTAAGCCTATTTGTGACAAATGTAAAGTTATCAAGAGACACGGGAAAATCAGAGTAATCTGTGAAAACCCTAAGCACAAACAAGTACAAGGATAACTTGAAAAGTTTTGCAAACTAGTACTGACATGGGAAGTACTGTAAAGGTATGTTAGGCTGTAGAGCTAGTACTCGAAAGAGGCATACCGAAGAAAGTCTTAGTCAGTTAATATACTGACGGATATATAAAATTTTCGGAAGAGGAGGAAAAATTTTGGCTAGAATCGCAGGAGTAGATATTCCTAGAAACAAAAGAATAGAGATTGCTCTAACTTACGTTTACGGAATTGGAAAACCAACTTCACAAAAAGTATTAACAGAAGCAGGAGTAAACTTTGACACTAGAGTAAAGGATTTAACTGAAGAAGAGTTAAACAAAATCAGAGCCATTGTTGAAACTATCAAGGTAGAGGGAGATCTTAGAAAAGAGATCAGACTTGCAATAAAGAGACTTATGGACATCAGATGTTACAGAGGTTCAAGACACAAGATGAACTTACCAGTAAGAGGACAAAAGTCAAAAACAAATGCAAGAACTAGAAAAGGACCTAAAAAGCCTATAAAGAGATAGTTTAAAGCTAATTGTAGTATATAAGAACGGAATTTTATCGTAAGGAGGTAGCTAAATTGGCTAAGAAGAAAGTAGCTAAAATCAAGAAGAAATTGAAAAATATTCCTAACGGAGTAGCTCATATACACTCAACTTTCAACAACACAATAGTAGCAATTACTGATGTGGAAGGTAAAGTAGTAAGCTGGAAATCAGGAGGAACTTCTGGTTTTAAGGGAACTAAAAAAGGAACTCCATTCGCAGCTCAAATCGCAGCAGAGCAAGCAGCTCATATTGCAATGGAAAACGGAATGAAGAAGGTTGAAGTAAAAGTGAAAGGACCTGGATCAGGTAGAGAAGCATGTATAAGATCTCTACAGGCAGCAGGATTAGAGGTTACAAAGATAACTGACGTAACTCCAGTTCCACACAACGGATGTAGACCACCAAAAAGAAGAAGAGTGTAATACACTTTTCTAAGCTCATTATCGTAGAAATTTATTAAGTGTAAGGAGGAACAATAAAGAGATGGCAAGAAATAGACAACCTGTTTTAAAGAAATGTAGAGCTCTTGGAATCGACCCAGTTGTTTTAGGAGTTAACAAATCTTCTAATAGAGGGCCAAGACCAAATGCAAATAGAAAGCCTACAGAGTATGCAATTCAGTTAAACGAAAAGCAAAAAGCTAAATTTATATACAATGTAATGGAGAAGCAATTCAGAAAATTATATGATGAGGCTTCAAGAAAGGATGGAGTTACTGGTTTAACTTTAATCCAATATTTAGAGAGAAGATTAGAGAACGTAGTTTACAGACTAGGATTCGCTAAAACTAGAAGACAAGCTAGACAAATAGTGTCTCACGGACACGTTGCTGTTAACGGAAGAAGAGTTAACATCGCATCTTATAGAGTAAAAGCAGGGGATGTAGTATCTGTAATTGAGAACTCAAAAAATATCGAGTTAATCAAATCTGCAGTAGAAGAGAAAACAGTTCCAGCATGGTTAGAGTTAGATAAAGCTAACTTCGCAGGAAAAGTTCTTCAGAACCCAACTAAAGACGATTTAGATTTCGATCTAAACGAAGCTTTAATAGTTGAGTTCTATTCAAGATAATAAATCCTTTGACAGGAGTTGATTAAATGTTAAAAATAGAAAAACATGCTAAGGGTATTAACATTACCGAATTAAAAACAAGTGACTTTTCTGGTCAATATGTTATAGAACCTTTATATAGAGGATATGGACATACAATTGGTAATGCTTTGAGAAGAGTTTTACTATCATCTATACCTGGTGCTGCCGTTAAAGGTGTTAGAATCGACGGAGTACTAAGCGAGTTTTCAGTTATGGAAGGTGTTAAAGAGGCTGTAACTGAAATAATGCTAAATGTAAAAGAGGTAGTAATAAAGGCAGAAACTGCTGGAGAAAGAAAAATGACTCTTTCTGCAAAGGGACCTAAGACTGTTACAGCTGCTGATATAATACCAGATATCGGATTAGAGATTGTAAATCCAGATCAAATTATTTGTACATTAACTACAGATAGAGAGATCGATATGGAATTCATAGTTGATACTGGTGAAGGATTTGTTGTTGCTGAAGAGATAGAGAAAAAAGATTGGGCTGTAGATTTTATAGCAGTTGATGCTATATATACACCAATCAGAAAAGTATCTTACTCAGTTCAGGATACAATGGTTGGAAGAATGACTGATTTCGATAAGTTAACTTTAAACATAGAAACAGACGGAAGTGTTGAGATAAGAGATGCTATTTCTTATGCAATAGAGCTTCTAAAGTATCATTTAGATCCGTTCCTTGACTTAGGGAATAGAATGGATCACTTAAGAGTAGATCTTGAGGAAGAGGAGGAAACTCCTACATCAACTGCTAAGGCTGATGATGTATTAAATACAAGAATAGAAGAGCTAGATTTAACAGTTAGATCATTTAACTGTTTAAAGAAAGCTGGAATAGAGGAAGTTGGACAGTTGGCAAGAATGTCAATGAACGAACTTCTAAAAATAAAGAATCTAGGAAGAAAATCACTAGATGAGATCCTTGAAAAGATGAAAGAACTTGGGTTCGATCTAAATGGAAATGGATCTGTAGAATAATTAGATAAGGAGGCTAACTGACTAATGAACCACAATAAATCATATAGAAAGTTAGGGAGAAGAGCTGACCATAGAAAAGCTATGTTAATGAACTTAACAATATCTCTAATTTTATCAGATAGAATAGAAACTACTGTTACTAGAGCAAAAGAGCTTAGAAAGTTTGCTGAGAGAATGGTTACTCTTGGTAAAAAAGGAACTCTTGCGCACAGAAGACAAGCTTTCGCTTTCTTAAGAAGCGAAGAGGCTGTAGCTAAGTTATTTAATGATTTAGCACCAAAGTACGCTGAGAGAAACGGTGGATACACAAGAATCATCAGAACTTCTGTAAGAAAGGGAGATTCTGCTGAGATGGCTATAATCGAATTAGTTTAATTCTAATTCGTTTGAAAGGAGAACTACATTGTAGTTCTCCTTTTTTTATTTGAATACTACAATAATAAACAAAATAAAAAAAATGTCCTAAATTTTAATTATTGTATACAAAAACTTTTTTTTCTTCAAAAAACAAACAAAATGTATTGCAAATTAGAATTGTTTAATGTATAATATATCCATAAAGTGCCTAGGGGGACTTATATATATTTTTATATTATTTGGAGGTTAAGATGTTAAAGGGAACTGTTAAATGGTTTAACAAAGAAAAAGGATTTGGTTTTGTAACATGTGAAGAGGGGAAAGATTATTTCGTACACTTTACTGGAATTATCGGGGATGGATTTAGAACTTTAGAAGAGGGTCAAAATGTTTCATTTATCGTAGAAGAAGGAAACAAGGGACCAATAGCTAAAGAAGTAACTGCAGCTTAATATAGATATGAAACCAAGAGTGAAATTAACATTTCACTCTTTTTTTTATAAAAAAAATCAGAAAATATGTTAGAATATAGTATATTCTATTTTAAGGAGATGGCAATGATATTAGGATTAACTGGTGGCATAGGAAGTGGAAAATCTACAGTTAGTAAAATCTTTTTATCTATGGGAATTAAAGTTTTTGATGCTGATTTAATAGCTAAAGACATTTTAGAAACTGAACAAGTAAAAGAGGAAATAAAAGAAAAACTCGGAAAAGAGTTTATAAATTTAAAAAGTAATTCTGTAGATAAAGAATTATTAAAAAAAGAGGTTTTTAATAACTCAAAAAAATTAAATATATTAAATGGAATAGTTCATCCTAGAGTTGTAGATATATATAAAAAAAAATATTTAGAATTTAAAGATAAAAAAGAGATTGTAATTTTTGATGTTCCATTATTGTTTGAAGTTAATTTAGAGAGATATTGTGATAAGGTAATAGTTGTAGATATAGATTTAAAGGTCCAAATAGAAAGAATTAAAAATAGGGATAATATTGACGTTGCTCTAATAAATAAAATAATAGCTGCTCAAATGTCTAGAGAAGAAAGAAATATGAAAGCAGATATTTTAATTGAAAATAATGGAAGTTTAGAGGAGTTAAAACAAAAAATAGAAAAAATAATCAAAGATATAGAAAGAGGAAAAATATGAAAATAGTTGCTCCAGCAGGAAGCATTGAAAGATTTCACGCCGCTATAAAAGCAGGTGCAGACGAGATATACATGGGATTAAAAGGTTTTGGTGCAAGAAGGAACGCTGTAAATTTGACTTTAGAAGAGTATAAAGAAGCATTAGATTATGCACATGCAAGAGGAGTAAAAGTATTCTTAACATTGAATACTATAATGATGGATGTTGAGATAGAAGCAATAGCTATAAATTTAAGAGAACTATATAAACATGGATTAGATGCAGTTATTGTTCAAGATTTTGGATTAGCAGAGTTTATAAAAATTAATTTTCCTGGGTTAGAGCTACATGGAAGTACACAAATGACTGTAGCAAATCATATAGAGGCAAATTATTTAAAATCTATTGGTTTTGAAAGAGTTGTTTTACCTAGAGAGTTAACTTTTGAAGAGATAAAAGAAATAAGAGAAAAAAGTGATATTGAGTTAGAGATATTTGTTTCAGGAGCATTATGCATATCTTATTCAGGGAATTGCTATATGAGCAGTTTTATAGGTGGACGTAGTGGAAATAGAGGAATGTGTGCACAACCTTGTAGAAAAAAATATACTTCTGATGGAAATGATGAAGGGTATACTTTAAGCCCAAAAGATCAGTTATATGGATACGATGAAATTCAAAAATTAAAAGAGATTGGGATAGATAGTATTAAGTTAGAAGGAAGAATGAAAGAACCTAATTATGTATTTCAAACAGTTAATTATTATAAAGAGTTAATTGATGGAAATAACATTGAAGAAAAAAGTTCACAAATATTTAATAGAGGTTATAGTACTGGGTATTTTTATAAAGATAGAAAAGATATAATGAATAAAAGTTTTGCCAGCCATTTAGGAAAAAATCTAGGAGAATTTAATGGAAAAGAATTAAAATTGAAAGAAAAAATAATCTTAGGAGATGGAATAACTTTTTTATCCAAAGATTATGAAAAAATTGGTGGAACTTATATAAATAAAATAGATACTAGATTTGAGAGAAGTAAAAGAGAAGCTAACATTGGAGAAACTTTAATATTAAGAGATATTCCAAAAGAAACAAAGTATATATATAGAAATTACTCTAAAGAAATTAGTGATTTAATTGAATCAAAAATGAAAACAACAGATAAAAAACATGTTATAGATATAGAATTCAAAGGTAAAATTGGAGAGAGAGCTAAAGTAATAGTTTCAACATTAAATAATAGATTTGAACTAATAAAAGTATCATTAGAAAGCGAAGAGACAATAGAAAAAGCTAAAAATAAAGGTACATCACAGGATGTTATAAGTGAGAAGTTATTAGAGATAGGTGATACAACATTTGTTGGATTTATAAAAAATATTGAAATAGATGAGAATATATTTTTACCAATTTCTACGTTAAAACAATTAAAAAGAGATGCGGTAAAACTTCTTCTAGAAAAGTTAATATTAAGTTATAGGAAAGAAAGCTGTAATGAGTTAGTAAAATTATCTAAAAAAGAGGTTAGTGAAAAAAGTAGTATATTATCAGCAATAGTTTCAACAGATGAACAAAAAAATATTTTAATTTCTTACGGAATAGATAAGATATATTTTAAAGGGTATGATGTAGCAAGAGAAGAAAATTTAGAAAAAATAGATTTATCAAATAAAATGGCAAGTAATTTATACCAAGCTTTAGAAAATAAAAATACACAAATAACACTGGGATGGAATTTAAATATATCAAATCGTTATGCCTTTGACCACTTCTCTAATATAGAGAAAATAGACACAATTATAGTTTCTCCTGAAATTAGTTATAGAAGATTAGAAGAGATGGGAGAAACAAAAATAAAAAAAGCTATATTAGCATATGGAAGACCAAGAGCTATGTATACAGAGTTATCTTTAGGAGATGAAGAAGTAAAGGTTATAGAAAATGAGCAAGGAGATAAGTTTACAATAATAAAAAATAGTATAGGAAATAGTGAGATTTATTTAGAAAAGCCATTAAATATACTTAAAGATAGAAAATATTTAGAAAAAATTGGAATCTCTGAACTAGTTTTAGAGTTTACAACTGAAACACCTGAGGAGATAAAAGATATTCTAGATGGAAAGGGAATGTATAAACCTTATAACTATGAAAAAGGAGTGTTTTAATGAATAGAAAAGTAGTTAAAAATTTAGCAACAGTATTTGGTTTAGGAGAGATGCCAGTAGCTCCAGGAACTTTTGGAACTCTAGGAGGAATTCCAATATATGTAGGATTGGTACTTTTAAAAAAAATATTTCCAAATAATATGATTTATAACTCGTTTTACTTTATGTTTTTAATGACATTCTTTGCAATTTCTGTTTATATTTGCGATATAGCAGAAAGAGAAATTTTTAAAGAGAAAGATCCCCAAAAAGTTGTAATAGATGAGGTATTAGGATTTTTGACGACACTTTTTTTAATAAATCCAGTTGGTATATTTCAAACTATTATGGCTATAATAATAGGATTTGTAATCTTTAGATTTTTTGATATAACTAAAATAGGTCCTATTTATAAATCGCAATTTTTTGGAAATGGAGTTGGAGTTGTTTTAGATGACTTTTTAGCTGGAGTTATTGGGAATTTTTTAATGGTTTGTATATGGACAATATTTTTCTAAGAGGTAGATAAAATGAGATGTACTTTAATATTAGTTGGAACAGAACTTTTAAATGGAGCAACTTTAGATACAAATAGTGTATTTATGGCTGAAGAATTAAATAAAGTTGGAATAAAAATTGATTTTAAATTAACGGTAGGAGATTCATTAGAAAAAATAGAAAAGGCTTTAGTATTTGCTAAACAAACAAGTGATTTAGTGATATTATCTGGAGGATTAGGTGCAACAGATGATGATTTAACTAAAGAGGCAATAAGAAAATTTTTAAATAAAAAATTTATAATAGATGATGGAGAATTGGAAGAGTTAAAAGAAAAATTTAAAAAATTAAATATCCAGTTTTTAGATAAAAATCATAAAGAGGTTGAAAAGCCAGAAGGAGCAATTTCAATAAAAAATGATGTAGGGATGGCACCAGCATTTTACATTGATGGAATTGCAGCATTCCCAGGAGTACCTAGAGAATTATATAATATGTTTCCAAAATTTTTAAAATTTTATACAGAAAAATTTTGTGTTGATTTAGATCCAATTTATATTAAAGATATAATAGTTTCTGGAATTCCAGAATCAATACTGGAAGAGAAGATTAAAGAGTATTTCATAGATCCTAATATAGAGTATGAGTTTTTAGTTAAGGATTATGGTATAATAGTTAGGATGCAAACATCAAATAGACATAAAATCACAGTGGAAAAAATCAAGGAAAAGATATATAATAGTATAGGAAAATATATATTAGGCGAAGATAAAGAAAAAATTGAAGATAAAATTTTTAATATTTTAAAAAAGAAAAATTATTCACTTTCTGTAGCAGAATCTTGTACAGGAGGAATGTTATCTTCAACGTTTGTTACAATACCAGGAATATCAGAATATTTTCAAGAGGGAATAATAACATATAGTAACGAATCAAAGGTAAGTCGATTAAAAGTAGACAAAAATTTAATAGAAAAATATGGAGCTGTTAGTAAAGAAGTAGCAGAAAAAATGGTGAATGGATTAACAACCGATGTAGGAATTTCTACAACAGGAGTTGCAGGTCCTGGTGGTGGAACTCAGGAAAAACCTGTAGGATTAGTTTATATTGGAGTTAAAGTTAAAGAAAAGATAGTAAGCTTTAAATTCAATTTCACAGGGGATAGGGAAAAGATAAGAAAAAAAGCAGTTCTCCATAGTCTATTTGAACTATATAAAATCTTAGAGGAGGATGAATAAAAAGTGAGTATAGGAGAGAGAATAAAAAAAAGTAGAAATGAAAAATCATTATCATTAAGAGAGTTAGCAACAATGGTTGATTTATCAGCTAGTTTTTTATCACAAATAGAGCAAGGAAAAGCATCTCCTTCAATTGAGAACTTAAAAAAAATAGCAAATTCATTAGATGTAAGAGTTAGTTATCTGATTGAGGATGAAGAAGTAAAGAAAAATTCAGATTTAATTAGAGCAAAAGAAAGAAAATATGTAGAAAGTGTTGATTCAAATACAACAATTTCTTTATTAACATCATCAAATATAGAGAAAAGTATGGAGCCAATTTTATATGAGATTGGTCCTGGTGGTGAAAGTGGAAGAAGTTACTATACTCACCATGGAGAAGAGTTTATATTTATTCTTGAAGGAAGTTTAGATATATATATAGAAGAAACAGTTCATAGTTTACATGAAGGAGATAGTTTCTATTTTAAATCTAGTCAAAAACATAGATTTAAAAATAATTCAGATAAAAGAGCTAGAGCTCTTTGGGTGGTAAATCCACCAACATTCTAAAAATGGAGGAAAATAATGAATATAGAAGTAAAGGTATTAAACTCTACTAGGCTAACAAAGTTATTAATAGCTGCAAGTAGATGGTTATCAAAATATTCAGATGTTTTAAACGATTTAAATGTATATCCAGTACCAGATGGAGATACAGGAACAAACATGTCTATGACATTACAAGCAGTTGAAAATGAATTAATAAAGTTAAATCATGAGCCAGATATGGAAGAATTAGCTGATATAGTTTCAGAAGCAATTCTTTTAGGAGCAAGAGGAAATTCTGGAACAATTTTATCTCAAATTATTCAAGGATTTTTAGAAGGAGTTAGAACTAAAGAGGAAGTTACAGTAGATGATGTAAAGATAGCTTTTAGATTAGCTAAAGAGAAGGCATATAAAGCTGTAAGTGAACCTGTAGAAGGAACAATGCTAACTGTTATAAGAAGAGTAGCTGAAGAAGCTGAGATCTATAATGGTCCATCAGATGACTTTATTCCATTTTTAGTTTACTTAAAAGAGGCAGCAAAAGAAGCTGTAGAAGAGACACCAAATCAACTACCAAAATTAAAAGAGGCTGGTGTAGTAGATGCTGGAGGACAGGGAATATTCTATATTTTAGAAGGTTTTGAAAAGTCAATTACAGATCCAGAAATGCTTCATGACTTAGAGAGAATAGTTCAATCTCAAGCTAAGAGAAAAGATATAATGGAGCACTCTGGAAATCATGTATTTGAAGATATAAAATTCAAATATTGTACAGAATTTGTAATTGAGTCTGGAGATTTTGATTTAGATGACTATAAATCTAAAATAGTAAATTTTGGAGATTCTATGGTATGTGCTCAAACGTCAAAGAAAACAAAGACTCATATACATACAAATAATCCAGGAGCAGTTTTAGAGATAGCTGGTAAATTAGGTAATTTATCAAATATAAAAATCGACAATATGGAGATTCAGCATAAAAATATGCTTTTAGCAGATGCTGAACAGTATAAACTTGATAAAAAAGGTAAAGTTCTAGTTCAAAATGAAAATAGTAAACCTATAGCATATTTTGCTATTGTTGATAATATGGAATTAGGTAATTTATTCTTAGATAATGGAGCTACAGCTGTATTAATAGGAGGGCAAACACAAAATCCTAGTGTTGCTGATATAGAAGAAGGAATTAATAAAATAAAAGCTGATAAGATAGTTATTTTACCAAATAATAAAAATATCATATCATCTGCTAAAATGGCAGCAGAAAGATCTTCTAAAGAGGTTACTGTTTTAGAAACTAAAACAATGTTAGAAGGAGAGTACGTTGTAAAAAATAAAGATTTTGGAATGGACGAAATCTTAAAGCAACTTCCATTTAATACTTCTATTGAGATAACACAAGCAGTTAGAGACACAAAAGTTGATGATTTATTGATATCTCAAGGAGATTATATAGCATTAATTAATGGAAAAATAAAATTAAGAGCAGCTACATTAGAGGAAATTATAGAAAATACATATAAAGAATGTGTAAATAGTGAAACATTAAATATATTTGCATGTATTGGAAAAGGTTCTACTGAGGAAGCAAATAAAATTCTTAAAGGAATAAAATCTACAGTTAAGTATTCAGATTTAGTAATAGGACAGGAAAATTATCCATACTATATATATATAACAAATAGAAACCCTGAATTGCCTGAAATTGCCATTGTAACAGATTCTACGTCAGATTTAACACCAGATATGATAAAAGGCTTAGATGTGGACATAATCCCGTTAAAAATAAAGTTAGCAGGAGATACATATTATAGAGATGGTGTAGATATTTCTAAAGGAGAGTTTTGGAAACAATTATTAAAAGAAAATATAGTTCCAAAAACATCTCAACCATCACCAGCTGAATTTAAAGAACTTTATGAAAAGTTACTTGAAAAAGGTTATAAAAAAATAATTTCAATTCATATTTCAAGTAAATTAAGCGGAACTCAGCAAGCTGCTAGAGTAGCAAGAGGAATGCTAAATAAAGAGGATGATATTGCTATAGTAGATTCTAAAGTAGTAACATTTGCTTTAGCACATATAGTTTTAGAAGCAGCAAAAATGGTAAAAGAAGGAAAGTTATTCGATGAGATAATAGAATGGATTGACGAAACAAAAAGTAAAATGAAAGTTTATTTTGTTGTAAAAGAACTTTCATATTTAGAAAAAGGTGGAAGAATAGGAAGAGCATCGTCAGTAATTGGTGGATTCTTAAAAATTAAACCAGTTTTAAAATTAGAAAATGGAGAAGTATGTATTGAAGCGAAGGCTCTTGGAGAAAGAGGAGCTTTATCATATATGGAAAAACTAATTAAAAATGAAAAAAATTCAATAATAATGTATACTGGTTGGGGTGGAACTCGTAGTGAATTAGAGGCTGCAGACCAATTGAGAAGTATTGCAGAAAAAACAAAAAAATTGGATTATAGAGGTAGAATGGAGATAGGAGCAACTATAGCTTCGCATACAGGACCTGTATATGGAATGGGAATTTTAAATAAAATAAGATAGTAAAAAATAGCTAGATTTATAATCTAGCTATTTTTACAAATGTAATCTTTTTTAAATAAATTAAATAAGATACAGCATAAAGAGTTTTAAAAGGATTGACTGGACATTAAAAAGCAAATATAATAAAGAAAAAACCATAGGAGGATAAAGATGGCAATATTAGTTTGTGGTGGAGCTGGATACATTGGAAGTCATGCAGTAAAGGCTTTATTAGAAGCAAAAAGAGAGGTAATTGTTTTAGATAATATGCAAACAGGGCATGTGGAAGCTATTCCAGAGAATATAAAATTAGCTTTAGGAGACTTAAGAGATGTAGAGTTTTTAAAAAAAGTTTTTAAAGAGAATAAAATAGAGGGAGTTATACACTTTGCAGCCGATTCTTTAGTAGGAGAAAGTATGACAAATCCAGCTAAATATTTTGAAAATAATGTAGTTGGATCAATGAACTTATTAAATACAATGAAAGAACATAATGTGAAGAACATTGTATTTTCATCGACAGCAGCAACATATGGTGAACCTAAAAATATACCAATTTTAGAAACAGATGAAACTTTGCCAACAAACCCTTATGGTGAGAGTAAATTAATGGTTGAAAAATTATTAAAATGGTATGACTACGCATATGGAATAAAATACACAGCTCTTAGATATTTTAATGTAGCTGGAGCTTATCCAACAGGAGAAATTGGAGAAGATCATAGTCCAGAAACTCATCTTATTCCAATAATATTACAAGTAGCATTAGGAAAGAGAGAAAAAATAGGTATATATGGAGATGATTATCCAACGGAAGATGGAACATGTATAAGAGATTACGTTCATGTAATGGATCTAGTAGATGCACATATACTAGCTTTAGATAGATTAAAAAATGGTGGAGAAAGTACAGTTTATAATTTAGGTAATGGAGAGGGATTCTCAGTTAAGCAAGTTATAGATGTAGCAAGAAAAGTAACAAAGCATCCAATACCAGCAGAGGTATCTCCAAGAAGAGCAGGAGATCCAGCAAAGTTAGTTGCTAGCTCAGAGAAAGCAATGAAAGATTTAAAATGGAAACCTAAGTATGCATCGTTAGATTCAATAATAGAAACAGCTTGGAAGTGGCATAAAGAAAATCCTGAGGGATATAACGACTAAAAAATTAGGCAGAATTCTGCCTAATTTTTTCTTTATAAGGAGAAAGTATGAGAATATATAAATTTGATGAGATAGATTCTACAAATAAGTTTTTAAGAGAAAAGGAAGATGTAATAGAAGGAGATTTAGCAATAGCAAAAGTTCAAACATTGGGAAGAGGAAGAAGAGGAAATAAGTGGGTTTCTACAGAAGGAGCCGCATTGTTTTCATTTGTGTTAAAACATGATATAGAAATACCAGAAGAGGAGTACATGAAATTACCTCTTTTAATAGGATACTCTCTTTTATACTCATTAAAAAAAATTGAAAATTTAGATTATAAGTTTAAATGGACAAATGATTTATATTTAGATGAGAAAAAAATAAGTGGAATTTTAGTAGAAAAAATAAGAGATAACTATATTATTGGAATAGGTTTAAATATAAATAATTTAAATTTAGAAGAAGCTAAAAGTATTGCAATATCATTGAGAGAAAAAACAAGTAAAACATATGATTTAGAGAAAGTTATAGCTACTGTTGTTGAAGATTTTTATAATAATTTTCAAGAGTTTAAAAAAGGAAAATGGAAAGAGATATTAGAAAAAATTAATAAAGTTAACTATCTATATGGTAAGAGAATAAATATTGTTACATTTGATAAAGAAGAAAGTGGAATAGCAGGAGATATTTTAGAAGATGGAATGTTAGAAGTATTTATAGGAGATGAAATAAAAAAATATAATATTGGATCAATTCACATATCAAAAAAATAGAGGAAAATATGAATAAGAAAAGAATAGTTTTAGGACTGAGTGGTGGAGTAGATTCATCAACTTCAGCATATATGTTAAAAGAAGATGGATTTGAAGTAATTGGAGTTACTTTAGTAGTTAGTAAAGAGCAGAGAGAATCACAAGATCTGAAAGATGCAATATCTCTTGGAAAAGAATTAAATATAGAGCATATAGTTTTGGATATTGTAGATGAGTTTAATGAAAAAATTGTAAAGTATTTTATAGATGAATATTCAAAAGGGATGACACCATCACCTTGTGTAGTTTGTGATGAGATAATAAAAATAAAAAAATTAATAGAGATTGCTAATTTAAAAGAGGCCTATTATATAGCAACGGGTCACTATTGTGAGATAAGTAAAGAAAATAGATTTAAAAGAAATCTGTTTAAAAAACCAAAGGATGTAAGAAAAGATCAAGGTTATATGTTGTATAGAATAGAGCCTGAAATAATAGAAAGAATGATATTTCCTTTAGCTAAATATGAAAAAACTATTGTCAGAGAAAAAGCTAAAAAATATGGAGTAAAAGTTTTTGATAAGAAAGATAGTCAAGGTATATGTTTTGCAAAAGAGGGATATCTAGAATTTTTAAAAAAAATGTTAGGTGACAAGATTAAACCTGGAAACTATTTAGATAAAACTGGAAAGATTTTAGGTCAACACCAAGGATATCAATTATATACAATCGGCCAAAGAAGAGGACTAGGAGTCTTATTTTCTAAAATATATTTTATTGTTGATATTTTACCAGAAACAAATGAAATAATTTTAGGTGATTATTCAGAGTTATATAAAAAAAGAGTAGAATTAGAAAACTTTAAAACCCATATTTCTTTTGATGAATTAAAATCAATGAAGGTTTTAGCAAAGCCAAGGTTTTCAAGCCAAGGTTTTTATGGTAAAGTAATTAAAGAAAACGAAAAAATATATTTTGAATATGAAAATGAAAATCCACAAAATGCAAAAGGACAGCATTTAGTAATATATAGTGATGACTTAGTAGTGGGTGGAGGAAAAATAATATTTTAAGGGGGTAATTTAATGAATTTAGAAAAGTTAATGAAAGAAAAAAATGTTGATGCGGTTTTAATTACTAATATGCTTAATGTGAGATATTTTACAGGTTTTACAGGAACAACAGGAGTAGCATTAGTAGCAGGAGATAAGAAGTTTTTTATAACTGATTTTAGGTATGTAGCTCAGGGGAAGGAACAAGTAGAAAAAAATGGTTATGAATTAATTTGTGAAAATATATCTACATTAAAAAAAGTTGGAGAGATATTAAAAGAACTTAAAGTTGAAAAATTAGGGATTGAAAATCAAAATGTAACGCTAGATCAATTTAAACTTTTTGAAAGCAATTTTCCAAGTTTAGAATATGTATATTTAGATGATAATTTTACAAAGATAAGAGAAATCAAGTCAGAAAAAGAGATAGAAATAATAAAAAAATCTGTGGAAATTGCAGAAAAAGCTTTAGAATTAACAATTCCTAAAATTAAAATTGGAGTAAAAGAGAGTGAGATTGCAGCAGAGCTAGAATATCAAATGAGAAAATTAGGAGCTTCAAAGCCATCTTTTGATCTTATTGTAGCATCTAATGAAAGATCAGCTTTACCTCATGGAGTAGCTAGTGATAAAAAAATAGAGGAAGGTTTTTTGACAATAGATTATGGTTGTTTTTACAAAGGATATGCTTCAGATATAACAAGAACATTTTATGTAGGAGATAATCCCTCAGAAAAACATTTAGAGATATATGAAATTGTAAAACAAGCAAATGAAAAAGCAATAAAAGAGGTTAGAGCAGGAATTTCAGTTCATGAATTAGATGCAGTAGCTAGAGATTTTATTAAAGAAAAAGGGTATGGTGAATATTTTGGTCATGGATTAGGACATGGTATTGGACTTCAAATTCATGAATATCCAGGAGTTTCTTTTAAGGCAGAGAATAAAATATTAAAAGAGGGAATGGTAATAACAATTGAGCCTGGAATTTATCTTCCAAATTTTGGAGGAGTAAGAATCGAAGATGATATTTTAGTAAAAAAAGATTCTTATGAAATTTTAACTTCATTGGATAAATCATTTAAAAAAATTAAATAATGTATAAAATAATATAAAAAATACAAAAAATGTTCGTAAAAAGTACTAATTGCAGAACAATATATATTTTTTTTATAAAAAATATATAAAATTAATCTTGTTAATTTTATATAAAATATGGTATCCTTTATCTATAGTAGAAAGTTTATTAATCATTTTATAATAAAATGAAAATAAATTATCAATATGGAGGGGAAAATGGAAGCTGAATTAAAAAAGAACGAACTTAATAACAAGAGTTTTATTGACAAATTCTTGAACATAATTGAAAAGGGAGGAAATGCCCTACCACATCCAGCTACACTTTTTGCAATATTAGCTGTAGTAGTTATTATTATATCTGGAATAGGTGGAGCTTTAGGTTGGTCTGTTGATTTTGTTGGAATCAATAGTAAAACAATGAAGACAGAGGAGATGGTTATATCAACAAAATCTCTAATGACTAAAGAGGGAGTAAATTATATATTTACATCTATGGTTAAAAACTTTACTGGATTTGCACCTTTAGGGACAGTACTTGTAGCAATAATTGGAATAGGTATTGCTGAAAGATCTGGATTAATGGCAGCAATATTAAAAAAAGTTGCATTATCTACACCTAAAAAATTAGTAACTGTTATGGTTATTTTCTTAGGAATTATGTCAAACGTAGCATCAGATGCAGGATACGTTGTATTACCACCATTGGCAGCATTAATCTTCTTGTCATTTGGAAGACATCCAATTGCTGGATTAGCGGCAGCATTTGCTGGAGTTTCTGGAGGATTCTCAGCTAACTTGTTAATTGGAACAATTGATCCACTTTTAGGAGGTATATCAACGGAAGCTGCAAAAATACTTGATCCAACTTATGAGGTTTTACCAACAGCAAACTGGTACTTTATGATGGCATCAACATTTGTAATTGCTTTCTTAGGAACTTTAATTAATGATAAAATAGTAGAACCAAGATTAGGGAAATATACAGGAGATGAAGCTATTGATTTCCAAGAAGTTACTGTTGAAGAGAAAAAAGCTTTAAGATCAGCTGGAATGGCTACAGTAGTTATGTTAGTTTTATTAGTACCAATTTATTTTGCATTAGGTAAAAACTTCTTAGGAAGTGGATTGGTACCAATAATCGTAATTTTCTTCGCACTTCCAGGATTAGCTTATGGTAAATCTATTGGAACAATAAAAAATGATTCAGATGTAATGGGTATGCTTACTAAATCAATGCAAGGAATGGCTGGATATATAGTTTTAGTATTCTTCGCAGCGCAATTTATAGCATATTTTGGATATACAAACTTAGGGACAATTTTAGCTGTAAAAGGAGCAGACTTCTTAGAAACAGCTGGAATTGGTGGGATTCCATTAGTAATCGGATTTATATTAATCGTAGGATTCTTAAATCTATTTATGGGATCAGCTTCAGCTAAGTGGGCTATATTAGCACCAGTATTTATTCCGATGTTAATGAGAATAGGATACTCACCAGAGTTTACTCAGTTAGCTTATAGAATAGGAGATTCAAGTACAAATATAATTTCTCCTTTAATGTCATATTTTGCAATGATAATTGTATTTATGCAAAAATATGATAAGAAAGCTTCTTTAGGAACATTGATATCAGTAATGCTTCCTTACTCAATAACATTCTTAATTGGATGGTCAATTTTCTTAGCAGCTTGGATGTTAAGTGGATTCCCAATTGGACCAGAGGTACAAATACTACTAAAAGGAATGTAATATCTTAAGGCTTGATTAATTTCAAGCCTTTTATTATTTATAGAGGTGAAAAATGAAAAAAAATATAATTTTAATACATGGAGCGGGTGTTGGGGGATGGGTTTTTAGAGATATAGAAAAGATATTAAAACTTTATGGTAATAATGTATATTGTCCAAGTCTATCAGGAATAGGAGATAGAAAAAAAATTCTAGAAAATAAAATTAATTTGACTACTTATGCAAAAGAGGTAGAACATCTAATAGTAGAAAATAATTTAGATAATATATACTTAATTGGACACTCTTTTGGAGGCGCAGTAGTATCAGCTGTAGTAGAATTAGTTCCTGAAAGAATAAAATATCAAATATATATTGATAGTTTTTTTCTAGAGGATAACGAAAGTATTTTAACTTTATTTGGAGAAAAAAGAGAAGGTGAGTTATATGAAATATGTAAAAATGAAGGAGAGGATAAATACTTACCTAAAAGATTATTTGGAAAGGAGCATCCGCTAATAAAAGATATGCCTTTTAATCCATATAAGGAAAAAGTTAAATTTAAAGGAAATGGAAAAAAAATTCCAGGAGCTTATATAGATTGTTTAGATAGTACTGGATTTGAGCATTTAGAAAAACCTAAAAAAATTATGAAGAAAAGAGTAGAAAAAAGAAAGTGGAAGTATATAACGTTAGACTCTGATCATGTTCCAATGACAAAATCACCAGCTAGGGAAAAATTAATTGAAATATTACTTGAATTAATAAAAGACAGCTAAAAATAGCTGTCTTTTACTTTTATACAATTAGACTTAGAACTGATAAAGCTCCTATAAAGATAAGAGTAGGATTTAATTTTTTAAAATCTCCAGTTCCAGCATGGATAATTATATAAGATATGAAACCAAATGCTAGTCCAGTGCTGATACTATAAGTTAATGGCATCATTAATATTGTAACAAAAGATGGAAAAAGAGTTTTATAATCTTTCCAATCTAGTTCATAAATATTTTTAAACATATAAACTCCAACGATAATAAGAGCTGGTGATGTTGCAAATGATGGAACAATAGAAACTAAAGGGGTAAAGAATAATGCAACTATAAAGAAAAGAGAAGTTACAACTGAAGCTAATCCAGTTCTAGCACCAGCAGCAATTCCAGCAGCTGTTTCTGAAAGAGTAGTAACAGTACTTGTTCCTAGAACTGCACCGATTATAGTAGAAGTAACATCTGCGTATAGCATTTTTCCAAGATCTTTAACTTTTCCATTTTTATCTGCTAGTCCAATCTCCTTAGAGCATGCAATTAAAGTTCCAAGTGAATCAAAAAGATCAACAAACATAAAAGAAAAAGCTGGGCCTAATAAAGATAATTTAAGAGCACCCATAATATCTAATTTAAAAGCTATTGGTGCAATACTAGGTGGCATAGATACAATAGAGTTAGGCATTATAGTATCACCAGTGAATAGACCTATAACAGTAGATGAAATTATACCTATTAATATTCCACCTTTAACTTTTTTTATTTCTAATATAATTGCAATAAAAAGACCAATAACTCCAATTAAAATTTGTGAGTTAAATCTTGCTAAACCAATAATTGTTGCTGGATTAGAAGAAACAATTCCTAAAGTTTTTAGACCAATAAAAGCGATAAAAAGACCAATTCCTCCAGTCACAGATATTTTTAAGCAAAGTGGAATAGCATTTGCAATTTTTTCTCTAATTCCTCCAATTGATAAAAAGAAGAAAAATACACCAGAAAGAAAAACAATACCTAAAGCTGTTTCCCAAGGAATACCTCTTCCAATAACAAGAGAATAAGTAAAAAATGCATTTAAACCCATACCTGGTGCTAAAGCAAAAGGTGCATTAGCTAAAAGGGCAGATATAAGAGTTCCAATTGCTGCTGAAATAATGGTAACAGTAATAAGGGCTCCTTTATCCATTCCAGATTCACTAAGAATAGCAGGATTGATAAAAATAATATAAGCCATAGTTAGAAAAGTAGTAGTTCCTCCAATAATCTCATGTTTGATGCTACTATGCCTTTCTTGGATTTTAAAAAAATTGTTTAAAAAATTCATACAAAACTCCTTTATTTTTCTGTATATTATACATAAAAAATACATTAAAATGAAGAAAAAAATAAATTCTTGACAAAATCTTACAAATACTATACTATTAAAGTATAGAAATTAACTAAAACCAAATATAATTGAATAAAAAAATAGGAGCTTAGCTCCTATTTTTTTTATTTTCCACAACATTTTTTATATTTTTTTCCTGATCCACATGGACAGTTTTCATTTCTACCAACTTTATTAACTACTCTTGGTGGTTGATTTTCACCAAAAACTTCAACATATGAATGTCCTTTTAGAGTCCAAAGAGGTAAAGACTTAGAAATTTTAGTTACAAGAGCTGTAAATATAGATTCAGAATTAGAATTATCAAATTTAATTCTAGTTTTACTATCAGAAACAATCTCTTCTATAGGTAGATTATTTTTTAATCTATCAATTATTGTTGTAATTTCAAATCCAATTTGAGCTCCTTGCATTTTGTGAGACATTAGAAGGGCAATTAAATCAGCAACTTCTTGAGTTTTTTCAATGAAGAAGTAATTCCAATAGTTTTTGTACTCATCATTTGTTAATATTTTGTACTCTAAACCATCATATTTAATTGTTTCATGTAAAATATCAACAGGTTCAGAAACAGAATCAGCTACTAAATAGATAGTTTTGCTTCCAGAATCTTCTAATTTAGATATAAATACATTTAAAATCCATCTACAATCAATAAAAGCATGAATTTTCTCTAAAGTAATATCTTTAAATGTAGGAAGTAAAAGTTCTAATAATTTATGCTCATCAATAACACCATAGAATCTAATCATTCCTAAAATTAGCATCTCAAGTTCCTGATAAGAGTCAATTAAAACTTTATTCTCTTCTTTTTGAGAAATAGAATTTATAGTTTCAATAAACCATGTTGAGATAAGGTAGTGGTTATTGTCTTTTTCTTTTATAACATTTTTAGATATAAATCCAAAACTTTGTAACGGTAATAAAAATTCCTCATATTCAAAGAAATCTTGTTCGCTAACTTGGTTTTTCTCAATATTAAATTGAGAAAGTAAAGATATAGTATCCTTAGAAAAAATTTCTAAAAAAGCTGAAGTATTATTTTCATAAGCTTCTGTAACCTTTTCTATAATTTTTCCTTTAACAGTACTTTTAGCAATTTTTATATTAAATTTAGCTAAGATTTTAAAAAGATCATCTTTAAGTAAACTATTTAAAGATTCAATTAAAAATTTGTCTTCCACAGTGACCTCCAAACATTTTTATTACTATTATATCATAAAAATATGAAAATACAAAAATGTATAGAAATCTATATTTAGAAGTTATTTTTATAAGGAATGATTTTAATTTTTTTATGTTTAAAGAAAATTTCGCCATTGATAAAAGAAAATTGTAGAGGATAGACTTCAACCCCTTCTTCAATTGCTTTATAAAATGTTTTGTAAAAAATTGGATCAGTTTCATAATTAGGAACAAAAAAATCAGAATCTCTCAAAATAATAAGTATAACAGCAGCACGATGACCAGATTTTTTAATTTCAATTAGCTCATTTAAGTGTTTAGTTGCTCTTACACTTGGAGCATCTGGGAAAGTAGCGATTTTATTTTTAGAAAGAGATACTCCTTTAGTTTCGATATATATCTTTTCTCCATTTTTTTCAATTAAATAGTCTAATCTGCTATTACCAAATTTAACTTCAGGTTTTATAAAATCTATTTTTCCAAAGATAGAAATATCCTCATTTTTAAAATAATTGTCGGTGATATATCTATGAATAGATGAATTAATTAAAATTTCTTCATTATCATCTGCACAAGCGGCAATAACGTCCCATAAAGTTTTTCGATTCTCGATATTTTTTGCTTTTCTTAAAAAAACTTGATTTCCAGGAAAAAGAAGTTCTTTAATTCTTCCTGAATCATGAACATGAGCAGTAATTATCTCATTATTATTAAGCTCTAGTGATGCTGTAAATCGATTAGGTCTATCTATAAATTTTCCAATTTCATCAATATTAACTTTGTAAATAAGTTTCATTAAGCCCCCTTTAATATAAGTATATAATAAAAAAGAGATCAATTTCTTGATCTCTTATTGTAAGTTATTACTCAGCTGGAGCGATACACTCAACAGGACAAGCACCTGCACAAGCACCACAATCAATACATTGATCCTCGTCGATTCTTCTTTTTCCTCCATCAACCTCTGAAATGCAGCTAACAGGACAGATTGCCTCGCAAGTTCCGCATCCGATACAGATATCTTCGTTAATTCTATGAGCCATGATAACCTCCTAAAATAATTTTAATTAAGTATAAATATACAACTTTAATGTATACTCGACAGAAGTATACCATTTTAATATTAAAAAGGCAACTCTTTTCTAAAAGTATTATTAAAAAGAAAATAATAAATTCCTTTTTTTTTCTAGAAAATTGATATATAATGAAAAAAAATATTTTAAGGAGATTAGCTATGAAAATTTTTGTAATGTCAGATATTCATGGATCAAGTTATTTCTTAAAAAAAGCGTTAGAAGCTTATAAAAAAGAAGAAGCTAAATATATATTAATATTAGGTGATGAATTATATCACGGACCAAGAAATCCATTGCCATTGGAATATAATCCAAAAGAAGTTGCAGATATACTAAATAATTATAAGGATAAAATAATTGCAGTTAGAGGAAATTGTGATAGCGAAGTAGATCAAATGATGTTACAATATCCAATTTTAGGAGATTATTCTACGATTTTTTTAAAAGAGAAGAGAATTTTTGTAACACATGGTCATGTATATAGTGAAGAAAATTTGCCTAATATTTGTGAAGGAGATATATTTATGTATGGGCATACTCATCTACCAGTAGCATATGAAAAAGATGGTATATATAGATTAAATCCAGGTTCTATATCTTTACCAAAAGGTGGAAATGTAAATAGTTATGGAATTTTAGAGGATAACTACTTTTGTATAAAAAGTTTAGATGGTGATATTATAAAAGAGATTGAAATAAAGTAAAAAGGAATGCATTGAAGCATTCCTTTTCTATTTTTTTATAGTGTAATTAATAACATCAGTGAAATAATCAACATAATTAACTGTAATACCAGTTTTTAAAAAATCTGGAAGTCTATCAAAATCTTTTTTATTATCTTTAGGAAGAAGTAGTTCAAAGATACCAACTCTTCTAGCAGCGATAGTTTTTTCTCGAACTCCTCCAATAGGTAAAACTTTACCAGTTAAAGTTAATTCTCCAGTCATGGCAATACCTTTTCTAATAGGAGTATTAGTAGCTAAAGAGTAAAGAGCTAAAGCCATTGTGATACCAGCAGATGGGCCATCTTTAGGAGTAGCACCTTCAGGTACATGTAGATGAACTCTATTTTTATCAAAAAATTCTTTTGCTTCAGCAGGAAGAGTGTTATCCTTAGCGAGTAATGATCTAATATATGAATATGCAATCTCTGCTGATTCTTTCATAACATCTCCCAATTGCCCTGTTAGCTTTAATCCACTCTCTTTATTACTGATACTAGCTGCTTCAATATATAGTGTTGCACCACCCATAGAAGTCCATGCCAATCCAAGAGTAACTCCTGGAATTTCATTTTGGTAAAGTTCTTCTGTAGTAAAAATTGGAACTCCTAAATAAGATTCGACATTATTTTCGTTTATTCTAACTTTTTCCTTATTACCTTCAGCAATTTTCAGATTTACTTTTCTCATAATTTTTCGAATACATTTATCCAAAGTTCTAACTCCAGCTTCTCTAGCATATTTATCTATTATAAATTTTAGAGCATTTTTACTTATCGTAATCTCTTTATTATCCAAAGCGTGAGCTTTAAGTTGTTGAGGAATTAAGTATTTTTGAGCTATTTGTAATTTTTCTTCAAGTATATAGCCTGATAAATGAATGATTTCCATTCTATCAAGTAATGGTCTTGGAATTGTATCTAGTTGATTTGCAGTTGTAACAAAAAGAATTTTTGATAAATCATATCTTATATCTAAGTAGTGATCTAAAAAATCCTTATTTTGTTCTGGATCTAAAACTTCTAATAAAGCAGAAGCGGGATCTCCTCTAAAACTATTTCCAATTTTATCTATTTCATCAATCATAATAACAGGATTTGATGTTTGTACAAGCTTTAAAGCTTGAATAATTTTTCCAGGCATAGCTCCAATGTATGTTCTTCTATGCCCTTTGATTTCAGCTTCATCAACCATACCACCAACAGAGAAACGATAAAATTTTCTATTTAATGATTCTGCTATTGATTTACCAATTGATGTTTTTCCAACTCCTGGAGGTCCGACTAAACAAAGAATGGATCCATTAACATTTCCAGTTTTTATAACTGTACTTACAAATTCTAAAATACTATTTTTTATATCTTCAAGACCATAGTGATCCCGATCTAAAATTGTTTTAGCCTTTTTTATATCCAATCTATCTTTTGAAAAAACGCCCCATGGAAGTTCAACAATAGACTCAATATATGTTCGAGCTACATGATATTCAGGAGAACCTTGATCAAGTAGAGAAAGTTTTTCAAGTTGTTCATCAACTATCTTTTCAGCTTCTGGAGATAGATGAATATGATTTATTTTATCTACAATTTTATCAATAACTGCTGATTTTTCATCTTTTTCTAATCCAAGTTCCTGTTTTATTAATTTTAGCTGTTCTCTTAAAAAATATTCTTTTTGTTGCTTACTAACTTTATCTTCGATTTGTTTAGAAATTTTAGCTTGAAGTTGGGAGATTTCTAATTCTTTTTTCAGCATCGTTAAAAGTCTTTGTGAACGATTAACTATACTAAACTCTTCTAAAAGTTCTTGGAGATCCTTTGCTTCAGCTTTTAGCATTGAAGAAACAAAATCTATAAAAATACTAGGATGGTCATATGATGCTTGGGAAACTAAGAGTTTTAATTCCTCTTTTAGTATAGGATTAACTTCAAAAATTTCCTTTAAAGATGTCATAATGGCAAGCATATAAGCTTTAAGTTCAACGGATGAATCAGTTGCTTCTCTATTATATTTTACTTTCCAACACAATCTAGAATTTCCAGGGACAACTTTTTTCTTTTTAAATCTTTCTACACCAAAAACAATAGCTTGAACAGAATCTTGGGAGATAGATGTAACTTTATTAATTTTAACAACAGTTCCAACATCATATAAAGTTGAGTTGAAGTAATCATTATCATCAATATCTTTCACAAAAACTAAACCGATGAAACCGTTATAGTGTTCCTCTGCATCTTTTATTGCTTGTAAAAAATCCTCTCCTGTGAAAGCGATTGGAGTTAGAATATTTGGGAAAATAGGTCTTATTACAAGAGGTAAAATTGGAATATCTTCTGGTAACAAATCCCTTATATTAACAAGATCAGTAGAATTATTATTTGTACTAGTCATAGCCTCCTCCTTTTGTTTCCGTTATTATAATTAGAGTACATATAAATGCCTATATTTCCTTTTATAAATTAAAAATAAAAGTTGAAATTTATTTTGAAAAGGAAGAGAGATAAAAAAGCAGTAAATCCTTAAAAATACAAAAGTTTTGGAGGAGTTAAAATGACTTTAAGAAAAAGAATTTGCGTTATGGATATTGGTTCTAACTCTATTAGAATGGTTATATATGAAATTACTCCGAATAAATCTTTTATTCCAATAGAGGATATAAAGGAAACCGTTAGATTAGGAGAGGGGATAAACGATAAAAAAGAGTTAAAGGATGAAAAAATAAAATTAGCATTAAAAACAATACAATTATTTAAAAAAGTATGTTTAAAAAATAACGTAGATGAAATTGTAGCTTTTGGAACGGCAGCTTTAAGAATTGCTACAAATGGAGAATATCTATTAAAAGAAATATTAAAAACAACAGGAATAGATGTAATTGTTTTTAAAGGTGAGGATGAAGCATATTTTTCTTTTGAAGGAGCAATAAACACATTAGATATAAAAGATGGAGTTGTAATTGACTTGGGTGGATCAAGTTTAGAAATAGTTCACTTTGAAAATAGAGAAGCTTTAGAGAGAGTAAGTTTAAATTTTGGAGCAGTAACTTTATCAGAAATTGCAAATTTAAAAGATAAATTAAGTAAAAAAGATGAAGAGACATTAAGAGAGTTTATACAAAACCAACTTAAAATAGTTCAGTGGAAAGATAAAATAAAAGATTTACCTTTAATAGGGGTAGGAGGAACAGTTAGAAATATTGGAGGAGTAAATCTATATATGAATAACTATCCTTTGGAGTTATTACATAATTATAAGGTAAGTGTTGATGGTGTAAAAGAAGTGGTAAACTTTTTAAAAGATAAAGACTATAAAGAGAAACAAGATGTACAAGGATTATCAAAAGCGAGAGCTGATGTTTTTATAGGGGCAGCGATAGCAGTAGAAGAGGTATTAACATATTTCTCTTTAAAAGAGTTAATAATTAGTGGCTATGGAATAAGAGAGGGAGTTTTGTATGAAAGACTCAGTGAATGTGGGAAAGTTATTCAAGATCCTTTTGAAGATGGTTTTAGAGAGATATTGGAAATTTTGGATATTAATACAATAATAAAAGAAAAACAATATAAAATTTTTAAAAAAATATGCTTATCATTGGATGGAGAATATAAGCTTAAAGGAATAAATGAAAAAATAATAAAGATAGTGACGTATTTATATGATATAGGAAAGAGTATTAATTTTGTAAATTATCCATTGCACTCAGCTTATATGATATTAAATTTGGGAGTAAAAGGTATTGAGCAAAAAGAACTTGTAGCCTCAGCATTAATTGTAGCTAGAGGAAATAAAAAATATAAAGGGTTAGAAAAATATAAGGAGATGTTTAAAGATAGTGAAATAGATGAATTAATGATGCTTTCTAAAATATTGAATATGACAAATATATTTTATGATGATTTATTATTGGAAGATGAAAATTTTGAAATAGAAATTACAAAAGATGAGATTATATTTTTTATTAAAGATAAAGATGAAGAGGACTTAAAAATTATTGATTTGTTTATATCTCAGAAAAAATTTATAAATACTTTTGATAAAAAATTGAAGTTTAAAATGAAATAAATAGAATGGAGAGGATATGGGGACTTATACAGTAATAGAGATTAATTCAACTTTTATAGAGATGAAAATATATGAAAAAAAAGAAAATGGATATAAAGTTTTAGAAAAAGTTACAGAAGATATTAATCTTTTCAAAGAGATTAAAGACAAGGATGAAATTTCTCTGGAAAAAATGAGGAAATTATGTGAGATATTAAAAAAAATGGATAACTTATCTAGAGATTATGGAACTACAGAAAAGAAAATTATATTTAGTGAGTTTTTTAAAACAATAACTAACTTTCCAATGGTTCTAGATCAAATAAAGCTAAAAGTAAATTTACCTGTAGAAAGTATAGATTTAAGTGAAAAAACATATTACTCTATAAAAAAATTAATTCATTTGGAAAAAGAGGTTTTTTCAAAAAAAGAGAGCAGATTATTTTTTAATTTAAAATCTTTTAGTTCAGGGGTATATCTATTTTATAAAGGAGAGTTATCTATAAATGAGCATATAAATTTAGGGACAGAAAAGTTATATTTAATACTTGAAGAAAATAATATAAATTCAAAGAAGGCTTTTGATTTTATTTGTGATTATATGGAAAGTTATGTTGAGTTCATAAGAAGAGATGTAGGAAGAAAGATTATAAAAAAACTTATTTTAGAAGGAGAATTAGAAGAAAAACTTTTAAAATTAATTTTTGGAAAAAAGGATTTAAAAAATTTAACATTAAGTGAATTAAAAGAAAAAATAAAGTTTTTACAAGAGCATTCATACAATGAAATTTCTACAAAATATAAGTGTAGTGTGCCTACTGCAAAATTAATGGTTATATCAATCTGTTTAATTATAAGTTTTGCTGATTATTTTGAAGTAAAAGAGATTAAATTTTTAGATTTTAATATAAAAGATTTATGTGCATTAGAGAAATTTTATCCTGAAATTAGATACTCTTTTGAAGAAACATTATGGAAAATAACATTAGATTCAGTTATAGATTTAGGTGAAAAATTTGATTTTGATAGAGAACATTCAGAGTTTGTAAAAAATATAGGTATAAAATTATTAGATAAATTGAAAGGGTATCATTCTTTAGGATTAAAAGATTATAAATATTTTATAATAGCAGCCTATTTACATGATATAGGAAAAGCAATAGATTTTGAAAATCATAGTAAGCATTCAGCGTATATACTTGAAAATACAACAATATTTGGTTTGAATAGAGAGATGATTGAAAAAATAGCCTTTATAGTTAGAGCTCATACGTCAAATACAAAGTTAGAATCACTTTATAACTATGGATTTAAAGGTGAAGAGTTAATAAAACTATTAAAAATTATAGCAATTATTAAAATAGCAACATCTTTAGATAGAGGGAAAAAAAGAAGATTATATAATGAAAAAATAAATTTAACTAAAACTAATTTAATAATAGAGATGGATACAAAAGAAGATTTTTATATGGAGAAAAGTAGTTTTGAGAAACAGTCAAAACTTTTTAAATATCTTTTTGACTTAGATATAGAGCTTAAAATAAATAGGAGGTTTGGAGAATGAGTACCTATACTGGAAAGGACTTTTACAACAGAGAGATAAGTTGGATAGAGTTTAATAAAAGAGTACTCTCTGAAGCAGAGGCAAATGATAATCCACTTTTAGAAAAAATAAAGTTTTTAGCAATTGTAAGTTCGAATTTTGATGAATTTTTTAAAGTAAGGGTTGCTGGACTAAAAGCCCAAGATGAATCAAATTTAGAGTTGAGAGATATAGCAGGTTTACTTCCAAAAGAGCAGTTAACAATAATAAAAAAAGAGGTCACAAAAGTTATTGAGAAGCAATATAAACTTTATACTACAATTATGGATAAAATAAAAGTAGAAGGTAAAATTTCAATAAAGACGTATGAAGAGTTACAAGGAAAAGAGTTACGATTTATAGAAAACTACTATAATGAAACTTTATTTCCAATATTGACACCAATGGCAATAGATACTTTTAGACCATTTCCACATTTAAATAGTGGAGCTATAAATCTAATTTTAAATGTAAAAGAGAAGGATGGGATATCTTTTGCTATAGTTGAAATTCCGAGAGTTGTAAATAGATTAATTAAGCTACCTGGTGGTAATAATTTTATTTTATTAGAAGAGGTAATAAAAAATAATCTTCATAGATTATTTAATGGTTATGAAATAATAGATATAGGGTATTTTAGAATTACAAGGGATGAAGATTTAGGTATAGATGAAAACAGTGGTGCAGAGGATTTATTAGTTGAAATAGAAAAAGAGGTCAAAAATAGAAAATGGGGTAATCCAGTTAGAGTTGAATATATTCGTGGGGTTTCTAATAAAAGTTTAGAATTTTTAAAAGAGCAAATAGAACTTGAAGAGGAGAATTTTTATCCTGTTTTAGGTCCTTTAGATTTGACATTTTTATGGGGAATGGTAGATGTTGATGGAGTTGAAGAGTTAAAATTTGAAAAAAATATTCCAAGGTATTACAAAGAGTTGGCTGGTGAAAATATATTTAAAGTTTTATCAAAAAGAAATATTTTACTTAGACATCCTTTTGAAAGCTTTGATCATGTGGTTGACTTGGTAAAAATATCAGCTCAAGATCCTAAAGTTTTAGCTATAAAACAAACTTTATATAGAGTAAGTGGTGATTCACCAATAATAAAATATTTAAAAAAAGCTGCTGAAAATGGAAAACAAGTGACAGTATTAGTAGAATTAAAAGCTCGATTTGATGAAGAAAGAAATGTTAAATGGGCAAGAGAGCTAGAAGAAGCAGGGTGTCATGTAATTTATGGATTAAGTGGATTAAAAACTCATGCCAAATGTTTATTGATAATTAGAAAAGAAGAGGATGGGATAAAAAGATATGTACATTTAGGAACAGGAAATTATAATGATTCAACAGCAAAACTATATGTAGATTACTCATTCTTTACTATGGATGAAGAGATGGGAATAGATGCAAGTTATCTTTTTAATAAATTAACTGGATTTTCAAAGATAGATGATTGGAAAAAACTAATAGTTGCACCAACTCATTTAAGAGATACATTATACAGATTTATTGATAGAGAGATTGAAAATATTTCAAAAGGTGGATTAGGAAAAGTAGTTATTAAAGTGAATGGTTTAACAGATCAAGGAATAATAGAAAAGCTTTATGATGCTTCTAAAGCTGGAGTTGAGGTTACTTTAATTGTTAGAGGAGCTTGTTGTTTAAAGACCGGAATAGCTGGATTAAGCGAAAATATAAAGGTTTATAGTTTAGTTGGAAGATTTTTAGAACATGATAGAATATATTATTTTGAAAACAATGGAGAAGAAGAGTTATATTTAGGAAGTGCAGATTGTATGAGAAGGAATTTAGATGGAAGGGTAGAAACAATGTTTCCATTAGAAAATAAAGAGGATCGAAAAAAAGTTACTCAACTTATAAAAGATATTTTGAAGGATAATGTTAAATTAAGAGTTCAAAATAAAGATGGAAGTTATTCTTTAGTAAATCAAAAATCAAAAAAAGCAATATCAAAATTTAATTATCAAGAATACTATAGAGAAAAATCTAGTGAATAAAAAGGAGGGAGTAATATGAGATTAATTAAAGTTTCTAAAAAGAGCGATCTTTATAAAAAAGCAATAGATATATTTAAAGAGACAACTTATGGGAAAGATGTTGTTAATATAGCATTTTCAGGTGGAAGAACTCCAAAAGAATTTTTCACTAAACTATCAAAAGAGGATATAGATTGGGAAAAGATAAATATATTTTTAGTAGATGAAAGGTTTGTACCATTAGATAGTAATAACAGTAATTATAACCTTTTAAAAAAGAATCTTTTAGATAAAATTGATATTCCTGAAAAAAATATACATAAAATAGAGATATTAAAAACTCCTTTGGATTCAAAGATTGATTATGAGAAAAGATTATTAAAGTATTTTAAAGGTGATATAAAATTTGATGCAGTTTATTTAGGAATAGGAGAGGATGGACATACAGGATCAATATTTACAATGGATGATATAGAAGTATTAGAGCCAACTCTTATAACGGAAAGTTCAAACCATCCGCACAAAAGAATAACTTTAAGTATGGAAACAATAAATAAAGCTGAAAAAAAAATAGTTATAGCGACAAAGGAAAAAGCGGAGGTGCTAGAAAATTTACCTAAATTTAAATGTCCAGCATTTTTTATAGATAATCCAATAGTTTTAATGGAATATGAAAAGTAAAAAAAAGTGGATTAAATCCACTTTTTTATTTGAAATTATCAAGTAATCTAAGAAAATCCATTGCAATTTTTTCTTCTTTTGTTAATGTTTGTCTAAAGCTTGGAGAGAAATTATAATTATTTAATCTATTTGGATGATACAGCAAATCATTGATAAAATATTTTAAAGGGTCGTTATAATTTTTGTATGCAGGTAATAATGAAATTTCTCTATTATATTTAGCAAAAGCTTTACGTAATCTTTTTTCTTCTTTTAATTGTTCTTTATAGAATTTTTCTACATTTTTTTGATTTTTATTTTTGAAAGATGGATTCATATTTAGCCATTCAATAAATTCTTTGTTATGTCCCCAGTTAGTATCGGTATTAATATTTTTTTGTGTATGACCTTTTGCTTTTCCTTTGCCTGGATTAGCTAAAATTTGAGTAGAGCAAAGTGTTAAAGATATAAAAATAAAAGCTATAAAATTTTTCATAATATATTCTCCTCAAATAAAATAATATCTGTCTATTATATATTAAATGCAAAAAAAATTAAAGATATAAAAATTCTTGACTTTTATACTAAAGTTTTATATGATATTAATATATACAGAAAAAGTATAAATGGAGGTATGAAAATGAGAATTATGTTATTTACAACACCAACTTGTCAATATTGTGGTCCAGCAAAGGAGCTTTTAGCAGATACTGAAGGTGTAGAGATTATAAATGCTATGGAAAATCAAGAGTTAGCAGGAATGTATGGAATCAGATCTGTACCATGCTTAATTGTGGAAAAGTGTAGCGGAACAAAAACATTTATAGGATTAGATCAAATCGCTCAATTCGTTGATGAAAATGGACATTCATCAGGTGGATGTGGATGTAGCTGCGGTCATTAATTAAAAAACCATGCAAATAGTTTGCATGGTTTTTATTTTTTATTGGAAAGTAGTTAAAAAACATGTATAATATCTAATTAAATTTATAGATAAAAAAAGAATAAATTTAAACTTGTAGAATAAGCTTAAGAGGTGAAAAAAATGAGAAAAAAATTATCTCTATTTTTACTTCTTTCTATTATTTCAATTTTTGGAAGTATTAGGGAGGAGATTAAAGATAGATCCCACCTATATACTTTTGTTAACTCAGAAATAAAAGAGTCGAAAAATAACAGAAATGATAAACATATACTTTTAAATGTATCGAATAAAGATATTAAAATAATAACAACATCTAGCAGAGATAAAAAAGATGATGATTTAGGAAATGATGATAGTGTAACTTATCTTATTAATTCTAGTTTTTCTCCAATTTTTAGAATTAATTTAAAAGAAGTTCCATATTTTAATTTTTATTTAAATAATAATTTAATATATACAATTTTAAATAGATATGAAAATAGAGTATTAAGAATTTAAAAAATAGTTTTTTCAATGATATTAAAATAAAATTGGAGGAAAAAATGAAAAAACTATTATTAACTGAAGAGAATGAGATTTTAAGAGAAAAAGAAAGCTTTTTTGATAAAGTTTTTAAAGTGTTATTTTTAATGATGTTTGTAGGGTCATATTTAATGCTAGTAGGAGTGACTACTTTTAAACTATTGGAACATATAATAAAATATGGTATTTCAGGGTAGGTGAATATATGGGAGTAGAGATATTAATTGCTGGAATAATTATACTATTAAGTTTATTTTCAATAAGGATATCTAAGAAATTGGAGATACCTTTATTGATAATGTTTTTATTAGTTGGAATGTTAGCAGGATCAGAAGGAATAGGTAGAATTTATTTTGATAATGCTTTAGTTGCTCAAAACTTAGGAACAATAGCTTTAATGTTTATAATTTTTTCAGGAGGATTAGAAACCAAAAAAGAGGATGTAAAAAAGTCTCTTTATCCTAGTGGAACATTAGCAACTTTAGGTGTTTTATTAACTGCAGGTTTATCTGGAGTAGCTGTATATTATTTAACAGATTTTACCTTAAAAGAGTCTTTACTGTTTAGTGCTATGGTATCATCAACAGATGCAGCGGCAGTTATGTCTATTTTAGGAGATTCAAAGCTAAAGAAAGATATAAAATCGGTTGTTGAAATAGAATCAGGAAGTAATGATCCAATGGCCTATGCTTTAATTCTTTTTTTATTATCATTTTTTAAAGAAGGAGAAAGTACATCAATTGCAACAGGAATAATTTTTCTTTTAAAACAAATAACCTTAGGAGCAATTATAGGGTATATATTTGGAGTGGTAACTTTACCGCTAGCTAATTATATAAAAATAGTGAGAGAAGAGTTTCTAACTATACATTTGATTGCGATATTGTTTATCTGTTTTGGATTGGCAACAGTTTTAGATGGAAATGGATTTTTGGCAATATATATTGCTGGAATAATGATTGGAAATAAGAAGTTTAACTATAAGTTAAACTCAATTAGAAATATGAGATTGATAACATGGTTTATGCAAATAGGAATGTTTGTAATGTTAGGATTATTAGTTTTTCCTAGTCAATTATTAGGATATATATTTATAGGAAGTTTATTGTCTGTAATTATGATAATAGTTATAAGAATGCTTGTTGTTTATAGTTTATTATGGCCATTTAAGTTTAATTATAAAGAGAAATTTTTTATATCATGGGCAGGGTTAAAGGGAGCAGTTCCTATAATTTTTGCTACAATGGCTATAACAGAGGGATTACCTAACGCCCAAGGAATGTTTAATCTAACTTTTTATATTGTTGTATTTTCAGTTCTTCTTCAAGGAATGACTTTAAAATATGTAGGGAAAAAATTAAATTTATTTGAAGAGGATCAAGAGGAAGATAAATTTATAGAAGTAGAGGAATTAGAAGAACTTGCTTTGAAGAAGATGATATTAGATGAACAATCAGAATATATTAATAAAAAGATTAGAGAACTTGAGTTACCTCAAGGAATGCTAATTGTATCTATAAAAAGAGATGAAAATTATATAACTCCAAAAGGGGATGTGACCCTTTTAATGGGAGATACTCTTCTATTTTCACAAAACTAATTGTATTTTTTTAGATATAGTTATAAAATGTAATATAATATATTAGTTTTTAAAAACTAAAAGGACGTGAAAAGTTGAGTAAAATTTTTATAAAAAAAGATAGAGAAAGAATGTGGCAGAGTGGACACCCTTGGATGTATTCTGGAGCAGTGGAAAAGATAGAAGGAAACCCAGAAGCAGGGACAGTTATAGAAGTATATAATTGGAAAAAAGAGTTTATTGGATATGGTCATTATAATAAAAATTCAAAAATTATGGTACGTATGCTGGAAAAAGATATCAATAAAAAAATAGATTTAAATTGGTATTCTGAAAAAGTAAAGGAAGCATATGCTTTAAGAAAAATGATAAATATTAATAGTAATGGATATAGATTAATTCATAGTGAATCAGATTCTTTACCAGGAGTTATAGTAGATCGTTTTGGAGCTTACTTAGTAGTTCAAGCTTCAACTTTAGGAATGGAAAAAGATAAAAAATTTTTAATAGAAGCTTTAAAAAAAGAGATTCCAAATTTAAAGGGAATATATGAAAAGAGTGAAGGTGATGGAAGAAAGTTAGAAGGGCTTCCTGAAGTTTCAGGAGTTCTTTTTGGTGAAGTTCCAGATGAGATTGAAATTTTTGAGGGAGAGGCTAAGTTCACAATAGACTTAAAAGGACAGAAAACAGGATTTTACTCAGATCAAAGAGATAATAGAATTTTGATGGGTTCTCTATCGAAAGATAAAGATTTTTTAGATGTATGTAGTTATACTGGAGGTTTTTCACTTCATGCTATGGTAAATGGAGCAAATTCATCAACTTTAATAGATGTTAGTGAAGATGTTTTGAATGTTGCTAGAAAAAATTTAATAAAATATGAAAATGTTGAGTTTATAAAGGGGAATATATTTAATGTTTTAAGAGATTTAGTAAAAGAAGGACGTCAATGGGATGTAGTAAATCTAGATCCACCAAAATTAGCACCAAATAGAAGAGATTTAGATAAAGCTTTAAAAGCATATAAGGATATAATTTTAAATGGAATAAAACTTACAAAAAAAGGTGGATTACTTTCAATTTATAGTTGTAGTGGAGCAGTTACAAGTGCAGATTTAAGAATGGCTTTGGCTTATGCCGTTAAAGATGCAGGAGTAAAAGCTGTAATAGTAAATCAATTACACCAAAGTCCATGTCATCCAATATCAGTAGCAGTTTCTGAAACTGAGTATTTAAAAGGTTTTTTAATAAGAATAATTTAAAATAAAAGGGGAGTGGGGAAATATGTATCTATTAAATAATGGTTTGAAAATTCCGAAAGTAGGATTTGGAACATGGAAAGCAACTGATAAAGAGCAGTGTAAAAACGCAGTGAGAACAGCTTTAGAAATAGGATACAGACATATTGATACAGCTGCTATTTATGGAAATGAAGATGCTGTAGGAGAGGGAATTGCTGAATTTCTAAAAAATAATAATGTTTCAAGAGAAGAACTTTTTATTGTAACTAAAGTTTGGAATACGGAACAAGGTTATGAGACAACTTTAAAAGCTTATGAAGAATCTTTAAAAAAGTTAGGATTAGATTATATAGATATGTATTTAATTCATTGGCCACAACCTAAAGATTTAAATAAAACTTGGGAAACGTGGAGAGCTTTGGAAACACTTTATAAAAGTGGTAAGGTTAAAGCTATTGGTGTATGTAATATGAAAGAACACCATTTGAAACATATAATGAATAATTTTGAAATAGTACCTGCAGTAAATCAAATTGAGTTACATCCATATTTACAACAAAGAGAATTAAAAAAATTCTGTGATGAAAATGGTATTGTAGTAGAAGCTTGGAGTCCATTAATGCAAGGAGCTTTAGATCATGAAGGTTTAAAGAAGATAGCTGAAAAGAATAAAAAAACTGTAGCTCAAATAGTTTTAAAATGGCATTTACAAAAGGGGTTATTACCATTACCTAAATCAGTTACACCATCTAGAATTATGGAGAATTTTCAATTAGATTTTATTTTAGATGAAGATGATATGAAATATATTGATTCATTAAATAAAGAGGAGAGAATAGGTCCTGATCCCGATGAAATAACGTTTTAAATATTAAAAGTCATATTTTTATATGACTTTTTTTTATTATTTGAAAACAGAAGAAGGAAAAGCTATTAAAATTTTTAAGTATAGGATATCTTATAATTATGAGGAGAAAAAAATGGCAATAAATAAAATAAGCATGAAAGATTATAATCGTTTTATAGAGAACATATTAAATGAGTTAGAAATTGGAAAAAGAGTAAATTTATTAACTTTTAAAAGAGATAGAAAAGTGAGTATTATAAAAATTTCAAATGAAAAATTTGCAGTAGAAGAAGATGGTTTTAAACAAAAAAAGTTTGATGATTTAAATAGACATCAGGTTGTTAAATTAATGGACAAGCTTAGAGATATTGAATTTCCAAGAAGTAACATGTTACATATAAACAGAAAATAAAAAGACCGTATTGAATTTTTCAATACGGTCTTACTATTTCAACAACTAAAATCATTAGTTGGTGGATTCATTGGTGGAGATGACGGGAATCGAACCCGTGTCCAAAATTGCAAGCGCCATAAGCTTCTACAAGCTTAGTTTGCTATTTGAATTCGCAATAGTTACTCCCGCAAACAGGGCTAACTAAAGCTATCCTCTAAAATGTCCCCTATAACTTAGAGAAATTGTTTAGGGTAATCTGTATTTAAGTGACACCTTGATTGAACGCTCCTACAGAAGAGAATGTTCAGAGGTGAGCTGACATTATGCAGCTAAAGCGTAATTTCTGTTTCCATCTAAACGATGAGTTGATCTCTCACAGCGATCAACCTGGCCTGCTACCTATAACCTCACAACCCTGTCGAAACCTTTGCATCCCCAATTATTAAATTATAGATTATTATAACACAAATTTTTCTTAAACTCAATTGTCTGGTGATATCTTTCTTATTTTTTTTATTGTTAAGAAAAACATAACTATAGCTACTAGTGTATCAGATATTGGAAATGCTAGCCAAACACCAATCTCTTTGAAAAAATATCCTAAAATATAAACAAGAGGAATATTTAAAATAACAATTCTTAACATAAAAAATCGTGTGGCAATAACACTATCTTTAATAGATTGAAAAAAGTTGTTGCATGCTAAGAACATTGCAGTAAATGGCATTAAAAAAAGATTTAATCTCATAGCTGAAACTGTAAATTCGACTAGAGGAGGATCATTTTTTATAAAAAATGAGACTATCTTTTCAGTATTAAAAAGCATAAGAAGAACTAAAATAGTTGAAACACTAATAACTGTATAAAGTTGTATTTTTAGAACTTCTTTTACACGTTCGTAGTTTTTAGATCCGAATGTATATGAGATTATAGCTGCCGTTCCTTGATTAAAGCCTTGTAAACTTGTGTTCATAACGCTTCTGCAAATTGAGATAATTCCAATTGCAGCAGTAGCAATATCTCCTCCGTAAACTCCAGCTTGTCTATTTGTAACCGTAATAACTGAAGATTGTAAAAGTTGATTATAAAAACGAGGACTCCCTATTTTAAAGATTTCCTTTAAAATTTTTAAATCAAGAGAAAAATACTTTTTAGAAAATGTAATAACATCTGATTTGAAAAAATAAAAAAGAATATAAAAAGCACTTAAAGCAGTAGCAATTAAAGTAGCCAATGCAGCTCCACCAATTCCCATATCGAATTTAATAATAAAAAGATAATCCAAAATAACATTGAAAACCCCTGTAAAAATATTTACGCCCATTGCTGTAACAGAGTCTCCAATTCCTCTAACAAGAGTGCTTTGTCCTAAAATAATTTGAAAAGTTGCAATTGGAATTAGAAAATTTGTATACTCTATGGCTGATGCAATATTAGAAGAACTAGCTCCTAAAATTTTTAAAATTGGAATGTTAAAAAGAAAAAGAAAAATGGTTAAAAGAACACCTATAATAAGAATCCATAAAAATCCAGTACATAAAACTTTTTCAGCACCTTCTCTATCTTTTGATCCCAGTTTAACTCCAATTATAATAGCTATTCCTGAAAATGCAAAATTGAAACTATTTATAATCATAGCATAGGGGAAAACGAGGGCAATAGCTGCCATGCCCTCTCTTCCTGCTACTTGACCGATGAAATACCTATCAGTTAAAACACAAAGCATACCTATAATAGCACCAAGTGAAGATGGAATGCTGAATTTTAAAATAGTTGTTAAGGTACTTTGTTTTTCAAACTTTAAACTCAAATCTTGCAAAATACTCCCCCTGTAAAAATATTATATTAAAAAATACACTGAAAAATAATTAAAAACACTACCTGCTAAAACAAAAAGGTGCCAAATACCGTGAGCAAATTTTTTATTTTTCATTAGATAGAAAATAGTTCCAACAGAATAGCTAACACCACCCCAAATTAGTAATTTTAAAGATAGCGGTGAAGCAAGCATTTGTAAATCTTTAAATACAAACATAACCATCCATCCCATAAAAAGATAGATTAGGGTAGAAACAAAATTAAATCTTCCAACAAAGAATACTTTAAAAAGTATTCCTAAAAGTGTCATTCCCCATTGAACAAAGAAAAGAACCCATTTTGTTGTTCCATCAAAAACTCCAAGAAGATATGGAGTGTATGATCCAGATATTAAAATATAAATAGCAGAATGATCGAGTATTTTAAAAAGTTTTTTAATTTTTCCAACATAAAGTATGTGGTAAGTTCCAGACATTGTATATAGTAAAACAAGTGAAAAACAAAATACCATGGAACCAACAACATAACCAATATTATTTGTTTTTAAAGAGTGGACTAAAAGAGCTCCAGTTCCAATAAGTGCTAGAACAGCACCAAAGTAGTGAGTCATAGAGTTAATCCATTCTTCTAATCTAGTCAGTGTATTATTCATAGAGATACCTCCTATCCATTCTTTCTAAAATTTAGAACAAGTTCATCAAATTTAGGATCTAATTGTCTTAACTTTACATTAGCAGCATTTAAAAGTTTTTTAGATGCTGTATTAGAGTCAGTATTGTTATACTTATCTGAAAGATAAACTATTTCACTTATTCCACTTTGAATAATACTTTTAGCACATTCATTACATGGGAAAAGATCAACATAAATAGTACATCCTTTTAAATTTTTAGTACTGTTTAAAATAGCATTTAATTCAGCATGACAAACATATGCGTATTTACTATTTAAAAAATCCCCTTCTCTATCCCAAGGAAATTCATCATCAGAACATCCTGCGGGAAGGCCATTGTATCCTACACCTACAATTCTTTTATCAGGAGTTACGATACATGCTCCAACTTGTGTTCCAGGATCTTTACTACGTTTAGCAGAGAGAATTGCAACTCCCATGAAGTACTCATCCCAATCAATATAATTAGCTCTTTTTGACATTTTATCCTCCTAAATTAAAAAAATATTTTTTTATTTTGTAAATATAAATCTGCAAGGGCAATAGCCACAGCATTTTCTAAAACAATAGGAACTCTAAGAAGAAATGCGACATCATGTCTTCCATTAATTTTTAAAGATTGAATATTTTTATCTTTGAAATTAAAGGTTTCTTGGGGTTTGAAAATACTGGAAGTTGGTTTAACAGCAACTTTTAAAAAGATGTCGTTTCCATTTGTAATTCCACCATTAATACCTCCGTTATTATTAGACGAAGTTTTTCCACTTTTATCAATAAAACAGTCATTAAATTTACTGCCTAAAAATTCTGTTCCTTTAAATCCAGCACCAAATTCAATTCCTTTAATTCCTGGAATTGAAAAAATTATAGATGAAAGAACAGATTCTACAGAATCAAAAAAAGGTTCTCCTAAACCGATAGGAACATTTTTAATAGTTAAAGAGATTGTTCCTCCTAAAGAATCACCGGAATGTGCAGTTTCAAGCAAGTAATTTTCTAATTTTTTATCAAACTCTAACTTATTTAAAATACCGATTGATTCAATTTCACTAGAAAAAATAAAATCATTTAATATTTTTTTTGCAATGACACCAGCGGCAACAAGAGCAAGCGTTAATCTACCTGAAAAATGACCACCACCACGAATATCATTAAAACCTGAATATTTTTTAGTAGCAGAAAAGTCAGCATGACCAGGTCTAGGGTGCGATTTAAAGTCAGTATAAACTTTAGAATCAGTATTTTTGTTCTCAAAAAAAATATTTATAGGAGCTCCAGTTGTAAAATCATTAAAAACTCCTGAAATAATATTTGGAATATCATCCTCTTTCCTAGGAGTAGTACCTATTTTTCCAGATTTTCTTTTAGAAAGATCTTTAGTAAAATCTTCAAGAGTAAGCTTTATTCCAGATGGAACACCATCAATTAAAACTCCGATACCAGAACCGTGAGATTCTCCATAAATATGTACTCTAAAAAGAGAACCAAAACTATTCATAAAATCCTCCTAAATTAAAATAATGTGTATATTTTAATTTTAGCACAAAACATGAGAAATATTAAATAAAAACATAGTAAAATTAATTGCAAAATATTAGAAAAAGGTGTAGAATATAACAATTAACGCATTGAAATGAATTAGAATTTAATATTATAGATTGAATATATTTGGAGGAGATAACTGTGTTTATAGATGAGGTAATTATAACGGTAAAAGCAGGTAACGGTGGAGATGGAGCCGCTACTTTTAGAAGAGAAAAATGCATACAATTTGGAGGTCCAGATGGTGGAGATGGAGGTAGAGGAGGAGACGTAGTTTTCGTAGCTGACTCTAATATAAATACACTAATAGACTTCAAATACAAAAAATTGTTCCAAGCAGAAAATGGTGAAAATGGAGCAAAGAAAAACATGTTTGGAAAATTTGGAGAAAATTTAGTAATAAAAGTTCCAATTGGAACTCAAGTAAGAGATATGGAAACAGGAAAATTACTTTTAGATATGAGTATACCTGGTGAAGAAAGAGTTCTTTTAAGAGGAGGTAGAGGAGGTTTAGGAAATACAAACTTCAAAAACTCAATTAGAAGAACACCAACAATGGCTGGAAAAGGAAAAGAGGGTGTAGAGTTAAGAGTTAAATTAGAATTGAAACTTTTAGCAGATGTTGCGTTAGTTGGATACCCTTCTGTTGGAAAATCAAGTTTAATAAATAAAATATCAGCAGCTAAATCTAAAGTTGGAAACTATCATTTTACTACTTTAGAGCCTAAATTAGGAGTTGTTAGACTTGGTGAAGGGAGATCATTCGTTGTAGCAGATATACCAGGGTTGATTGAAGGAGCTCATGAAGGAGTAGGATTAGGAGATAAATTCTTAAAGCATATAGAAAGATGTAAAATGATATATCATATAGTAGATGTGGCTGGAATTGAAGGAAGAGATCCAATTGAAGATTATGAGAGAATAAATAATGAGTTAGTAAAGTTTAGTGAAAAATTAGCAAATAAGAAACAAATTATTTTGGCAAATAAAATGGATTTAATTTGGGATATGGATAAATATGAAGAGTTTAAATCTCATGTGGAAGCACAAGGAAATGAAGTGTTCCCAGTATCTGTTATTTTAGGTGATGGATTAAAAGAGGTTTTAAATAGAACTTGGCATGTTTTACAAGAGACAGAGAGAGAAGAACTAGAGGAAGAAGCTGACATTATTGATGTATTGAAAGCTAATAAAACTAGAAAAGAACCATTTGTTGTAACACAAGATGAAGATGGAGTATTTGTTGTTGACGGATCAATTGTTGATGGTGTACTAGCTAAATATATCATAACTCATGATGATGAATCAGTTGTTACATTCTTACATATGCTTAGAAACTTAGGACTAGAAGACGCTTTAAAAGATGCTGGTGTTGAAGATGGAGATACAGTAAGAATTGCTGATACAGAATTTGATTTCGTTGAGTAATGAAGAATTATTTATTAAGCTGAGCCATTAGGTTCAGCTTTTTTATCTATTTAAAAATTTTAGAGGTGAAAAATTGAAAGGGATAGTTATAGCCGGACCTACAGGAGTAGGAAAAACAGAATTATCAATAAAATTAGCAAAAGCTTTAAATGCTGAAATTATCTCGGCAGATTCTGCACAAGTGTATGAAGAGATGAACATAGGAACAGCTAAAATAGAAGAGGATGAGATGCAAGGGATTGTACATCATATGATTGATATCGTTGAACCTATAAAAAAATATAGTGTTGGTGATTATCAGAGAAAAGTTGATGATATATTAAATTCTAATGAAGAAAAAAATGTTCTATTAGTAGGAGGAACTGGACTTTATATAGACTCAGTAGTAAGAGGATTATCTGCTTTACCAGAAAGTGATTTAGCTATAAGAGAGAAATTGATGAGCGAAGATGGAGATAAACTTTTTGAAATTTTAAAAGAAATTGATCCAGAAAGTGCTGAGAGTATTCATCCTAATAACAAAAGAAGAGTTGAAAGAGCAGTAGAAGTTTTCTATCAAACTGGAGAGAAGTTTTCGATTTTATCTAAAAAGAATATAAAAGGAAACAATTTTAAATTTTTAAAAGTTGCTTTAGAAAGAGATAGAGAGCATCTATATGATAGAATAAATTTAAGAGTAGAGATAATGATGCAAAATGGACTTTTAGAAGAAGTAAGATATCTTTATGAAAAATATGGAGATGTATTAAAAAAAATAAATATAATAGGTTATTCAGAGTTAATTTCATATATAAATCAAGAGTTAACTTTAGAAGATGCTAAAGAGTTAATAAAGAAAAATTCAAGAAATTATGCTAAAAGACAATTTACATGGTTTAAAAATGATCATGAGTATATTTGGTACGATTTAGATAAAATGACCCAAGATGAAATTTTTTCAGATATTTTACAAAGGTTTAATGCCTTATAAAGGTTTAATTACTCTACTATTTCATAAAATTACCGAAAATAATAGTCTTGATAAAAAAGTATTCGTATGGTATTATTGTACAGAAAAGCTTTAAAAGGAAGTGTTGGATGATAAAGAAGATTTATGTTATATTTTTAATGATTTTGACTGCTTCTTGTTCAAATTTAGATAAAGGATATAATGAAAATTTATCAAATATTGACGAAAAGTTGGTATCTAAATTAGAGCTTATTCAAAAAGATTTACAGGTGAACAGTGTGACAAGATTAAAAGAAAGCTTAGATGTCTCATTTAGTGAGAGATATGCTATAAATAAACTTTCAGAATATGACTTGTCTAAAGTAAAGTTCTACTTTACAAAACCGCAAATTTCTAGAAATTTAGGAGAAAATACTATAGGAATTAGATTTGGTGAAGAAGTTCTTTATTTTAATGTAGAGTATAAATATTTAAATGGTGATTGGAAAATAACCAAATTTACAGAGAGAAGGTGAAAAAATGCAGAATGAAATAAAGCTGTATGTTCCATCCTCTTTAAAAAATCTTTCTATCATTAGGGCAATGACTAAAACATATTTAGAACATCAAAAAGTTGAACAAAAAGATATTATGAAGATTTTATCGATTGTTGATGAACTAGCAACAAATGTTATAGAGCATGGTTATGAATATAAATCTGGTGATATAATTATAGAGCTTCAAAAAAACAATGACATTATTCATTTAGTAGTTGAAGATAATGGTGTTGGATTTGATGAATCTAAGATTAGTAAAGATGAAGGCGGAATGGGACTTTTTTTAGCAAAAGCTATGGCAGATAATTTTAAAGTTGAAAAGAAGATTAATGGAACAAAAATAAAAGTTGAAAAGAGAGTTAAGGAGGAAATTTAACATGACTACAAATTTTGAAATAATTGAAAAAACAGTGGATGACATAAGAATAATCAAGGTATGTGGAGAATTAGACGCATTAGTAGCGCCAAAATTAAAAGAAAGAATAGCAAAACAAATAGAGCTTGATATAAATAAATTTGTGATAGATTTTGGAGATTTAGTTCACATAAATAGTTTAGCTATGGGTATATTAAGAGGAAAGTTAAGAGTTGTAAGAGATTTAGGTGGAGATATAAAGTTAGTTGGATTAAACGATCATATAAGAACTATATTTGAAATGATTGGATTAGATGAATTATTTGATATTTATGCAACAGAAGAGGAAGCAATAGCTAGTTTTAGATAATATTTACAAAAAGGAGAGACTATGAACTTAATGTTAGGAGTTGGATTAGCTATAGTTGGGTTTGCGATAATATTTAGTATTATGTATAAAAAATCTACTATAGATAAGAAGATAGAGGAGCTTAATAACTTAGAAGATGAAAAGTTAAAAGCTAAAATAAAAGCTAAAGAGATATTAGAAAGAGCAGAAAAAGAATCTTTAGCAAAGAGTAAAGAGATAGAGATAAAGGCGAAAGAAACAGTTTACCAAATGAAAGAGGAAGCTGAAAAAGAGATAAAAATAGCAAAAAATGAGTTGTTACAAAAAGAGGGAAGATTAGCTAAAAAAGAGGAAACTTTAGAGTCTAAAATTGAAAAAGTTGAAAGTAGAGCTGTAGAGTTAGAAGAGATTAATCAAAACTTAGAAAATAAGAAAACTGAAATAGAAGACTTAAAAAAGGTTCAAGAAGAAACTTTAGAAAGAATTTCAGAAATGACAAGAAACGAAGCTAAAGAGATGTTAATTTCTAAATTAAAAGATGATTTAGTTCATGAAACTGCTTTAGCAATAAGAGAATATGAGAATAAACTAGAAGATGAGAAAGATAGATTATCAAAAAGAATTCTATCAACAGCAATAGGAAAGGCTTCTTCAGAATTTGTTGCAGATGCTACTGTATCAGTTGTAAATCTACCGAATGATGAAATGAAAGGTAGAATTATAGGTAGAGAAGGAAGAAACATAAGAACAATAGAAGCTTTAACAGGTGTGGATATAATAATAGATGATACTCCAGAAGCTGTTGTTTTATCAAGTTTTGATGGTGTAAAAAGAGAAGTTGCTAGAAGAGCAATTGAAAAACTTATAAATGATGGAAGAATTCATCCAGGTAAGATAGAAGAAGTTGTTAATAAATCTAGAAAAGAAATTGATAAAGATATTATAGAAGCTGGAGAACAGGCTCTTTTAGAGTTAGGAATTCCAGGAATGCATATGGAAATAATTAAAACATTAGGTAAGTTAAAATATAGAACAAGCTATGGTCAAAATGTTTTAACTCACTCGATAGAGGTAGCTAAATTAGCTGCAAATCTAGCAGCTGAGTTAGGTGCAGATACTAAGTTAGCGAAAAGAGCTGGACTTTTACATGATGTAGGAAAAGTTTTAGATCACGATATAGAAGCATCTCATGCAATAATTGGAGGAGAGTTCTTGAAAAAGTTTGGTGAAAAACCAGCAGTTATAAACGCTGTTATGGCTCATCATAATGAAGTTGAATTTGAAAGTGTAGAGGCTATTTTAGTTCAAGCATCAGATGCAATATCAGCTTCAAGACCAGGAGCAAGAAGAGAAACGTTATCAACATATCTAAAAAGATTAGAAGGATTAGAAGAGATAGCAACTTCATTTGATGGAGTAGAATCTTCTTATGCAATTCAAGCTGGTAGAGAGATAAGAATTATAATAAATCCAGAAATTGTATCAGACGATGCAGCTACAAAAATGGCTAGAGACATAGCTAAAAGAATAGAGGAAACTATGCAGTATCCAGGACAAATAAAAGTAACAATATTAAGAGAAACTAGAGCTGTAGAGTACGCTAAGTAAAATAAAAAAAGGAGAAAAACAATGTTTTTCTCCTTTTTTATTATGCCTTTATAGGATTAAACCTAGACTGGTAATCCTTTAATGAATCAAATGCAAATTTTGATAGAGGGAATACACCAGATAAATTAATAATAGTCATGAGAGCTAAACCAAGATCAGCAAGATTCCACATAAAGAAATTTTGTTGTATTCCTCCTATAAAGATCATTGAAAGAGCAAAGATTTTAAAAAGTATTTGTCCAAACTCTTTGTCAGTTAAGAACTTAATATTAACTTTTCCATAGAAGCAGATTCCTAAAAGAGTAGAGAAACAGAAAAGAAAAAGTATTATAGCTACAAATATTTCACCGAAAGTTGAACCCAGATGGTAATTGAATGATTTTTGTAATAACTCCATACCGTTTAATCCATCTATAACAGAGGCTTTAGTAAGTAGCATAACTAAAGCTGTAGCTGTACAGATTATAAAAGTATCTACAAAAACCCCTAAGCTTTGAATTAGTCCTTGCTGAACTGGATGAGAAACTGTAGCACTAGCCGCTGCACAAGGAGCACTACCTGTTCCAGCTTCATTAGAAAATAGTCCTCTTTTAACTCCTTGCATAATAATAGCTCCAATAGTTCCTCCAACTCCTTGTCTAATTCCAAAAGCTTCTGAGAATATTTGAGAAAAAACTTGAGGTAAAAGAGCGAAGTTTTTAATGATTATAAAAAAGACAATAACAAGGTACATTACAGCCATAATAGGAACTACTTTATCTAAAACTTTAGCTGTTTTATCTGTTTTTCCAAAGATTACAATAGCTGCTAATAGTGTTAAAAGAGCAGAAATAACCATTGGGCTAATATTAAAAGCTACATTAAATGATTCGGTAACAGAGTTTGAAACAACTTGTAAAACTCCTGCCCAACAAATAATACCAGTTATCACAAAAGCAACACCCCAACTTTTTTTACCAAGACCATTTTTTAAAAAAAAGCAAGGACCGCCATAAAAATGACCAGTTTTATCTTTTTCTCTAAATATCATAGCTAAAGTAGTTTCTACAAATGCTGTAGCAGAACCTAAAAACGCAACAACCCACATCCAGAAAATTGAACCTGCACCACCAATAGAAATTGCACTAACAACACCAGCTAAATTACCAGCTCCAACTCTAGTTGCAGTACTTATACAAAAGGCTTGAAAAGGTGAAAGATTTTCAGAATCACTATTTGATTTATCCGTTAAAAGCTTAACCATATGCTTTAAAAAACGAAGTTGAACAAAATTGGTTTTTACTGTAAAGAAAACACCTGAAAAAATAAGTAAAACAACTAATATATTTTTCCCCCAAAGAATTGAATTTAAAAAATTAACGATACTTTCTAAAATAAACATAATAAACTCCTCCTAAAAATTTTTTAAAAAACAAAAAAGCCTGTGGATTTTATCCACAGGCTGTAATTTACCAGTTCTATGTAACAAATCCACTCACTACTATTAAAGTAACGCAAAATGGATTCGTATTTTTTCATGAAACAAAAATACCAATCCTAGGTTAAATAATAGTAGTAATATGCATTTGTATTAAAAACTATTTTTTGTTTCATTACTTTCCTCCTCATAATTATTTGAAGTATTATAACACAAATAAAAAATAATACAAGAAAAAAATCAAGGTTAGTGATTTTTTTAGAAGTAAAAGCCCAAAAAATGTATTGGATATATAGGTATAAAATGGTATAATAAATAATAATTTATAAAACTGATAAGGAATTGAAAAGGTGAGAAGATGTTAGTAAAAGCGTTACTTTTAATTGTTATTGGATCAATGATTGGATGGGTTACAAACTATATTGCAATAAAGATGTTATTTAGACCATATAAAGAGATAAACTTAGGGTTTTTTAAAATCCAAGGTTTAATTCCTAAAAGAAGACATGAAATAGGAATAACTTTAGCAGATACAATTCAAAATGAACTAATATCATTAGATGATATAACAAAAAAATTAGAAAATGCAAATTTAGATGTTGAAATGGAAAGAGTAATTGACAGTATATTAGAAAAAAAGTTAGCATCAGAGATAACAACGAGATTTCCAATGATAGCTATGTTTTTAAATGAATCAGCTTTAAATAAAATAAAAGATGCTATAAAAGGGTCGATAATGGAAAATAAAGATCAAATAATTGGAATCTTATTTGAAACTTTAGAAAAAAATGTTGATTTTAAAGAGATTATAGTTGAAAAAGTAGATGGATTTTCTTTGGAAGAGCTAGAGAGAATAACTTTTTCTTTAGCAAAGAAAGAGTTGAAACATATAGAAATAATTGGAGCTATTTTAGGTGGACTTATTGGAGTTGTACAATTTGTAATAACAGTTTTTATTTAAGGAGAAAAAATGGATAGGATAGTTTCTAATGAAGAGTTGGAATTTGAAGGAGAAGTTCAAAAAAATCTTAGACCAAAAAGATTAGTTGAATATATCGGTCAAGAATCATTAAAAGAAAAAATGAGTATTTTTATAGAAGCTGCAAAAAAAAGAGGTGGGTGCATAGATCATATTCTTTTATATGGACCACCTGGGTTAGGAAAAACAACTTTAGCAGGAGTAATAGCTACAGAGATGGGAGTTAACTTAAAAATAACTTCAGGACCAATATTAGATAAAGCTGGAGATTTAGCAGCTATTTTAACATCATTAGAAGAGAATGATATATTATTTATTGATGAAATTCATAGATTGAATACGTCGGTAGAGGAGATTTTATATCCAGCTATGGAAGATGGAGAGTTAGATATTATTATTGGAAAAGGACCTTCAGCGAGATCAATAAGAATAGAATTACCACCATTTACTTTAATTGGAGCTACAACTAGAGCGGGTCTTTTGAGTTCTCCTTTAAGAGATAGATTTGGAGTAGTTCATAGAATGGACTATTATAAAGAAAATGAACTTGAAGGAATAGTAAAAAGAGGTGGCGCTATTTTAGGTGTCAAAGTTGAAGAAGAGGGAGCAAAAGAGATTGCTTTGAGAAGTAGAGGAACTCCGAGAATTGCAAATAGATTATTAAAAAGAGTTAGAGATTATTGTGAAATAAAAGGAAATGGAGTAGTTGATTTAAATAGCGCTATAAAAGCACTAAATATTTTAGGCGTAGATAAACAAGGTTTAGATGAATTAGATAGAGATATTATAAAAGCTATAATAGAAAATTATGGTGGTGGTCCAGTAGGTGTTGAAACTTTAGCCTTGATGTTGGGAGAAGATAGAAGAACAATAGAAGAGGTATATGAACCCTATTTAGTTAAAATTGGTTATATTAAAAGAACTAGTCGTGGTAGAATGGTTACAGAAAAGGCTTATAATCATTTTGAGATAAAGGAGTAAGAGGATGAAAATAAGTACAAAAGTTAGATATGGTGTAAAAGCATTAGTATATATAGCTGAAGCTTCTCAGAAGGGAAACTTAGCTCGAATAAAAGAGATATCAGAATCAGAGGATATTTCAGTTCAGTATTTAGAGCAAATTTTATTTAAATTAAAAAATGAAAATATAATTCAAGGAAAAAGAGGACCGAATGGAGGTTATAAACTTTCAATGGAACCTGAAGATATAACATTACATGAATTGTATAAAATATTAGATGATGAAGTTAAAGTTATTGATTGTAATGAGAATAATAAAAGCAAAAATTGTTCTTGTGTTGATGACGAGTGCTCAACGACTTGTATATGGAGTAAATTAGATATAGCTATGACTAAAATTTTAGAAGGAACAACTTTAGCAGAGCTAATAAAAAATAAGGATATGATATAGGAGTTTATAATGATAAGTGTTATAATATCTAAAGACAATATAGCAAATGAAATAATAGAAATAGTGGACAAAAATGACATAAACCATTTGAAAAATGCTTTTAGAATAAAGCCAGGAGAGATAATAAGAGCTGTAGATGGAGAATATGAGTATATTTGTGAAGTTTTAAATATAGAGAAAAAGATAATAGAAGCTAAAATTTTAGAAAGAAATGAAGATAGATTTTCTTCTGAAGTTTATATAGAAGCTGCTATAGGAATTTTAAAAAATGATAAAATGGATTTAACAATTCAAAAATTGACAGAGATTGGGGTAAGTAAAATAACACCACTATTAACAAAAAGAGGTGTGGCTAAAATTACTGAGAAAAAAGATAAATGGGATCTAATAGTAAAAGAAGCAACAAAGCAGTGCCAAGCTGTTAAATTAGTAGAAATTGGAGAACCGAAAAAATTATCAGAACTAAATTATAAAGAGTATGATTTAATGTTTGTTCCATATGAATGTGAAGATAAAAACTCACTAAGAAATATTTTAAATAAAGTTGAAAATAAACCTAAGAAAGTTTTATATATAATTGGTCCAGAGGGGGGATTTGATAAAGAGGAGATTGAGTTCTTAACAGAGAAAGGTGTTATGCCTGTATCTTTGGGGAAGAGAATATTAAGAGCTGAAACTGCCTCAATTATAGTAGGAGGAATATTAGTAAATGAATTTTAATAATAAAAAAGTAGCTTTCTATACATTAGGGTGTAAAGTTAATCAATATGAAAGTGAAAGTATAAAGAATCAATTAATAAAAATAGGATACGAAGAGGAAAATTTTGAAAATAAATCAGATATTTATATTGTTAACTCATGTACAGTAACAAGTATAGCTGATAAAAAAACAAGAAATGTGTTAAGAAGAGCTAAAAAAATGAATCCTGAATCAATTGTTATTGTTACAGGTTGTTATGCTCAGACAAATTCAAAAGAATTACTAGAGATTGAAGAGATTGATTTTGTTGTTGGAAATAGTAATAAAAGTGGTCTAGTAGATTTTATTCAAGATATTGAAAATAAAAAATCAAAAGTATTAACAGAGAATATTTTTGAAGAGAGAACGTACGAAGAGTATGAGTTTGCTACTTTAAGAGAGATGTCAAGAGCGTATATAAAAATACAAGATGGATGTAATAATTTCTGTTCATATTGTAAGATACCATTTGGTAGAGGAAAAAGTAGATCTCGTTCTTTAGAAAGTATCTGTAAAGAGATAGAAGTATTAACAAAAGAAGGATTTAAAGAGTTTATTATCATTGGAATAAATTTAGGTGCTTATGGTGAAGATTTAGACTCTGATATTAATTTAGAAACACTTTTAGAAACAGTAGTTAAGCTAGAAGGAGTTGAAAGAGTTAGAATAGGTTCTATGTATCCAGATAAGATATCAGATAGATTTATAGAGATTATGAGAGAGAACAGTAATAAGTTAATGCCACATTTACATATATCATTACAATCTTGTGATAATACAGTTTTAGAAAGAATGAGAAGAAATTATGGTGCAGAACTTATCCAAGAAAGATTATTGAAGCTTAGAGAAAATGTTGAAAATATGGAATATACAGCAGATGTTATTGTGGGATTCCCAGGAGAAACAGATGAGATGTTTAATAATACATATGAAGTAATAAAAAGTATAGGATTCTCAGATTTACATGTTTTCCAATATTCAGACAGAGAGAAAACTTTAGCAAATACATTTACAGATAAAATTGATGGAAATGTAAAAAAGAAAAGAGCTGAAGTTTTAGAAACTCTAAGAAAAGAGATGGGAAAAGAAAGAAGAGAAAAATATATAGGAAAAGAACTAGAGGTTTTAGTTGAAGAGATAAAAGAAGACGGATGCTCATATGGATATAGTCAAAACTATTTAAGAGTAAAAACTTTAGAAGCAACAGCTGGTGTTAATGAATTAGTAAAAGTAGAAATTTCAAATTTAGAAAAGGAGTTACTAATTGGAAATGAGAAAGGAAAAAGGGTTTAGTAGACAAAAGAAAACAACAAGAAAAGCAGGAAAAGCTCTAGGAGGCTTACTATTAGCAATAATAGTGATAGGTATATTAGGTGTATTTTTAACATATAATTTAAATAAAACTAATAAAAATTTAGAGAATTGGGAAAGATATGCAATAATAGGTAAAAATAACATTATTGTAGTATACGAAGATAAACTAGCAGTGAAAATACCCTTTGATGTTCAAGTAGATAAGGAAACAACAATAAAAAAATTAGTGGATTCTAAAAACTATAAAATGGTGATAGACTCAATAAATAATTTTTTACCTGAAAAAGTTCAAAACTATAAAGTTATAAAATATAGTGAGATAGCTTTAAATGTAAAAAATGCAAGAAATATCCCTGAAATGGTAATAGATGATAAAAAATATATTTTAACATCAGGAACACAATCTTTATTTGCTGATTTATATGGTGGAGAATTAAAAGGTTCAACAAATTTAGTTGTAGATATATTAAACGCAAATGGAGTAGGTGGTTATGCTAGAAAGACTGGAGAAAATTTAAAAAATAAATTAGCTTTAACTTATACAGCAGCTAACTACGAAAAAAATACAAACTATAGTTTGATTAAAATCAATGAAATTAGTAAAGAGAATATTGAAAATATATTAGCTAATGTAAATGAAAAATATTTTAAGATAAAAGAAGATAGTGATATTCCGACATTAGCGAGTGTTGTATTAATACTTGGAAAAGAAAAAGACATTGACTTTAAAATTGAAATTAAAGGAACAACGGCAGAAGCTAAATCAGCTTTAAAAGAGTTAGAAAGTTCTGGATATAAAAATGTCACTTTAAAAGAGGATTCTAAAAAATTAGATAAATCTGTGATAGAGTATAATAGTGAAGATTACTATACAGCATTAAAAATTGCAAAAAAATTAAATATAAGTAATATGTTAGAAAACAATAGTTTAAGTAACAAGATAAATATTTTAATAGATTAGAATTAAAAGGAGTGGAAATGCTAGATTTTATCTCAATTTTATTTATTTTTATATTGGATAACATTCCTCAAACAACATCAAAAGGATTTTTAATAATGCCGTACTTGGCTTATTTATCTTATAGAAAAGATAAAAAAATAGCATTTTTATTTCCGTTATTAGCAGTTATATTAGCTCTTCATTCGAGAGAACCTGCGTTTGCTTTTTTGTTCGTTGGGATAAATATTATTTTTTATCACCTATATTTTATAAACTTTGATTATAATATTGGAAATCTTTATATACTTTCACTTTTGCAAATAGTGGCATGGAAAATTTTCGTGAAAAGTCCATTTGTAATAGTAAATGTGTTATTTCTTTCAGTATTTTATTTTATAATTAATTTATTATATATGAGGAGAGCAACTAAGTGAAAAAAGATCTTGGAATAAAGTTAGGAAAAAGTTTCGAATTTAGAGGGGAAATATATAAAGTATTTATTTTTCTAGTATTTGTATTACTAGGAAGTAGAATGGCATATTTACAAATTTTACAAAAAGATAAGTATAATTATTTAGCTCAAAAAAATAGAGTTAAATTAAGAAAAATTGATGCAGAAAGAGGAAATATATATGATTCTAATGGTGAATTAGTTGTTACTAATACACTGGGGTATAGATTGGTATATTTGAACCAAAGAGTTGTAACTAATGAACAATTAAAAGAGATGAGTGAAGCAACTGGATATAGTGAAGATTATTTACAAAAAAGGATAAAGTACGGAGAAATTGTACCTTATACTAAAGAAAATATTCTGGTAGAAGATTTAGATTTGGATTTAGCTCATAAATTAATGGAAAAAATTGGAGATTATTCATATTTGGAAGTTCAAAGCTATTCTAAAAGAAAATATATACATGATTCATTAGCAGCACATACAATTGGGTATGTAAAAAAGATAACAGAAAAAGAGTATGAAAATTTGAAAGAGGATGGATACTCTCCAAGAGATATTGTTGGAAAAACTGGAATTGAAAAAATTTATGATTCTCAAATGAAAGGGAAACCTGGATATGATTATATTGAGGTTAATGCTTTGAATAAAGCTCAAAAAATTGAAAAAAGTAAAGATCCAACTCCAGGATATAACCTACATTTATCTTTAGATATGAGATTACAAAAGTATATGGAAGAAGTTTTCCAAGAGGAGAATCTATCAGGAGCTTTAGTAGCAATAGAGGCTCAAACAGGAAAAGTATTAACATTAGTAAGTTATCCAACATATTCACTGACTACGTTTAGTTCTAAAATTTCTCAAGAGGATTGGGACCAAATAACAAATGACCCAAGAAAGCCATTAACAAATAAAAGTATATCAGGAGAATATCCACCAGGTTCAGTATTTAAGCCATTTTCAGCATTTGCATTTTTTAATAATGGTTTAGATCCTAAAACAAAAATATTTGACAATGGTGTTTATAGCATTGGAAAATGGAGTTGGAGAGCTTGGAAAAAGGGTGGACATGGAACGGTTGATTTTGAAAAATCTATAGTAGAATCTGTAAATCCATATTATTACAAATATGCTGACCAATTTGGGCATGAACCAATTATAGATGTAGCTGGAAATTTCGGTTATGGTAAACTATCTAAAATAGATGTTTTTGGAGAGAGAGCAGGAATATTACCAAGTGAAAAATGGAAAAAGAAAAGATTTAAACAAGGTTGGTTTAAAGGAGATACAATAATCTTGTCAATAGGACAAGGGTATCTTTTAGCTACACCTATGCAAGTTGCAGTATCCTATATGGGACTTGCAAATAGAGGAAAAGCTTATGTACCCCATGTTGTAGACTATATGGAAAACGGTAGTGAAAAAGTAGAGATAAAGCCAGAGGTTTTGTATGAAACAAATTATCCAAGTTGGTATTATGATGTTTTAAATAAAGCATTAATAAATACTGTTGAAAAGGATAACGGAACAACAAAAGCATTAAGAACCCCTGGATTGGTTATAGGAGCAAAAAGTGGATCATCTCAGAATTCAAGATTTGATGAAACTCATGCTCTTGTTGCAGGATATTTTCCAGCAGACAAGCAGCCTAAGATTGTATTTACAGTTCTATTAGAAGGAGCTGGAGGAGGAGGCCGTGTTGCTGGAGGAGTTGCTAAAAAATTTGTGGACAAATATTTGGAATATTACAATGAGGAGATGAAATGAATTTAGAAAATATTGTTGAAAAGGAGAAAGACGCAACAAAGAAAAAAACAAGACGAAGAAAATATTATAATAAACCAAAGCAAGGAGAGAAAGCTCCAAACACTGAGGTTTTAAATGAAACTAAAAAAAATAATGATGTAAAGACAGTTGAAGTTAAAACAACTCAACAACAAAGACCTCAAGCACCTAAAAAAAGAGTTCCAGCAAAAAAAGTTGAAGCTGAAGAAGAGGTTAAAAAACCAATTTTAAAAACTGAAAAAGAGGAAAAAATGTATGTTATTCCTTTAGGTGGATTAGATGAAATTGGAAAAAATATGACTTTAGTTCAATATAGAGATGAAATTATTATTATTGATTCTGGAGTTACTTTCCCAGATGATGGATTATTAGGAATAGATTTAGTTATTCCAGATTTCAGCTATATCGAAAGTAACAAAGATAAAATAAAAGGGCTATTTATAACTCATGGTCATGAGGACCATATTGGATCTGTACCTTATTTATATCAAAAAATAGATAAAAATGTACCTCTTCATGGAGGAAAGTTAACATTAGCATTAATAAAAGCTAAGTTTGAAAGTGGAGAAGTTTCAAAAGTACTTCCTAAAATGAGAGAGGTAAAAGGAAGAGATAAGATAAGAGTTGGAAAATATTTTGAGGTTGAATTTGTAGGCGTTACACACTCAATAGCAGATGCTTATGCAGTTGTTGTTACAACTCCAGCAGGAAGAGTAATGTATACAGGAGATTTTAAAATTGATTTAACACCAGTTGACGGAGACGGAGTAGATTTTTTAAGACTTGCGCAAATTGGTGAAGAGGGAGTAGATTTATTACTTTCAGATTCAACAAACTCAGAAATAGATGGATTTACTCCATCTGAAAGAAGTGTTGGAGAAGCTTTTAAAGTTGAATTTGCAAAAGCAAAAGGAAGAATTATAATAGCAGCATTTGCATCTCACGTTCATAGACTTCAACAGATTGTAAATATAGCTCATGAACATGGAAGAAAAATTGCAATAGATGGAAGAAGCTTAATTAAAGTTTTTGATATAGCGGCAACTTTAGGATATTTAAAGCTTCCTGAAAATATTATGATAAACTTATCAGATGTTGATAAAATGAGAGATAATAAAGTTGTTATTCTATGTACAGGAACTCAAGGTGAGCCAATGGCAGCGCTATCAAGAATAGCCAAAAATATGCATAAACATACAAAAGTAAAAGAGGGAGATACTGTTATAATTTCAGCAACTCCAATTCCAGGAAATGAGAGAGCTGTTTCAAATAACATAAATAGTCTTTTAAAATATGAAGCAGAAGTTGTATTTAAAAAAATAGCTGGAATACATGTTTCAGGGCATGCAAGTAAAGAAGAGCAAAAGCTAATGTTAAATTTAATAAAACCTAAACATTTTATGCCTGTTCATGGAGAGTTTAAAATGTTAAAAGCTCATAAAGAAACAGCAATAGAGACTGGAATTCCTAAAAGCAATATAGTAATAGCTACTAACGGAAGCAAAGTAGAAGTAACAAAAACTAGTGCAAAGATAAAAGGAAAAGTTAATGCAGGAGCTACATTGGTTGATGGTCTTGGTGTTGGAGATATTGGACATATAGTTCTAAAAGATAGACAACAGTTATCACAAGATGGAGTAGTAATTGTAGTATTTGCTTTAGATAAGGAAACAGGAAAAGTATTAAGTGGTCCTGATATTGTTACTAGAGGATTTGTATACTCAAGAGATTCTGATGAAATATTAAATGAAGCTAATGAACAGATAAAAGTAAAATTAAAAGAGTTTGAAAATAGTGCAATAAAAGATTGGACAGTAATAAAGAATAGCGTTAGAGATGTAGCAGGAAAGTTCTTCTACAATAGAATTAAAAGAACACCAGTTATTCTACCAATAATTATGGATGTATAATAAAAAATATAATTAAAGATAAAGAGGAGATAAAATGAGTTTAACAAGCAAAAAAAGAGCGTTTTTAAGAAAGAGAGCTCACAATTTAGAGCCAATATTTAGAATAGGAAAAGAGGGATTCTCTGAAACATTAGCACAAGGAGTTTTAGAGGCATTAATTCCAAGAGAACTTATTAAAGTAAAAATACTTCAAAATTCAGAAGCGGATAAAAATGAAGTAGCTTACCAAATAGCTGAAATGATAGAGGCAGAAGTTGTAGGAATAATTGGAAGAACTATAATATTCTACAAAGAAAATCAAGATAAACCAACAATATCACTAGAATTAAAAGCAGTTAAATAAAAAATTAAAAGAGAGTGGGGAAACTATGGAAAAAGGAATAATTTTAGGAAATAGAATTCTAGATGTAGTATTTATAGCTTGGTTTATAGCCCAGTTTTATAAAGTTATAACTACAATATTTATTGATAGAAAACTAAATATGAAAAGAATTTTTGAAACTGGAGGAATGCCAAGTTCCCACTCTTCAACTATGGCATCATTAAGTACAGCTATAGGATTAGCTCATGGAACCCAAAGTACAATATTTGCTATTTCATTTGTTTTAGCTGGAGTAGTGATGTATGATGCTGCTGGAATTAGAAGAGCAGCAGGAAAACATGCAGGGCTTTTAAATACTTTACTGGATAGATTTGCAGCAAAAGTTGGAGAGAAACTGCATGATGAAAAATTAAAAGAGCTTTTAGGACACAGTCCATTAGAAGTATTAGTAGGGGCTATATTAGGAGTGGTTGTAGCTTTTGTGTTTAAAGGTTATATTCAAGCTTAAGGATGGAAAAAGATGAGGGTAGATAAGGAATATATTAATAAGTTACAAAAGGAAAGCCAGGAAATTAGAGATACTCTTGTAGAGATTACAAGTAAAAACGGTGGGCATTTAGCACCAAATTTAGGGGTAGTTGAATTAACTCAGTCAATAGTTGAAGTTTTTGACTTACCAAAAGATAAACTATTATTTGATGTTGGACATCAATCATATGTTTATAAATTATTAACAGGAAGAAAAGATAAATTTAAAACATTACGAACAAAAGGTGGAATAGGACCTTTTTCAGATCCAAAAGAAAGTAATTTTGATTTTTTCATAGCAGGACATGCTGGGAGTGCTCTTTCTGCAGGAGCAGGAATAGCTAAAGCAAATCCCGAAGATAAAGTTATTGTAGTTATAGGTGATGCATCAATAGCGAATGGTCATTCTTTAGAAGCGTTAAATAATATTGGAGAAAATCTTAAAAATTTAATAGTTATATTGAATGATAATGAAATGTCTATAGGAAAAAATGTAGGTTCATTATCTAAATTTTTTGGAAAACTAATGATTAGTAATGCATACATGAACATAAGAAAAGATGTAAGAAGTGTCATAAGCAAAGGAAAAGTTGGAAATCAAGTCAAAAGTGTATTAGAAAGAATAGAGCACTCTGTAAAACAGTTTTTTTTACCTTCAAGCATATCAGAAGTTTTAGGATATCAATTTTTAGGCGTAATAGATGGCCATAATTTAGAGGAATTAATAAAAACTTTAACTGTAGCTAAAGAGATGGAAGGACCTGTTTTTATACATGTAAAAACAGAAAAAGGAAAGGGCTATCAATTGGCAGAGGAAAATAAAGAGAAATTTCATGGGATATCTCCATTTAATCCAGAAACTGGTGAGGTTGAATCAGGAGGACGAACATATTCTAATATTTTTGGATCAAAATTAGTTGAATTAGCAGAGAGTGATAAAAGTATATATGCTATTTCAGCAGCAATGGTAAAAGGAACAGGATTAGGTGATTTTCAAAATAGATTTGAAGATAGATGCATAGATGTAGGTATAGCTGAAGGACATGGAGTAACATTTTCAGCAGGACTAGCAATATCAAATAAAAAACCTTATGTAGCAATATACTCAACATTTTTCCAAAGAGCTTTAGATCAATTAATACACGATGTAGGATTACAAAATTTACCAGTTAGGTTTATAGTAGATAGAGCTGGAATAGTTGGAGAAGATGGGAAAACACATCAAGGTATACACGACATAAATATGTTTTTAAGTATGCCTAACTATAGAGTACTTGCTCCAACAACAGGAACAGAATTAGAAGAGATGCTTGAATTTTCAAAGGATTTTAAAGATGGGCCTCTAGCTATTAGGTTTCCAAGAGGAAAGGCATTTGAATTAGAAGGTACTTTAAAAAATAAATTTGAATTAGGTATATGGAAAGAAGTTAGAAAAGGAAAGAAAAATCTTTATTTAGTAACCGGTGCAATGTTAAAAGAGATAGTTGATATAGAAGCAGAACTTTTAAGAAAAGGATTAGATGGAACGATAGTAAATTGTTCATCTATAAGACCTTTAGATGAAAACTTCATTCTTAATGAATTTTCAAAATATGAAAATATATTCACATTTGAAGATGGTTATGAAAGAGGTGGATTCGGTAATGAAGTAGTGAGATTTTTAAATGAGAAAAAAATGAAAATTAATATAAATATAATAGCTTTAGATAGCGTGGCAATACCTCATGGGTCAAGAAATGTACTGTTAGAGGATTATGGTCTAAGAGGTAAAAAACTAATAGAGAGAATTGAGGGTAGCATTAATGGCGAAAAATAGTAATGCACTGAAGTTTATAAAACTTCTATTAAACCATGAAATGGTTTTAGATTTAGATCATCATGATGATCAAGGTGTTAAAGTAACAACTCATACGTATGATGTACTAAAAATATCTTTTGAAGAAATCAGAAGAGATTATAGAGATTTAAAAGAAGCAAGAGAGAAAGTAGATTTTTTCTCAATAGTAGTTGGAGTAATAATTCATGATTTAAGTAAGGGTAGTATAAGAAAAGCTGACGAAAAACTTTCTCATTCTCAAATGATGATAAAGAAACCTGAATATATTATCAAAGAAGCTGAAAGAGTTTTATCAGAAATAGAAGAGGTTTTAAATTTAAAAATTGTAGATAAAATAAAGAAAAATATAACTCATATTGTAATATCACATCATGGTAAATGGGGAAAAATTCAACCTAATACAAAAGAAGCTCACATAGTTCACAGAGCTGATATGTATTCAGCAAAGTATCATAGAATAAATCCAATTGGTGCTGATAAAATTTTAAAACTTATGAGTGAAGGTGTTAACTTAGATGAGGTAGCTAAAAAATTTAATTGTACTACTGGAGTTATAAAGGATCGTTTAAAAAGAGCAAAACATGAACTTAGACTTAAAAATACAAAACAGCTATTAGGTTACTACAAAAGTAAAAAGAAAATCCCTATAGGAGATGACTTTTTTACAAAAAGAGTTAGAGAAACTGAGAAGTTAATAAAAGCTGTTGATAGATTAGGATTTGAAAATCTTATTTTAGAAAATCCACTACTAAATTATTTAGAGGATGATAAGATTTTTGAAAAGGAAGGAAATTAATGAAAGAAAGAGTAGATGTTCTACTAGTTGAAAAAGGATTTTATGAAACTAGAGAAAAAGCAAAAAGAGCAATTATGGCTGGGTTAGTTATAATAAATGAAAAAAAAATAGATAAACCTGGAACATCTATAAAAATAGATGAGGAACCTATAATAAGAGTTAAGGGTGATGCTTGTAAGTATGTAAGTCGTGGTGGCTTAAAACTTGAAAAAGCTATAAATGTTTTTAACTTAGATTTACAAGGAAAAAGAGTACTTGATGTAGGATCTTCAACAGGTGGATTTACAGATTGTTCATTACAAAATGGAGCGTCTTTTGTATATGCAGTTGACGTAGGAACAAATCAATTAGATTGGAAATTAAGAACTAATGATAAAGTAAAATCATTAGAAAATACTCATATTAAAGATTTAACATTGGCTGATTTAGGTAATGAAAAAGTAGATTATATTGTTATGGATGTATCATTTATATCTATTACAAAAGTAATAGAGCATTTAGTTAAATTTTTTAAAGATGATACAAAACTTATGGCATTAATAAAACCACAATTTGAAGTAGGAAAAGAAAATATTGAAAAAGGTGGAATAGTAAAAGATAGTAAGAAGCACATAATGGCAATAGAAATGGTTATAGAAGAAGCTAAAAAATCTGGTCTTAGATTAAAGGCACTAGATTTTTCACCAATAACAGGTACAAAAGGAAATGTTGAATATATTTCTATATTTGAAATAGGAGATGAAGAGTCGCATATCAACATAGAATCAGTTGTAAAGCTAGGAAAGAACTTGGGAGGAGCCATATGATAAAACTGTTAAGAAATACTGGAGTAGCACTACTTTTATCTGGAATTATGATTGTGAATACAGTACCATCATATTCTGTAGATAATGGATTTATTGCAAATATAAAGGAATTAAAAGAGCTTTCTGATATTATGAATATCATAAAAGAAAATCATGTAGGAACTGAAAAAGATCCAACTAATACAACTCTTATGCAAGGAGCATTAAAGGGAATGATGGAGTCTTTAGATGATCCTCATTCAAATTATTTTACAAAAGAGGAATTAGAAAGTTTTAAAGAGGATATTGAAGGAAAATATGCAGGTGTAGGAATGGTTATTCAGAAAAAAGCAGATGAACCTTTAATTGTAGTTTCACCAATAGAAGATACACCAGCATATTTAGCTGGAATAAGAGCTAAAGATAAAATTATAGCAATAGATGGTGAAAGTACTTATAAATTAACAAGTGAACAAAGTGTTAAAAAGTTAAAAGGAGAACCAGGAACTTCAGTAAAACTTACAGTTTATAGAGAAGAGGCAAAAGAAACTAAAGATGTTGAATTAAAAAGATCAATTATTCAATTGAAGTATGTAAAAAGTAAAATGATTGGAAAAGATATTGGTTATTTAAGATTAACACAATTTGGTGAAGACGTATATAAAGATGTACGTAAAGATTTAGAAGGATTAATTAAAAAAGGTGCTAAAGGTATTATTCTTGATTTAAGAAGTAATCCAGGAGGATCTTTAGGACAAGCAGTAAAAATATCTTCTATGTTTATTCCAGAGGGAAAAATAGTTAGTACAAAGGGAAAAACAGGAGAGGAAGAGATTGCATATAGAGAAGGGAAATATTTTGGTGATTTTCCTTTAATAGTTTTAATAAATGAAGGAAGTGCCTCAGCTTCTGAAATTGTTTCAGGAGCAATAAAAGATTATAAAAGAGGTATTTTAATAGGAGAAAAATCATTTGGAAAGGGAAGTGTTCAAACATTATTACCTTTACCAGATGGAGATGGAATAAAATTAACAATAGCTAAATACTATACTCCTAGTGGAGTATCTATTCACGGAAAAGGAATAGAGCCTGATATCTTAGTAGAAGAAAAAGATGATTTCCTATTCTTTAATGGTTTCGTTACAAATATAAATGAAGATGAAACAAAAGAGAATAGAAACGAGATTATAAAAGAGGTTAAGGGAGAAGAGGAAGCTAAAAAAATAATTTCAAAAGGAGATATTCAACTAGATAAAGCAGTTGAAGAGATGAATAAACTTTTGGAGAAAAAATAGGAAGAAATGAGGTAGAAAATGCTTTATATAGTAGCAACACCTATAGGAAATTTAGATGATATAACTTTAAGAGCTATAAAAACTTTTGAAGAGGTAGATTTTGTTTTTGCAGAAGATACAAGAGTAACAAAAAAGTTATTAAATCATTTAGGAATAGAAAAAATAGTTTATAGATATGATGAACACACAAAAATGCATCAGGTTTCCAATATAGCAAATATGCTAGAAAATGGAAATAAAATTGCACTAGTAACAGATGCTGGAACTCCTTGTATATCAGATCCTGGATTTGAAGTGGTTGATGAAGCTTTAAAAAGAGGGATAAAGGTTATACCAATTCCTGGACCGAGTGCAATGACGGCAGCAGCTTCAGTTGCAGGAATATCAACTAGAAGATTTTGTTTTGAGGGATTTTTACCTAAAAAAAAGGGAAGACAAACTCTTTTAAAATCTTTAGCAAACGAGGAAAGAACAATTGTTATATTTGAATCGCCTCATAGAATTGAAAAGACATTAAGAGATATAGAAACTTTTATTGGAATAAGAGAAGTAGTAATAGTAAGAGAAATAACAAAAATTTATGAAGAAATATTAAGAGGAACAACCACTGAATTAATAGAGAAACTTTCAAAAAATCCTGTAAAAGGAGAGATAGTTCTTTTAATAAAGGGTAATGAAAAATAGAGGTGAGAGATAATGTCAATGACAAAAATTAACTGGTATCCAGGGCATATGAAAAAAACGAAAGATTTAATTAAGGAAAATATGCCTTTGATAGATATTGTTCTTGAAGTTGTAGATGCAAGAATTCCTTTATCAAGTAAAAATCCTGATATAGCTGGTTTTGCAAAAAATAAAAAAAGAGTAATTGTAATAAATAAATCAGATTTAGTTACAAAAGAAGAGATTAATTTCTGGAAAAAGTTTTTTAAGGAAAATAATTTTGCAGATGAGGTATTAGAGCTATCAGCAGAAACTGGTTTTAATATGAAAACTCTTTACACAATTATAGAAAAAGTTTCTAAAGAAAAAAAAGAAAGATTATTAAAAAAAGGATTAAGAAAAGTTAATACGAGATTAATGGTAGCTGGAATACCAAACGTTGGAAAGTCGAGATTAATCAATAGAATAGTAGGGAAAAATAGTGCTGGAGTAGGAAATAAGCCTGGATTTACAAGAGGAAAGCAATGGATCAGAATTAAAGAGGGATTAGAATTGTTAGATACTCCTGGAATTTTATGGCCAAAATTTGAAAATCAAGAAGTAGGTTATAATTTAGCAATAACAGGTGCAATTAGAGATGAAATACTTCCAATAGATGAAGTTGCTTGTGTATTAATAGAAAAAATGTTAAAAATGGGAAAAAAAGATGTTTTAAAGGAAAAATATAAACTTTTAGATGAAGATTTTGATCAAGTTAGTGGTGCAATAATAGAATCGATAGCTCTTAGAATGAATATGTTACAAAAGGGTGGACATTTAAATGTTCAGCAAGCAACGTATACACTTTTAAGAGATTATAGAGCTTGTAAATTAGGTAAGTTTGGCTTGGATATGGATATCGCTGAAGAGATTAAAAACTTATATAAGTAGGAGAAAAAGATGAGTTGCAGATTAGATTTAGATTTGAATTTGGTTGAAGATATATTAGTTAATTTTTTAAAAGAAGAAGCTAATAAAGTTGGATTTTCTAAAGTTGTTTTAGGACTTTCAGGAGGAATAGATTCAGCATTAGTAGCATATTTAGCTGCAAAAGCTTTTGGACCAGAAAATGTTTTAGGTATACTTATGCCTTATAAAACTTCAAGTAAAGAAAGTGTTGATCATGCTAAGCTAGTTGTAGAGGATTTAGGGATAAGATCAAAATTAATAGAGATAACTCCAATGGTAGAACCATATTTTCAAATGAATCCAGATATGGATGGATTAAGAAAAGGGAATAGAATGGCAAGAGAAAGAATGTGTATTTTATTTGATTATTCTGCCAAAGAGAAAGCATTGGTTTTAGGAACATCTAATAAAACAGAGATGTTATTAGGATACAGTACACAATTTGGAGATGCTGCATCGGCTATTAATGCTATAGGAGACTTGTATAAAACTCAAGTGTGGGAATTATCAAAACATATGGGAGTACCACAACCATTAATAGATAAAAAACCCAGTGCTGACTTATGGGAAGGTCAAACTGACGAGAGTGAATTAGGGTTTTCTTACAAGCTAGCAGATGAGATTTTATTTTCTTTAATAGATGAAAGAGAAAAAAAAGATGAGATTATAAAAAAAGGTTATCCAGAAGATATTGTAAATAAAGTTATTTGGAAAATTAAGATGTCTCAATATAAAAGAAAACTTCCTTTAATAGCAAAGATATCTACAAGAACTATAGGAAGAGAGTTTAGATATCCTAGAGATTGGGGAGTATAAATAAAGGAGGGCTAGATTTGAGAGGGGAAGAGCAATTAAGAGAAGAGTTACAGGAATTTCAGAAAGAAAAAGAAAGAATTAGAAATATTGTAGGTCAAATAGGTGGATCAAACAGCAAACAAAACAAAATTATAAATACACTTTTAATAATAATAATAGCTGCACTATTAATCTTAGGTGGTGTTTTTAATAGAATAACTCCAACATTAGCAGTTCAAGTTGCTATTTTATTTGGTGTAATAAAATTGATATGGATGTTTTATGAATCACAAAGGGCTAGTCATTTTCAATTTTGGATTTTAAACTCTTTAGAGTTCAGGATAAATGAGATTTATAAAAAAGTTAAAAAGATGGAAAAAGAGTTAGAGAATTTAAAAAAACTAGAGGAGTTTAAAGAAGATGATAAATAATTTTAAAACTGCTGAAGAATTAATGAAAGCAAGATATAGTGCCTTTGAAAATGGAAATATAGAGTTTATAGTAGAAACTCATCACCCAGAAACAAAAGGGGATATGGACATTGAAGAAACAAGAAAGTGGGCATTAAATTCGGAATGGTTAGGATTGGAGATAGTATCAACTGAAGCTGGAACTGAAGATGATTTAGAAGGAATCGTTGAATTTAAGGCTTTTTATAAAGAGAATGGACAAGAGGTAGTTCACCATGAAAAAAGTAAGTTTGTAAAGCTTAATAATGAATGGCTATATTATGGATGGCTACCACTTCAAGGAACTATCGTAAAAGATGAAAAGATTGGAAGAAATGATCCATGTACTTGTGGGTCTGGAAAAAAATATAAAAAATGTTGTGGAAAATAAAAAAATTTATTTAGGGAGAGTAGAGAATGAAAATTGCTATTATTGGTTATCCAGACTCAGTAAAAAAAATTTTAAAAACTCTAGAACCACAATATTCTCACATAAGATTTTTACCTTATGAAATAAAACAATTGAGGGATTCTGTAGAAAATTTAAAAGATTTAAAGGGGAGAGTAGATGGAGTATTTTCTACAGGAATAGGTGTTCATTCAGAAATAGTGAGCAAATTGGGGTTAAATGTACCAATGGTTTATTCAAATAGAGAAGCAGGAAGTATCTTAAAAGCTCTATGGGAAGTAAGAGAAAATTATCCAAACATAAATAACTTAAAAGTAGGTTTTGATATAGTTGAAAAAGACGTTTTATTAGATACTCTTGATGAATTTGGAATAACATTAGATAGAGTTGATGTTCAAGAATATGAAGAGGATAAAACTGAATTGGATTTCTTAGATGAACATATTAAAAATCTATCTAAAGGTGAAGTTCACTGTATATTGACAGCTTTTGGATATGTTTATGATTATTTTAAAAGTAAGAAAAAGCCTGTATATAGATTACAGTCAACAAAAAATGAGATTAGTAATCAAATGAAAGCACTTTTGAAAGATATAAAAATTAATGAAAATTTTAAAAATAGAATTGGAATAAAAATTGTAAAGATTATTAAAAAACATAAGAAAGATGAACTTGAAAATGATAGGGCTGTGTTCAAAGCAAATTTAAATGATATATTTTTAAAGTATTCTAAAAATATACATGGTAATTATCAAGAGTTTTCAGAAGATGAATATATATTTTTCACAACTCAAAAAATTCTAGAAACTAAAGAAAATGAAGTTAATTTTTTAAAATTAGTAAATGAAATATATATGTTAGGTGCTAAAGTAGCAGTGGGGATTGGATATGCAGAAAATATTCAAGGTGCTACAATAAATGCAAGAAAAGCATTGAATATAAGTTTAGTAAATGACAAAGGAGAGATTTTTCTTTTTTCAGATAATAAAATAAGAGGTCCTCTGTATAAAAAAACTAGGTTTGATTATTCAACTAAAATAAGTGAAAATTTTGAAAAAGAAGCAAAAAAAATTGGAATAACACCAAAGTATCTATCTAAAATAAGAGCATTACATGAAACTTTTGGTAAAAAAGAATTTACGAGTAAGGAACTTTCAGAAATTTTAGAAATAACTGAAAGAAGTGTAAATAGAATAATTAAACCAATTATAACAAGTGGCTATGCAGAGATAATAGAGTATGAAGTTTGTACAAGTGCAGGTCGACCAAGAAGAGTTGTAAGATTTAATTTTTAATAAAAAGAGATGAATAAATTTCATCTCTTTTTATATTTTTTGTATAATCTTACTTAACAGTTCTTAAATAGAACAATACAATTTGAAAAGAAATAAAAAATTCGAAAAAAACCTTGACATAATAGTAAAAAAATAGTATTATTTTTAATGTAAATTAAAGTCCTATTTGAGACAAGTGGGCGTATGTAAAAAATTATATTAAGGAAGAGTGAGCACTATGAACAAAAACACAATTAATGTATTTTTAGTTGTAACAATTATTTCGCTAGCTTGTGAAAAAGTTGGAAAAATTCAATTGGGAAAAGTAGCATTATTCCCGATGTTATTTGCTGTAGTTATTGGAATGATATTAACACCAGATTTATTAGGAAAAAAAATTCAGAAATTAAGAGAGATTATTGGAGAAAAAGAGATGAAAATAGCCAGTGACATGGTTATGTTAATTCTTTTAATGCTTGGAATAAAATTAGGAACATTTGTAGGACCTAATCTAGATAAAATTATTCAAGCTGGTCCAGCATTTTTAGCACAGGAATTTGGGCACGTGCTAGCACCATTAGTGGCTGTTCCTTTAGCGCTTAAGTTAGGATTAACAAGAGAGGCTATAGGAGCTGGATCAAGTATAAGTAGAGAAGCTTCTCTAGGAGTAATTGGAGAAAAATATGGTATTTCATCTTTAGAAGGAAGTGGAGTACTTGGAGTTTATTTAGCTGGAACAATTGTAGGAACAATCTATTTTGGAGTATTAGGATCATTAGCTATATACACAGGGATTCACCCATTAGCATTAGGAATGGCATGTGGAGTTGGAAGTGGAAGTATGATGACAGCAGCGGCTTCATCTTTAGCAGAAGTTGTAGGACCTCAATATGCAGATCAAGTTTTTGCTTATGCATCAACAAGTAATATGTTATCAGGATTGACAGGAGTAAATATTCTTGTATTTATATCACTACCATTTACAGAGTGGTATTATAAGAAATTATCTCCAAAGTTTTCAAAAAAGGAAGTGAAGCAAAATGCGTAGTTTAGATATGAAAAAATATGTACTATATTTTATATTAATGTCAATGACAGGAGTTATGGTTTTAGCAGGACAAGCTATTGGATTACAAAAACAATTTATAGGAGCTATTCCAGGAATGTTTTTAATAATTGTTTTAGCATTGGGATGCTTTGCTGTTAAGGATGCTTTTCCAAAATTTCCATTACCTGCATATGCATTGTCAACTATAGTTGGAATGATAGTAAGCATACCAGCATTATCAATATCTAAATTCTTTGCACCAGAGATAGGAACAGTTGAATTTATGCCATTGTGTACACCGTTACTTGCTTTTGCAGGAATTTCTGTAGGAGATAAAATTGAACAACTAAAGGCAATGTCTTGGAAAATAGTAATAATAGCATTAGTTGTATTTACAACAATTTTCTTTGCATGTGCTTTAATAGCTCAAGGGGTATTGAGATTACAAGGAGCAATTTAATTAATACTTAAATAGATTCAAGGAGAGAACTATGAATATAAATGAAATTAAAGAGAGAGTAATAAAAGCTATTGATGAAAATAGAGAGTTAATATTAAAAGCAGGACAAGCTATGTATGATAATCCTGAATTTGGGTATAAAGAGTTTAAAGGAACTGAAATTGTTTCAAACTACTTTAAAAATGAATTAGGACTAGATGTAGAAGAGGGAATTGCATACACAGGTTGTAGAGCAAGAGCAAATGAAAATGTAGAAGGACCTAAAGTTGCAATATTAGGTGAATTAGATGCAATATCATGTAGTGACCATTTAGATTCAAATGAATTAGGGGCAGTTCATGCTTGTGGACATCACATACAAATTGCAGGTATGTTAGGAGCAGCTACAGGATTAGTAAAATCAGGAATATTAAGTGAGCTTGGAGGAAAAGTAGATTTTATGGCTACTCCAGCAGAAGAGTTTGTTGAATTAGGATATAGAACTCAGTTAAGAGCTGATGGAAAAATAAAGTATTTTGGTGGAAAACAAGAGATGATATACAACGGAACATTTGATGATGTTGATATGGCAGTTATGTTCCATGCTTTAGATTTAGGTGATAAAAAAGTTTTAACGGGACCTGTAAGTAATGGATTTATAGGAAAAACTGTTAAATTTATAGGAAAAGAAGCTCATGCTGGTTCAGCACCACACGAAGGGATAAATGCTTTAAATGCAGCAATGTTAGGAATAAATAACGTACATGCTCAAAGAGAGACATTTAAAGATAGTGATAGAGTAAGGTTCCATCCGATTATAACAAAAGGTGGAGATATTGTAAATTCAGTTCCAGCTGATGTAAGAATGGAAGCTTATGTAAGAGCTAGAACAATTGAAGGTATGATTGATGCTAATAAAAAAGTAAATAGAGGTTTAACAGCAGGTGCTTATGCAGTTGGTGCTGAAATAGAAATAACTGAGATTCCAGGATATTTACCAATTTTAAAACATGATTCTATGGAAGATGTTTTAGAAGGAAACTTAGAGTATTTAGGGTTAAAAGATGATATGATTAAAGGTGGAGATTTTACAGGATCTTTTGATTTTGGAGATGTATCTCATATAATGCCTACTCTTCATCCAATGTTTGGTGGAATAAATGGAGCTCTTCATACAAGAGATTTCAAAACTGTAGATGATGAAATTGCAATATTAATGCCAGCAAAAGCTTTAGCATTAACAGTTGTTGACTTATTATTTGCTCAAGGAAAAAAAGCAAAAGAAATTTTAGATAACTTTAAACCAGTTATGACTAAGGAAGAGTATTTAACTTTTATGGAGTCAAATGATAAAGTTATAAAAGCTTAATAATAACTTATTTTTAATAATTTTCTCATAGAAAGAGGCTATTTAATAGCCTCTTTTTCTATTTACACAACAAATTTCATAACACTGTTGTGTAAAAAAATGATGATTTCATAACAGTGATATATAATAAAAATCTTGAATTTATATGTATAGTGAGATATAATATAAAACATGTTTAAAAAATAACATAACATATAGGAGAAAAAATGGGAAGAAAACCTAATTTTACTAGAGAGGAAATTTTGAATAGTGCATTTGAAATTTTAAACAATGAGAGCTTAAAAGATGTAACAGCGAGAAATATAGCAAAAAAACTGGGCGTATCTACAATAGCTATATATTCAGCTTTTAAATCAATGGATGAACTAAAAAATGAATTAGCTAAAAAAGCTAAAACAAAACTTTTTGAATATACAAAACGTGACTATACTGATTTATCAATTTTAAATATAGGGATAGGAATATGTCTTTTTGCAAAAGAAGAAAAAGCATTATTTAGAACAATTTTTTTAAGAGAAGGCTTACCTAGAGAATTTATGGATCAGATTATGGATGATTTTAGAAATTTAATATATAGTGGATTTAATAATAATAGAGAGTATAATCAATTTCCAGAAGATATAATAGAATGGGTTATAAAAAAAGGATGGTATTTTTCTCATGGATACGCAACTTTAATATGTACAGGGTTCTATATTGATATAGAGTTTGAAACTTTTAAAAAAGAAGTTATTGAAATGGGAAATGTATTGATAGAAAAAGCTTTAGAAATGACAAAGGAGAGGGATAATGAAGTTTAAGCAACAATTAATGTTATTAGGGATAGTTTTATCAGCTAATGCTATGGGGGGAAGCATAGACTATCTTTCACAACAGGATGCAGAGTATTTAGCACATCCAGCTATGGTTGGAAAAATTGGAGTGTCTGGAGCATATTATAATCCAGCTGGAACGGTATGGCTAGAAGATGGAACTTATATACAAGTAAATAATCAAACACATTTGAAAGAATATAGTATGGAACATGGAGATTATAAATTTAAAAGTGATAAACCATCACCAGTAGTTCCAAGCTTACAAATTGTAAAGAAAAAAGGAGATACAGCATTTTTCTTTCACGCTGGAGCGATAGCAGGTGGAGGAAGTGTAGCATATAGTGGAGGAATAGCAACTTTTCCACAAATAATAACTAGCAATCCAATGTTTGAAGTGATTGGAGCAAAATATGTAGGCGGATCTACAATCCATGGAAAATCATATTATGTAGCTTTTCAAGGTGGAATAGCTAGAAAATTTAGTGAAACTTGGAGTGGAGCAGTTGGGATTAGATTAATTGATGCTGAAAGAAAATTTAAAGGTGAAGGAAATTTTGAATATAATAATTTGGGAGGAAAATTAGGATCTGGAAAAGCCAAATTTGATATAGATTCAGAAAGAACAGCTTTTGGAGTGGCTGGAATATTTGGATTAAACTATCATCCAAATGATAGATTTAATTTAGGAATGAGATACGAAACTGAAACGGTTCTTGATTTTGATAATAAAGAACATAATTTAAAAAAAGGATTTGTAAATTCAACAGGAAGTAATCTTATAGGAAATGCATTTTATAATACTATTATAAAAGATCCTTCAATTAAGCAATGGATGTCAGAGGGAAGTGGAAAAAGAAACTTACCTGCAATGGCAGCGATTGGAGCATCTTATAGAGCAACAGATAAATTGACACTTTTAGCTTCTGGAAACTATTATTTCATAAAAGAAGCAAGCGATGACTTAGGAAACTTTGATCATTATGATAATGGATATGAGGTAGCAGTTGGTTTAGATTATCAATTAAATGAAAAGTGGACTTTAATGACAGGTTACCAGTATACAGATACAGGAGCTAATGAAAAAACATATACAGATACTGATTATGTTTTAGATGCAAATATGTATTCAGCAGGAGTTAAATACAAATATAGCTCACAACTTGAATTAATGGCAACATACTCATATGTAGATTATATAAATGATAAAAATATTAAAAATATTAGATATAGTAAGCATGTAGATGCCTTTGGATTAGGATTGATTTATAAATTTTAATAAAACAAAAAAAGCAGATAAATTATCTGCTTTTTTTATTAATATCTTTCTTTTACTTCTCTCTCAATATTTCTTTGTTGATCTTTTTTTGCTAAAGAGTCACGTTTATCATAATTTTTCTTACCTCTAGCTAAAGCAATTTCTACTTTGACAAAGCCTTTAGATAAGTGAATATTCAAAGGTACAATTGTATAACCTTTTTGCATAACTTTTTCGTGTAATTTTTTAATCTCTCCTTTATGTAGAAGAAGTTTTCTAACTCTTCTTTCATCAGGATTATAAACACTACCAAAAGACCATGGAACAACAGTCATACCCATGATAAAAATTTCATTGTTTATTATTCTAATAAAAGACTCTTTAATGCTAGTTTTACCAGCTTTTATAGATTTAACCTCACTACCAACTAGTTCAATTCCAGCCTCAAACCTATCTTCAATAAAGTAGTCAAAAAAAGCTTTTTTATTATTAGCTAATATCATTAAAATCTCCCCTCTTTTCTTCTCCCTGTGTATTCGTGACAAAATTCAGTTGGAACAACTTCTATTTCAAGCATTTGTAAATCAGATCTAACTATTAGGATATCCATTTTATCTCCTAAATGAAACTCTCTGTTTGCATCTAAATCTTTCATAACATAATTATTTTCATCAAATTCATAGAAGTTTTTAGCTGTAGTTACATCCCAGAAACATTCTACATGTTCCTCTGTTTCAAAGAATATTTTTTTATTGTTAAATCCAACTATAGTAGCTTTAAATTCATCTCCAATTTTATCAAGCATATATTCAACTATTTTAATTTTAACACTTTCATCTTCTACCTTCATAGCTTTTCTTTCTGTTTGAGAAATATGTTGTGTAACTTCTGGTAAGTAGTTTATAAGAGTTCCAAATTGCTTTTTAGTTGGATAACCATGTATAGCAATATTTAAAATTCTATGTATAAGTAAATCAGCATATCTTCTAATAGGAGATGTAAAATGTGTATAATAATTAGATGATAGACCAAAGTGTCCTAAGTTTTCAACACCGTATCTAGCTTGTTTAAGAGACATTAAAATCATTTTATGTACAATCATATTAATACCTCTAGCTTCAGAGTCTTCAATAATTGATTGGAATTTTTTTGGATGAATATCTTCAAAAGAGTGAAGTCTATATCCAAATCTAGAAAGAGTTTCGCTTAAAGTTTTTACTCTTTCTGGGTCAGGAGTTTCATGAACTCTATAAACAGAAGGTATTTCTAACCAGAAAAGTTTTTCTGCAACGGCTTCATTAGCCATAATCATAAAATCTTCGATGATTCTTTCTGATTCACCTCTTTCAATATTTTTTAAGTATTTAACTTTTTTATTTTCGTCTAAAACAACTTTAACTTCAGGAAGATCAAAATCAATAGAACCTCTGTTGTATTTGATAGCTCTTATAATCTTAGAAAGCTCTAACATAGTAAATAGCATATCTACGATATCACTATATTTCTCAGTAGTTTCAGGATCCTTAGCAATAATTTTATTAACATTTCCATAAGTCATTCTGTGAGCAGTTTTAATAACTGATTTATATGTTTGAACATCAATAGCTCTTCCATGAGAATCAATAAGAAGTTCAACAGAGAATGTAAGTTTGTCTTCATGTGGATTTAAAGAGCATATTCCATTTGAAATTTCTTTAGGGAACATAGGTAAAACTCTATCAACTAGATAAACAGAGTTTCCTCTTTTTTCAGCTTCTTTATCTAATTTAGATCCAGTTGGAATATAGTGGGAAACATCGGCAATAGCTACGATAAGTTTATAGTATCCGTTATCTAATTTTTCCACATAAACAGCATCATCTAAGTCTTTGGCATCGTCACCATCAATTGTTATTATTGGAAGGTGTCTTAAATCTTTTCTTTTCTTTATTTCATCCTCAGATATTACAGTTGGGATTTGACGAGCTTCTGCAATGACATCATCTGGAAATTCTTCTGATAAACCTTCTCTAAGAATTAAAGCCTTAATCATATTATCTGTATCGAAAGGGTTACCAATTGATTCAAGAATTTTCCCTTCAGGCTTTTTTTCATCGCTTCCCCAAAAAGTTACATCAACAACAACTAACTCACCATCTTTGGCTTTATTGAAAAAGTTTTTAGGAATATATATATCTCTACCAAAAGATTGTGTTGGTCTTACAAAACCAAAGTTTTCTTTCTTTTCAAAGATTCCTATAATTGTATTTTTTTCTCTTACAAGAACTTCAACAATTTCTCCCTCTTGCTTTCCTTTGCCTTCAGGTGTTGTAACATTTATTAAAACAGTGTCTCCATCTAAAGCTGTTCCAAATTTACTTCTAGGGATAAAGTATCCCTCAGTATCAGTATCGACAAAACCAAATTTCCCTTTAATATTTGAAAATTTTCCTTTAATAAAACCTAAATTTTCAGGGATATTGTATTTATTTCTTTTATTTTTCATAATCTCTCCAGAATTAATCCAAATTTCAAGAATTTCTCTATTTTCTTTTTTAAATTTTGGAGACCATCCCATAGCTTTAGTTATTTCATCAAGAGTTAAAGCTTTACTATTTTTTAATATATTTTTTAATTTATCAAGTTGTTTATCTAATTTTGTATTTGTTTTCATAAATTCCTCCTATTAGCTTATTTTTAAAAGCCAATTTCGCATCTCTATAGAGTTTACATGAATGATATAATCTCCTTTTATAAGATACTCTATTTTTTTATTAACTTCTAGTAGAATGGCTTTGTTTAAATCTACTAGAGCTAAATCTCTAATTTTTTCTACATGAGGATAGTCTCTTTTAGGTTCAATAGCATCAGCTATATACACTATCTTTTCGATTAAACTCATATTTTTACGACCAGTTGTATGAAATTTTATAGCATTTAAAATTTCATCATCGTCAATTTTAAATTTTTCTTTTGCGATATAAGAAGCTACATAACTATGCAAGATTTCAACATTAGTTAAGTAATCTTTTGTTTCATCTTTAAAATGTTCTTTAGATATTTTAAGGAGTTTTTCTCTTGTAAATTCCTTAGCATAATCATGTAAAAGAGAAGCTAATGCTATTTTATTTAAATCAGCATTATAAATTTTTCCTAAAGATAGAGATGTTTCTAAAACTCTTATAGAGTGTTCATATCTTTTTTTAGAAAGAACATCGCTTAATTCCTTTTTAAAAAAATCTATATTCATAATATTCCTCCAAATTTTTAAAAAGGAGTTTCTGAAAATAGAAACTCCCCAAAATTTTATATATTACTGTTTAGTTTATAGCTTTTACTTATATTAATGAAATTGACTTTTTCAGCAGTCGAACCATTAATAAGTAAAACTAAATTATCTGCTCCGCCAGGAGTTAGTAAACTATTTACAAAAGAATAAATTAAAAGTAATTCTTCCTGTGGAGTTTTTGCAGAAGATAAAATTTTAGAATCTAAATCTAAGTAAAGAGTTCTATTTTTTATGTATACTTCATATTTAAAATTTTCTTTTTTTAAGATATTTTTATCTTCTAATTTTTTTAAAAGTTGAGATATAATATCTTTTAAAATATCCTCTTTATTAGATAGATTAGAATTTAAAATAATATCTTCTTTTGATAATTTTCCTTGTTTTAAGTTAGGAAAAAAAATTGGGGTAGTAATTTCTGTCTTTTGAATACTCTCTAAAGTAGGAGTAGATATATTTGTTACTGTTTCACTTTTTTTGTTTACTTTATTTGAATATACTCCAGTGGCAATAGTAAGAGCTATTAAAATGACTAAAAAAATTTTTAATTTATGTGACATAAAACCTCCTAATAGAAAAATGATCTAATTTTATTTGCTAGTTCATCTGCCATAACATTTTGGTTTGCATCTCTAGAAAGTTTAGTTACGTCAGATTTATTTGTTATAAATCCAAGTTCAACAAGGATACCAGGGCCATTAAATCCTCTTAGAACAGCAAAGTTAGCTCCATAAATTCCTCTATCCCTCATGCCTAATCTTTTAGAGAGAGATGAATTCAATGGTCTAGCAATAGTTATAGACTTTTCCATATTTTTGTTATATGCAAGTTCTCCCATAATTTGTGCTATACTAGTTGTTTTTTCTCCATATTTTTCACCAAAGCTATTTTCATAAGATGCAATTTTTTCAGCATAAGGAGATGATTTTTTTGAAAAATAAAATATTTCCATTCCTTGAGCTGATGAATTTTTAGATGCATTTAAATGTAAACTTACAAAAATATCTGCCTTTCCTCGATTAGCAATTCGACTTCTTTCAGAAAGACTAATGAAAGTGTCATTACTTCTAGTCATAATAACATTAAAATCTTTAGAAAGCTTAGTTTGTAATTTTTTTGCTACAGCTAAAGCTATATCTTTCTCTTTATATTTATTAAATCCAATTGCTCCTGGATCTTTTCCACCATGTCCTGCATCAATAGCTACAGTAAACTCTTTCTTAGAGGAATTAGTAGCTTTTAAATCAATAACAATTCTATGTGGATTAGATAAAGAGTAAACTCTATGTCCTGATCCTTTTTTTAATTTTATAAAAAATCCAACATTTGAACCATAGTCAATCATATCTATTTTTTCAATATTTTTACCAGAAAGACTTGAACTATTTAGTTTTGTTCCCATTTTAACTTTTTCAATTTCAAGAAAAATTAATCGATTATATTCATCATAACTAGAATTATATTTAGGTTTAACAGTACTAGAAATATCAAAGACTAATTGTGGAGGATTATTATTAAGCCTAACTCTTTTTATTGTGCTATTAGCAAATACAGTTAACGAAAACAAACAAAAAATAAAAAATATAAGGTATTTTTTCATAAATTTCTCCATTGATTTAGAATAATAAAATAGGATGGAAAAGTATACCAATTCCATCCTTTTGTAAATATTTTTATTTTAAAACTCTTGAAATAGAATTCTTAAGCACTTGGATGTTAACACCTTTATCAACTCTAATAGTTAAGAACTCAGGGCCGATACTAGATATAGTACCTTTGATACCACCGTTAGTAACAACTTCAGCTCCCTCTTTTAACGAGTCTAACATTTCTTGATGTTTCTTTTGCTTTTTTTTGTTTGGTAAAATTAGTAGAAAATAGAATACAGCCGCCCAAATAGCAAAAGTAAGTATCATTCCACCATATTTAGCAAATAATTCGTTCATCTTATAGCCCCCTTAGATAATATAATTTTTCTAAGACAAGTATACCACAAGGTGGTATACTTTTCAATAATTTTTAAGCGAAGAAATCTTTTAGTTTATCAAAGAAGTTTTTATTATCTTTATGGTTCTTATCTTTTAGACTTTCGTCAAATTTCTTTAAAAGTTCTTGTTGATCAGCATTTAAATTAACAGGAACTTCAATTTTAATTCTAACAATTTGATCACCAGTATAAGGACTTCTAGGATTTTTAATACCTTCTCCTTTTAATCTGAACATTTTATCGTTTTGAGTTCCAGCAGGAATCTTGATTGTTTTCTTACCATTTAGTGTAGGAATTTCAATATCTCCTCCAAGAGCTGCCTGAGCAAAAGTAATTGGTACATTACAAATTATATCCTCACCATTTCTTTCGAAGAATGGATGGTGTTTAACAGAAATATAAACATATAAGTCACCATTAGGTCCACCTTCTGTACTAGCATTACCCATTCCAGAAAGTCTAAGTTTTTGCCCGTCATCAATCCCAGCAGGAATTTTAATTGTTTTTTCAACAGTTTCTGTATCAATTCCAGTACCATGACATTTTTTACATTTTTTTTCAGGAACTTCACCTTTACCGTGACAAGCATCACATTCTTGTGTTGTTTGGAAATTTCCAAAAACAGTTCTTTGAGTAACATTTATAGTTCCAGTACCATTACATTTAGAACATTTACTCATTTTAGAACCCTCTTGAGCCCCAGTACCATGACAAGTTCCACAAGTTCCAGTTCTTTTATATTTTAATGTTTTCTCTACACCTTTTGCTGCTTCTTCTAAAGTTAGTTCAAGATTATATCTTAAATCTTCACCAGGTTCTGGACCTCTTTGACGAGAGCCACCGAAACCACCAAAGCCACCGAAACCACCACTTCCACCAAAAAATGATCCGAAAATATCTCCTAAATCTTCAAATCCACCGCCGAAACCACCGAATCCTCCGGCACCAGCACCGCCACCATTTTCAAAAGCAGCGTGACCAAATCTATCATATTGAGCTCTTTTATTTTCATCTGAAAGAACTTGGTATGCTTCGTTAACCTCTTTAAATTTATCCTCAGCCTCTTTTTTTTCAGTATCACTAGCACCACTAAATTTATCTGGGTGATACTTCATAGCAGCTTTTCTATATGCTTTTTTTATTTCAGTATCAGATGCCCCCTTAGCAACCCCTAAAACTTCATAAAAGTCTCTTTTAGCCATTTACAAAAATCCTCCATTTCTTAAAATAAGGGATAGAGTCATCTCTATCCCTTAAGTAAAGTATATATTAATTACTAATATTAGTCAACTATCTCAGCGTCAGCAACGTCATCAGTTCCGTTGTTTTCTGGAGCAGCTCCACCTTGTTGTTTAGCTTGAGCATCTTTGTAGATTTCTTCAGCTAATTTGTGAGCAGCTTGAGATAATTTTTCAATTGCAGCATCTATAGCCTCTTTATCTTCTCCATCTTTAACTGATTTAAGTTCTTCAATAGCAGCTTCAATAGCTTTTTTCTCATCTTCAGTAACTTTTTCAGCATAATCTTTTACAGATTTCTCAGTAGAAGCAATTAACATATCAGCTTTATTTCTTGTTTCAACTAACTCTTTGAATTTTTTATCTTCAGCTTCATTAGCTTCAGCATCTTTTTTCATTCTTTCAATTTCATCAGCAGAAAGGTTAGTTGAACCAGAGATAGTTACAGTACTTTCTTTTCCAGTTCCTAAATCTTTTGCAGAAACGTGAACGATTCCGTTAGCATCAATATCAAATGTAACTTCGATTTGAGGTACTCCTCTAGGAGCAGCAGGAATTCCTTCTAAGTTGAATTCTCCTAATTTATGGTTATCAGCAGCTTTTGCTCTTTCACCTTGTAATACATTTATTGTAACAGCTGGTTGGTTATCGACAGCAGTTGAGAATACTTGTGATTTTTTAACAGGAATTGTAGTGTTTCTTTCGATAATTTTTGTGAATACTCCACCTAAAGTTTCAATTCCTAAAGATAATGGAGTAACGTCAAGAAGTAATACATCTTTAACATCTCCCATTAATACTCCACCTTGAATAGCAGCTCCTTCAGCAACAACCTCGTCTGGATTTATACCTTTGTTAGGTTTTTTACCAAAGTAAGATTCAACCCACTCTTGAACAGCAGGAATTCTTGTAGAACCTCCAACTAATAAGATTTCATCGATATCTGAAGGATTTAATCCTGCAGCTTTTAATGCATCTTTTGTAGGTACTTGAGTAGCCTCAACTAAATCTCTAGTTAAATCATTGAACTTAGCTCTAGTTAATTTAATATCTAAATGCTTTGGTCCAGTTGCATCCATTGTTATGAATGGTAGAGAAATATGAGCTTCCATTAATGTAGATAACTCTTTTTTAGCTTTTTCTGCAGCATCTTTAAGTCTTTGATATGCCATTTTATCATTAGCTAAATCTATTCCACTTTCTTTTTTAAACTCTTCAACTAAATATTTGATAACAGCATCGTCAAAGTTATCTCCACCTAAATGGTTGTTTCCTGAAGTTGATATAACTTCAATAACTCCGTCAGCAATCTCAAGGATAGAAACGTCAAATGTTCCTCCTCCAAGGTCAAATACTAAAACTTTCTCTTCTTTTCCAGCTTTTTCAAGTCCGTAAGCTAGTGCAGCAGCAGTAGGCTCATTTATAATTCTTTTAACGTCTAATCCAGCTATAACACCGGCATCTTTTGTAGCTTGTCTTTGAGCATCTGTAAAGTAAGCTGGAACAGTAATAACCGCTTCAGTAACTTTCTCTCCTAAATAAGCTTCAGCATCAGATTTTAATTTTTTTAATATCATAGCTGAAATCTCTTGTGGTGTATATTGTTTTCCGTGAATATCAACTTTATAGTCGCTTCCCATATGTGTTTTGATTGAAAGAATAGTTGATGTAGGATTTGTGATAGCTTGTCTTTTAGCAATCTCTCCAACAATAATTTCACCATTATCTTTGATACTTACAACAGATGGAGTTGTTCTTGCTCCTTCAGCGTTAGGGATTACAGTAGTTGATCCCCCTTCCATTATTGCAACACATGAGTTAGTAGTTCCTAAGTCAATTCCTATAATTTTTGCCATTTAAAAAACCTCCTAATATATCTGAATTTTTTAATTTTATTTTTTACAAACTTTAACCATTGAGGGTCTAATAACTTTCCCCTTCATTTTATAACCTTTTTGAAACTCTGCTATAATTTCATCATTAGCATAATCTGCTGAGTCTTCAACGGAAACAGCCATATGTAAATGAGGATCAAATGTAGCTTTTTCAGTTTCTATAGCTTCAACACCTTCACTAGCAACAGTACTTTTCATTTGAGAAAGTGTCAATTCAACACCTTTTACAAGGGAATCAAAATCTTTTGTTTCAGAAGAAGCAGCGATAGCTCTTTCAAGATTATCGATTATATCTAAAACTTTTACTACTACTTTTTCAGAAGCAAAAGCTTTTAAATCATCAAATTCTTTCTCTTTTCTTTTAGTGAAGTTTTGGAAATCAGCTTGTTTTCTTAAGTAAGAGTTTTTCCAATCTTCAACTTCACCTTTTAATTTTTTAATTTCATCTTCTTGAGACACAGTCTCTATATTTTCATTTTTATTTTCTGTATCATTAATTATTTCTTCAACTATTTCTTCTTTTATTTCTTTATCTGCCATCACTATCTCCTTCATTACTTATTTCTTTTATAACTTTGTTAACCTCTTTTGTAACATGTTGTATAAGGCCCATAGTTTTTGAATAAGACATTCTTTTAGGTCCCATAACACCAATGATACCTGGAGAGTTATCCATATTATAAACAGAATATACAAAGCTATAATCTTCTAATCCTTTTACAGCGAGTTCTTCGCCAAAAATAACATTAACTTCACCCTCTTTAAAAGGTCTAGACTTAATTGCCTCTTCGAAAAGTTCTTTTATTTTTTCTCTTTTAGAAAAAATATCTAAAACATCACTAATCTCATTAACTTGTTTATCTTTAAATATTTCAGAGGAGTTTTCTAAAAAAAGTTTTCCCTCCACTTCGCTATAAACAAAATCAATAATTTTTTCGATTTCGTGAGATTCAACAGAACTATTTCTTATTTCATTATTAATTCGTTGTGATAACTTTAAGAGCTCACTTTGACTACACACCTCTTCAAAGAAAATCTTTTTAGTCCGAACACTTTTATTTTCCATAACTATAACAGCCATAGCCATATAATCATCAATATGAACTAGTTCAACTTTTTTTATTTTTTCTTTTTTATGTGTAGGTTCAATAACAATTCCAACATAGTTAGTTAATTTAGATAAAAGCATTGAAGTTTTTTTCAAAACAGAATCCAATTCTCTCATTTTAATATCATAAACAGAATTTATTCGAGCTTGTTCTTCTCTTGAAAGTTTTTCAATTTTTAGAAGTTCTTCTAAGTAAAATTTATAGCCTTTATCCGTGGGTATTCTTCCTGAAGAAGTATGAGTTTTTGAGATAAATCCCATATCCTCTAAATCAGACATTACATTTCTTATTGTTGCAGAGGATAGATCTATATTATATTTTTTAACAAGAGTTCTAGAACCGATTGTTTCTCCTGAAAGAAGATAAAAATCAATAATGGCACTAAGAACGAGCTTTTCTCTATCGCTGACAACCATAAAATCACCCTTTTTTAACTTTTTATTAGCACTCAACTCGATGGAGTGCTAATCTTGCAATTAATATAATACAAAAAAAAATAAATGTCAATACTTTTTTTGAAAAAATTTAATTTTTTTTTAAAAGTAATTATAATTAAATAATAGTTTAAAAATGAATAGAAATACGGTATAATTTTTATATCAATTAATGGTCAAGGGGTGAGTAAAATGGGAGTTATTGTAGGTAAAAGTATTTTCCCAGGAATAGTTATAGGTCAACCCTATATAGAAAGAAAAAAAAAGATAGATATTGAAAATTATAAAATTTCTTCTGAAAAGGTTGAAGAGGAAATAGAACGATTTTTAGAAAGTGTACAAAAAGCTAAAAATGATATAAAACAAATTAAAGGCAATTTAGAGGGTAAAATAAATAAGGAAGACTTGCAGATTTTAACAGTACATATAATGATGTTAGATGATCCTCAATTTATAAGTGATATAAAAAAAGGAATAAAAAAAGAAGAAAATAATGCAGAAGCGGTTGTAAAGAAAGTTTCTAATAAGTATATAGAAATGTTTGAAAAAATAGCAGATCCAATTTACAAGCAAAGAGCATTAGATATAAAAGATATAAGTGAAAGAATAATAATGAATCTAACGCATGAAGATGATATAGATTCAAATTTAAATGGTAAGATTTTGGTAATCAGAGAATTATTACCATCAGAGCTTTTAAAAATTTATTATAGTGGAATAAATTTAAGTGGAATAATAATGGAGTATATGGGAGAGACATCTCATACTGCAATACTAACAAAAGCATTAGAGATACCTACACTAATGGGTGGAAATGATATTTTTTCTGTAGACTGGGGAGATAAAATAATTTTAGATACAACATCTATGGAAGGTAAAGTTGTAACTAATCCAGATATAAAAACATTAAATAGATATGATGAAGAAAAAAATAGATATAGAAATAAAATGAAAGAGATAGAGGAATCTATTGATAAAGAAACAGTTACTTTAGATGGAGAAAGAGTTTATTTGTATTTGAATATAGGTGGTAGGTTAGATATAACTCAAGTTAGTCGAAAAAGACCTGATGGTATTGGATTGTTGAGAACAGAACTTATATATATGGATGCAGTAGAATTTCCAAATGAGGAGAAGCAAAAAAAAATATATGAAAATATAGCAAGAGAGTTTGAAGAGAGTCAACCAAATAAACCTATAGTTATAAGAACTTTAGATATAGGAGCAGATAAAAAACTATCTTATTATAAAATGGTTGATGAAGAAAATCCATCGTTAGGATGTAGAGGGATGAGACTAACTTTAGCAGATAAGAATCTTTTTAAAAATCAAATTAAAGGAATTTTAAGAGCCGCAACTCATCATAATATAAAGATGATGTATCCAATGATAACAAATTTAAAAGAAATAATTGAAGCTAAAGATTTAGTAGAAGAGTGTAAAAAAGAACTTTTAATTGAAGGAAAAGAATTTAAAGAAAATATAGAGGTTGGAATGATGGTGGAAGTACCATCAAATGTTATGTTAGCAGATATTTTTGCTGATTATGTAGACTTTTTTTCGATTGGAACGAATGATTTAACACAATATATACTTGCAACAGATCGTTATAGTCCAATAGCTGAAAAGCTTTATGATTGCTATGATCCTGCAGTTATAAGGGCAATAAATATGGTTTCTAGTGCAGGGCTTAGAAAAAATAAAAAAGTTTCAGTATGCGGAGAAATGGCTGGAGAAAACCAAGCTGTCATAGCTTTATTAAGTTTAGGAATAAGAGATTTAAGTATGGCACCAGCATATATTCCAAAAGTAAGAAATTTAATTCGAAAAATTGAGCTGTCAGAGTTGAAAGAAATTAAAATAAAACTATTAAAATCTAAAGATTCTCAAGAGGTAAAGAATATCCTAAATGAATATTTAGAAATAATTGAAGGGAGAAATTAAAAATGAAAAAAGTGGAAGTAACTATTAAAAATAAGGCTGGATTACACGCAAGACCATCATCGTTATTTGTACAAACAGCAAGTAAATATGATTCAGATATAAATGTAATATTTGATGATGAGGTTATAAATGGAAAAAGTATTATGGGATTGATGCTTCTTGCAGCAGAACAAGGAAGAGTACTAACTTTAGAGTGTGACGGAGAAGACGAAGAAGAGATGATAGCTGATTTAATTGATTTAATTGAAGTGAAAAAATTTAATGAGGAGTAAAAATAAAAAGTGGAGATAATAAGAGCTGAAAAAATGGGATTTTGTTTCGGTGTAAAAAAAGCTGTTGAAACTTGTTATGAGATATCTAGAAAAAATATATCTAAAAAATATATTCTTGGAATGGTAGTTCACAATAAAGATGTTGTGAAAGAGATGGAGAATATCGGTTTTATAATAGTTGATGAAAAAGATATATTAGAAGGAACGGATCCTTTAAAAAAAGGGGATACAATAGTAATTAGAGCTCATGGGACAACTTCTCAAATTATAGATGTATTAGAAAAAAAAGAAGTGGAAATACATGATGCAACATGTATTTTTGTAGATAAAATAAAAGAGATATTAATTGAAAGAGAAAGTCTTGGAGATGAAATAATTTTCATAGGAGACAAAGAACACCCAGAGGTAAAAGGGATTATTTCTTTTGGGAAAAAAGTTAATGTTTTAAAAAATTTAGAAGAATTAAAAGAAAGTTCCTTAGATAGGAGTAAAAGATATTCGGTACTAACTCAGACAACTTTGAATAAAAGTAAATTTTTAGAGATAAAAGAATATTTAGAAAAATACTATTCAAATGCTCAGATATTTGATAGGATATGTGGAGCGACTAGCGAAAGACAAGAAGCTACTAAAAAGTTAGCAAATATTTGCGATATAATAATCGTGATTGGTGATTTAAAAAGCTCAAATAGCAAAAAACTTCTGGAAGTAGCAAAAGCTGAGAATCCCAATAGTTATTTAGTTCAAAATGATGAAGAATTAGATATGTCTATATTTTCTGAAAGTATGAAAATAGGTATAACAGCTGGAGCATCAACACCAGAAGATATAATAAAAAAAATAGAAAATAAAATAAGGGGGAACTTTAATGTCTAACTTTGATTACTACGAAGATTTTGAAGCATTATTAAACGAGTACATGCCAGTAAAAGAGGATGAAGAAATAAAAACTAAAGTGACTGGAACAATTGTAAATATGGATAGAAACTTTACATATTTAGAAGTACCTGGAGAGCCAAAGGCTGTAAGAGTAAGAACAGAAGAGTTAACAGGATATACTGTAGGAGACGAAGTTGAAGTTCTAATAGTATCTCAAGCTGAAGAGGAGGATTCTTTAGTTTTAATTGGTTCTAAAAAAAGAATCGATATGGAAATTGGAGCTGAAAAATTAGAAAAAGCACTTCAAAACCATGAAATTGTAACTGGAAAAGTTATGAAAAGAGTAAAAGGTGGATATATTGTTGAAGTATATCATCAACAAGGATTCTTACCTAACTCATTATCAGAAATTCCTGCAGATCAAGGAGATTCATTCATAGGAAAAGAATTACAGCTTGCTATTAAAGAGATAAAAGAAGATAAAAAAGGAAAGAAAATTCTTTTATCGAGAAAAGAACTTGTTATTGCAAAAGAATTAGAAGCAATTGATAAATTAACATTGAATGAAGTTGTAAAAGCTACTGTTTTAGAAGTACTAGATTTTGGATTAACAGTAAAGTTAGATGAAGCTAGAGGATTTATTCATATTTCAGAAGTAGATTGGAAAAAAACTTCAGATTTACATAAGTTATACAAAGCAGGAGATGTAATTGAAGCAAAAATTATAGAGATTGAAAGAGATAAAAGAAATGTAAAATTATCTATAAAATCTTTAACAAAAAACCCTTGGGATATAGTTGCTGAAAATAATAGCATAGGTCAAGAAGTAACTGGTAAAGTAACAAGAATAGTAAATTATGGAGCTTTTGTAGAGTTATTACCAGGAGTTGAAGGATTAATTCATAGTTCAGATTTCTCTTGGACAAGTAAAAAGGTAAATGTTAATAACTTTGTTAAAGTTGGAGATGAAGTTAAGGTTGTTATTACAGAATTATCACCTAAAGAGAGAAAATTAAAATTAGGTATAAAACAATTAAGTTCTAACCCATGGGAAGGTGCTGAAAATAAGTTTGCAGTAGGAACAATTTTAACTGGTACAGTTGTAGAAGTTAAACCATTTGGAATATTTGTGCAAGTTGAAGAGGGAGTAGATGGATTTATCCATAACTCAGACTTTGCGTGGTCAGGAAACAAAAGATATTCTAAGGGAGATAAGGTAGAGTTTAAAGTAGTAGAATTAAACTTAGAAGATCAAAAGATAAAAGGAAGTATCAAAGACTTAACAAAAAGTCCTTGGGAAACAGCTTTAGAAAATTATAAAGTTGGAGATAGAGTAGAGAAAGAGATAAAGAACATTCAAGATTTTGGAATGTTTGTGAAATTAGGAGAGGGAGTAGATGGATTTATTCCAACTCAATTAGCTTCTAGAGATTTTATAAAGAATTTAAAAGATACATTTAAGTTAGGACAAGTTGTTTTAGCTGAAATTGTTGAAATTGATTCTGAAAAGAAAAGAATAAAACTTTCTATAAAAAAAGTTCAATTAGAAAAAGAAAAAAATGAAAATAAAGAGTTAATTGAAAAGTATGGAGTTTCTTCAAGCGAAGAGTAATATAATTAAAAGGTCCTCTAATTATAAGAGGACCTCAATAAAATCAATAAAAAATTCAGTTGACTTTTTGTAAGATCGTGTTATAATAATTAAAGACAATGAAAAAGATTTATTAAGAAGAGACTTCCTGTTTCTCACCTTATGGGGCAAGGCCTACATAAAGGTTACATTAAATTTTTGTTTAGGGCGAGCCCTAATAATTATTTGAGTTAAACAGGAATTTTACGTCCTGTTTTTTTTATTTGATAGTTAATAGGAGGTGTCTATTATTTCGGACAAAGTTAGAATTAATGAGAAGATAAGAGGTAGAGAGTTAAGAATTATCTCTGAAACTGGAGAGCAATTAGGAATAATGTCAGCAATGGAAGCATTAGAAATTGCTGTACAAAAGGAATTAGATTTAGTTGAGATATCACCAAATGCTACGCCACCAGTATGTAAAATAATGGATTATGGAAAGTACAAATATGAGCAGACTAGAAAAGCTAAAGATGCTAAAAAGAACCAAAAGCAAGTTATTGTTAAAGAGGTAAAATTTAGAGCTAGAATAGATCAGCATGATATGGATACAAAAATAGCTCAAGTTAAAAAGTTTTTAGAAAAAGATAACAAAGTAAAAATAACTCTTGTTCAGTATGGAAGAGAAAGAATGTACGCTGATCAAGGAATAGGAATGCTAGATCAGATATCTGATAGATTTGTAGAAATCGCAGATGTTGATAAAAAATATAATGATAAGCAAAAGTATTTAATCTTATCGCCAAAAAAATAGTGAAGATTTGAGAGGAGGAACATTACAATGCCAAAGATGAAAACTCATAGAGGTGCTAAAAAGAGAATTAAAGTTACTGGAACAGGGAAATTTGTTGTTAAAAAGCCAGGAAAGAGCCATATCTTAACAAAGAAAACAAGAAAAAGAAAGAACAGATTAAAGAAGGATACAGTAATCACTTCAACATTAGAGAAGCACTTAAAAGGATTATTACCATACGGAGTAGGAAGATAATAATTCTTAGGAATATTATTGTTAAAGGACCAATTATAGGAGGAGAAGTAAATGAGAGTTAAGACTGGAATAGTTAGAAGAAGAAGACATAAAAAAGTTTTAAAAGCTGCTAAAGGATTTAGAGGTGCGTCAGGTGACGTATTCAAGCAAGCTAAGCAAGCTGTAATGAGAGCAGAAGCTTTCTCTACAAGAGATAGAAAAGTTAGAAAGAGAAAGATGAGACAATTATGGATCATCAGAATCAACGCTGCTGCAAGAATCAACGGATTAACTTACTCAACTTTAATGAACGGATTAAAGAGAGCAGGAATCGAGTTAGATAGAAAAGTTTTAGCAGATATCGCTTTAAACAATGCAGCTGAGTTCGCTAAATTAGCAGAAACTGCAAAAGCAGCATTATAATTGTAATTTAAAAGAGCTTCGGCTCTTTTTTTTATTTTAAAAAATCTTAAATAAAAAGAAAAAATATGATATAATTTTTAAGAGAGTAGTTTTAAAAAACCTAAGGGGGATTAAAATGCTAAGAAAAAAAATACTAAAGAGAATAGACGTAAGTAAAGAAGATTTATTAAGTCAAGAGCAAGAGATAAGATTTGAACTTTTAACAAAAGCAAATGATATTGATAATTTAAAAAAATTAGGGACAATTCTTTTTTATAAAAGAGACTGTGAAGGTGCTCTAGAAATTTATGAAAAACTTAGAGCTTTAGGAAAAAAAGATAGTGATACGATAGGATTTTTGGGATACTTAAACTACGAATTAGGTAACTATACTAAAAGTATAAAATATTTTAATATGTTTTTAGATAACAAACCTGGTGATGCGTTTGTTTACTTTTTATTAGGAAATGCCTACTCGAGAGCAGGGAAAATAGTAGAAGCAATAAATAGTTATGATTTTGCTATATTTTTGGATTTAGATATATACAGTGCTCATTTAGATTTTGCTAAAGAGTATGAATTTTTGGGAAGATATAAAAAAGCTTTAAATGAATATATAGCAGCTTATGAAATCGATCCAAGAGATAAGGATATAAAAGAAAAAATTAAATATTTAAGAGAAAAAATTTAGGTTAGTTCAAAATAGGGGATAGAAAATCTATTCCCTTATTTTATAATACAGTTAAGAATCAAGGAGAAAATAATGATATCAATAGCATTAGTTTTAACGGTAGCTATTTTTTTAATAATAGCGCTACTATTTGGTATGAATAGAGCTATAGCAGCTTTACCAGCACTTTTTTTTATAATGTTACTAATTTCTTTTTTTGGATTTATAGTAGTACAGTTTTTTCCAATTATTCTAATATTTTTAGTTATTAGATATTTTATGAATAAAAAAAATCCAAGAAGAGGAAACTTTTACTATAAAACATATACTCAAAAAGATTTTGAAGATATGTTTAGAAACCAAGGTAATCAATATGGAGGAAACTATCAAGGTGGTTATCAAAATAATCCATTTGGGACTTTTGAAGATAAAAGTAAATATTATAAAATCTTAGGAGTTCAAGAGGGTGTAACTCCTGAAAAATTAAAAAAAGCATATAGAGAATTAGCTAAAAAGCATCATCCAGATAGATATGCAAATGCTGAACCTGAAATAAGAGAGATGCACGAAAAAAAGTTTAAAGAGATAAATGAAGCTTACGAAAAACTTCAATAAAATTATAATTAAATTATTTTGCAAAAATGTTAAATCTTATGGTACAATGTAAAAGTTGAATAAAATGGAGGGTATGATGAGTTTAAAGACACTAATTTTAGCAGCTGGAAAAGGAACAAGAATGAAATCAGAGCTGCCAAAAGTTTTACATAAAGTTTGTGGAGTGCCGATGGTACAAAAAATTGTAGATACATGTAGTAAAATTGGTTCAACTGAAAATATATTAATATTAGGACATAAAAAAGAAGAGGTATTGAAAGTACTTCCAAATATTGAATATGTAGTTCAAGAAGAGCAATTAGGGACTGGACACGCTGTTATTCAGGCAAAAGATAAGCTTGAAAATTTTGAGGGAACAGTGATGATATTATGTGGAGACACTCCTTTATTGAGAGAGGAAACTTTAAAGAAGTTATATGACTACCATAAAAACTCTAAAGCTACAACAACAATATTAACTTCTATTTATGAAAATCCATTTGGATATGGAAGAATTGTAAAAGAAGATGGAAGAGTTGTAGGGATTGTTGAAGAAAAAGAAGCAACAGATGAAATAAAAGCTATAAAAGAGGTAAATGCAGGTGTTTATTGCTTTGAAGCTAAAGAGTTATTGTCAGCATTAAAAAGAATTGATAATAAAAATGAAAAAGGTGAATACTATTTAACAGATGTTATTGGAATAAATGTTAAAGATAACAAGAAAGTTGAAGCTTTTTTATTAGAAGATAATGATGAAATATTAGGAATAAACTCTAAAATTGAATTGGAAAAAGCTAATTCAATAATGAGAGATAGAATAAATATAGCTCACATGGAAAATGGTGTTATTTTCATTGATAAAAATAATACCTATATAGAAGAAAGTGTAGAAATTGGACAAGATACAGTTGTATATCCAGGTGTTCTACTACAAGGTAGCACTAAGATTGGAAAAAATTGTGAAATTTTAGGAAATACAAGAGTTATTGATTGCCAAATAGGTGATGAAGTAAGAATAGAAAGCTCTGTATTAGAGGACAGTATTGTTGAATGTAAAGTAACAATAGGTCCATTTGCACATTTAAGACCTAAATCACATTTGAAAGAAGAAGTTCACATAGGAAACTTTGTAGAAGTGAAAAAATCAGTATTAGAAAAAGGTGTTAAAGCAGGGCATTTAACATATTTAGGAGATGCTACAGTAGGAGAAAAAACTAACATAGGTGCAGGAACAATAACTTGTAATTATGATGGTAAAAATAAATTCAAAACCACAATTGGAAAAAATGCTTTTATAGGAAGTGATACGATGTTGGTGGCTCCTATTACTATAGGAGAAAATGCATTAGTAGGAGCGGGGTCAGTAATAACTAAGGATGTACCTGAAAATGCGTTGGCAGTATCAAGAAGTAAACAAGTTATAAAATTTGATTGGAGGAAATAGAAAAAATGGAAAGACCTGGGGTAAAAATTTTTGCCGGAACATCAAATATGGAGTTAGCTAAAAAAATAGCTGAGAAATATGGGACTTCAGTAGGAGATGTTGAAATTGTTAGATTTAAAGATGGAGAGGTTTATGTTTGTGTGGGAGAGACAGTAAGAGGTAGAGATATATTTATTGTTCAATCTACATCTGAGCCTGTAAATGAAAACATAATGGAGTTATTAATATTTATTGATGCATTAAAGAGAGCTTCAGCAAAATCAATAAACGTTATTATTCCTTATTATGGATATGCTAGACAAGATAGAAAATCAAGACCAAGAGAGCCAATCACATCGAAATTAGTGGCAAATTTATTAACAACAGCAGGAGCTACAAGAATTGTAACTATGGATTTACATGCTGATCAGATTCAAGGATTCTTTGATATTCCAGTGGATCACATGCAAGCTTTACCGTTATTAGCAAAGTCATTTATAGGTAGAGGAATGTCAGGAGACAAAGTTGTTGTTGTATCACCAGATATTGGTGGAGTAAAAAGAGCTAGAAAATTAGCTGAGTGGTTAGATTGTAAAATAGCAATTATTGATAAAAGAAGACCAAAACCAAATATGTCAGAAGTTATGAACTTAATTGGAGAAGTTGAAGGGAAAATCGCAATATTTATAGATGATATGATTGATACTGCTGGAACAATTACAAATGGAGCAGAAGCTATTATGGCAAGAGGAGCTATTGAAGCTTATGCATGTTGTACACATGGAGTATTTTCAGACCCAGCTATTGAGAGATTACAAGCTTCTTGTTTAAAAGAAGTAATAATAACAGATTCAATAGCATTACCAGAATCTAAAAAGATTGATAAAATAAAAGTAGTTTCTGTTGATGAAATTCTTGCAGAAGCTGTTAGAAGAATTGTAAATAACGAGTCAGTATCTGAGTTATTTGAAAAGTAAAAGCACATAGAAAAGCTAGTATTCTACTAGCTTTTTTTTTTTTAATATGTTAGAATTATTTATATAGATAAAGATGAGGAAAAGGATTAATTATGAAAAGAATTGTGTTTAAAGAAAACAATATTGATTTAGAAGTTATAAAAAATGAATTAAATAATAATGGAATAATAATTTATCCTACAGATACAGTATATGGAGTAGGTGCAAGTATCGACTCGCTAAAAGGCCTACAAAAAATTTATGAGGCAAAAGAGAGAAACTTTAACTCTCCATTGATAGCACTTCTTAGCAAAGTAGAATATATTGAAAAAATTGCAATTATAGATGAGGAAAAAAAAATAATTATAGAAAAGTTAGCAAGTGAATTTTGGCCTGGCGCTTTGACAATTATTTTAAATAAGAAAGAAAATGTTCCGGGTATAATGGTTTCTAATGGAGAAACAGTGGGAGTAAGAATACCAGCTTTAAAGTTAGCTCAAGATATAATTGAAAGTGTTGGTGGAATTTTACCGACAACAAGTGCTAATATTTCAGGAGAAAAGACGCCTAGAAGTTTTGAAGAGTTAAGCGAAAAGTTTAAAGAAAGAGTAGAAGTTATAGTTGATGGAGGGAAATCTCCTTTAGGTATAGAGTCAACGATATTAGATTTAACAAAAACGCTTCCAAAAATTCTTAGAGAGGGAGCTATAAAAAAAGAAACAATAGAGAAAGTTATTGGAAAAATATAAAATTTTGGAGGAAAAAATGAAGGCACAAAAGGTAAACGCAAATAACATGAATCCTATGCAAATGAATGCTATGTCATCGATGATGGGTATGATGAATTCAATTCAAAAAATTGGTAAAGGTAAGAGAAAATACTCAGTATCTTTAGATAAAGGAACAAAAAAGTTTTTATCTAAATTTATAGAAGAGATAAAAAAGCAGTTTGCAGTAAATAGTGGAATGCAAAATGTTGGTCAGTTTTTAGACTATGTGAAATCAGTGGCAGATTCAAAAGATAAAATGGAATTAAAATTATCTTATGAAGAGCAAGAGTTCTTAACAAAAATGGTAGCAGATGCAGTTAGAGGAATGGAAACTGTACAATTTAAATGGTATCAGCTTATAAAAAAATCAATGACAAAAGTTATGATAAAACAATATAGAGAATTACTAGCTCAATTAAAAAAATAAAAAAAATATAAGACTAGAAGTAGAGAATTATTCTACTTCTTTTTTTTTAAAAAAATGTTGACATTTTTTATATGATAGGGTATAATTATAAATGTCTGAAGGGATGCCGCTTTAGCTCATCTGGTAGAGCAACTGACTTGTAATCAGTAGGTGATTGGTTCGACTCCGATAAGCGGCACCATTTAGATTTTAAAAGCACGTAAGTGCTTTTTTTTTATATTTTTTTATAAATTGTAATTAAAATTAAAGGATTTCTTCAACTTAATTCGAATAATTTTTCAGAGTTTCAAATATAAGATAAACTAAGGAATTTTAAGATATAAGGAGGTTTTTTTATGTTACACAGAAGAAAAGTTGGAGAAGAAAAAGAAAAGGAGTATATGTTTACTCCGGATAATTCAACAACACCTTTATTTGGAAGTTATGAATCAGCTCATGTATTACCAAGAGAGAGCATAAATGAAAAAGCAATTAATCCAAATATAGCATATCAATTAGTATCAGATGAGATGATGCATGATGGAAATCCAAGATATAATTTAGCAACATTTGTACAAACTTATATGGAGCCAGAAGCAAAGCAAATAATGGTTGATGCTATTGCAACAAACGCAATAGATAAGGCTGAGTATCCACAAACAACAGAAGTTGAAAAAAGATGTGTAAATATAATAGCGAATTTATGGAATGCTCCAGAAACAGAAGAATATATGGGAACATCTACAGTTGGTTCATCAGAAGCATGTATGCTAGGTGGAATGGCTATGAAATTTAGATGGAGAAAAAGAGCACAGGCTTTAGGTATAGATATAAATGCAAAAAAACCAAACTTAGTAGTAAGTTCTGGGTTCCAAGTAGTTTGGGAAAAATTCTGTGTTTATTGGGATGTAGAATTAAGAGAGATTCCTATGAAATCTTTAGATGAATTATATCTTGATCCAAAAGAAGCGGTAGCAGCATGTGATGAATATACTATAGGTATAGTACCAATAATGGGAATAACTTATACAGGAACATTTGATGATATAGTTGCTCTTGATAAAGAGTTAGAGGAATATAATAAAACAGCAAAATTATCAGTACCAATCCACGTAGATGCTGCATCAGGAGGATTATACTTACCATTTGTAAACCCAGAATTAGTTTGGGACTTTAGACTTAAAAACGTAGTGTCGATAAGTACATCAGGACATAAATTTGGATTAGTATATCCAGGACTTGGATGGGTAATGTGGAGAGATAAGGAGTATTTACCAGAGGAGTTACTATTTAAAGTAGCATATTTAGGAGCATTTGAACCAACTTTCCAAATAAACTTCTCAAGACCAGGAAGTCAAATATGGGCTCAATACTACAACTTTGTAAGATGGGGTAAAGAGGGATATAAGGCTGTACATGAAAAATCAAGAGATGTAGGTATATTCTTAGCAAAAGGATTAGAAAAACTAGGAATATTTAAAATATTAAATAATGGAGAGAATATTCCAATTGTATGTTGGATGTTAAAAGATGATCCAAAAAGAGCATGGACAGAGTATGATTTATCAGATAGATTAAGATATTATGGATGGCAATTACCAGCATATCCATTACCAAAGAATTTAGAAGATGTAACAATAATGAGAGTTTTAGCAAGAGCTGACCAAAGTATGGAACAAATTTCTTTATTACTTAGAGATATGAAAGAATCAATAGATTATTTAGATCAACATATCACAGTTAAAAAAGAGGTTAAAAAAACAGAGGACCATGTAGCAGGATACTCACATACAGAAAAAAGATTATTAAAAAAATAAAATAATTAAAAAAACTGCATCCTTATAAATGGATGCAGTTTTTCTATTTAAAGATTTATAGATTACTAATTTTTAAAATTTCTTTAAAAATTGAAATAGTATCTTTCAGATTTATAGATTTTAAAGATTTATCCTCTAATATTTTATTTGAATCACTCACATAAAATAATAGATTAGTTGGATTACAAGAAGGTGTTAAGGATATACTTTCTTTTAAAATTTCAATTTTAGGAAAAGGTTCATGCTTAAAATCCTCTAATAAAATAATATCAAAATCTTTAAAATAATTTAAATATTGAAAAAAATTATTGTTAACTCTATCTTTTAAAAGGATATAACTATTTTTAGAGAAAAGTAAACTTCCTTTAGCTCCAGATTTTTTATATCTATTTAACTCTTCATCTAATCCATCAAGATTATAATCAGAATCAAACTTAATAGTAGCTACTTTGAATCCAGCATCATTAAAATGTTTTAAAAGCTCTTCAATTAAAAGAGTTTTACCACTATTTTTAGCACCACAAATAGCAACAAAAGGTTTATTTCCCATAAAAATAGAGTTAAACTTTAATTCTTCTTGGGTGTCAATACTTCTCAAAAGTTTTTGACAATCAAAAGTTGTATTGGATAAATTAATATATTTAACATTTAATTCAGAAAGAAGTTCTTGAAGTCTATAATTTTTATCCATGATAGATCTTTCTATTGTGCTTAATGCTGATTTATTATATATTCCAAAAAGAGGATATGTTTTTCCTTTACCATCTTTAATGATAACAGCATCATAATCGTGAGAAATAAATTGTAATATAAAGTTAATAAATTCTTTTGTAATATTTGGCATATCACAAGTTGTAACAAAGATGAAATCTGATTTTGTATTTATAAGCCCTTGATAAATTCCTTCAATAGGTCCAGCATTTTCAATCGTATCTGTAATAATAGTACCTCTAGGTATAAGAAAATTTTGATTTTTATTAATAGAAACCATTAAATTTTCAAAGTCATCTAATTCTTGAGTTATTTTTTCTAAAAAAGTTTTATTCTTATCATATTTAAGTAAGGCTTTGTCTAAAAAATTCATTCTTGAGCTTTTTCCTCCAGCTAAAACTAGAGCATCAATATTTTCAATTTTATTCATATATGTTACCTCCTGTGAGTTATAATTATGATGAGATACTTATATTTTTAATTAGAAGTGAAGGAGAACCAACACCAGATAGATTAAATTTTAAATCATTCCCAATATATTCTATATTTTTTAAAAGATCGAAAAAATTTCCAGCTGAAGTAATTTGATTTAAAGGTTTTGTAATAGCCCCATTTTCAATTAAAAATCCTTCTGTAGCTAGAGAAAAATCTCCCGATATAGAGTTTAATCCAGAGTGTAAACCAGAAAAACCTGTAATTAAAACTCCATTTTGTAATTTGTCTAAAAGTTCTTGGAAAGATTGATTACCTTTTTCTAAATAAAGATTGAATGCTGAAATTCCCATTGTTCCTTTATACCCACCTTTAGCTGCATTTCCTGTTGTTTTAACATTATCTTTTTTAGCAGTTTTCAGATTGTGAAGATATGTTTTTAAAATACCATCTTCAATAAGGTGTTTACATTGAGTAGGAACTCCTTCTGCATCAAAAGGAGCACTACCATAACCATCCTTAAGATGAGGATTATCAGTTATTGTGACAATAGAATTAGCAACAACTTCTCCTATTTTACCTTTTAACTTAGAAACTCCTTTTTGAACAGCTTCTCCAGAAAAAATTCCACTCATAGCTCCTAGAAGATCTGCAAAAGCATCGTTTTCAATAATAACATCATAAGGTTTGCTATCTATAGAGATTGAATTTAATTTATTTAAAGCTTTAGTAACGGCTTCAGTAGCAAGTTTAATAGGATCCATATTTGAAAAATCTTTAGTTACAATATATGCTGAATCATTTTTAATAGAATCACCATCTTGAACTACAACAGCTATATAAGCATAGATAGAGTTTCCATTATGATAAAGATCTAATCCTTTAGAGTTCTTTATGATGTTTTCTCCATAACCACTTCCAATAACACAGTAATTAACACTTTTTACTCTAGAATCTAACTCTAAAGCTGTTTTTTCAGCTTTTAATAAGAAATTGATTTTTGCATCAACTGTAATATCTTTTAGAACTGGATTAAAAGAATCGATTTTTTCATAAATGCTTTTTTCTCCATATATTTCAATAACGTCTAGATTCTCAATAACTTTAGCATTAGAGATAGCTCTTTCTATAAGTGGTAAAATATCCTCTTCTTCAATCGATTCCGTATAAGAATATCCCATTTTTTCGTTAACTTTAACTCTAAAAGAGATTCCCATATTTTGTGAATTACTATAAGTATCAATTTCACCTTTAAAAACTTTAATAGTTTCATTTTCAGAAGATGTAAAATAAATTTCAAAATCATCTAGTTTCATATTTTTAGCAGTATCAAAAACTTTATCTATAAATAACTTTATGTCCATTATCTTCCTCCAATTATAATATCTTTTATTTTAATTCTAGGCTGTCCCACATTAGCAGGGATGCTTCCAGAAACAGATCCACACATTCCTTGTCCATGAGCCAAATTATCTCCAACCATATCTATTTTATGAAGAACTTCAGGTCCATTGCCGATTAAAGTTGCACCTCTAACGGGTTCTGTAATTTTACCATTTTTTATTAAATACCCTTCCATAATAGAGAAATTAAAGTCTCCTGTACTAGGATTAACTGAACCTCCGCCCATATATTTAGCATAGATTCCATCTTCAGTATTAGCTAGCATATCTTCTAAAGAGGAAGTTCCATTTAATATAAATGTATTAGTCATTCTAGATGTAGGAGCATATTTATAAGACTCTCTTCTAGCACTTCCAGTACTTTCAACACCCATTCTTCTTCCATTTAACTTGTCTACCATATATCCTTTTAAAATACCTTTTTCAATTAAAAGATTTCTTCTTGTAGGCGTACCTTCATCATCAATATTAGAAGACCCCCACTCATTTGGTAAAGTTCCATCATCTACTGCAGAAACAATATTACTAGCAACTTGCTCGCCAATTTTTCCTGCAAAAACAGAAAGTCCTTTAGCAACACTTGTAGCTTCAAGTCCGTGTCCACATGCCTCGTGGAATATTACTCCTCCAAATTCATTTTCAATAATAACAGGCATTTTTCCACTTGGAGCATATTTAGAACCAAGCATGGTTTTAGCGATTCTCGAAGCTTCTTTAGCGTATGACTTTATATCAATTTCTTTAAAAAATTCAAATCCTTTAGCAGCTCCAGGCCGATATGAACCAGTTTGCATATCATTCATATCAGAAGCAATACTTTCAATTCCAAGTCTGCTTCTAGTTCTTGTATCTTCAGCCCAAGTACCTTCAGAATTAGCAACCAGAATATTTTGTGTAGAGTCGCTATAGTTTATTCTAACTTGACTTATGCACTGGTCATATTCTTTAGCAGCATTATAAGCATCTTTCATAACTAAAATTTTATCATCTTTTAAAATACTTCCAGGAGCTAAAATTATTTTATGTTTATTTTCAATATCTTGTTTAATAAGATTTATAGTAATATCCTCTTTTGTTCCTCTTATAGCTTGAGATGCTTTTTTTGCAACTTTTATAAGATTTTCTTTGCTCATATCATTAGTATAAGCATAAACAGAAAATAATTCTTTGAAAATTCTTATACCAATTCCAAAGTCCTTTCCTGAAATAGCTTGTTCAATTTTTCCATCAACTAAATAGAAAGAATCACCAACTTTATTTTCAACAAAAATTTCTGCAAAATCCCCACCAGTAGAAAGTGCTTCATTTAATATATTTTCAACTAAACTCTTATCTATCATATAGACTTCTCCTTTTGATGTTTTTATTAGAGTATAGCATATGTATTTTTTTTTAGATAGAAGAAATAATTAAGGTATAAGATGGAAAAAAAAATGAAAATATAGTATAATACTTCAATAAATAATAAAATGGAGGAAATTTTTATGGAAAATTTTTTAGGGAATATGTCAGATGAAGTTATACTGTATATAGCAAAATATTCTCCAATGCTTTTAAAAAAAGCGATATATCTGTTAATACTTTATTTTACATACAATCCAGTTAAGGAATTTTTAGTAGGTTCATTAAAAAAGATATTGAGAAAAAGTACTTTAGATGAATTATTAGTAAATTTTTTATTAACAACAACGAGATTAATGGTAATAATTTTTTATTTTTTAAATTTATTAGAAATTTTAGGTTTAAAAACTACTTCTATTATAGCATTGATTGGATCAGTGGGTGTTGGAATAGGATTAGCATTAAAGGGAAGTTTATCAGATGTAGCAGGTGGAATACAAATTTTAGTATCAAAACCTTTTAAAAAAGGAGATTTTATTATTGCTGCAGGAACAGAAGGAGCTGTTCAAAAAATAAGTTTTTTATATACTATTTTAAATAGTGTAGATAATAAAAAAATTATAGTTCCAAATGGAAAATTATCGTCATCAATAGTTACAACAGTTACAGCTAATCCACAAAGAAGAGCAGACTTTTTATTCTTTGCAGATAAAAAGTGTAATATAGATAAGGTAAGAGAAGTACTGTTTGATGTAGTAAATAGCCATCCAGCAGTTTTAAAGGATAAAGACATATTTGTTAAATTTGCAAAAGAGACACCAATAGCATCAGAATTTATTGTAAGAGTTTGGACTTTAAAGGAAAACTTTAGAGATTTAAATGCTGATATTCAAGAGGAAGTTAAAAAAAGATTTGATAAAGAGGGAATAAGAATTCCATATCAATCATATGAAATAAAAAAATACCTTTAAGAGTTATCTTAAAGGTATTTTTTTTACATTCCCATTTTTATTCCAACTTTTACTAACCACCAATTTACAGGATAAGCAGTTATAAATCCACAACACATAGCAATTTGCATCATAAACCAAAACTCAGGAGTTGTAGGAGAAAGACGACCAAGCCAAACAAATGTAACGAGAGCCATCCAACCATACATACCGATTTGCCATGAAGTAAGAGAAAGAAAATCTATTTTAAGAGCTCTTAACCAAATTTTAACACCTTTTTCATTCATCATAGGAGAGATAGCAGCATATTGAAAAGTAACACCAGTTAATAAAGCTAAAAAATAATCTAATGTCCATTCACCAAAAGTATAATTATTAAATAAAGTGAACGGAAACATTAAGAATAACCATGGCCCAATTAAATCAGCTAAAGAACAACCAGCTCCGCAATGAAGAGTATCAGCAACAACTCCTTGCCAAAAGCTTGAATATTTATGATCTTTCGTATTCATGTTATCCATTTTCATATCACTCATATCCATGTCATCCATTTTCATATTACTCATGTCCATATCTTTCATATCCATACCACTCATATCCATTTTTCTATTTTTTCCAATAGTAAAATATGCCCAAACTCCAAAAAGACCAGCCCACAAACCATTAATAGGCCAAACTAAATTCATAATAGGCATCTCTTTTTGTGGATGTTTTAAAATATCGATAGTAATACTTAGTGCAGAAAGAATACCAATAACGATAAAAAATTTAGAAACAATATTAAACAATTAAATCACCACCTAAAAAAATTATTATTCAGTAATTAAATACATAAAGAAAATATGATTTCCTTTAAAAAATAGAGATAAATAAAGGATAAATTATAAAATTAAAGTAAACATAAATACTCAGTAATGAATAAGGAGGGCTTTATGGAGAAAATGTTAGTGTTATTCAAATATTATAATGATGCAAAACTAGCTATCGAAAATTTTAAGTCATTAAAAAAAAGATTTAATTTTGAAATATTACCACTTTATGTAAAAGAGTTAAGAGTTCCTACAGGAGTTACATTTTTAAGCCCAAGCATGACAATGGATATTTTAAAAGAATATGAGGATGAATATATTGAAGATTTAAAAAGTTTACTATTAAAAGAGGGAGTAGAAGAGGAACTTGTAGTTGAAATAGGGATAAATAAAGATATAATTCAGGAATATTTAAAAAAGGTAGATTGTTTAATGGTAGAGGAAACTGAATATTTAGATGAAGATTTTTTAGATATATTAAAAATTGTATATAAGCCTGTTATTATTGTAAATAAAAATGTATCAACATTTAAAAATATTGTAATAATTTCAGACGATGGAGTTAAGATTAATAAAAGTGTAAATAGTTTTATAAGAGATTTTCCTCAAATAAAAAATGTTACATTATTAAGTTGGAATTATAAATACCAAGAAAATCATTTACTTGAATTATTAAAACGGAAAGGCATTGAAGTAAAAGTAGAGATGTTTAATCAACATTTTAATACTAAAGATGAATTTTTTCAAAAAATGAATGAATTTGATTTTATTGTAATGGGAAATTTAAGTAAATCATTTTTCTTTGAAAAAATAACTAAGCGTATGGGAGTAGAGATAATAGAAAAAGCGATTAAACCAATATTTATAGGATAAAAAAATAGCAGAGTTTACAAACTCTGCTATTTATATAATAATTATTCGTTATAATATAAATTCTCAGTTGGGAATACTGGGTCTGATGTTACATCAACACCAAGTTTTCTTAATGTTTGCTCGTCACCTTTTCCTAAAATAGTAGTTGAGTGAAGTTGTGCTCCTTTTAACATAGGAAGTTGATCAAGAGCAGCTTGAGCCATAGGGTTAGTTGTAGCTGAAATAGTAAGAGCGATTAACATCTCTTCACAATCTAATCCTAAATTTTTACTTTGTAATGTATTTTTCTTTAATTTTGTAATATCTTCAATTATAGTTGGAGATATTAAGTGGATATTATCGTTAATTCCAGCGATAGCTTTTAGAGCGTTTATTAAAACAGCTGATGAAGCATCTAAAACATTAGACTTTTTACCTGTAAAAATCATTTCATTTGAAAGTTCCATAGCTACAGATGATAAAAGTTCGTTCTTTTCACAAGCTTGTTTTTGCTTATCTAAATGTTCTCTAGCAGCAGTAACTACTTTTCTATCACTCTCTTTTAAATCTAGCTCTTCCATTATAAGTTTAGCTCTTTGGAAAGTTTCTTTATCAACATATCCTTTTTTATATTCACATCCAGTTTTAAAATATCTTCTGATAATCTCTTGTTTAGAAGCTTCTCTAACAACTTCATCATCAGTGATTCCAAAACCTACTCTATTAACTCCCATGTCAGTTGGAGATTTATAGATTGATTCTTTATTTGTTATTTTCTCAATAATTCTTTTTAATACAGGGAAAGCTTCAATATCTCTATTGTAGTTAACAGCAGTCTCACCATATGCTTCAAGATGGAATGAGTCAATCATGTTAACGTCTTTTAAATCCACAGTAGCAGCTTCATAAGCTATATTTAAAGGATGCTTTAAAGGTACGTTCCAAACAGGGAAAGTTTCAAATTTTGAATATCCAACAGCATTTCCTCTTTTATTTTCATGATAAAGTTGACTTAAACAAGTAGCTAATTTTCCACTTCCAGGTCCTGGAGCAGTAACAACAACAATTGGCTTAGTTGTCTCGATAAATGGATTTTTTCCATATCCTTCTTCACTAACAATAGTATCAACATCAGTAGGATATCCTTTTGTAGCTCTATGTTTGTAAACTTTAATTCCTCTTCTTTCAAGCTTTGTTATAAAAAGAGATGTAGATGGTTGGTCGTCATATCTTGTAATAACAACACTATTTACTTCTAGTTCACGTTCTCTTAAATCATCAATTAATCTGAATACATCCATATCATATGTGATACCGAAATCTCCTCTAATTTTGTTTCTTTCAATATCTCCAGCATAAACACAGATTATAACTTCAACTTTTTCTTTTAATTTTTGAAGTAATTTGATTTTTGCGTTTTCGTCAAACCCCGGTAAAACTCTTTTTGCATGTAAGTCAAATAACAGTTTACCACCAAACTCAAGATATAATTTGTCAAAATTATTAACTCTTTCTAGGATATATTTCGATTGTTCCTCTAGATATTTATTGTGATCAAAACCTATTTTCATGACTCACTCCTTCATTTTTTTCATATTTGTCAGAGCTATTCCTGACTCTATATCATAGCATGATATAAAAAAAAAATCTAGCTTAAAAATATTTTTTTATGATATAATTATAAAAATTTTGACGGAGGATGAGATGAAAAAGTTACCAATAATAATAGATTGTGATCCAGGATGTGACGATACAATAGCTTTACTTTTAGCTTTTGCTAGTGATAAATTAGATATAAAAGGAGTTACAGTTTCAGCAGGAAATGTTCATATAAATAATACAACAGAGAATGCAAGAAAGTTAGTAGGAGCTTTTAGACCAGAGATTAAAGTTGCAAAAGGTTGTGAAAAACCATTATTTAAAACTATAGTTACAGCTCCAGAAGTACATGGTGAAACTGGACTAGGATGTGTAGTTTTACCTGAAAAGGGAAAAGTAATTGAAAGCATAAATGCGGTTGAATTTATTGCTCAAACTTTAAGAGAAAACGAAGAGAAAATAACTATAGTAATAACTGGACCAATGACAAATATAGCTGTATTTTTGATGATGTATCCAGAATTAAAATCAAAGATAGAAAAATTTGTAATAATGGGAGGATCATCAATTGGTGGAAATGTCACTCCTTCAGCAGAATTTAATATTTATGTTGATGCAGAAGCTGCAGATATTGTTTTTAAATCAGGAGTTGAAATTATTTTATGTCCGTTAGATGTAACAATGAAAGCTTTTGTAACTGAAAAAGAATTACAAGAGATAGGAGAAATTGGAGGATTAGCAGCTGAAGTAGCTCATGGAGCAATAAAAAATGCTCTTGATTTCTATAAAGAATTTTACCAAAAAACAGAGGTTCCTATGCATGATCCTTGTACAATTGCATATTTATTAAATCCAAATATATTTAAAGGGCAACACGTATTTTTAGGAACAGAGTTAAAAGGTGAATTTACTTATGGTGAAACAATAATAGACTATAGAGATAAACTTGGAAAAGAGAAGAATGCATTAGTTTTAAATGAAATTAATAGAGAGGAATTTATAAAACTTATAAAAAATTCTGTAGAAATTTTAAAATAATAGTAATTAGAAAAAACCAAAGAAGTTAGCTTTGGTTTTTTTATTTGGCATTTTTTATAAAAAATAGTATAATGAAGTAATACTTTTAATTTTTTCGAGTTATTTTTTTCACATTTTTTGGCGATATATCAATGAATTAAATAATTAATTATTTAAATTATTTATATATTCTATTTCAAAAAACAATAATTAGGTGCTATAATCGAAAAACACGCACACTTTATAAACATTAACAGGAGGTATTAAGATGACAATTGAGTTATCAACAATTCAGACTATAGCAATGGCAGTTGTTGTATTGTATATAGGAAAATTTTTAAATCACAACTTCAAATTTTTAAAGGAAAATTGTATTCCTGAATCAGTTACAGGAGGAACAGCATTTTCTGTAATTACATTTATTGGATATAAAACAGGTATGTTTAATTTTATATTCGAGGACTCTTTAAGAAATATATTTATGATTGCATTTTTTACAACAGTTGGATATTCTGCGAGTTTAAAATTATTAAAGAAGGCAGGGATGCCTGTATTTATGTTTTTAATAGCTTCAGTAGGATTAGCAATATCACAAAATGTTTTAGGAGTAGGGTTAGCACAAATTTTAAATTTAAATCCATTAATAGGATTGGCGACAGGATCGATGTCAACGACTGGAGGACCAGGAACAGCTGGAGCTTTTGCTCCTATATTAGAAAGTTATGGAGCAGAGGGAGCAACAGTAGTTGCAATGGCTACTGCAACGTATGCTTTGATAGTTGGAAGTTTAATATCAGGACCTCTAGCTAATAGATTGATAAAAAAACACAATCTTTTAGAAAAGAGAGATGGAGTTGGAATGTATGATTCAGATGAAGAGAAGAAAACACCATTAGATCCAAAACATGTTTCTACAGCTTCTTTCCAAATAATAATGGCAATGGGAATAGGAAGTTTAATTTCTAACTATTTATCAAAAGCTGGAATAGTTCTTCCATCATATATAGGAGCTATGTTTGCAGCAGCTTTAATCAGAAATATTTCAGATTTTACTGGAGCATATGAGGTTCATTTGGATATTATAAATATAATAGGTGGATTTACATTAACAATATTCCTTTCAATGACTTTAATGAGTTTTAAATTATGGGAATTACAGGGATTAGCATTACCTTTAGTGATAATGTTAGTTGCGCAGACAATATTAATAGGAGTATTTGCATACTTTATTACATTTAGATTAACAGGAAAGGATTACGATGCAGTTGTTATGACAAGTGGACATTGTGGATGTGGTTTTGGAACAACACCAAAGGCTTTAGCAAATATGGAAGCCTTAACAGCAAAATATTTTCCATCACCAAAAGCTTTCTTTGTTATTCCAATTGTAGGAGGATTATTTATAGATTTCTTTAATGCTGGAATAATAACTTTATTTATGAATATTTTACATTAATTATGAAAACACCTTCTAAAAATTAAAGGAATTTTAAAAAAATTAAGAAGAAACATAATAGAAATTAGGAGGTGGATTTTATGAAATTAAAACAAGCAATATCAAAAGTAGAGGAAAAATTAAAAGTTGAAAAAACTGAAGAACTTCATAAGTTATTAGCGGAGTTGAAGAAGGTTGATGAGGAAATAAAAGAGAGCGAAGCTAGAGATAAAGCTGTAGAAGAGATTAAAAGAAAAAATGATCAAATAGAATGGGTAAATATAAAAGACGTTTAAGATGGGTTTAGATATTTTAAATGCATTAAAAAAAAAAGTATGATATAATTTATAAAAAGTTTTATGGAGGTATGTCGTGCTTAAAATATTTAATGATAGAGTATATGGACTAGAAGAAAGTTTAATAGCTAGCGGATATCCAATGATAGCCGAATCAATAGAGGAGTGGGATGAAACTCCAAATTTAGATGAAAAAGATTTTAAAAGAGCAGGAAAATTAGGAAATGTACCAACAGGAACAGGACATGATAATTTTCTAAAAGGTATAATAGTTCAGTTTGATATAACATATCCAAACTATTGGACACCACAATTTCAAAGATATCACTTTGCTGATATAGTATCATCAACATCAAAAATGCATAGATTAACAAAAATGGATTTGAAGAAGTCTTGTAATGAATATGTAGATGATGTAGTTATTGAAAACTTAAATAGATGGATTGAAATTTTTAACTCTTTTGAGAAAGAGCAAAAAGAGGTAGAGATAGATGGAAAAATCTATACAAAATATGAAATTTATATGAAAATAATTTCTAACTGTCCAATGGGACTAGAGCAAACAATGAGAGTTACAACATCGTATTTACAGTTAAAGACAATATATCTTCAAAGAAGATATCACAAATTAAAAGAAGATTGGGGAAATTTCTGTGATTGGTGTTTAACACTTCCTCATTTTGAAGAGTTTTGTTTAAAGAGTAATAAATAATAAAAAAGCTCCTAACAGATTTTAATCTGAAGGGAGCTTTTTTTTATCTTCTATTTCTAAGTAAGTAAATAATAGATGGATATAATCCAGGATAGTAAAGATTTTTTTGATAGGCTCTAACTTTTGTAAGAAGAAGCATACAATAAAATCTTAAAAATAAACTTATAAAAAACATAAGCTTTAATCCAGCATAAGAATCACCAAAAATTAAAATAGTCTTACCTTGTAAAAAGTTGGCTAAGTGTCCTCCTAAAAAGGCTCCTGTTAGGCCCATAACTCCTACAGACAAGGAGTAAGCTGCAGTATAAGAATCTCTATCAGGTGATGATAACTCTAAAAGTAAACTAAATAAAGAGAGATTTATAGCTGACCATCCAACAGCAGTTCCAATAGCATCTAACATAATTAAGCTATTGACGGTTTCTTTAGTCATTAAAAAGTAAAAGATAACAACATAGCTAGAAACAGCAATTCCGAAAGATAAAAGTTTTTTATATCCAATTCTCTCAACTAATTTTCCATAAATAAAAAATGCAATAATAGATAATATGGCAGTTAAAGAGCTAGATAAACCTAGAATATTATATGAAGCATTTAAATCAACAACAGCAAAATAATAAAAATATGGTTTTGTAAATTCAATAGAAAAATTCCACATAGCTATAAACATTAAAAAATTAAAAAAATTACTGTCTTTTAATGGTTTTTTTATAGAAAAACTTATTTGATTTTCTTTAAAATTTGGTATTTCATGAAAGTAAAGTAGAACTAGTGTTGTGATAGCAGCAATGGCAATTATAAAAGTTAATACTAAAATGCTTGTTTTTCCAGGAGTGTAGTTTAAAGATTTTGAAACTATATATGAAAAAACTACAGTTGACATGGAAATTAAAGTAAAACGTCTAGAAAAAAAAGTTCCACGATCTTCTTTTTTAATAATATCTCCAACTGAGCTTGTCCAGATTCCGCTTACAAAAGCCGAAAAGACTGAATAAATAAAAACTATTCCAACGAGGAGTCGATAATCTATTTTATCAAAAAGTACGATAAAAAATAAAAAACACATTGGAATTCTAGCTGCAGCGGCACTAAATAGTAAGGCTCTTTTTTTTGTTTTAAAAAGTTTATAATATGTTCCTAAAAAGATTTGAAGTAGTTGTAGACCTAAAGGTAACGTTGCGATAACAGATATCCAAAATGGTTCACATTTAAAGTATAGAGCCAGAGCAGTAAGAGCAAATCCTTGAATTCCCAGAGAAAGCATATTAGCACTCATACCCTCAACAGTTATAAGGAATTTATTTTTATCATAAGAATCACGAAACATAAATATTACCCCCTGTTGTAGTTTGTAATTAGATTTACTAAAAAAAAGAGAGATTCCTTTTAAATTTAAAAGGAAATAAAAAAGTAAAAATGAAAAATAGATAAAAGGAGATGATGAAATGAAACTAAAACCAATAATTGGAATTTCAGGAAGCATTATAGTTGATAATAGTGGGAATTTTCCAGGGTATGAGAGAGCATATGTGAATAATGATTATGTAGAGTCTGTAATTAGAGCCGGAGGAGTACCATATATAATACCGGTTACTGATGATGAAGAACTTATTAAGGAGTATACTCGGAATATTGATTGTTTAATACTATCAGGAGGACACGATGTAAATCCACTTTTATGGGAGGAGGAACCTATAAAAGAATTGGGAGAAACTTTTCCTAAAAGAGATCGATTTGAATTTCTTTTAATTGAAAATATGTTAGAAGAGGAAAAACCAATTTTAGGAATTTGTAGAGGAGAGCAAATTTTAAATGTATATTTTGGCGGAACTTTATATCAAGATTTATCTTTAAAAAAAGATAGTAATATTAGGCACAATCAAAAAGTAAAACCAAATTTAGAAACACACACAGTTGAAATAAATAAAGAATCATTATTATATGAGATATTAAAAAAAGATAAGATTTTAGTAAATAGTTTTCATCATATGGCAATAAAAGATGTAGCAGTTGGAATGAAAATCATAGCTCTTTCTAAGGATGGAGTTATTGAAGGTATTGAAATGAGAGAAAAAAATATACTAGCAATTCAATGGCATCCTGAAATGTTGAGTAAAACAAATGGGTTGATGCAGCGATTGTTTAATTATTTTATTAGTATTTCTAATAAGGAGTAATTATGAAAAGTAAACTTGGATTTTGGAGTATTGTTTTATTAGGAATAAATTCAATAATCGGATCAGGAATATTTTTACTGCCAAATAAAGCATATAGTTTAGTAGGAACAGGAAGTATATTTGTAATTTTATTTGATATGATATTAGTTTTAAGTATAGCTTTATGCTTTGCTGAAGCTAGTGGAATGTTTAAAAGAAATGGTGGTCCATACATTTATGCAAAAGAGGCTTTTGGAGAATTTGTAGGATTTGAAGTGGGATTTATGAAATGGGCCATTGCTATAATAGCTTGGGCTGCAATGGCTGCAGGATTTGTTCAAGCTTTAGGTGATGTGTGGGAGCCAGCAAAAGAAACTATGACAAAGGATATAATAATAGCCATTATTATATGTGGATTAGGAGTAGTTAATATTTTAGGTGTTAAAATATCAAAACTGTTAAATAATATAATAACTTTAGGAAAGTTAATTCCTTTAATAATATTTATAGCTGTTGGAATCTTTTTTATAAAAGGTAGTAATTTTGTGCCTTTTAATATTTTGACAACTTCAGAAGAGGTAAATTTTGCACCAGCAGCTTTGTTAATGTTTTATGCTTTTACTGGATTTGAATCAATTGCTGTAGCCGCAGAAGATATGCATAACCCAGAAAAAGACTTACCTATAGCTACAATAACTGTAATGCTTATAGTTTCAATTTTTTATATTTTAATATTAATGGTTTCTATAGGTGTTTTAGGAAAAGATTTATCAACTAGTTTGACTCCAATAGCTCAGGCGGCGGGAAATTTTATGGGAGAAGCTGGTGCTTTATTAATAACAGCAGGAACTTTAGTATCTATTGGAGGAATAAATATAGCTGCATCTTTTGTTACTCCTAGGTGTGGAGTAGCTCTTGCAGAGGATGGAATCTTACCAAGAGTAATAGCAAAAAATGGTCGATATGGAACTCCAACTATAGCCATAATAATAACAGTTATTTTAGCTCTACTGATAGCTTTATCAGGAAGTTTTGTAAAGTTAGCAGCAATTAGTGTAATTTCAAGATTTGTTCAATATTTACCAACTTGCTTAGCGATTCCGGTATTGAGAAAAAAAAGACCTGATTTAGTGAGAACATTTAGAGTACCCTTTGGTCCAGTAATTCCAATTTTTGCTATTGTGGTTAGTTGTTGGTTAGTATATAACTCAGATATAGAAAAGATTTTAATAGGATTAGGTGGGCTTATTTTAGGAATACCAATCTATTTCTTTATGAAGAAATATTCAAAATAAAAAAGGGCTCTCAATTAAGAGAGCTCTTTTATTATAAGTTCTACAGGGCAATGATCAGAGCCCAAAATATCGTTATGAATATTTGCTTCAACAATTTTATCTTTTATTTTATTAGAAACTACAAAGTAATCTATTCTCCAACCAGCATTATTTTTTCGAGCGCTGAATCTGTATGACCACCAAGAGTATTTTTCAATAGCATCTGGATGTAAATATCTAAAACTATCTACAAATCCACTTTCAAGTAGTTCACTAAATTTATTTCTTTCTTCAACAGTAAATCCTGCATTTGTTTTATTTGATTTTGGGTTTTTTAAATCAATTTCAGTATGTGCAACATTTAAATCTCCACAAAGAATTACAGGTTTTTTTGAATCTAAATTTAAAAGATAGTTTCTAAAATCATCTTCCCAAGTCATTCTATATTCTAATCTAGCTAATTCAGTTTGTGAGTTAGGAGTATAAACATTTACTAGATAGTAATCTTTAAATTCTAAGGTAATAACTCTTCCCTCTTTATCATGATGGTCTATACCTATATCATATGATACAGATACTGGAATTTCTTTTGTAAATATAGCTGTTCCTGAATAACCTTTTTTTTCAGCATAGTTCCAATAGCAGTTGTATCCTTCTGGATTGAAATCAACTTGTCCCTCTTGAAGTTTTATTTCTTGTAAACAAAAAACATCAGCATCAATTGAATTAAAGTATTCTAAAAAATTTTTTTGAAGAACAGCTCTAAATCCATTAACATTCCAAGAAATTAATTTTTTCATATATAACCTCCGTATAATTAGTTCAAAATTATCTACTAGTGATTATATCACAAAATAAAAAAATAAAAAAAATAAAAAAGTTTGTTGACATAAATAATATTTTATGATACTATAATTATGTAGCAAGCAACCAGCTACGAAAACAAAATAGTTCGGAATATAGCGCAGTCCGGTAGCGCACCTGCCTTGGGAGCAGGGGGCCGCAAGTTCGAATCTTGCTATTCCGACCATTATGGGGTGTCGCCAAGCGGTAAGGCAACGGACTTTGACTCCGTCATGCGTTGGTTC